>JGI12109J20283_10392153_pt1 | contig 22270 bp, 19 predicted proteins | sample ElkSlonscriptome_12_FD_20283 | JGI IMG/M metagenome (IMG submission 20283)
CCGGGCACTCATCCAGTTGCCCATGGTCACTGTTTCGCCGAGACACACGTCCCAGTACTCCGCAGTATCGCCCGCAGTGTAGACATCGGGCACATTGGTCTCAAGGTACTTGTTCGCATATATCCCTCGCCGTGTCGCAATGCCGGCGGCCTTGACCCATTCTAACGGCAACTCCACACCTATAAAGGGCAGTATGTAGTCGCATGTCAGTTCCCTGCCATCTGCAAGTCTCACCCCTTCGACATGACTTCCCCCCAAGACCTCCACGACGTCCATCTCACGAATGATCTCGACACCATGCTCTTCGAGAGTACGCTCGATCGGCTCAACCCCAAGCTTGGAGAGCTGCGGCTCAAAGAAGTACTTCTCCCGCATCACTGCGGTCACCGCGAAGCCGCGCGAACGAAGTATTTCAATGATCTCAAACGACACGCAGGCACTGCCGATTGTAACGATCTTCTTTGGCTCGCCCTGGGCCACCTCGCAAAGCCCTTGCGCATCATGTATGGTACGCAGGTAGTGTATTCCCTCCTTGTCCGCACCTGGCACGTTCCACATGCGATTGTGGGCGCCAGTCGCAAGTAACAGCTTCTCATACGAAAGCACATCATCATCAGAGAGCGCGACGCACTTGCGGTCCGCATCAAGCATGGTGGCGCTAAGTCCACGAAAAAGGTGTATGTTGTTTTCCTCATACCACGCATCAGTCTTGAGCCATACATTATCGAACGGCTGTTCGCCTAAGACCCACCCGGGTTTACTCAGAAGCACGCGTGAGTAGAGCCGATAGGGCTCATCGGAGATAATCGCGATCTTTCCCTCGCGGTCGAGCTTGCGGATTGATTCTGCAGCCGTTGTGCCTGCAATACCCCCGCCAATAATAACGTACTTGTATGTTTGCATAAGACTGAAATGACGCTACTTGCTATAGTGTACCCGATACCGGAGTATCTGCGCTGTGTATATGGTGGTTACAGTGAGCACACACCCCATCACTATAAAGAGCATGTCGAAAGAGTGGTGCGCCACAATGTACCCACCGAACAACATCGCAACAGCACTAAGCATGTACCACAGACCCGAAGCAAGACCCCAGATGTAGCCATCTTGTGTATCATCACCCGAGTGCCGATCGTAGAGCGCGAACCACGTTGGTTCCCACATTGCACGCGCAACACCGGTCAACCCCTGCACCAAAAACAAGGCCCTCATAGAATCTACAAACACAAAGCCGAACGTTGCAAGTGCAGAGAGTCCATACCCAAGCACCATTACGAGCTCCGCCCCGACACGATCTGCTATCTTGCCAACAACCAATACGCCAAAGCCGATGATTCCAAGATAAAGCGCGTACACCCATGAAATATCAAGAATACTTCCTCCAACCTCTTCGGCAAACAGGGCGTACAGCGGCCCAAACATGCCTATTGCAAAACCCATCAGATTACTCGCCCACAACAATATGCGTTCCGCCTGCGTAAGCATACCTGTATTGTAGCGTACACACCCATACAAGCCCGCACAAAAAATCCCCTACTCACACGCACCCCATCTTGAAAAACAAAAACACCGTGCTGTACGGTGTTTTTGTGCACGACTCATTACACGCACTCCCTTATACTGGCCACACCTGATTACCATCATTGTCGTAAAGCAAAATAGCTTTAGTGGGACAGGCCTGTGCGGATGCCATCAGGGTTTCGTCATCGACACCGTCAGCATCAGTCACGACGATCTTGTTCTCGTCGTCAAGCTCCCAAGTCTCGGCCGCAACCGCAATGCAGGAAACTGCAGCGATACAAAGGTCGCGGTCGACCACTATCTTGCTAATGTTCGAACCCTCTTTATTGCGAGGGTATTCACGTAGATCTGCCATAGGGTATGTGTCGATTATGATAATGGTTGCCTACTTTCTTCTTCCTCCACCGGGAAAAGCTGCTTTGTTCCACACTGTGGACAACGACCCGGCATTGCTTTCTTGATGCTTGATGCCTTGTACCGAATACCTCCCTGCTCCCATATCGAAGTCTGAAATCCGCATTCCTTACAAGTGAGCTTCCAACGTAGTGACTCCTCTTCCATCTCACGAAATGTTTTTTCTGAGGTGACCGCACGTACTATGTTTTGCACCAGGCTCATGCTGTTCGTATAAACAATTACTCGAACTCCACCCGTTCTATCTCCTCAACCTCCTTTACGAGCAGTGGGCCGATAGTCTTATTATACGTGGCATCGGCGAGCCCACAACCCACACACGCACCATAGACCTTGAGAAAGGCAGTGCCGTCTTCAATGCGCAACAGCTGCACATCCCCGCCATGCATCTGCACGTACGGACGTACTTTGTCGAGGAGAGTATTTGCCTGTTCTTCTACGGTCGCCATGCACCACAGTATACCCGCTTCACCCCTTCCCCACCACATGATAGGAGCTAAGCTCCTATCATGTGGTAGAAGAACATAGGGGAACAAACGCGGCGGACACGTTTCCGTGTCCGCCTTCTTGTTACGGGGTCAATCTACTCGGCCCGTAGCTCCTCGACAGCCTCACGGACGACATCAGTCACTGTGCTGAGGTCGAGATACTCGGCTAAATCGAGCAGCTTTTCCTTTGAGCGCCGCATTGCTCGATCCTTGCGCCTCATCGCCTCCGGAGAAAGCGGGAGACTTGCACGCGCAACCTTGCGTAGCGCGACAACGTTCACAACTGTTGCAAGCACGTCGCCACAAATGCTCCGCACGGTGCCACGACAACCTGCGAGCTGCTTCTTCACTGCTTCGTACTCGCTGGTCGGCGTCATGCTGGCGAGCCACTGTTGCATAACCTGCTCAGAAACACAGTTCGGCGTGTCGCTGTCATTAAGCCAATCTGCCACCGTCCGCACACTGTTCGTAGTCGGCAAACTAACGCCCTCTCGCGCGATGCGATTCAGACGTGCGGCCAGGCAATCACGCTCGCGCATGGCGGTCGCTGCCCACTCCTGCGCCTGCCGAAGCTGATTACTGTGCAGTGCTTGCTTGCGAAGCTTCGCGACCCACTCCTCGAACACGTCACCCGTCACGCACCACTCTGTGTCGCTTTGGCCGCACCACTCATCGGCAGTGCGAGCGTATGGCGCTTCAAGATGCGGTAAGCTGCAGCCTTCATTCGCAATTCGGTTGAGGAGTAGAACCATCTGTGCAGCTGCCGAATCGGCGTCGGCCAGCTCCTTGGAGTAGTGGTTGCGTTGACTGACCAAGACGTCCACCAACCCGACAAGGGATTGACCAACCGCAGCACGAGCGCCGTGCTGCTGTACTGCGGCAGCGAGCTGCTGTCTTACCGCATCGTTCTCCTGCTTCAGCCGCACAAGCTTCTGCTCCAGCGTCTCGCCGCATGCAGACTCCTCGAGCTCATGCGTATCCATGCTCACGAGCGCGCGACAGATAGCACCGCAGGGTACCTGTAACATCCCCTCCTTGGTGGGTGTACCGTGTACGTACACCGCGTCGCCAACCGGTAGCACGAGCGTGTCACGACCCACAACAGCTGCAAGCGGGAACGCCCCGTTCTTATGTGCGTACTCCAGCTCAATGAAAACCTGCCCGTTTCGCTCCTTGACTTCGAGTAAGTAGCCTCCTTCTTGGTGTGAACCATGTAGGTCAGTCCAGTCAACGTATACGGCGATCACTACATACTCCTCGCGCCAGCAGCTATTGCCGGTATCCATGTCAATCACAACGGAGCGTGCGCACCGCTTTTCTGCTGGGGCATGGTCGAGGGTTGTGCACGCAGGCGCATCAACGACCCAGATCGTGCCTTCGGCCGGTTTGAGATACAGCTCGATTGCGGCGTCAGAGATTTGATTCGCACCAAGCACTACGTTCGGTTTCATCGTTACACTCCCAACCTATTGTGGTTACAGAGAACAACAGTTCCGCAGGAACCCTACAGAACCCAGACGAGACAGCCCCGCCTTACTGCACCTCGGAGAACCTCCGCAGGTGTTGACAGTATACATATACTATTGTTTTTGTAAACGCATCATCCACATGCTCGGACTACTGACCGTCACCGGGTTCGGTGAGGCACTTGCGGAGCTCACTGAAACGCGTATACTCACCCTCGGACTTTCTTTCGCAGAGGAGCCAACATGAACATCGATACGCAAGCGATGGCAGAACACCTCAATATATCACGTGCACACCTGAACGCACTTCTCTACCCGAACGACTCACGGCGACCGCGCTTTCAGCGTCTCGAGGAGGCGCGGAACGCGTACCAAAATGCACAAGCGTCAGGCAACGAAATGCAAGCTGCGTGGGCTCTTGCAAGCTGGTGCGACTTTACTCACATGGAATGCAGGCGATCGTGCAACTTTTTCGAAGCAATGCGTGCATGGGAGCGAAGACCGCCTGACTCCAGACTCGACAAGCTTGCAATCCGCGCATTGTGCATGCACGCAACCAACGCCTACGACCCCGAACTACAATGTACACGCATACAACATGTGTGCGGGCTAGCACAGCAAACAAACGATCAGGGATTCGTTGATGACGTGCTTCAGCAGTTCGCGAGATTCTTTGCACAGTAATGCCTAGTGGTGTTCATAGCACACCATCTTTGAGATGTCAGAGCACAGTATCACCTCAGCCATCGACCAACACTGAAGTACTACGTACCACAGCATAACACAAGGTACTGCCACCAACACTTCATACTAAAGAGACATGCGCACAAACGGAAGGAGGTCTGACCTCCTTCCGTTCTTCTGTGTTCTGCTTTTTCTTTCCCTTTTTGTCCCTCTACGCAGTCCCGCGCGCTTTCTTGATGTCCTCCGCAACGTTTGGCGGAACAACCGCGTAGTGAGCAAACTCCATGGTCATCTGGCCGCGGCCTTCGGTCATCGAACGCAACGTGGTCGTGTAGCCGAACATTTCGGAGAGTGGCACCATAGCGTGAATCGTCTGCATGTCAACACCACGCGGCTCCATACCCTCAATCTGCCCGCGCTTACTACTGATGTGGCCGTTGATGTCACCCATGAACTTCTCGGGCACAACAACCTCAACACGCATCACCGGCTCGAGAAGTACTGGGTTTGCACGCTTTGCTGCGTCCTGAAATGCCTGGCTCGCCGCAATCTTGAAGGCGACCTCACTCGAGTCAACGTCATGGTAGCTACCATCAAACAGGTCGACAGAGATATCAACGAGCGGATATCCGGCCACTATACCGCGGTCCATAGCCTCACGAACCCCCTTCTGGACTGCAGGGATGAACTCAGCCGGAATAACCCCGCCCTTGATGTTATCAATAAACTCAAAGTGATCTTCACGCGTGGTGTTTTTTGCAATTTTTGCATCTTCCTCTAGTGCTTCGAGCGGCTTAAGGTTGAGCTTCACGTGACCGTACTGACCACGACCACCAGTCTGCTTAATGTACTTGCATTCCGCTTCCGCTGATTTTTGAATGGTCTCCCGGTATGCAACCTGCGGACGACCGATATTTGCCTCCACCTTGAACTCACGCTTCATACGATCGACCAGAATGTCGAGGTGCAGCTCACCCATACCGCTGATTATTGTTTCGTTGGTCTCGTCATCTGTCTCGACACGGAAGGTTGGATCTTCGTCTGCGAGCTTATGGAGTGCCACACCAAGCTTTTCTTGGTCTGCCTTGGTCTTCGGCTCAATACGAACCGCAACCACCGGCTCCGGGAAGTGAATCTGTTCGAGGACAATCGGCGCTTTCTCGTCGCACAGCGTGTGCGAGGTTTTTGTTTCCTTGAGACCGACCGCTGCTGCAATCTCGCCGGCATACACCTCCTCAACCTCCTCACGCTTGTCCGCCTGAAGGCGCACTATACGTCCCACACGCTCCTTACTCATCGTGGTTGTATTGTAGACATAGCTTCCCGCTTTCACGCTACCAGAGTAGACGCGGAAGAATGTGAGCGAGCCCACGAACGGATCGGACTGGATCTTGAATGCAAGTGCACAGAACGGTTCATCGTCCAATGGTTTGCGCTCAATCGTCTCTTCTGTCTTTGGGTCGATGCCATGCACGGGAGGCAGGTCAATCGGGCTTGGGAGATAATCAACGACCGCATCAAGAACCGGCTGCACACCCTTGTTCTTCAGCGCCGTTCCGCAGTACACCGGGAAAATGTCGTTGTTGATGACCGCCTTGCGCAACAGCTCTTTCAGCTTTTCAAGCGACGGCTCATTACCTTCAAGGTACGCGTTCATCGACTCCTCATCGTTCTCGACTATACGTTCGATAAGCTCAGCACGGTATGTTTCTATGTCATCCTTGAGGTTCTCAGGAACATCATCGGTAACCTGCACCTCCATACCCATCGTTCCTTCATAGCGGTACGCTTTGCGCGTGAGTAGATCGATTTGACCTTCATGCTGATCTTCCTCACCGATAGGGATTTGCATGCGAACAGCTTTCTTTGAAAGACGGTCAAGAATGCTCTTGTAGCTGCGCTCGAAGGACGCACCAGTGCGGTCGAGTTTGTTAATGAAACATACACGAGGCACGTTCGCGTCTTCAGCGTAGCGCCAATTTGTCTCACTCTGTGGCTCAACACCTGCAACACCGTCAAACACAACGATCGCACCATCGAGGACGCGCATCGATCGCTGTACCTCCGCTGTAAAGTCAATGTGGCCCGGCGTGTCGATGATATTGAACCGAGTTTTGTTACTCTTGTCTGTAGGGTCTTCACCGATCTTCGTCCAGAAGCAGGTGATAGCAGCGGAGGTAATGGTAATACCACGCTCGCGCTCCTGCTCCATCCAGTCGGTCACTGTCTCTCCCTCATGCACCTCGCCGATCTTATGGCTCATGCCGGTGTAAAAGAGCACACGCTCAGACGTCGTGGTCTTGCCTGCGTCGATGTGTGCAATGATGCCGAAGTTTCGGACTTTCTCTAGTGGGTAATCTCGTGCCATATCGTTATGTTGCTTATGTGAGTTATAGAGCCCAGTGGCCGAGCACACCGCTGCCGTCCCTAGAATCTATCACCCACCTAACGTGAATAATCGTTGCTAACACGTATTGCGAGAGGAAGTGTGTGGGTAGAGAGCATCCAATACACAACCCGCATAGCGTTGCGTGTACTATACATGCAAGCACGCGAGTTGACAATGTATTCCGAAAGTGATTGCATGCCACCAGATATTGCAACACGAGGGATATCATATGACGGTTCGGCGGTACACGCGACAAGAACTGATGGACATGGAGCCAGCTACGCGGGGTGCTCTCATCCTCAACGCACGTACCTTGCGTGGCTACACGCGAAAACAGTGTCGGGCACTCCCTGGCGTTGGTGGCAACGTTGACTCCACTATCGAGAACTGGGAAGCCGGCAAGTGGCCACAACCGCGCTCGACGCACCGGTACTTTGCCCTCCTTTCGCACCTACAACTGCTCGCGGAGGAGGAACATCTGGCTGAGACAACAGAACTGCCCGAGTATGATGTTCTCGCGCTTTTCACAGAACTGCTTTCCCGTGACAATCCGCTTCATGGGCTTTCCATGACAATTACCCTGAGGCAACTCACGGACTTCTTCAGCTTTTGCAGCAAAAGTGGGTTAGAACCAAACGCAGACCTCCTTATCGGGTTCTTGCGTAGCACACTGCACAACACAGAGAACCCGTAGCAGCAACGTCAACACCGCCGATCTTTGGACCGGCGGTGTGTTCGTGTGAGCAATGGAAGCTCTTTGTTGTGCTATGCAGTGCGATCGCCTCTGTGGGGGCGCCGTTTTACCAAGCAAAATGTGCGAATGCTTTGTTTGCGTCAGCCATGCGGTGCGTGTCTTCTTTCTTCTTCACGGCACTACCTTCGTTGCGGCTTGCAGCGACGATTTCCTCGGCATAAAACTTGCTGGACACACCACCACTTTTTGCACGTGCCGCACTGATGATCCAACGCATTGCGAGTGCCTGGCGACGAGCCGGGCGGACCTCTACGGGTACCTGATAGTTTGCACCACCAACACGGCGAGAACGAACCTCAACAGTTGGACCAACATTGCGAATAGCTTCCTCAAACACTTCGAGCGGGTTCTCAACCTCCGCAATATTCTTGATCTCTTCGAATGCATCATACACGACCCTGCGCGCGGTCTCTTTTTTGCCATCAAGCATCACGTTGTTGATGAACTTCTCAACCTGCTCGCTCTTGTAACGCGCATCTGGAGTGATATGTAGTTTTCTCTTTATCGGTCGTCGCATACTCTATGCTTTTGGCTTCTTAGCACCGTACTTCGATCGACCCTGATTGCGCTTCTCCACCCCGGTCGCATCAAGCTTACCGCGTACGATTGTGTAACGAATATTGACGTCCTTCACACGACCACCACGCACCAACACAACCGAGTGCTCTTGGAGGGTGTGGCCCATACCGGGAATGTACGCCGATACCTCTTCACCGTTGGTGAGGCGCACACGCGCGTACTTACGGATTGCAGAGTTTGGCTTACGTGGTGTCTTGGTCGTCACCTTCACACATACACCACGCTTAAACGGCGCCGGATAAAATGTCGGCTTGTTCTTCAGTGTATTGAACCCCTTCCCAAGCGCAGGCACCTTGGACTTCTTTGCCTTGTCCTTGCGGGGTTTTTTTACGAGTTGATTTATGGTTGGCATACAAAAATATGCACTGCATATCGCAGTTGCCATACATTACTACAGTGGTGCAAAAAATGCAACTATTTTGAAAGATATGCGCCAGACGGGGGCACACATGTAGTGCTCCAGGGCGCAAAAAGTGTGGGTGCATAATTGTTGACACTAGCAGGATCACGTGATTACATGCAGATGGACAACTGCAGCCAGCCAACCTCACCTCCCGGAGATTCCAGTGACCGACGGAAACCTGTACGTACTGACCGGTGACCCAAGAGACGATATTGATATAGACGTCCTCTTGTTTACCATCGCCATACACACGCGCAACAACATGAGCCTCGCTGATTTGCTTGTACGTTTCCATATCACATCGATGGAACACCACCTCATCAGCACCTTTTTCGACCTGGATACAGGAAACGATGATGCCAAAGCAGGGCAAGACGAGAGTGTGCTGTTCCTTCTCGGCGAGCTATGGCGGCATTGGATGGACACACATACACCAAGGGATGTTCCGCTGGAATTTGATGTAGATACATGCGCAAACATGATCTCAGAGTCGTTTTCAAGGTACGGCTGGGGTGACAGCATCCGCTGGCTATGGAACAACATCATTGTACCGCTCGACCAACGAGCGAACATAGAACACCGCTATGCGATCGTCCAAGCACTCTGGAACGGTATTGCGGGCAATCACCTCAGTGTCGTACAGTGGGCCCTCGGCGCAGGCGCTGACATTGATGCACCTCGTGAAGACGGTGAATACCCGATCACCCTCGCCTGCAAGCATCATGCCGACGCAGCGATTGAGCTCCTGCTCAAGGCCGAGTGCGACCTCACCATGAAAGACCCGCAGGGCAGAAGCGCGAGCGACCTGCTTGCGGCGTACAACGCACGCATGTAGCGTCCGTCACACGACCCAGGTCGTACAAGCCCCGCACCGCGGGGCTTTGTTGTATTCACCAAAGGTGCCACACTAACTCTCCGCTGCCCTATATATTACGATTAATCGTAATATAGGAGTGGGGTATACTTCGCCGAGACAGCGTGAGGTGTGGCGCACGATACGTGGATAGGTGTTACGCAGTAAACTACGTAACACCAAGCACAAGCTTACACCAGACTAGCCCTCCGCACTTTGTAGGGAGGACGCAACGACGCCATTCATGCAACAAGCCCCGCGGTTGCGGGGCATACGGCTACTCATCTTCTTGCTCGTGCGATTCCTCCTTGGGTGTTTCGTTCGGGTCTTTTCCTTCAAGAAGCGCGAACACCTTTTCGTTGAGCATTTGTGCTCCGACATACGAACGCACCGCATGCTCCTCTGCATCAGGGTAGTGTTCCTTCACATGCTTCACCTCGCGCTCCAAACGCTCAGCGTCCGGCGATAACTCTTCTTTCTTAGCGATCTCCGCAAGGATGATCTGCAGCTTTGCGCGCTTCTCGGCATCCGACCGCCACTCTTTGCGCAACTCCTCTTTGGTCTTTTGTGTCTGCTCCAGATACTCATCAATTTTCATACCCGCACGAGTCACCCTGTCTTCAAAACTCGCCATCATCTGATCGAGTTCGCCTTCAACAAACACGCCGGGAACCTCGAGCTTCGTCTTCGCGATGACCGCATCAGCGATTGCTAGCCGCCGCTTTTCCGCAGCCTTCTGCTGCTTTTCCATACGCATCCCTTTCTTGATCTTTTCCTTGAGATCAGCAAGATCCTTAAAGTCGCCAAGCTGGCGTGCGAACGCGTCGTTTATCTCAGGTGGCTGTGGCGCTTGCTTTTCTTCCGTATTCTTTTCACTCCCTATCGGATTACCCGAGGGGTCTACCAAACCCGACCCTTGCTCTCCTGTTTCGTTTGACGATTCGTCGTTGGATGTCTCACTTTCGCGAGGAGTCATCATCTCTTGAAGGCGAGCGAGCTCAGCATCAACATCCGCGTCACTCACCTCAACCTCATCCGGACGTTCTTCTCCCTTGCGCGTCTTCTCCGCTATTTTCGCATAATCAGGAAGAATGACTTCAGGGTATACCGCAGTTGTGATCTTGAAGCCGATTGGGTTGCCCGGTGCCAGCTTGGTGATTGTCACCTGCGGTCGACCAACCACATCGAGTTTCTCATCTACCACGATTTGCGGGTACACCGCGCTCAGTGCCTGTTCAGCTGTTTCCTGCATGATGGCTGTCTCACCAACATGCTGCACCGCCATGTCCTCAGGGACGTGCCCTTTACGAAACCCGGGGAGTTCCAGGTCGCCTACGATTTTTTTTATCGCCTTCGTGCGATACGAATGTACCACATCGACAGGTATTTCTGCCGAGATCTCAATCTCGGAGTGCTCTTTTGGGTCTACGTGCAGGTTTGTATAGTTCTTTTGTGTGGGTGTGGTATCTGTTGACATATGAAATCGAGTCTACCGTGTACACTAACAATACGCAAGCTCGTTACACTCTGCAGGCACAAACGGGGTGTGCCGCGCACTACTCAAGTTCTTCAAGCGCAGCTGCGAGCTCACGCTGTACACGTTCCATCTCGAACCGCGGATCAATCAGTGTAACCGAATCGAGCTGTGCCTCTATATCCGCAAGCGTCGGCACCGCCACCGCAGTATCCGATTGTGCCGTCGGGACACTGTTGCGTTGCTCTTCTGCAACCACGCGCAACCCGGGTGCCGGTGCGAGTGTGCTCTGCTGCCCAACACGTGTACCCCACACATACAACAGACTCAGCACCACAATAACAACACAAACAATCGCAAGTAGTATGACCTGCTTTGAGGGTGCCCGGTATTCGCCACCTGCGCCAAGCGATTCCCCTTCCTCCCCAACAAAAACGTCCGTCTGCGCGTCCTCATCCAGCACACGTTCACCCTCGCTCTTTAAGGAAGCCTCATGTTGTTCTTCTGCTTTTTGCTCTTCGACCATACGATAACGTAACTATCCTGAAACCGTACTAGCTATTCTCCATGCGCACGTCGCGGGTCACTACCTGCATCATTTCATACGCCTCCACGGTGACATCATAGACGATAGCGACAGCGTCAGTGAGCACGTTGAATGCACCTGCAGGATCTTCATGATCAAAGACCGCAGCGCCAACCAAGAGTGCGGCATTGATATCATCGCGTGCGGAAAACAGCAGCGCCTGCACCTCACGCACATACTGCTCGGTCTGTGCACGCATTGAAGTACTGGTCGGCACGGACGACACGTGTGTCAAAAGCGCGTTCGCGATGGACTCGATATCATCTACTGTGGTGCGCATGCTTCCCATAAGGTCTTGCACGTATTGCATCAGGCGCACCTGGGTATCGACGGCGAGAATTGGTGTATAGGTTGCGGGAAGGGTCGACTGGCGTGCGTCGTACGCAGCAAGCCAGTTCACGCGAGCAGCACGCCGTTCGCTCAACGTTGCATCTGTAGGCACAGTATACTCAACCGTACCGAGTGTATCTGAACTGCCTATATCTCCCTCAGACGACGTATCCGACACCTCCCCAACCTGTCCGCTCTCAGCATCCGGCACAGGCACATATTCATCTGTTGGTTGGGGCGTAGGCACAGTGGGCTCAGGCTGCACCTCAGTCACCGGAGGGGGTGTCGGCGCACTCGTTTCATCGGGACACGGTGCAAACGCACAGTCCGGGGGGACGCGACCTACAAAACTGCCGTCCGGACACTGCTTGGCATCCATGGTACACATGACCGGCTCCTGCGCATCCACGTACATCGCCATACAGGCGTACGTAACCAAAGCAGATACTACCCACACTCCCACCCTTACTTGTTGTTGAACTCGTACCATATGTCACCAGTATAGCAAACACGCCCCCACCTGTGGGCGCGTGTTTGTTGATAACCAACCGAAGCTGAGCTACTTTTTCTCTGAGGTATCCTTTTCGTTCGTTTCCTCAGCCTGCTCTGCCTCCTTACCTTCTTCGGCGGATTCAGGTTCTGCGTCACTCGTCTCTTCACCGGCGTCGGAACCATCAGTAGATTCTTCCCCCTCGACTGCCTCAGCTTCCGGAGCAATCTCTTTATCCGCACCTGCCTCCTCGTCGGCCACAGCAACCTCATCGTCCGTTTCCTTTTGCTCGCCCTCGGGCTCTGCAACAGCGTCAGCTGTGTCTCCCGGTGTCGGTACCGACGCATCCTCAGCAATAGTTACCTCGCCACTCGTATCGCTCTCGGCCATGCTTTCACCTTCAGCACTGTGTATGTCAATCCGCCAACCCGTAAGCTTTGCGGCGAGACGTACATTTTGCCCACCTCGTCCGATTGCAAGCGACTGCTGATCTTCGGCAACCTCGACGACCGCCCGATGCTCATCCTCTTCGATAAGCACGTCGAGCACCTTTGCCGGGGAGAGTGAATCCTCGACGAAGTGCGCTGGTTCCTCCGACCACTCAATAATATCTATCTTCTCACCACCCAGCTCACTCATCACCGTAGACACACGCACGCCACGCTGGCCAACCAGGGCACCTACAGGATCAATATGTTCGTCCACTGCATGCACAGCGACCTTCGATCGACTGCCTGGCTCGCGCGCGATTGCCTTGATCTCTATCGCACCACTCGAAAGCTCAGGCGTCTCTTGTTCGAACAGCTTCATCAGGAAGCGTGGGTGGCTCCGTGAGACACGAAGCATAACACCCTTCGGGCCCTCCTCAACTGAGTAGAGGTAGGCGCGGACGCGCTCACCCTGCCGGAAGCGCTCACCTGGGATTTGCTCATCGTACGGCATGATAGCTTGCGCACGACCAAGGTCGAGCCAGATGTTGCCACGGTCGACACGCTGCACTGTACCGGAGATAATCTCACCTTCATGTCCCTCATACTCACCAAGTATGGACACTTTCTCCGCTTCGCGAATCTTCTGAATGATAACCTGTTTCGCGGTTTGCGCGGCGATGCGCCCAAAGTCTTCATGCGCCTCCAGCGGGAAAACGAGCTCATCATCGACCTGCACATCCTTTTTAATACGTCGCGCGACGTCGACTATGATATGCTTTTCCTCATCAAAACGAACACGGTCGTCATCTTCATCAGTAGGCGCATTCGGATCGACGCGAGGCCCTTCAACTTCCTCGCCATCCTCAGGCTCGGTTGGAAACCAAACGCGACTATCGTCGACCACGAACTTCACCTGATAGAACTCCGTCTCGCCGGTTTCGATATCGAACTTCGCGCGGATCACTTGCCCACGCTTGCCGTACTCTTTCTTGTACGCCGTTGCAAGTGCGGTGCCAATTGCTTCGATAACGCTCTCGCGTGCGATGCCACGCTCCTCTTCGAGTTCACTCAGAACAGAATTGATCACTTTTAGATCGAACATGTATAGGGTTTGTTAGAATAATGTAGTAACAATGCAATTCGTAGCAACTTCAATACACATACCCTAATAGTATATATACTGTGTCGTATACTGAAAGTGCCCCCGAGTGGGGACAGTGCTAACAAAACCATTGTACCACTGTGCAGTAACTTGTCAAACAAAAGACGTTGCGACCCACACGCCCTTCAAAAGAATGATGCGTGTGGCGTCTCTACGAAAAGCTTAGGCGAGCGATCCATCCCTACAGGCGGTTGGAGAGGAGAAAACAACAATCTGCGCAAACACGCACGGACAAACCGCTTCGCTCCGCCTCCGCTATACCGACACAAAGGGTTGATGTGTGCCATCGCCCACTCTCAACACATTGACACGATGTTCAGTACGCATGTTGAAAACCCCGCGTCAGCGCTGGGTGTTTGTTGCTACAATACTTACACCAGTGGCGCACACCATCGCGCACAAAACCGCACGACGGTCGTGCTACCTTAGGAGTACCTTATATGAAAACGAGTAGCGCCCAACTCAAAAACCTTATCCTCGACTCCGGACTTGTCTCGAAAAAACAGTTCGAAGAAGCCGAGCAACTAGCAGAAGAGCGCAACACGACGCCCGAGCAAGCGCTTGTGGCGAACGGGCTCCTCGCGGAAGACGACCTGCGCCGTATGCAGGCATATGTGCTCGGCGTGCCCTTCATCAACCTATCCGAAATAAAAATACCGTTCGAGGTCTTATCCCTCATTCCCGAACCAATCGCCCGCACACACAACGTCGTCGCGTACAAGAAAACCGATCGAGAACTTGAGGTTGCAATGCTTGACGTGAATGACCTGCAAGCGATTGAGTTCGTGAAAAAAAAGGTTGGACTCAAGATACTCCCACGACTCACTGATGCAGAGAGCGTTAAACATGCGATTCTTCAGTATCAGAAAACACTCAAAGATGAGTTCGGAGACCTCATAAAGAATGAAAGTGCCGCTATCACCACCATCAAGGAAGGTGCGGACGAGACGTCCGAAACAGACCTCAAGAAACTCGCGGAGGATGTACCCGTCGTACGGGTTGTGAATGCACTCCTTAAGCACGCAATCATCCAGAACGCGTCTGATATTCACATAGAACCAATGGAAACACAGATGATTGTACGCTACCGCATTGACGGCATTTTACACGATGCCATGACACTCCCCAAAGAGGCGGCAGCCTCGATCACCGCACGTATCAAAGTACTCTCGAACCTCAAGCTCGATGAGAAGCGCCTTCCCCAGGACGGTCGATTCAAAATGGCCGTTGACAACGAAAAGGTAGCATTCCGTGTTTCACTTCTCCCTACCTACTACGGCGAGAAGACGGTCATGCGCCTATTGCGTGAAGGTGGTGGCGGCTTCACCTTGGAAAGTTTGGGCTTCCATGGTGACGGCCTTGAGCGCATTCACGATGCCATGAAGCAGACGACCGGTCTCATTCTCACAACCGGTCCAACCGGAAGCGGCAAAACGACGTCGCTCTACACCATCCTTGATATCTTAAACACTCCGGAAGTAAACGTCTCAACAGTAGAAGATCCAATCGAGTACCAGATGCCGCGCGTAAACCAAACACAAGTGCGTCCTGAGATAGGATTCACCTTTGCTCGCGGCCTACGTGCACTTGTACGGCAAGACCCAGACGTAATCATGGTTGGTGAGATTCGCGACGGCGAAACCGCCAGCTTGGCGGTAAATGCCGCACTGACCGGCCACTTGGTACTCTCCACACTCCACACCAACAGCTCTGCGGGTGCCATTCCCCGCCTTTCCGATATGGACACGGAACCGTTTCTCCTCTCTTCGACCTTGCGCGTCATTATCGCGCAACGATTGGTGCGACGCCTCTTTGGTGACCGAGAAGCGTATACATTATCAGACAAACAAGTTGCTGAGCTTGAGGAGTTCATCAATGTCGAGAAGGTGATGTCGGCACTTGTTGCAGAGAATGTCGTAAAAAAAGGCTCAACTATCAAAGACGTCGAATTCTACCACCCCAAGGGGACGGACGAAGTACCTGACGGATACAAGGGGCGCTGTGTCATTAACGAAGTTCTCAAAGTGTCGCCTGCCATAAACGAGCTGATTCTTGCGCAGGAATCCTCTGACAAGATCGAGGCCCAAGCCCGTAGCGAAGGTATGCTCACCATGGCGGAAGATGGGCTGTTCAAGGCAGCTCAGGGAGTCACCACAATCGAAGAAGTGTTGCGCGTTATACGCGAATAAGAGTACGTCACCAGTGTAAGGAAGTACATTACGTATGCCAAAATTCACCTACAAAGCAGTTCGCAAGGAGGACAACACGACGTATGAAAACACCGTAGAGGCAAAAGATCGTTTCGAGGTCTATAGTGTGGTGCGAAAAGAAGGTGGTCAGGTTATGTCAGTGAGGGAGCTCAAGGGCGGCGGCGAGTTCATCGCGCGAGCAAACTCCTGGCTCGGCAAAGTGAAAACGCAAGAAAAAATCGTTTTCTTCCGTAACCTCGGCGCCATGCTAGATGCAGGCCTTACCATTTCACGCGCCCTCAATGTCATGAGCAGACAGAGTAAGAACGAAAAGCTCAAGCGAGTACTCAGCACCATCACCCGCGACATCGAGCATGGCGGAGACCTTAATAGTTCAATGGCAAAGCAGGACAAGGTGTTCAGCCCACTCATGATTTCAATGGTGCGTGCAGGTGAGGAGTCAGGCAGCCTAGCAGAGTCGTGTCGCCTTATCGCCGACCAAACCGAGCGCGTCCATGAACTCAAGAAGAAAGTGAAAGGTGCGATGATATATCCTGCCGTGATCCTTACCGTACTGTTTGCCGTCGGTATCCTCATGATGATGTTCATTGTGCCGACTATTGCCGAGACATTTATGGCACTGGACGCAGAGCTACCTCTTGAGACGGTTATCATTCTCAAAATCAGCGCGTTTCTCACCGACTACACATTTGTCGCATTTGGTGCCTTGATTGCCTGCATCACACTCTTTGTCCTCTTTATTCGCACCTCGTACGGTAAACGCACCATGGAGACATTGATGTTACACATTCCAGTTATTGGCACCCTCATCAAGGAAACAAACAGTGCACGTACCGCGCGCACTCTATCATCTCTCCTCTCTTCCGGTGTAAGTGTTATCCAGGCGATGGAGATTACCGAGGAGGTAGTCCAAAATACCCACTACAAGGCTGTGATCGGCACAGCGCGGCAGGTGGTACAGAAAGGTTCCCCTATCGCTGAGGTCTTTATAGCAAAGGAAGAACTCTACCCTCCACTCGTCGGCGAACTTATTGCGGTCGGTGAAGAGACCGGAAATCTACCAAAGATGCTCCAGGAAGTTGCGGTGTTCTACGAGAAAGAGGTCGACCAGAAGACCAAGAACATGAGCACAATCATTGAGCCGTTCCTGATGGTTATCGTCGGTATTGCGGTCGGCTACTTCGCGGTTGCCATGATGAGCCCGATATACTCAATCACCGATAGTTTGTAAATTATGCGTATGCGCACACGGAAGCAGGAACAAGTACGAGCTGCATCACACACTGGTTTTTCGCTCGTACACATCATTTTTGCTGTGGCAATCATGCTCACCGTATTCGGTACACTGTTTACTGTATTTAACACCGCCACATCCTTTGCAGAGCGTAACCGGGCCAGAACACAGGCACTCTTTCTTGTTAATGAGCAAATCGAAGCAATACGAGCACTTCCCTACGACAGCATCGGCACCATTGGCGGTTTACCGCATGGCACAATCCCCCAGATCGAGACATTTGTGCATGACGGTCGAACCTATACCAAGCGCACGTTCATTCAGTACATAGATGACCCTGCCGATGGTCTTGGCGGCGCAGACACACTCGCGGCTGACTACAAACGCGTCAAGGTCGAGATATCATACGACTACCAAGGGGTGGTGCAGCAGTTTGCAATGGTAACAACCATAGCACCTCGATCTCAGGAATCCCTTGAAGGGGCCGGTATCCTGCGCATTGTTGCAAATGATGCAGCAAACGAACCGGTACCCTCGGCGCAAGTATCTATCTTCAATAACACAGTCGCGACGTCTGTCGACATTACCACCTTCACCAACGCGAGCGGCACTGTTTCTTTCCCGGGAGCCTGGGCTGGTTCCGGGTACGAGGTTACTGTCACAAAGAGCGGGTATTCGACAAGCAGCACGTACGCAGTGACCACAGAAAACCCAAACCCCAGCCCGCTGCCACTTGTGGTACCTGAAGGCGGCACAACCGAGTTTAAGGTGAAGATTGACCACACCTCCCACATTGACATCACAGCAACCCAATGGCCCGTTCGCGGAGCACTGCACGATATATTTGCCGACGGCACAATGATTAGTGCGCTTGCTAACACTGTGCGCACAGCGGGGACACTCACACTTGCAGGAGCACCGGGCAGCTATGTCGCAAACGGGTCGAGCACATCGATTGACCTCACACCTCCCGCATCGAGCACATGGGCACTCTTTTACGCCTCTTCAACGGTGCCTGCAAGCACCACAATCATCTACCACATAGAGCATGATGCTGGTGCTGGCGCATACCAACCGGTGCCAGATACTGACCTGCCCGGCAACACGTCAGGTTTTTCTACAACACCGATTGACCTTTCATCTCTCTCCACAGATACGTACCCCACCCTTCGCGTGAGCGCAGATCTCATGACACTCGACAATAACGTGTCACCGATAATCGACGCATGGACACTTGTCTACAAATCAGAGGCGGTACCTACGCCTGGCGTTACGTTCCAAGTGGAAAGCGGAAAGACCATCGGGCAAGATTCGGGCGGCATGCTTATTCACAAGTACGATGAGGCGCACACAACAAACGCGAGTGGCGAGGCGCTTCTCAGTGCTATGGAGTTTGATACCTATGACGTCACCGTGACCAGCGGAGAGAGTATCATTGCCGCATGCCCAACGCTTCCCATAGTGCTCGATCCCGGCATTACATTCGACCAACACATTGTTACCGAGATGGCGACACCACATGCGTACAAGGTCACCGTACTCAATGCGTTGGGTACTCCAATACAAAACGCCGATGTGCGTTTGCAGGGCGTGGGCGGTACTGCCGCGAGTCTCACCGACGAGTGCGGGACGGCATACATTCCTGCTCTCACACAACAAACCTACACCATTTCAGTCGTTGCGAGCGGCTACACACCGCATGCAAGCACGGTCGATATCGATGGCCTTACCACGGACTCTATACAGCTGTTTCCATGATTGATCGCCCACACAATATGCGAGCAAACACTCCACAACAGCAAGCAATGACCCTAGTAGAGCTCTTGGTTGGGATCGCAATCATTCTCATCATCGTCCCCGTACTGTATGCAAGTATCGAGACACTGTACAGTACGCATGCTCGCACACTTGCGCGCGCCCTTGTCTTACGCAAGCCGGTGAACGCGACACAAGAAATAGCTCGTGATTTTCGAGGCGCCATGTACAGTGAGAGCGGATCACTGCCACTTGTCGAGATGAGCACAAGCACGGTCACCATATACGCGGACACAGACCTCGACCGAACAGTAGAGCGGGTACGCTACTTTCTAGTGGACGGGGTTTTGTATCGTGGCATCGTGGAACCGACAGCAACCTCCTCATACCCAATCGACGAAGAGGTGGTGACAGAACTTTGCAGCGACGTCGATAATGTCGAGCGCAGCATCGATACGTTCCGCTACTTTGATGCGATCGGTACTGAGATTTCATCACCCACAGAGATCATGGACGTGCGTCGCCTGAAAGTAACAATCACCTCATCGACTCGCCAACGCAACGAAACAGGTGATGTTATGGTTACCACCTCTGCAAGCATGCGCAACTTTAAAAGTAACTACTAGCACCATGGACACACGCACATCGCATACCACTGGAAGTTTGCTTGTAGTAGTTATCATTTTTATGGGCGTGTTTAGCGCACTCTTTGCCTCCATGCTCAGTTATTTACTCACACAGTCTCGCTGGGTAGATCAGAAGACCTACGCAGAGCAAGCACTACAAATTGCAGAGGCCGGCATCGAGTATACCCGATGGCATCTCGCCCACTGGCCAGATGACCTACAGGACGGCACCGGCGGTCCGGGCCCGTACGTGCATGTCTACGAAGACCCCGAAACGGGTCCTATAGGTGAGTTCTCACTCGAAATAGGTGGCGACGTTTTTTGCGGCAAAACAGGCGTTGTGGAGGCAACGTCAACCGGCTGGACGTACCGTGACCCAAGCATCACCCGTTCGATTGCAGTGAAAATTGCTCGTCCAACGGTGGCAGATTACTCATACATCGTGGACTCAAATGTGTGGGCAGGATCTTCGCGCACAATCGTAGGTCCGTACCACAGCAACGGCGTCGTGCGCATGGACGGCAACAACCAAAGTGCTGTCACGAGCAAGGTGGAAACCGCTGATTGTGGGCCAACAGGTCTTGGTGGCTGCGGCGGGTACTGGGACGACATACACGGCGTGTACGGCGGCGGGTCGCATCCTGAGTGGTGGCGCTGGGGGCAGCCGGACATTCCGTTCAGTAATTTTGACTACGACTTTGACGAGATGGCAACTATTGCAGCAGCAGACGGTATCTACTTGCCAAAGGTCTCAAATGACAGTACCTCGTACGGATACTACCTCGAACTGCGCAATGACCGCAGTGTAGACATATATGAGGTGACCAGCGTATGGCGCACTGTGACGAGCAAGTTGCCGAGCAACGATGCCGTGGAGCTGCCGGAGCTCGCGGGCGATATGAATACATACCGATTCTTCCTTCGCAATGAACCAATTCCACAAGCTTGTCCGCTCATTTACGTCTCCGATCGCACGTGGCTCGAAGGTACGGTGTCCGGCAAAGTGACAGTGGTCGCGAACGACACAGGCGCGGCAACTCCCGACCTATTCCTGCAGGACAACATCACCTACACGACCGATGACGGCTCAGATGGTCTGACCGTCCTTTCAGAGCGACACCTCCTAATCCCGCTCTACGTCCCTGATGTCATGACTATAAGCGGTATCTTCTTTGCGCAAAAGGGCGCCTACGGTCGCAACTGGTACGAGGATGCCGGCAACTGCGGATCGTGCACATCAGTTGACCCATATGATGGTCGCAAGGAGCAAAGCTCCCTCATCACCAACGGCACCGTGGTGTCCAAGCTCCGAACCGGCACCCAGTGGGGCACGGTGCAAGGGTTCGAAAATCGCAGTGATAACTACGACCGCAACCTCGCAAAATCACCACCCCCCTTGACACCGTTCACGTCTCCCGATTTCCGTTTTATCGAATGGCGCGAGGTCGATACTCACACCTCAGGCGGCTAGGGTGGAGGTGCTCTCTCCAACTTACCCGTTCATGCCATGTGGAGCGGCCAAGAACATCGGTGCACCGTAACGCCACGTCTATGCCGTGAGCCAGTAAGTCCGGCAAGGTGACTTCTGCGCCCTATGGTAGTAATAGCAATGGGGACCTCGATCAATACGGATACATAGACTGCACCGCAGGGGCAATGCTCCACGAATCACCCAAGCACACAGGACACTGGCACCAAGCCAGCATCTTGTACAGGGTCCGCCGTGGCGGCGAAAAAACTCACTCCTTACAACAACTAAAACCGGCGCCAACAAACTCACACAAACGAGCTTCGCTGCATGATTGAGCGAACGACGAGTTGGAGCACGAGGCGCATCGAGTTGCGTTGCATGCGATTCGCCCACGCAGATTGGACGAAGAACAATTGTGTCCAACCATGCGCACGAAGTGTGAGATAGTTTGTGGTTTGTGGGGCTGATATACAGCAGTGTCAGACATCGCTGGTACACTAGCGGTTATTATCGATTGCCTGCACGATAAGCTCCTTCACCTCCTCCGGCGCGGGTACCTGCTTCATGATGAGGTCATCTGAGATACTCGCGGTCTGAATGCGCAAATCGCCAAAGTTGAGCCACATCGCAATGATGCCGTGTACGCCGTAGGTCACATCCTGAATACGGTCGAGCGGAAAACTCGACACCTCGCGCGAGAAGAAACCTCGCTGCTCGATATCAATCACCCGTTCGTTCGTGATAATCCACGCATCAAGCCAGTGGTCGCTCCATGCGGCGAAAAAGTGCATCCAAAGCACAAGACCAAGAAGTGCGAGTGCGTAGACACCTAAAGCAATGCTCTCCTTGAGTACACCCGAGCCCAGTTCAAAGAGATACGAATCGAATACTGCGACGAAAACTGCCGCCAGCAAGAACAAGGCAAGGTTGCCTGCTGCAACAATGGCAAT
>JGI12109J20283_11371551_pt1 | contig 22250 bp, 15 predicted proteins | sample ElkSlonscriptome_12_FD_20283 | JGI IMG/M metagenome (IMG submission 20283)
AGACAAGTGAAAGAGATGTTTGAGGCGTTTCTTCATTTACAAGTTTTTGATTTTGAGAAGCTCCATATGTATGGATAACTTCACAACCAATTTAGGACTGCTATATGCCTATTATGCCATAACCGACTGTTCTACGCTATTTTAGCATAACGGAATTTGTTGAACAGTAGTAGTATCTGAGGTAGGAATACTTTTAAACGTTTGTACCTCCATGAATTTGCGTATAGACAGTGTCGCAAATGTTTATGTATGCTAATAGTTCTGGTTGGTAAATTCATTACGTTACGTCGATCCGGTACGAACTACTCGCCGCTCCCCGTGTGCTTCCACGCCTGGCGCACCTGCTCGCGGAGGGTGTTGATGACGACCAGTGTACCCGTCGCATCCTCGTAGTACCAGTGCTCCCAGCCGTTGCAGGCCGGGAGGTTGCCCAGCTTCGCGCCGATCTTGTGGATCGAGCCGCGCTCGCCGTCAGCGGCGCGGAGTGAACCATCGGCCAGCACCGTTGCCGATTTGTCGCGCTGCCGGTTGAAGAAGAGCGTCTGGCCGGGCTGTAGCAGGCCATGTTCAAGCAGACGGCCAACGGGCACCCGGGGCGCGGTACGCCGGGTCTCGAACTTCCCGTAGACCTCCTCGTCGAAGCAGGGGGTGGGAATGGCGGCAATGCGCGCCTGCGCCGCCTGAATGTAGGCTTCCTCACGCTCGATTCCGATGAAGTGACGCCCCAACTTTTTGGCTACCGCGCCGGTTGTTCCCGTTCCAAAGAACGGGTCCATAATCAGATCTCCCGGATTAGAACTGGCGAGGATCACCCGGTAGAGTAGCGCTTCCGGCTTCTGCGTTGTGTGCGCCTTCGCACCATTGATCTTGAGTCGCTCCTCCCCGGTGCAGAGCGGCAATTCCCAATCGCTACGCATCTGCTTCTCATCGTTTGCCATTTTTAGGGCATGATAGTTAAAGGTGTATTTCTTCTGTGTGCGCGACTTCTTGCACCAGAGCAGTGTCTCGTGAGCATTGGTGAAGCGGACGCCGCGAAACTGCGGCATGGGGTTGCGCTTGATCCAGATGACATCGTTGAGCATCCAGAAGCCCAGATCCTGCAGGATGCCCCCAACCCGGTAGATGTTATGGTAGGAGCCGATCACCCAGATTGTCCCGGTATCCTTCAGCACACGGCGGCAGGCGGTCAGCCAGGCGCGGGTAAACTGATCGTAGCTGGCAAAGTCGGCAAACTGATCCCAGGCATCATCAACCGCCGCAACGCGGGACATATCGGGCCGCCGCAGTTCCTGCTGCAACTGCAAGTTGTAGGGCGGATCGGCGAAGATCAGATCGACGCTCTTCTCCGGGAAAGTTGCCAGCACCTGGATGCAGTCTCCCGGGTAGATCCGATTGGGGTGCAGCGGATCGGTAGATGGTTTGCTTGACATAACGTTTGCTCGGGGTTCAATTCGGTTTCGTCCCCAGTATAGCATCAAAACAAGTCACGGCGCACGCTCCTGCACCGGAAAAACATATTCTGGTTTATCATGGTATCGTTGGCAAAGCAGCAAATCATACGGTAACGAGGATATAGATGGCTGGTAAAGCATACCTGGTGGGGGGCGGCCCCGGACGGGCCGACCTGATAACGGTGCGCGGGTTGAACCTGCTGCGCCAGGCGGATGTCCTGCTCTATGATCATCTGATTGCGCCCGAACTGCTTAAGGAGGTACCGCCTCACGCCGAGTTGATCTCGGTGGGCAAGGGGCCAAAGCATCATCTGATGGATCAGGGGCAGATCAATGAACTCCTGGTTGCACGGGTGCGAGCGGGCAAACAGGTGGTGCGGCTCAAGGGCGGCGACCCGTTTGTCTTTGGGCATGGTGGGGAGGAGTTGCTGGCGCTGGCGCAGGCCGGTCTGCCGTTCGAGGTAGTGCCGGGGATCTCCTCGGCGCTGGCAGTGCCGGCCTATGCCGGGGTGCCGCTGACCCACCGCGACCTGGCCTCGGCCTTTGCGGTTGTCACCGGCCACGAAGCCCCGGAGCGCCCGGAGAGCAGCGTTGACTGGAACGCGCTGGCGCAGGTGCCCACCCTGGTAATCTTGATGGGACTCAAGCGCAGTGGTAGCATCTGCGCGGCACTGCTGGCGGCGGGACGCGCGCCGGATACGCCCGCGGTTGCCATCAGTTGGGGCACGACGGATCAGCAGCAGGTGGTGCGGAGCAACCTGCATGAACTACCGGCGGCCGTGGCCGACCTGCCCACCCCGGTGGTGCTGGTCATCGGCAAGGTTGCGGGGCTGGCGGAGGCACTCGCCTGGTTTCAGTCGGACGGACTGGCGCCCGGGTTTGTGCCGTTGCTGCGGGAGCAGCCGTCATAGGTTGTATGTGATAATGACAGTCGTTGTAGATCACGCTTCATAAACTTTGAATTTTAATCCAGACATCTTTGATCTGGAGTCCTGGCTTATGAACTTTGAAAATTAATCCAAACATCATCCAACTGGAGTCCCGGCTTCAGCCGGTTCAGGCGTTTCTGGCAGTAGGCCGCAGTCCTGGCAGGCATCCCACCGGCTGAAGCCAGGGTTCCCGGATGGTATATCTGGAGTATTTTCTAAAAGTTCGTCAGCCGGATCAGGCTTTCCGAGCAGTATGCTGCGGTCCCGGTAGGCATTCACCGGCTAAAGCCGGGACTCCAGTGAGTTACACATATGGGCTATTTTTCCAAGCCTTTCCAGTATAACGACAGGGGTGTCGTTTCGGGAGTGCGACCTGTAGTTACAACGATGATCTTTTCGGGTATTTTTAGACCGGTTTAAGTGATAATGATAGGAGCACAACCGATGAACATTCTGCTCTTCAGCGATCTGCATGTGGACACAGCGGCGGCGCAGCGGATTGTTGAGCGCGCTGCCACCGTGGATCTCTTGATCGGCGCGGGCGATTTTGCCAGTGCGCGGCGCGGCCTGCAGCGCTGTATTGATGTGTTGCAGGCGATTGAGCGCCCGACGATCCTGGTTGCCGGCAATAACGAAACCACCGACGAGTTGCGCGAAGCCTGTCGGCACTGGCCGGCGGCGCATATTCTCCAGGGCACCAGCGTAACGCTGCAGGGGCAAACCTTCTATGGCGTGGGCGGTGGCATTCCCGTTACGCCGTTCGGAGCCTGGAGCTACGACTTCTCCGAGGAGCAGGCCGCCGATCTGCTGGCCGACTGCCCGGAGAACTGCGTGCTGGTGGTGCATTCGCCGCCCCAGGGTGCCGTCGATCTGAACGAAGGGCGACACCTGGGGAGCAGCAGCATCCGCCGGACAATCGAGCGGGCCCAGCCACGCCTGGTCGTCTGCGGGCATATCCACGCCTGCGCGGGACAGCAGACGCAGATTGGCGCTTCTCCCGTGATTAACGCGGGGCCGGCTGGGATGGAGTGGGAGCTTACGCCCCGGTAATTGCCCGAATGTAGCGTTCCGCCGAGCGGGTAACCGCGGCTTTAGCCTCCTGGCGAACCGCCAGATCAAACCAGGCGCTGTAGATCCGGTCAAAACTCCAGGGTGTGACGCTCTGCACAACATGCTTGACGGCGGCGGCATCGAGCGGGATCATATTGGGATAGCTGTACATAAAGCTGACATAGCGCCGGTCGGCAACAACATAGATAATATCGCCGGTCAGCAGCGCGCCGCGCCCCTCCGCGCCGGCAGCCCAGTGCAGCATGGTGCCGCCGGGAAAGTGCCCGCCGCCCCGGATCAGCGTTAGACCGTTGTCCAACGAGTGGGTCTCGCCTTCCCAGAAGACAATCGCCGGGTCGGGGCGCATCACCCAGGCGCGGTCGGCGGCATGCAGGTAGATCGGTACATCGCCAAAAGCGCGACTCCACTCCACCATGGATGAGTAGTAGTGCGGGTGCGAAATCGCAATCGCCGCGATACCACCGAGCGCCTGCACCGCCGCCACGGTTGCCTCATCGATCAGGCTGATGCAGTCCCAGAGCAGGTTGCCCTGTGGCGACTGTACCAGCAGCGCGCGTTGACCAATCGCAAAGCGCGGCGCGCTGCCGATGCCGGTCAATCCGGGCTCCTCGGTCTTGAGGACGTTGTGATGGTTGGCACGCAGGTCGTCCAGCGTAGTCCACTGCTGGCCCTGCCAGTTGACATACTGCCGCTCATCTTCGCAGATGGGGCAGTGGGCGGGCGGCACATCCGTGGCGGCAAACTGCGTGCCACAGGTGACGCAGATAGAGTTGGGCATGCCTTTTTCCTGTCATGTTTCGGGTGGCTGGAGCTATTGGTTATGATTATAGCATCTGTGTGCGCCGGTTCTGCTGCATATGGTAAGATAGAGAACAGAGGAACAGAGGAACAGAGAACCAAGTATACCGACTCGCTTCTAACCGCCTGATAAAGTTTGAGCACATAACCCGGATATGCGCTGCACGGGAGTCCCGGCTTTAGCCGGTGAATGCCTGCCGGGGCAGTCGCATACTGCCGGGAACACCTGATCCATAGAAGGAGTTTTACTCATGCCCCCTGGCAAGAAACTGGACCCGCGCCCGATCAGTGGCGATACCAGCGTGTGCGATCTGGTCGATAATCTCTTCCTGGCCTATAATGCCGCCCGCCTGCGCGAGGCATGCCGGCTCTTTACCCAGAAGATCGCCCAACCGGATGTCACCATCGGCGTCACCCTGAGCGGCGCGCTGACGCCCACCGGCCTGGGGTATGCCGCGCTGGTTCCGCTGATCCGCGCCGGCCTGATCGACTGGGTGGTCAGCACAGGTGCCAATCTCTACCACGACATCCACCGCTCGCTGGGGTTTGAACTGTTCGGCACCACACCCTTCACCGACGATGTCGCCCTGCGCGATCAGCAACTCATTCGCATCTATGATATCCTTTTTGACCAGGATGTACTCTTCAAGAGCGATGATTTTCTCTACGAGTGTATGCGCGGGCCGGATTTCCAGCGCACGATGGGCACGGCCGAGTTGCACTACATGCTGGGGCGCTACACCCAGGCGCGCGAGCAGGCGCTGGGCACCGAGTATGTCTCGATCCTCACGGCGGCCTACGAAGCGGGGGTGCCGCTCTACACCAGCAGCCCGGGCGACTCGACCATCGGGATGAATGTGGCGGCGCTACAACTCTGGGGCAACCAGTTGCGCTTCGATGTTGAGCGGGATGTGAATGAGACCACCGCGATTGTGTACGATGCGATGCAAAATAGCGGCAAGACCGCAGTGATTATCTTTGGGGGTGGATCGCCCAAGAACTTTATGCTGCAAACCGAGCCGCAGATCCAGGAGATTATGAAGCTGGAGGAGCAGGGCCACGACTACTTTATCCAGTTTACCGACGCCCGCCCCGATACCGGCGGTCTCTCCGGGGCAACGCCGGGGGAGGCGGTCACCTGGGGCAAGATCGACCCGGAGCAACTGCCGGATAGCGTGGTCTGCTACTGCGATAGCACCATTGCACTGCCGATCTTCGCGGCCTATGCGCTGGCAACCGTCCAGCCCCGCCCGCTCAAGCGGCTCTATGATCAGCGGGATACCCTGCTGGAGCGGCTGGCCCAGACCTATGCCGAGGCCCGCGCGAAGCGCCTGGGGCATATCGAAGGGTCATCTGGATAAGGGGACAGGGGACAGGTTGCAGGCCATGCTCCAGCTTTTGATCAACGGTCATCCGCCCGATGAAATGAGCATCAGCGAGTGGCAGGAAGTGGAATTTCAATGCCTGCCGCCACCGGGTGCAACCCTGGCGCTGACCGTTGGCGTGGCATTGTCGCCGCTTCAGCCCTTTCTGCACCCGGATGATCCGACCTGGCGCTGGCGCTGGAATCCGCAGAACGCTGTCGGGCAGTTCCCACTCCGGTTGCAGGCTACCTGGCCCACCGGCCAGACGGAGGAGTTGCGTAGTGTCCTCAATGTTCTGCCACGCAAGCTGGATCAGACGCACTACGATTGGTTGCTGGCCGACCTGCAGCACGCCGCCTATGCGCTGGTCTATGCGCTGACGGGCGGAACCGGCGGTGCTACCGGGCAGCGCGCCACCGAGGAGTGGGAGCGCAGTTTGCCGGCGGACTACTTCAGCCTGTTTGGGGAGCGTTTTGCCACGCTGGAGCGGGCGGTTCTGCGGATTGCCCGTCAGCCGCACACGCAACTGCATGCCGGGAGTGAGCGGGTGGAGCCGGGCCAGGTGCGCGACTTCTCCCACCTCGATGCCGACCTGTCGCGCGATCTGCCTGCCGCCCCGCCGCCGGCAACCGCTGCCGACTCCGGCAGGCCACCATTGCCCGCCGCGATTGCCGAGCCGCGCAGCCGCCCCACGACCGACACCTACGAGAACCGGCTGCTCAAGCGGTTGCTGCACGAACTCTACCAGCGCGCCCGCCAGATTAGCGACCTTGCCGGGCGGGAAGCGGAAACCAGCCGCGCGGGAGCGGCGCGTCCGACAGGAGCAGCGCTGCGCGAGATTACTGACCAGAGCCGAGCCGTTACGCGGCGCTTACAGGAGTTGCGGGCACTGCCTTTCCTGGCCGAGGTGGGATCGCTTACGAGCTTCCATGGTCCCAGCCAGGTCATGCAGCGCAACCCGGCCTACCGGCAGATCTACCGCTTCTGGCAGGATCTGCGGCGGCAGCCATTTCTTACCGTCGAGAGCCCGCTCTTTCAGATCCCGCTGCACGAGTTGCCACACCTCTACGAGTGCTGGTGCGCGGTGCAACTGGTGGCCGCCCTGCTGGAACTCCCTGGCGTACGGGTTGAAGCGCAGTCGCTGGTGTCAGGCCCGGATGTGCCGGGTAGTCCTTCCCACTCCAGCCGCGCCGCGAGCAGTAGCCTCTACCAGTTAACCCTGACGGAAGAGCAACCGCTGCTGCTGCTCGCCTGGCGGGGCATGACTCTGCGGCTACGCTACCAACCGCGTTATCGGCCTGCCTCAGCGCGGCGGACGCCGAATGCCGCGTCTGTCAGCACGCTGATCTCGCTTGACCGGCATACCCGCATCCCCGACTTTGTTCTGGAGCTTGAGCAACCGAATGGGGCACCGGCCATCGCCGTCCTGGATGCCAAGTATCGCCTGGATGCCGGCGGGGGTGTCCCGGAGGACGCGCTGGCGGATGCCTACAGCTACCTGGGCAGCATCGGCACGCCGGCTGGTAAGCGGGTGGCGCGGGCAGCCATGTTGCTCTACCCCGGCACAGGTTCCGCCGAGCAGTATGCCAGCGGGGTGGGCGCGATTCCCCTACTACCCGGCGCAACCGCGGCACTCCAGACCTGGCTGGAACAGCTCTGGTCGGATGATCCGGTATGAAGGGGCAAAAGCGGCTTGCAGGATGGGCGCTTCTGTGGTAGATTGTAGGGGTAACCATGTGCGCGGGTGTAGCTCAGTTGGTAGAGCATCTGCCTTCCAAGCAGAATGTCGTCGGTTCGAGTCCGATCGCCCGCTCCAGTGTGTTTACGGCCCTATCTCAGCATTGAGATAGGGTTTTTTTGTATTTGCACCAGGCAAAGACTGCTTGATGGGGGTGGTGTATGTATCTGGAGCGATGCCGCATTCGCAACATCAAGTGTTTTGAAGATGTTGCGTTGGATTTCCGCAACCCGGATGGGACTGTCCGCCTCTGGAATGTATTGATCGGTGAGAATGGCACCGGCAAGACCACGCTACTCCAGGCCATTGCGATTGCGCTGCTGGGGGAGAAAGCCGCTTCGGTGTTGTTGCCACGCCCCCGGGGTTGGGTACGCACCGACACGACGAAGGGTGAGATTGCGGCAACGTTTCACCCCGGCAATCTCGATATGATTGTTACCTGGGCCGATACCGAGACAAGTCGAGACCAGGATAAACCTTTGGAGGTCAGTTATGAAATTGAACCCACCGATGCGTCTCTGCAAGATGACGAAGCAGCTATTCGTGAAACAACCGCTGATCTGATTCGGGAAAAATTACGGACTGCTCGTCGTTCAATGCCCACTGCCTGGTTTGCGGCGGGTTATGGCCCATTTCGGCGACTTGGGGGTGGTACTGAGCATGCCAGTCGGATTGGCGAGACAAATACGAGAGAAGCGCGTTTTGTGACGCTATTCCTCGAAGGTGCGGCCCTATCCGACGGTGAAGCGTGGTTGATGGATCTGGATTATGCCCGACGAGACGACTCTGATGAAGAACAACGGCAGCGCAGTGAGAGTTTGCTCAAACTGATTTGGGAAACGTTAAATGATAATTTACTGCCGGAAGGTGTCCAGTTACGTGTGATTACCTCACGCGGTGTCTTTTTCTCCACACCGTATTCGGATAAAGTACGTATGTCGGATTTGAGCGACGGTTATCGGGCAATGCTGGCTATGATGATTGACTTATTGCGACAACTCAGTCAATCTTTCAAAGACTTTCTGGAAATGTGGCCACGATTAGATGAGCTATCTGGTGTGGTTCTTATTGATGAAATCGATGCGCATCTCCATCCAACCTGGCAGCGAGAAATTGGACTCTGGCTGAAAAAACAGTTTCCACAGATGCAATTCATTGTCGCTACCCATAGCCCCTTTATCACCCAGGCGGCTGATGCGGGTGGGTTGTATGTGCTGCGTCAGCCGGATAATGGCACCGCGGCGGTGGCAATTCATCAAGATGAAGAGTCGGTGCGCGGCTGGCGCGTGGATCAGATCCTGACAAGCGATTTATTTGGGTTGGAAACCACCCGCTCACCCGAGGTCGAAGCTCAACTCGCTCGCTATGATGAGCTTCTAAGTAAGCAAGTCCAGGGACAGCTTACATCTACAGAAAAAGATGAATTGGCAAGCCTGGAGCAGCAGTTGGAAGAGTTATTGCCAGCACCAGGCGAGACGATTGGACAGCGTGATTTCTATCGACGTTTGCAAGAATATATTGATAAGACCCTGGAAGCTCCCCGGCAAACCTATGATTAAGCTGACTCGTCTACCTGCACCAGCAACCCTTGTACGCTGGGCTCCGAAGTGGACTGCTGATCTGCTCACGGCTATTGCGCAACAACAGGCAGGTGGCAAAAAACCACCGGAGGAGTTATGGGATAAGTACAATAAATCCTACGTGAAGGATGCGCTTCAGCGTATGGCGCACGGCAAATGTGTCTACTGCGAATCCAACATAAAGCATGTTGCATATCCGCATATTGAGCATTACCGTCCCAAGAGGCGCTATCCGGAGTTTACCTATACCTGGGAGAATCTGCTGCTGGCCTGTCCGGTATGCAACAACGACAAGAGCGATGCTTTCCCCCTTGATCCTGCAGGGAGTCCGCTACTCCTCAATCCCTGTGATGATGATCCGGAAGAACATATTACCTTTGCGCGTGGGCGATTGGTGGCTCTCTCGGAGCGAGGGCAAAGTGACACGCGATCAGTTATCCCTTAATCGTGATGCGCTCTTTGATGAGCGACGAAAATTGCTTACAAAGGCTTTGAGTATCTATATGCTCATATCCGAACTCGAAAAGAATGGACAGATCGAGCTTGCAAACGAATGGCGTGCTGAACTTGAAGCGATGCGCTCCTCAACCGAAGAATTTAGTGCAATGATACGCCAGGCTATAAAAGATAACTTTGTAGGGCATAAACCACTTTGAATAGGGCACTGTCTACCTGAATATGGTAACACATGTCGGTTGGCGCTCTGCACCTGGGGTGAGCGATTCAACGACGATATGCTGGTTGAAGGAGCCGCCCAGCATGGGATAGTCGGGTGGGCGGCCGTATTGCAGCAGATGTTGCCAGGTGGCGGGGTGCCGCCAGTTGGGCCTGTTCTGCTCCGCCACCCGCAGCACATGCGGATAGCCAGGCAGTGGGTCGTAGGTTACCTGCACCTCGCGCACGCGCCGGCACACGCTGCCTACCTGGCAGGGATCGAGCCCGGACATCATCGTGATACGCTGCGGGTCGGCGGCGCTGCTGGTAAACAGGTTGCTGACGGTCATCGGGTCGCGGTAGCGCCGGCACGCGTTGCGGATAACCTCGACGACCTGCTCATCGCGGATGACAAGCTCTTGCTGACAGCCACCCGGCGGCTCCGGCTCGTATATCGTCAGCGTGAGGCGGTAGGCGCTGAAGGGGCGCGCCTGCCAGCGTGCGCGCGCTGCGGCCAGGTCAGCAACCTCCGGTCTGGCGCGGCGTCTGGTTTCCCCCGTTGAACTGGACACCTGCTATTTACCGGCGATGAACGACGGCGAATGCCTGGTCTACTGGAGCGGGTGTTGGAGCGGGTGTCACAGTTACCTTTAGCCGGTCAAGCGACATAAACCGCCTGTAGCCAGGGTGCTTACCGAACCTCACGTATCGTCATGCCTACCCGTCTCTGGGGTTACAGTTCATTACCCGCTATCGCGGGTGGTGTGGGTCAGGAAGACCAGGTTGTTCAGGTCATCGTCGGAGAGGTCTGCAAAGTAGGGCCGCTCGTAGAGCATGGCGTCAAGCCGGGGATGCCCCTCAACCAGTTGCCGGGTCGCCTCGCTGATGTTCTGGCCGGGCAGATCGCGCGCCACCTGTTCCAGTTCTTTCAGCAGGGTGGGCCGACGAACAACCGCTTCATACACCGCAAAGAAGCTGCTCTGGATGACCACCAGTTTCGCCAGCAGCACCGCCGGCACCGGCCGTTGCTGCCCGTGACTGAGCGCGCGCAGCAGGCGGAAGGTGTTGAAGGTGCGCTTGAGTTTGCGCGGATTACGTTGCAGACCCCGGGTCATGACCGTGGCAATTGGTTCAACCTCCTCGGCGGGTAGGGGGAACGTGCCGCCAGTCATACCCGCCAGCCGCTGCGCTAAAAAGCGCCGGATGTTCTGCTCATCAAGCGGCGGGAGTTCAAACGGCACCTGGACAATTTTCTCCAGGTAGGCCCGCTCGCCGACCGGGAAAATTGCCGCTGCCTGCCCCACCCGTTCCGCTGCCGCCGCATCCAGCGCAAACTCCTTGTAGCGCACCAGGATGCCTCGCTCGATGATCTCCCGGTCCACTCCCAGCACAAACAGACAGCCGGGGATGTCCAGGAAGACTTTGATGGCTTCCAGGACGCTGACGGCCTGCTCCGGCAGACAGCGGTCCAGATCGTCAATAAAGATCACCAGCCGTCGGCCCCGTCCGCTAATCCACTCGGCGATCAGGGCGCGCAGATGCTCCTGAAACTGGTCCAGCGCGCGGATATGGTCGCGGTAGATCTGGGTGCGCTGACGATGAAAGAGATCCCAGATCTCCGAGAGATCCTCGCCCTCGCCGATCTTGCCCTGGGCCGCCTCGACAAATTTGGTGAGCGGTTGGAGCAGCGGCACAAAGGCAAACCCGGCGCGAATCGCCAGGCGCGTTGTCAGCTTGCCCGCCGCCGGCCAGTCCATCTCGATGTCCCCGGCTTCTTCCCGTTCGATGCTGCGGTAGAGGCTGCCAATCAGGTCGTCCAGCGTGCGGTTCAAGCTTGCTCTGGTCGCGGTCACGGCCTGGGCATCCGGCGGCTGGTTGATTGCTTCGTCTTTGCGGGACATAATGGCGCGCAGCCGGGCCTCATCGTCGAGGAGGTAGGTGCGGATCTGCTCGACTACGCTGACCAGCAGCGCGCGCCAGAGGGCGTCCGACTGGGCATAGCGCCAGGCCTCGAACCAGACCGGCACAAAGCGGGTTTTGGGATCGTCCGGTTTGAGCCCGGCCTGGATCATCCGCATCATGCTGGTTTTCCCACTGCCCCACGGCCCATAGATCCCGATGGTCAGCGGGGTATCTTCCAGTTCGGATTCGTGGATGATCGTAAGCAACGCCTCCACGGAGGGCGTAAACCCCAGTTCATCGATCTCCGCCGGGTGATCACTATAGCTCTGGTGGGTTGGCATGGTTCCTCCTGTGTGCATAGCCGATAAGCCGATAACCGATAGCCGAACCTGTTACCTGCCGATTCATACGCGCTTCGCGCTCCGCGCGGTTGGGGAAGGGGATTCCCCTTCCCCAAACCCCATCCCCTTTGTGAACGCAGAACACAGAAATCAGAATTCAGAAATCAGAACGCAACGCTCCTGCTCTATCCAGACCAGTCTGATCACTGATCACTGATCACTCATCACTGCGCCGTTGGGGAGAACGACGGGCGACCCGCAACCCGAAATCGACGTAGTAGCGGAGGTGCGGGGAGCTGAGGCTGTGGCGGTACGCGCAGCGCACGAATGTTCTGCTACTGTAATAAGCGCCACCGCGCAGCCTGCGTCGATCAGTCCCTTCCAGATACGCCACTTCCCACTCCGGTTCCAGCGCATAGGGATACGCCTTCCGCCACTTCGTCGCACACCACTCCCAGACATTCCCGGCCATGTCCAGCGCGCCGTAGGGACCGGCTCCGACGGGAAAGCTGCCGACCGGCGCTGTCCGCTCGATACCGGCTTCGTCGCTGTTGCAGTAGCCCGGTTCCCAGGCATTGCCCCAGGGATAGACCCGGCCGTCAGAGCCGCGCGCGGCCTTCTCCCACTCGGCCTCGCTCGGCAGGTAAAACTCCTGCCCGGTAGCTTCGCTCAACCAGCGGCAGTAGGCCACGGCTTCGTACCAGGTGATATTCACGACAGGTAGATTATCGTCGCCTGCTTCCGGGCCGCGCCAGCGGTATGGCTCGCAGGGCTCGTCGCGTATGGCCGGCGGCTGCGGTTGCCGAAGTCGTTGCCACCAGCGGCGGCGTGGCTGATGGGCACCCCGTTGCGTGGTATTGGCCCCGGTGATAAAGTTCCAGCCTGCTGCGGTCCAGTATGCGCGCTGCTCATAGCCGCCAACAGCGACAAAGTGCCGCCACTGTGCATTCGTCACCGGGGTTTTGCCAATGGAGTAATTCGGCAGGTATAGCTCATGTTGTGGTTTCTCGTCGTCGTCAGCATCTCCGTCCTCATCGCTACTGCCCATCAAAAATGGTCCCGCCGGAATCTCGACCAGTTCAGGTATCCAGTTCTGCCCGTCGGCATAGCGCGGGTCGTTTGGGGCCAGGGCGAACCCGGCCGCCAGGCGTGGGCGATAGTCGGTATCATAGTCGGCCACCGTTACCAGCAGCTCCCGCAGGCGCGGATCGTTCTCGGCAGCCGGGGCCAGCAATTCGACGGCGCGCGCGCGTACGGTTGGTGAAACCGCCCCGCATGCGGCCTGTTCCAACAGTGGCCGCTGCTGCTCCAGGCTTATGCCGCCAATAGCCTCCAGAATCGTTAACGCCGCGTTATTCTCCTCGGCGCTGATCGGCTGGTCGGCAGCGACCAGCAACGTGCGCAGCTCGCTCCGCACCGCGTCCTGTAGTTCCGGCGCAGGGCGATCACGCGGGCGCTCATAGAGGCACCAGCCCGCCAGTAGGGAGGCAGCGGGACTGTTTTGATCGAGCAGAAACCGCACGACCGGCTCGGCGGTAGCACTGGCGGCATAGAGGCGGATGACCTCGTGCCAGTCCTGGATGTTCCAGTACTGGAGCAGGGTCTGCTCATGCCGGTTCGCTTTATCCCGCCGCATGGCTCGATCCACTGCGTGCGCCGCCAGATATTCCTGGATACTCTTGTGCGCAAACTGCAGCGGCGCGTCGGGGCTGTCGGCATCGCCCTGGAGCAGCGCACCGCGTTCCCCCAGATCACGCAGCCAGTGGGTTGCCTGTTCGCGGCAGTAGTGCTCCAGGGCCGCGCCCCGGTCATCGCCCCGCTCGCGCAGGATCTCCTTCAGGCTCTCGGCCAGGATCGTGCCGGCCGCGCGGCGGCTGATCAGCAGGAACGCCTCCAGGTTCTCTTGCGCCGCCATGCGCTGCAAGGCCGGGTCAGGTTGCGCCTGTTGAAACATGGCCCATGCCAGGGATGCCGCCAGGCGGAGCTTTTCATCCGTGTTCAGCGCACTCTTTTCCGCGCGCTCACCGGCTGCGCGCAGCCGCTGGAGTTCCCAGCGCTCCACCAGATAGGTGACGGCCAGTTCATAGACGCGATAGCGTTCTTCGGGCAGTTCCGCTTCGTCCTGGCTGTAGTGAATGCCGATGATCAGCGAGAGCAGCAGCGGGTTGCGGCTCAACTCCTGCAGGCTTCGGCTCTCGTGCAGGCGAGCCACCAGCCGCTCGGCCGTTTCCGCCGGGTTCCAATCTTTAAGGTGTGCCCGTTCAAAGATGGCCTGGTAGCGCGCCTGCACCAGTGCCGCGACCTCCTCCCGGTTGAGCGCTGCCAGTTCGCGCCGTTCAAAGCTGTCGTCAAGCTGGCCTTCATACCCAATCGGGCGGGTAGTCAGGACGATAGAGTTGGGGCGTCCGGTGAAGAGCCGATCCAGTTCCCGGATATGCCCGGCCAGTCGGTCGCGGTTGACCGGGTCGCGCAGTTCGTCAAAGCCGTCAATCAGCAGCAGGCAGTGCCCCTGCTGCAGACGCCGGGCAAACCAGCCGGGGGGACAGCGCCGGCGCAGCGCCGGGCCGAACATGTCACCCAGGGCATGCTCATAGGCCTCCAGCAGCGGACGCTGCTGCCAGTCCGGGCAGGCGCGTACCAGCCGCCGCAGCGGAATAAAGATGGGGAAGAGCGGGCGCGGCCAGCCATAGATCTCGCGGGTGCCGTTCTCCTGCTGGCGTGAGGTTTTGCCCAGCAGGTCTGCAACCGTGATCAGCGCAATATGTTTAAGCAGGGTGGTCTTGCCGCTGCCGGGCTTACCGCGAATGACCAACCGGGGAAAGCGCCAGATTGCGCCGCCGGGAGTGTTAACCGGCCGGCTACAGGCGTTACGTTCGCGCCGGCGCTGTTGCCGGCGGGCAAACCAGTTCCGTTCCGCAAACATCTCCCGACGCAGCGGTTCACCGTCCGTCGCTGACACATGGCCTTCCGGTACACCCTCAATTTCCACGCGCAGCAGCGCAAAGGCTTTGATCAGCCCCAGGGTTTTCAGCTCCTCACGGGTGAGCAGGGCGGGGGTTTCGCCCAGCGTATCGCGCAGCGCATGCAGGTAGACGCGGGCAAAGCTGCCGGGCCGGGGTAGCGCCCCGGCGATGGCCCGCCCGACCCGCGCCACGCCGCCGTAGGCCCGCACCACCAGCATTACCAGGGCCAGAATGATCAGCAGCAGCAGGATGATCAGCCAGTTGTTTGCGAGGAAGTTCAGCATGGGTTGCCATGAGGTTCCGGCCCCGACGATCAGCGGGGGTTGCCGCCTACTGGCGGGGGCCGGAACGGTGTATCTTCGGCTGGACAGCACTCCTGCCAGCCAGGAACTGACCTGTCGTTCTCCCTCCGACGCCGTGCCGCTGCCCGTGAGCAGACGGCCCTGCCGGCCCCGGCGACCCGCTGAACGATTGGCGACCCGCAACCCGATATTGTTGTTGCGGTTGTGCGGGTTGTTGTTGTTGCGGTACGCGCAGCGCACGTTTCACGGCAGACGCGTGCCCACCGTGCCATCCGCAGATGGTCCGGCCAGTCCCTCTATCCCGGCGCACGCGCCGTTGATAGCTTTGTTTCCGCCATGCGCAGCCAGCCACCGAGCAAGCGCCCGATCTCGGTAGTATAGCGTGCGCCCTCCTCGTACTGTCCATGCGAAATTGTCTTGAAATCATGCGCGAGCCGCAAGAGCAGGCGCAACTCGGCCAGGGCTGCGTCGGCTTCCTGGAGCAATTCTATTGCCATGTCAGGCCGCCGGGCAGCGCGCAGCAGCAAGCGTTGCAGGCGAAAGGCCGTGTCTGGGATCTGGCGGGCCAGTCCCGAACGGTGGGTGCGTGGCAGTTGCTGGGCCAGCGGCAGTAGCCAGCGCAACAGATCATACGTCCGGGTAAAGATTGGCGACTCGGCATTCATCGCGGTTGCTCCGGGGAAGCCATTACGAACGGGTGGGCCCGCAACAGCCGTGAGCGCAGGCGATAGGTGTTGGCGTGGCCGGCGTGCGCAATCCAGCTCTGCAGGGAGGTTTGCAGCTTTTCGGGGGTCAGCCGTCCGGCACGGTAGGCGCGTTGCTGCCGCTTGAGCCGTCGCACAAACAGGCGTACATTGCTGCGCCGTAACCGGCGATGCGTAGGAAACAGGCGGTAGCCGACAAATTCGACGCCCTCCCCGGCCTGATAGATCCGCGTCTTGCGCGGATGCAGTGTCAGTCGCAGATCAACCATGCGCGTGGCGAGCGCTTCGCGTGCATGATGCAGCGTGGCGCGATCATCGGCAAAGACGAGGATATCATCGCAGTAGCGCACATGTGACAGACGCAACTCGCGCTGAAGCAGGGTATCCAGCGGATGCAAATAAATATTGGCGCAGAACTGACTGGTCAGATTGCCGATGGGCATGCCACGCGGGCGCAGGCCGGCGAAGAGATCATCGTCGGGAAAGAGCGTGAGGGTGTACTCGCTTGCCAGGATGCCTGCACCGCCGGCGATAATCTTCCGGCAGAGATCCATGGTGGCGCGGCAGGCAATATGCCGTTCGAGGAGAGTAAGCAAGATCGCATGGTCAATGCTGGGAAAAAACTGGGATACATCGGCCTTGAGGACATAGCGATACCGGCGCAGCAAGGCCTGGGCATGATCGGCGGCGCGATGGGTGCCCTTGCCGACCCGGCAGGCATAGCTGGCATTGGAGAAGCGTGCCTCCCAGATCGGTTCGATGACCCGTACCAGCGCATGATGCACCACCCGGTCACGAAAGGGTGCGGCGCTGATCTTGCGGCGCTTCGGCTCACGGATGTAGAACGAGCGGTAGCGGCCCGGTTGATACGTACCGGCGAGCAACTCGTGTTCCAGTCGCAGCAGATTGCTCTCCAGATGCAGTTCAAAGGCAGCCACATTGGGGCGGCGCCGCTTGCCCCGGCGGGCCTTCTGCCAGGCCGCATAGAGATTGGCAAAGCCGGCGATCTGCGGGAAGAGATTGTTATAACTCCGTGGCATAAGATCTCCACCGGGAAGATGTTCTCCGAACATAGTATAGCATATCCGAACTATGTATCTTCCGCGCCATGCGCGCTTCGCGCTCCGCGCGGTTGGGGAAGGGGACTCCCCTTCCCCAAACCCCATCCCCTTGCGTAACGCAGAAATCAGAAATCAGAAATCAGAAATCAGAAATCAGAACGCAACGCGCCCGGCTCGATCCCGTCTTATCTCATCACTTATCACGCATCACTCATTACTGCGCCGTTGGGGAGAACGACGGGCGACCCGCAACCCGATAAAGAAGTAGCGGAAGTGCGGGTCGTGGCCGCTGCGGGACGCGCAGCGCACGATTTTCCTATCGTTGTACCAGGAACCTCCCCGGAGCACACGGATATCAGTTCCGTCAAGATACCTCGCATGCCACTCCTGCTCCAGTTTATACGGATATTTCTTTTGCCACTTCGTCGCGCACCACTCCCAGACATTCCCGGCCATGTCCAGCAGGCCATAGGGACCGGCTCCGGCGGGGAAGCTACCGACCGGTGCTGGACGCCCCAGATCTAACTCCTCACTGTTGCAGTAGCCCGGTTCCCAGGCATTGCCCCAGGGATAGATCCGTTCGTCCGGTCCTCTTGCCGCCTTCTCCCACTCGGCCTCGCTCGGCAGGTAAAACGCCTGTCCGGTGGCATCGCTTAACCAGCGGCAGTAGGCGACCGCTTCATACCAAAAGACCCCCACCACCGGCTGGTTGTCGCCGTTCCAGTCCGGATCATTCCAGGTTTTTGACCAGGGATGCAGCACCGGGTGTAAGCGCCGCAGCAGACGATTGCGCCAGTAGGGTAGCCGATCATCGTCGGCATCATTCTGCACCCAGCGCCAGCCCGCCTGTGTCCAGTAGCGCCGGGTGGTATAGCCGCCCTGCGCAACAAAGTGTCGCCACTGCGCATTTGTCACCGGGGTTTTGCCGATGGAGTAGGTCGGCAGGTAGATCTCGTGCTGTGGTTTCTCGTCGCTATCCGCATCGTTGTCCGCGTCGCTGCTACCCATCCGGAACGGCCCGGCGGGGATCTCGACCATTTCAGGAATCCAGCCGTTACCGTCATAGTGCGGGTCGCCGCGCGCCAGGGCAAAGCCGGCGGCGATGCGGGGGCGATAGTCCGGTTCCTGTTCCAGCACATGCCGGGCCAGTGCCTGTACATCAGGTGGGATGGGTTGCGCTGCCGGACGGCCTGGCTCGGCAGCGGCCAAAATCTCAATGACGCGTCCCCGGACGGTGGGATAGGGTGCGCCGGTGACAGCCTGCAGGAGTTCGTTCCCTTCCGGTAGGGCTATCGCGTCTGCCAGGATCTGCAGGGCTTCGCGGGCCGTCTCTTCCGCTACCTCGGTCGTGGCAAAGGCCAGCCGGCGCAGTTGGGCCACAGCCTGATCCAGCCGGCGCTGCTCTAGGTGGCGCGGTCGTTCCACCAGCACATACCCGGCCAGGAGTTGTGCCGCGGTGCCGTGCTGCTCCAGCAGGTGTTGCACCACCGGCGTGGCATCGGGGCGGCCAGCGGCATAGAGCAGCAGCACCTCGCGCCAGTGCGGGTCATTCCAGCGCTCCAGCAGGCGACGGAGGCGCTTCGCCTCGCGGTCGTCGTCAATCGCGCGCGCCGCCAGGTACTCCTGGAAGGTCAGGTGCGCAAACTGGATCTCCACCTCGCTGCTACCGGGCACATTGCCCAGCTCCTGCAATACCCCGCCGCGCTGCCCCAGGTTGCGCAGCCAGCGCTCCGCTTCCGACCAGCAGTAGCGCCGCCGCTCCGCGCCGCTCTTGCCCGCCGCCACCGCCGGCATCTGCTCCAGCACCAGCGCCAGCACCTCCTGCGCGCGTCGGTCAGTGGTTACAGCGTGGGCGGTCGCTGCGGCCCCGGCCGGAGCCTGCTCAAACATGGCCCAGGCCAATTCTTGCAGCAACTGCTGCTTCTCGGCCTGGTTGAGATCGCCGCGCTCATCGGTGGGCTCCAGGCCCACATCGCTGTCTTTGTGCCGCTCCCACTCGTAGGCCAGCATCTCAATCGCCTTGGCGTAGAGCAGATGGCGCTCCTGGGGCAGTTCGCGCCCGGCCTGCTTGAAGTGCAGCGCCACCGCCAGCGAGAGCAGCAGCGGGTTGCGGCTCAGGCGGCGCAGCCCCGGATTGTCGGGCAGGCGGCGCACCAGCCGTTCGGCACGCTGGTCCGGGTTCCAGGCCAGCGCGCCGGTGCCGTGGACGCCCTGCTCCAGCGCGGCCAGGGCGCGGTAGCGCGCCTGCACAAAGGCGGCCGCCTGTTCGTCATCCAGGTCGGCCACGCGCCGTCGCACAAAGCCGGTGCCGTCAAGCTGGCCCTCGTAGCCCACAATGCGCGAGGTGACAACAATCCGGTTGGGGTGGCGCGCGGGACCGGTGGGTAGCGCGGCGATCAGGCGGCCCAGGCGCTGGCGCGCCTCGGCATCACGCAGTTCGTCGAAGGCATCCAGCAAGATCAGGCAGCCGCCCTGCTGCACCCGCTGGACAAAGAAGTGCGGGGGGCAGTGCTGCACCGCCGCGCCCAGGATGGGAATGCTGGTCAGGGTTGCGGCATAGCTCTCCAGCAGCGGGGTGGTCCCCTGGAGCGCGGCCTGGCTCAAGGCACGCAGCGGAATATAGATCGGGAAGGGGGCACGCCCGGGCCAGCCATAGGCATCCCGCACCCGGTTGCGCCGCCAGCGCCGTGACCAGCCCAGCCGCTCGTTAGCACAGACGACGGCGATATGGCGCAGCAGGGTGGTTTTACCGCTGCCGGGATGCCCGCGAATCAGCAGGTGGGGATGCCGCCAGATCTCCGCGCCGGGTGTGCCTGGATCGGCGATGCACTCCCGCTGCCGCTCCCACCACTCGCGCAGATTGGGGAGGGCCGTACGATGCAGCCAGAGTGCCGGCAGCAGCCAGAGCAGCAGCAGCAGCACCGCGCCGCCCATGCGCGGCCAGGTCAGGCGCAGGCCGGTCTCTGGCGACAGGAGCAGCCGGCGCAGCAGGGCCAGGGCCAGGAGGAGCAGCGCCAGTTGCACCAGCAGCCAGCCGAGCGCATAGGCGACGCGCTGTTGAGGGGTGCGTTTCCGCTCACGCCGTACATGCCGACCAGGAGCTACCGCTATCTCCGGTTCATCATCAGGCAGCACGTTTACAGTAGGCCCGGGTGCATCCTCGTCCGGCTTGAGGGTAAGCCGGCTGAATGCCTGGAGCAGGTTGAGTTCGCGGCGGGTATCGTCGCGCCCGGTGATCACCAGCAGCGCCGGAGTGCGGCCCAGTTGATCCACCAGCGCCTTGAGGTAGACCGTCTCGAAGCGACGGCGGGGCAGCAACGCACGCACGCGGTTGCGCAGTGCTCCCAGGTCAGTAAAGGGCAGCACCACGGCCAGAATGATGACCAGCAGGATGACGATCAGGAGCAAAAGAAAAGAGTTATCCATGTCCATGCAACCCTGGATACAATGCCGGATGGAGGGTCTTGCGGTAGGGATGCACGGCAGCGCGGTACCTGCGCATCAAATTCTGGTGGTTCCAGCACGGGATCGAAGTGGATCACGCAGCACCCACCTGCGTTGTTACAATCCAGCGCGGCCAGAATGGATCATGGCCGGGCAGCAGCCGCAGCAACTCGGCATGAATCTGTTCCCGGGTCCGCAGATGCTCGGGATAGTTGCCCATCGCTTCCCCACGCATCAGCGCTTCGGCTGCTTCGATGGCTGCTTCCGCCTCTTTAGAGCGGGCCTGCCGTAGTCCAAACACATCCGATACCAGCCAGTTGACCGTATCGCCCTGCTTTGACCAGGGTATTTCGCGCAGGTTCACGCGATTATCCGCCGGCAGATCAAACAGGAAGAGCCGGTCGCGGGTGGTATCAAAATAGGGCTCGACCGATGCCGGCACCAGCGGCGCGTGAGTGGTCGTGATAATCTGTGTCTGCATCTGCGGGTTGAGCGCGGCGGCAACATCCAGCAGGGCCGGCACGATGGAGCGCTGCCAGCGCGGATGCAGGTGCGCCTCAACCTCGTCAATGAGCAGGACCAGGCGGTTGGTGGGGGGGCCTTCACGCAAGTATGCGGCCTGCTGGTGTTCGTACCATGCCCATACGAGCAGATAGGCCAGACCCATGATGCGCTTCATCCCGGCTGAGGCATGGGTAATCGGGACATTGCCATACGGCAAATTAATGGTCGGAATATCACGTACATCTTCAATGGAAACCCGGGTTGGTTGCCCCGGTTCAATCATCTCGCCCGGATGCGGGGAAAGCTGCTTGAGCACCTGGGTAAACACCTTGAATGGCGGGGGCGGTCTGAAACGGGTGATATGGCCTGAAACACTCCCGACAGTGTACGTCTCCTGGGTGATAGTCGGTTGATCTGCGGGAGCCGAGGAAGGCATATACTGCCAGCGCAGCCAGTCATCAATCAGCCCATTACACAGCACCTTCCCATTGACCTCCAGGCCATTCCAGAGGGCTGCGGCGGTGAAGTGGAAAGCGGCGGGCAGAGCCGCAAGCGCTGCACCGGGCGTTCCGGCGGCACGCGGTTCATTCCGCGCCGGGTCATAGACCGAAAATCCTGTGTCTACCCGTGCATAGATGACCAGGTCATGCGCCGTTGCAGGGGTGGGAGCCGACCAGTCCTGCCGGGCAACATCAAAGTGGCTGGTCAGCAGATCGGCGTGAGTGCTGTTCGCCAGGCGATAGCTAATCCGGGCGGACTCGCGGCGGGCAGGCCAGGCCGGGTCGCCGGCCCATGTCCCGGTCAGCGCCCACCATGCCACATCGAGCAAGAAGGTTTTCCCCAGACCATTGTCGCCGGTCAGTAGATTGAGCCGCCGGGCAAATGCAATATCGAACCGGGGGGCCGGACCAACATGCTGTAAATGCAACTCTTTGATCATCGCACCTTCCTTCTCACACACCTGCCTGATCGGGAATAACCCCTCCCTCAGATGTTGACTTTTCGTACCCGGTATGTTTGTCTCTTCTCAGAGTACCACAACATGGAGTGCGCAAGCCATGCTTGCGCCTGCTGCAATATGCCGGCAGCAAGCGGATTGCTGCCCGGCGATGCGAATTCAGTGAGATGGTTCGCTTCACTCACCATGACACTGGTTTTCAAGGAAAGCCATGCGCTCGCCGCGAAAGCACCGCGCCATTTGTGCATTCGTGGCCCTCTTCGTGGACGGTTGCGCTGGCGGGGACGGCCGCACGTTCTAACGCCGAGCCGCCGAGCCGCAGAGCCGCAGAGCCGCCGAAAGCACCGCGCCATTCGTGTATTCGTGGTCCTATTCGTGGACGGTTGCGCCCGTGGGGACGGCCGCACGTTCTAAGAGACTGTTTGAAAAGGGTTGATCATGGGGCTCCGGCTTCGGAGCGGGAGTCCCGGCTTCAGCCGGTTCCGG
>JGI12109J20283_11046088_pt1 | contig 22249 bp, 24 predicted proteins | sample ElkSlonscriptome_12_FD_20283 | JGI IMG/M metagenome (IMG submission 20283)
CTGGCGTCCACGCACGCACTGATCGATCGACGCAGCATCCACAACGAAAGCGGGCGCGTCCGGTAGGGCGCGCCCGTTCTCGTTCCGAGGATCGCGTGGGATCTAGAAATCTGCGCCGATACTGACGCGATGCGTCGCTTCGTCGATGTCCAGAACGTCGCCGGCCCGGGCGTAGTCGACGCGGAACCACTCCAGTTCGAAGCCTGCTCCGAAAGTCAGGTTCTCCGCCTCGAAACCCCCGTGGCTCCCGAAGCGCAGATGGGCTCGCTCGCTGAAGGTCGTCTCGAGGCCGAGGAAGAGGTTGCTCGACACGTCCTCGAACAAGCCTCCCCACGCCTGATAGCCGAACTGGTCGACGTTGTTGCTCCGTCCGTCGAAGTGGACCTCGAGTGCACCGGCGGCTTCGACGTCGAGCGACCATTCCGGAAAGGACAGGTCGTAGGAGACCCCGGGCACCAGGACCGGTGCGATGGTCTCGTTGCGCCCAGTGTCCCAGCTCAGATACGTCGACGTGGCGTCCTGGAGCTTCACACCCACATCGAGGTTGCGCCACCAATCGCGACGGATCGCGGCCAGGTCGACACCCAGTCCCCAACTCGAGTATTCACCCACGGACTGGCGGATGAATTTGACGTTGCCCCCGACCTGGAAGTCTTCGAAGAGCCGCGCGTAGGACACCATGAAGGCGAGTTGACGATCGGTCTTGTACTCGATCAGGGCGAAGTTGTCGGGATCGAGGATCCCCGCCGCTTCGTCCGCGCTCAGCACGCCGTCGGAGTTCGCGTCCAGTTGATCGACGAGACCTTCGGTGAAGGGAATGTCGTCGAGCGCGAGGTGGATGACGCTGAACCCGAACGCACTCGTCACGCGCCCCTCGGCGTCGCTCTCGAGAGGCTGTGAGTAGACGGCGAAGTCACGGTCGATCAGGTCTCCGAAGCGTTCACTGTGCATCAAGAGGATCTGTCGCTGTGAGAGATCGAGCAGACCCGCCGGATTCCAGAACGACGCGCTGGCGTCGTCGGCCACGGCGACGAAGGCACTCCCCATGCCCAGAGCACGGGCCCCTCCGCCGTCGGCCATGAAGGCTCCGGCGAACTTCGTCGCGTGGGCATCGGTCGGTGTGATGGTCGAGGCGAGCCAGAAGCCCAGCAGTGCACCGGGCAGGAGGCCCGGCCAGATGGAGCGTCGCTTCACGATTCCTCCGGGACGACGGAACGACGAGGTCCGACGGTGACCGAACGACGCGCGCTCTCGCGCGGCCGGCGGATCGACCGACGAACGTGACGGCAGGGGTTTCGATGGCAGCCGTGCGCGATCGACGGTGACCCGTCCGGGGCCGTGACCGCGAAACCGGTCACGAGACGGGAAACGCTCGCACCGCAACAGTATAGCCCGCGCGCTCGCACCGACGCCAGCCCCGATCGGCGCCCTCGTCGATCAACCCAGACCATAGCGCTTGAGTTTGCGATACAGCGTCCGCTCTCCGATCCCGAGCTGCTCCGCCGTGCGGCGCCGGTTTCCGTCGAATTGCCGCAATGTGGCTTCGATCAGGGCCTTTTCCGCGCTCGCCATGTCCGTGCCGGCTTCCGGCGAGAGCGGAACGAAGTCCGCGTCCAGGGCACCCTGGTCCCAGGAACCGGCTTCGACGCCCCGGGTACCGATGCCATCGACACGGCCGGTCCCCGACTCGATCTGGTCCAGGCGCTCGGCGATGTCGTCGATCCGCTCCGCGATTCGCCGCACGTCGGCGACGAGTGCGAGAAGGGTGTTCGTCCAGATCCCGTCGCCGCCGGCCTCGGCCCTCGCGACGTCGGTCCGGACAGGAAGGCGTCGCGGGTCGCCGGACGACCGGACCATCTCGGGCGGAAGGTCCGACGCATCCAGGAAGTCCTCGGGCGCCATGACGGCCATCGACGAGACCACGTTCCGGAGCTCGCGAACGTTTCCCGGCCACGCGTGCTCGCGCAAGCGTTGCATGGCCGACGTCGTGAAGCCTCTCTTCTGCAGACCGTGCCGCCGGTTCACGTCGTCGAGAAAGTGCTGAGCCAGGACCAGGATGTCGTCGGGTCGTTCCCGCAACGGCGGGATCTCGATACGCACGACCTTCAATCGGTAGTACAGATCGCTTCGGAAGCGCCCTGCCTCCATCTCGGTCTCGAGGTCGCGGTGTGTGGCCGCCACGATCCGAACGTCGGTCCGCAGGGTCTCGTTTCCACCGACGCGTTGGAACTCGCTGGTTTCCAGGACGCGCAGGAGCTTGACCTGCATCCCTGGAGACATCTCTCCGAGCTCGTCGAGGAAGAGCGTTCCCCCGTCCGCACGCTCGAAGACCCCGGCGCGCTGCGCGACCGCTCCCGTAAAAGCGCCCTTCTCGTGGCCGAACAGCTCGGACTCGAGGAGCGACTCGGCCAGACTGCCGACGTTGATCGACACGAACGGCCGTCGTGCGCGGCGGCTGCGATCGTGTAGCGCGCGTGCGACCATCTCCTTGCCCGTTCCGCTCTCGCCGTGCACGAGGACGGGCACGTCCAGAGGAGCCACCTGCGCAATCGTCGCCAGGAGTTCGCGGACGCGGGTACTCGTTCCCACGATCCCACTCGCCCGACGGACGCGTTGGAGGGCCAGGAGGCGCAGGGCCTGCTCCACGAGCCGCGCATCGGTGGCCGTGGCATCGAGGAAGGAATCGTCGGGAAGGTCCTGTGGACGCCCGTCACCCGGGCGAGCACCGCGCACGAGCACTTCCGGCTGGGACGAGATCATGCGCAGACGGCGCACCACGCCATCGCTGAGGCCCTTGGTCTCCCGCAGGTCGAGGACGCACAGCCAGGCATCGGCTTTCCGTGCGGCCGCTACCAGTTCGGCGACGTCGTCGTAGGCGACGATCCGGGGCACGGCATCGCTCCCCCCTTGGCGCGTGAGGTCGCGAAGGAGCGCGCCGACGACGTCGACGTGGGGCGTGTGCACCAGAACGAGAGCGTCTTCTTCCATGATCGCCGGGCATGGTCGACACGCGCCGGCACGCTGTCAAGCATGCCGGCGCCACGAACCGAAGGAAACTGACGGGAGAGAGGTCAGACCGTCGAGTCGACCTGCACGATCTTGCTGATCTTCTCGCGGATCTTGTCGAGGTCGAAAGGCTTGTTCAGGTAGCCCTTGGCACCGACCTTCACCGCCTCCACCACGTACTGCTTGCTGCTGAAGCTGGTACACATGAGGACGCGGGCCTCCGGATCCTTCTCCAGGATCGAACGCAGAGCTTCCAGGCCGTCCATCTCGGGCATGGCGATGTCCAGGATCACGATGTCCGGCTTGGTCTGCGTGAACAGTTCGACCGCCTTGCGGCCGTTCTCGGCGACACCGACCACCTCGATCCCGAGGCGCTCGAGCATCTTCAGCAGCACCTGCCGGATGAACGCCTCGTCGTCGGCGATGACGGCGCGGATTCCGGAGCTGGTGTTGGGATCGCTCATGATCTTGATCTCCTGTCGCCTCTCGCTCACACGAGATTCATGAATTCCTGGGCCCGCTCGACCTCGATGGCGAAGTCACCTTCGAGACCCACGAGATCCTCTTCGCTGATGTCCAGTGCAGCCAGATCGGCCGGGTTGACGTCGCGGTGCTCGAACTCCGGGAGGATCTCCGTGTCCTGTACGCGGTACGAGAGAGCATCGGCCAGGCCCATGACGTGCTTCGCCCGGGCCCGTTCTCCGCTGGGCGGACTGTGATGATTGGCGAGAAGATCCTGGAGTGTCGCCGGGAAGTGCCATTTCTGTGCGAAGGCACAGCCGACTTCCGCGTGGTCGAAACCCAGCACCTCGCGCTCGGCGCGCGACTGACACATGTTCCGTCCGAGACCGACGCGCACGATCTCGGCGTAGGCGTTGGGCCGACCGAGGGCGATCACGAACATGCCGATGTCATGCAACAGACCCGCCGTGAAGACCTCTTCGGGTTCCTCGAGGTCGGCGTCGCGGGCCAGCCTTCGCGCGATCACGGCGCAGGTCACGCTGTGTTTCCACAGGGCGCGCTGGTTCATCACCGACTGCTTCGATTCGCGCTGGACGAGGCCACTGGCCACGCTCAGGCAGACGGCAAGATTGCGCAGTGTGTCGAAGCCCAGGGTGGTGATCGCCATCTGGACGTCTTTCACACGACCGTTGCCACCGTAGTACGGGGAATTCGCGAGACGCAGGACCTTCGCGGCCAGGGGCGGTTCGAGCGACACCACTTGCTCGAGATCACGCGCGCTGCTGCGCGGATCGTCGACCAGTTGCCAGATACGCGCGAGCACCTCCGGGATCGTCGGAAGATCCTGGAAGCTGTCCAACAGAGCGTCGAGCTCGGCGTTGGCAACGTCGGGCGTCTCGTGCAGGTCGATCTCAGACAAAGATTTCCATCTCCGATTCCAGGGTCTCACCCAACTGGATGCAGACCGTTTCGAGCTCCGGTGCGGACAGACCCAAGGTCTGTGCGCTGGGAAGCTCCGCGAGTTCGAGTTCGGGGAGCTCGACGAATCCGATTCCCTGGCGCTTGCAGATGTTGTTGGCCAGATCGAGGTAGCAGAGCACCTCGTGCGAGCCGTTCAATTCCTCGGGCGTGTGGTGCAAGCGGATCGCGTCCTCGAGGGTGCGGGACAGTTTCCACTTGGTCACGAGCATGGCACCGACCTCCGTGTGATCGAAGCCGATGAGTTCCCGTTCGACATCCACGAATTCCCGACCCTCGTTGTAGACCTCTTGCACGATCTGGTCGAAGACCTCACCGGCGTACTGATTCAGGACCAGCTTGCCGATGTCGTGCATCAGACCGGCGAGGAAGGCTTCTTCGGCGAAGGCGGGTTGGCGCGGCGTCACGAGGAGTCGGCACGCGATGCCACAGCCGATGGAGTGCTCCCAGAGCAAGCGCTCCTTCAGCCCCATCGTCTTGCCCTCTTTGAGGTACATGTTTCTTGCCGCGCTCGTCACGACCAGACTACGGATCGTGTTGAATCCGAGCATCACGATGGCTTCGGTGAGCGTCTTGATCTTGCGACTGCAACCGTACAGGGCGGAGTTCGCGATCTTGAGGATCCGGGCCGCCATGGCCTGATCGTCCTCGATGACCTTCTGGAGCTTGGCCGCCGTCGTTTCCGGATTGCCCGCGAGCTCGAGAACCTTGCTCGCGACGTGAGGCATCGCGGGCAGATCCGTGGCGTTGAGGATGATGTCCTTGAGCGCTTGCTGATCCACTGGAGCTTCCTCGTTGACGGCCGGCGAGCCGGCGGACTAATGGCCTCGCGCGACCAGTTCGCGCAGGGAGAGTTCCTCTGCCGTCGGCGTTTTCTCGGTGACCTTCGGGGTCAGCGGGCGACGCGGTCGCGACGACGTGACGGGCTCCGGACGTGGACGGAGGACCGTGTCCACCCGATCCGCGAGGGCGACGATCTGATCCTCCAGAGCATCGAGGCGGCGATCGATGAGCATCAGGTGACGACGATCGGCGGCGGGCATCGGAGCCGTCGCGGTCGGCGCGTCGTAGCGGTCGATCTTCGGGGGCGTCGGCTCGGGCGCCGATGTCGTCGGTCGCTGGCGCCGACGCCACAAGAGGACGGCGGTCACGACAGCAGACGCACCGAGGGCGATCATCGCGCAACCCATCCACAGGAGCGGACCGGCGGTCGTCGCCAGGGATTGCTGCAGTGCGTCCATCGACTCTCGTCCTCCGTGGTCTTCAGACCTTCAGGTCGACATGGCTTCCGGGTCCGCCGCGCTTCTTCGCCCGCCCGTTCTTCCGCATCTTCTCGCGTTCGCGCTTGCGTCGTTCATCGCGACGCTCCTTGCGCAGGCGCGCGCGCTCCGTCTCCGCCACCGTCTTCAGCAGCGCAGACTCGTCGTCGCTGCTCTCGGCGTTCTTCTTGGCGATCTTGTCGGTCGCTTGCTGGTCTGTCTGCTGACCCTGCTGGATGCGACTCACGGTGTCGGCGTGCGCCACGTTCGTGGGCAGGCTCACGCTGTCTCCGGCCACCTCGCACCACCTTCCAGCCGCGGGCCGCGGCGAATCGTCAGACGCCGACCCTCTCCTTCAACGCGTCACGCACTTCTTCGCCGAGTCGCGAGATCGACTTCGAGTTGATCTTCCTCTCCACCTTCCCCTTCAAGCGGAAGATGGCCTTCGTGTGGATCTGGCACACGCGGGATTCGGTCACGTCGAGGATGTCGCCGATTTCCCGTAGCGTCAGTTCCTCGTAGTAGTAGAGGGTGAGGACCAGGCGTTCCTTCTCGCTGAGTTCCTCGAGCGCGCCGACGATCACGTCGCGCAGCTCGCGTTGGGCGATCACGTCGTCCGGATTCACCGCCGACTCGTCGACCAGGGTATCGATCACCCGGTGGCCTCCCCCGGCATCGTCCGGATGGAGCTCACTCTCGAGCGACACCAGCGTGGCGACGGAAATCTGGCCGAGGACCCGGTCATATTCGTCCAGGGATATGCCGAGTTCCTGGGCAACTTCCTCGTCGCTGACCGAGCGACCGAGGCGTGCTTCGAGCGTCGCGAAGGTCGATTCCAGCTGACGCGCCTTGCGGCGCAGGCTGCGCGGGAACCAGTCCTGCGCGCGGAGCTCATCGAGGATCGCGCCGCGGATGCGTGGGATGGCGTAGGTCTCGAACTTGATGCCGCGTCCGCGGTCGAAGTTGTCGACGGCCTGGATCAGACCGATCAGACCTGCACCGTAGAGATCCGGGAATTCCAGATAGTGCGGAAGGCCGACCGCCAGACGTCCGGCAACGTAGCGAACAAGTCCGACGTTCTTCTCGACGAGCAGTCGCCGGGCGTCTTCGTCGCCGTTGTCCTGGAAGCTCTCCCAAAGAGCGGCCAGGTCGGATGCAGTCGTCGATTGCATGCGTTGTTTCCCGTCGCGATTCCCGAATTCGATCCGAAGTCCCCCGTTTTCGTGCCGCAGAAGGCGCGCTCACGGGGCCTCAGGTGGTTTCAAATTGCAGCATCCGTGCCATCGGTCCGCGGTCGTTCCTGATCGTTCCGCCCCGTTTCCTTCGGCGGCTCGGGTTCGGAGCTCAGGGCGATCCTCCCGAGAACCAACAAGGCCCCGACGATCCCGTAGACGACCAGATAGGCCAGGACGGCCCGCTCGATGACGGACCAGAACGCCCAGTGGCGAGAGAGCCCCAGGAGTAGCGCGACGAGTGCTGCGCTCGATCCAGCAATCCTGGCCCACTGTTGCATCCTGCATGACTCCTAGAGCGTGAACGCGCGGTCGCGTTCACCCAGTACCGCCGTCAGAAGGCCTTCGCCCCGCGCGACCGCAACGCGAATGGTGCCCTCTTGACGTCCTTGGAGAAGACTCACCGGTCGGCCGGACTCGACGGCGAGATCCACGAGACGCCCCGGGCGGGGATACAGATCCATCTGGGTCAATGCGAGGCAATCGGCCTGCCAACCCGAAGCCCGATCCAGATGTGCGCGAAGATGCTCTCGAGCCTCCCCGAGCGGTACGACGAGATGTCGTTGGGCGTGTTCGGGAGGAGCGATGGGCAATTCCTTCCCCACGAAGCAAGGAGTGTCGACCAGTACTGCGTCACACTCGGACGTTTCGCGTCGTGCCGTGTTCATCCCGTCCAGGTCTTCCACCACGTGCAAAGAGATCCCCAGCGCACGTTCGGCACCGCGTAGACGTTCGACTTCGCCGGCGTGCGGAGGCGCGACGGCGATCACCGCCGCGTCCAGGCCCGCGGCCCGGAGGCACCCGGCCAGATAGAGCACAAGAGTGGTCTTGCCGGACCCTGCGCGACCCAGGAACCAGTGCTCACCGCGCAGGTGAGCGACCTCGATCGCCCGTGTGCCCCTCACGAAACGAGACAGGTGACGCCGGGCGGCGGTCTCGTTGGCGTCTCCACCGCGGACCGCGAGACGGAACGAACCCGCCAAGTGCTGGATCGTTTCTTCCGTCGTCCCGGCCGCGCGCAGGGCGTGGGCCAAGGGGTAGTCGCCGGCCTCGTCCTGCATGCCGTCGAGCTTCGATGTGAGATCGCGCACCCGATGGGCGATCGTGTCCAGCCGGTCGACGCGTGTTTCGAGCTCGGTGTCGTCGAAGACGACGTCACTGAGATCGACCGATTCCTCGTCGGTCGGCGTGTCGGCCTCGAAGGCACTGTCGGTCGAACCGGCTGCTTCCTCGTAAGCGCGCGTCCACGGGGTTTCACCCGCGCCCACCGCCCGGGACTGCGCGTTCGGATCGACCACCGTGACCTCCACTTGTCGCCGCGGACGCAGCGATTGGGCGTCGGGAACGGTCACCGTCCTCGTGCCCAGTACCATGGCGTCCTTGCCGTAGGTGAGGCGCACACGGGCGAGAGCCTGCGTGAGGTCGTCGGCGCGGACCGTTCGCGTCGGAGTCTCAGTTGCCAGCGGCAGAGGCGTGTTGCTGCGGATTGCCATGGGCGATCACCGTCCCCAGGGATCGGATCTGGTAGCCGGGCGCGATCTCGGTGTATCCGAGGACGCCGACCATCGGGAACGACGCCTCGATGAGACGTCGCGTGAACGAACGAATCGGGCTGCTCACCACGAGCAGCGGTTGACGGCCGGCGGCGACCACCTGGTCGACCTGCTGACCGAGGGTCTGGACGAAGCGCTCCGCGAATCCGGGGTCCATGACGACGTTCTGGGCGCGCTCGGACTCGTGGAAGGACTGGAAGAGCGCCTGCTCGGATTCCGGATGGACGGTGAGGACCCAGATCGTGCGTGAAGCATCGGCGTAGAGGTGCGAGAGCTGCCGGTTGAGCGCACCACGGACCTTTTCGACGAGTCCGTCGACCTGGCCTTCGTTCGTGCCGCCCGAGGAAGCGAGCGTCTCGAGGATCGTCACCAGATCGCGCACGGGGACCCGTTCGTGGAGCAGTCCTCTCAGGACTCCGTGCAGCACGGTCAGGGAGACCTTGTCGCCGAAGACCTCGTCGACCAAAGCCGGCGCGTGGTCGTGCAACTGGTCGACCATGTCCTTGACGTCCTGTCGGGTCAGGATTTCGTCGGCGTAGGCCTTCACCACTTCGGCCAGATGGGTGGCGACGACCGCGCTCGGCTCGACAACCGTATAGCCCGCCATCTCGGCTTCGGATTTCTGCCCCTTGCCGATCCAGACGGCGGGTAGACCGAAGGCGGGCTCCGAGGTCGCGACGCCCTTCATGTCGGCACCGCCCTCGCGGACGCGCATGGCGAGAAGCTTGTCGAGATGCAGTTCGAAACGCGCGATCTCCACACCGCGGAGCTTGACGACGTACTGGTGCGGATCGAGCTGGAGGTCGTCGCGGATCCGGATCGGTGCGACGTTGATTCCGAGTTCCGACCCGCTCTTTCGACGTACGTTCGTGATGCGGTTCAGCAGGTCCCCGCCCCGCGTCGCGTCGACGAGCGGGATCAGTCCGTACCCGATGTCGAGCTCGAGGCGATCGACCACGAACATGTCATCGCCGCCGCGGTCGTCCTGGTCCTCTTCGGATTCGGCGGCCGCACGGGACATCTCTTCCTCTTCCTGTGCCTTCTTCTTGTCCTCCGTCGTCCGCGCGACGAGACCCGCGGTGCCCGCACCGACGGCCAGGAGAAGGAAGGGAAGCGTCGGCAGCCCGGGAACGAAGGCGAAAGCGCCCAGCGCGGCCGAACTCACGAGCAGTGCCCGTGGATCCTGAACGAGCTGCGTCGAGATGTCCGACCCGAGACTCAGACCGTTGCTGTTGCGAGTGACGACGATACCGGCGGCCGTGCTGACGAGCAGCGCCGGGATCTGACTCACGAGACCGTCACCGACAGTGAGCAGGGTGTAGACACGGGCACTCTCGCCGAGAGGCATGCCGCCCTGGAGCGATCCGATCGCGAGTCCACCGAGAATGTTGATCGCGGTGATCACCATGCCCGCGATCGCGTCACCGCGGACGAACTTCGAGGCACCGTCCATCGCGCCGTAGAACTCGGCCTCGTCGGCGATGTCACGTCGCCGCTGTCGCGCTTCGATCTCGGTGATCATCCCGGCGTTCAAGTCGGCGTCGATCGCCATCTGCTTGCCGGGCAGCGCGTCCAAGGTGAAACGTGCCGAGACCTCAGCGATTCGCCCCGAGCCCTTCGTGATCACCACGAACTGCACGACGACGAGGATCAGGAAGACGACCACGCCGATCACGAAGTTGCCACCGACGACGAAGTTGCCGAAGGCCTCGATCACTGCACCGGCGTCGGCATTGCTCAGGATCAATCGCGTACTGGCGACATTGAGCGACAAGCGGAAGAGCGTGACCATCAGTAGGATCGACGGGAAGACGGAGAAATCCATCGGCCGCTTCAAGTAGATCGTCACCAGGAAGACGGTCATCGCGAAGGCGATGTTGAAGGTCAACAGGATGTCGACGACCTGCGTCGGCACCGGAATGACCATCAGGACCAGGACGCCGATCATCATCCCCGCCGCGAGGATGTTGCCGTTGCTTCCGGTCGGTTCCGGGGTCTTGGTGCTCGCGTCCGCCATGATCACGCCACCCCGGCTGCGGCACTACGCCGTTTGTCTGCACGGAAGACGGCAGCCAGAACCTGGGCGACCGACTCGTAGAGATCGATCGGCACGAAGTCTCCGATGTCCGCCACGCGGAACAGAGCACGCGCCAGCGGCGGATTCTCGATCACCGGCACACGATGCTCGCGTGCGACTTCGCGGATGCGGAGCGCGAGGTGACCCTGGCCCTTCGCCACCACTCGGGGTGCGCCTTCGTCTGCCTTGTACTTGATCGCGACCGAGTAGTGGGTCGGGTTCGTGACCACGACATCGGCGGTCTTCACGTCCTCGAGCATGCGCTTCTTCATCTGTTCGAGCATGATCGAGCGCAGACGTGCTTTGACGTGCGGATCACCCTCCTGGTCCTTGAGTTCTCGCTTGACCTCTTCCTTGGTCATCTTGAGCTGCTCTTCGTGCCGATGGCGTTGCCACCAGAGGTCGATCAGCGCCAGCACGAGCAGTGCGGCCAGCATGCGCAGAAGCAGCTCGAGCAGGATGCCGACGGCATCGCTCCATCCTTCGGAGAGTTCGTACTGCGACAGGCCGACGAGCTCGGGCACCATGTCGACGAGCGCGAAACCCGCGATCCCGAAGAGCAACGCAACCTTGAAGAGATTCTTGCCCAGCTCGAACCATGTGGACTTGCCGAAGAAGCGATTCTTGACGCCTTCGATCGGGTTCAGCTTTTCGAGACGGAAGGACCACGCCTTGTTCGACCAGTTGAAACCGACTTGCGCGTAGCCGATTCCCAACGCGACCAACAAGAGTCCGCCGGCGATCGGTGCCAGCGCGAGTGCGCCCTTCTCACCCGCCGTGAACAGCATTGCCGCCGCATCCGAGATCGTCTCGATGCGCACGAATGCCGCCTCGCTCAGGAAGAAGGTCCCGACCGCCCGCAACTGTTCGCCGATGAACGCGACACCGGCGATCAGGATCAGGAACCCGGCCACGAGGACCGCGACCGAGTTGATTTCCTGGCTCCGCGCGACCTGGCCTTCCTCGCGCGCCTTCTCACGGCGTTTCGGTGTCGCCTGTTCTGACTTTTCGCCACCCGAGTCGTCGGCCATCTGCGATCACCTCCCCGCCGATGCAGCCCAGAGGATCTCCTCGAGCCGAAGGGGAAGCCCGCGCAGCGTGTCGGCGATCGTCTCGCCGAAGAGCGGGATCGAAACACCCACGACGAAGATCCCCACGAGGATCTTGATCGGGAACCCGAGCACCAGGATGTTCAGCTGCGGGACCGTGCGCCCCACCACGCCGAGCGTCAGGCTGACCAGCATGAGCGCCGTGATCACGGGCAGTGCGATCCGCAGCGCCATCGAGAACAGGGTACCGACCTGGGACGTCGCCGTGATCAGTGTCTCGGCCGACGGTACGAAGGCACCCGGCGGCATGGCGACGAATCCGGCCGCGAAGGCCCGCAGGATCTCCCCGGGTCCGTCCAGCGTGAGGAACACGAGCACGGCGACGATGTTGAAGACCTGGCTCAGCGTCGAAACCTGCTGGTCGTTGGTCGGGTCGATGACGTTGGCCAGAGCCAGTCCCATCTGGACACCGATGATCTCACCGGCGAACTGCACCGTGGCGAAGACGGTCACCGCGGCGAAGGCCAGGACCAGTCCGATCAGGATCTCGAGCGACAGCGCGAATGCCAGGTGAACCGGCGTCTCCGGCGGCATCGCTCCGGCGGCCTGAATCGTGGGCATCATGCCGATTGCCACGCACAGTGCCAGGGCCACGCGTACCGTGCGCGGCACCGAGCGCACGCCCATGACGGGCAGGCTCGACAGAAAGCTCAGTACCCGTGCGGTGGCCAGGCCACCGATCACCAGGGCGTCGAGATCCAGATCGACGTTCACGAGAGTCCCACCGCCGCGATCCGAGCGAAGGTCTCCTGCGTGTAGGTCGTGAGCTTGGCCACGATCCAGGGCATGAAGATCACCGCGGTGACCATGACCGCGACGATCTTCGGCACGAAGGTCATGGTCATCTCGTTCACCTGCGTCGCTGCCTGCACGATCGAGATGAGAAGACCCACGATCATGCCGACGATCAACATGGGTGCGGCCACCATGAGCAACGTGAACATCGCGTCACGAGCCATCTGCACTACCACATCGACGTTCATCTCGGACTCCCGGTCGAAGGGCCCCTAGAAGGGCACGTTGAAGGCCGTCACCAGCGTTCGGGTGATCAGGTGCCAACCGTCCACGAGCACGAAGAGCAGCACCTTGAAGGGCAAGGACACGAGGATCGGCGGCAGCATCATCATGCCCATGCTCATGAGCACGGAGGCGATGACCATGTCGACGATCAGGAAAGGCAGATAGAGCATGAAGCCCATCTGGAAGGCGGTCTTGAGCTCGCTGATCAAGAAACTCGGTACGACGACGGACATCGGGACCGTCTGCAGGTCCTCCGGCATCTCCATCTCGTTGAGCTCGAGGAAGAGATCGAGATCCTTCTCGCGGGTCTGTGCGAGCATGAATTCACGCAGCGGAACCATGGCGGCCTCGATCGCCTCACGGTCGGTCATCCCGCCACGCGGAACTCCGTCCACGACTTCCTGGGCGTCCATGTAGGGCTGGATCGCGACGGTGTTGATCTGCTCGAAGACCGGCGTCATCACGACCACGCTCAGGAAGAGCGCCATCCCGGCGAGGATCTGGTTGCTGGGCGTCGAGTGGGTTCCCATCGCCTGGCGCAGGAAGCCCAGGACGATCAGCATTCGGGTGAAGCTCGTGGTCATGACGACGATCGACGGCGCCAGCGTGAGCACGGTCATCAGCAGGACGATCTTGATCGTGGACGACAGGTTGCCGTCGCCCCCGCCATCGACCGTCAGCGTCAGCTGGTCACCGCTCGAACTGAGCGCCTGTGCCGAAGCGGTGGAACAGAGTCCGACCACCACTCCGGCGACGACGAGCAGAGCGAGCAGGGTGCTCAAGGGCATGCCAAATCGAGAACGAGTCCGCATCATGATGGCCGCTAGCGCAACCCACGTGCCGCGAAGCTCGAGGTGACGGTCCCAGGCGCGGCTGACTCAACCCGTTGTAATGTTGCTATTTACGGCTGCTCGAAGCAGCCTCCTCGGACGTGGCCCGTACCGTGTCCGGGCGGCGGGTGGTCAGCCTTTGGCCACCTGGGCCTTCGAGTCCGGATTCGGACGGCGCACCCGCAGCAGATCGAGAGGGCTCTCGGCGCGGCGCGTCGATTCGAGAATCTGGGCTTCCTCGGCAGGAACGGACTCCAGCACGACGGTCTCGCGACCTCGCTCGTAGAGAAGGTGGACGCGGCCGAGAACACGCACCGCGCGCACCGACGCGTCGGGCGCGACGCGCCACGAACCGATCTGGTGGATCGAGCCGCTCTGCGTCCGCGTGCGTTCGAGCACACGCCGCATGCCGTGCGCGAGCAACAGGACCAGGGCGAGAACCCCGACCGTCGCGCCGATCCACTGAAGACCGTCGACCACGCTACTCTCCGCCCATCAGGTTCGGGTTGTCGGCGAGTTCGGTGATCTTCACCGCGAAGTGGTCCTCGAGCACGACGACTTCGCCGCGTGCGAACAGGGCATCGTTGACAAGGATGTCGACCGGCTCACTCGCGAGCTTCTGCAGCTCGACGACGGAACCCGACCCGAGGTTCACGATGTCGTTGATCTTCATGCGGCTGCGTCCGAGTTCGACGGCGACGTTGAGCTCGACGTTCATCAGGACGTCGAGGCCACCCCCGGACGACGCGCCCAGGTTCTGAACGTGTTGGGCCACGGTGCTCGTCGGATCGGGCACGCCCGTGGGATCCAGGTCTTGATCGGCCATCTAGATGTCCTTCCTGCGGCCGACGATCTGCACGGCGCGAGATCGTCCCATTCGTCCAGAGGATCCGGAGAACATCGGCTTTCCCTCCACGTCGACGTCCAGAGGGCGTTCGATGTGGTGCTCGAGTTCCAGGAAATCCCCCGGCTTCAGCGACACCAGCTCGCGCAGACCGATCGGTCGCGAGCGGAAGCGCGCGGTGAGGAGCGCCGTGGCCCCGCCGACGAGTGAATGCGCTCGGTTCTTCTCTGCCGTCCGGTCCGCTGCACTTCGCACGTCCATTCCCTCGCGCGGATCGAATTCCTCGCGCACGGGATCGAAGGCGGCGAGCGGCACGATGAAACTCATCGTCGCGCCCACTTCGTCCATCGTGACGCTGTATTGCAGGTTCAGGATCGGCTCGGCCTCCGAGAAGGCATTCAGGTAGTTCGGATTGTTCTCGATCTGGAGCAGCACCGGGGTCACGCGATGAACCTTGTCGGTCGCCGCGCTGAACTGCTCGAGAATCTTCCCGATCAGCTTGCGCGAAAGACCCATCTCGATCTCGGTGAAGTCGCGTACCTGGGTCGGTTCCTCGATCGGGCCACCCAGAAGCTTCGTGAAGAAGGAGAACATCAGTCGCGCTTCGATGTGCAGGAGAACGACACCCGAGAGCGGCTCCATACTGCAAACCGCAATGCAACTCGGATTCTCCCACGACGAGAGCGTTTCACCGAAACTGTTCACGCGCACGCCGCCGAAGGTGTAGTCGGCGTTGGCGCGCATCAAGTTGCTGAACGTGAGGCTCGCGTCCTTGGCGAAGCTCTCGCTCACGCCGCGGAGATTGCGCTCGAAGGTCTTGCTGAGATTGTTGTTCGGTCGGTTGAAGTCGAAGGACTCCATGACCCTCTGGCCCGGCTCACCCGCAGAGCTCGAACCGGCGGCACCCTCGTCGCCACCGCTCGCCGACTCGAAGGCTTCCAGGTCGGACGCGTCGTCCGCCGCCTCCTCGAGCAGGGCGTCGATTTCTTCCTGGGAGAGGTTCTCCAACGCGGACCTTTCGGGAATCGGCGCGTGGCGCTACTGCACCACGAAGTCGCTGTAGTAGACGTTCAGGATCAGGCCTTCGTCCATGAGGCTCTTGATCGCGTCCTTGATCTCGGCCTTGACGGCCTCCTTGCCCTCGAAACTCACGAAATCCTCGATCGCGTGGTGACTCAGAGCCATGATCGTCGCGTCACGGAAGGTCGCGATGCGCTCTTCCACGACCGTGGCCGCCGATGCGTCAGCCGCCTCGACCGTGATGTTGGTGCGCAGATAGCGTGGGCGACTTCCGGAGTTCAGGCTGACGACCATCTCCTCGAGCGACACCAGGACGCCTTGCTTCGCCTCTTTCTCCTCGCCCCCTTCGCCATTGGCGTCGACGACCTCGACACCCTGCGGCGTGGCCGCGGGCGCGATGACGAACTGCGCCAAGACGAAGGCCATGGCGGCCTGGAGAACCACGATGGCCGTCACCACGACGATCTTGTTGTCGAAGAGTCCGGGCTTCTTGGCCTTGCCCTCTTCGTTTTCTTCGTCGGCCACGGGGGACCTCCTGGGTCGGGATACGGGCGCGCGGCCCTCAGTTCACGCTCTGCAGGGTTCTGGCCAACGCATCGGTTCGGCGCACGAAGATCTCGACCCGACGGTTCCGGCGCCTTCCGGCCGGGGTCTCGTTCGGCTCGATCGGCCGAAATTCGCCGTATCCGACGGCTGCGAGGCGCCCGGGCGGCACACCATTGTCCACCAGGTACTTCAGGACGGCCGTGGCGCGGGCCGAAGACAGCTCCCAGTTGGACGGGAACTGCGCGCTGCTGATCGGAACGTTGTCGGTGTGGCCCTCGACCTGGATCTCGGTGTCGACCTCGGCCAGGGCATCGGAGAGCTTCGCGAGCAGGTCGTGACTGGCTCCGCGGATCGTCGCTCGGGCCGGATCGAAGAGCAGCGGCGTACTGATCTGGATGCTCACGCCTTCCTTCTCGATCTCGAGCTGGACGTCGTCCTGGAGGCCTTCCTGGGCCATGATCTGCTGGATCTGCTGCATCTCGTACAGCATCTCCTGCCACTCGTTGGTGTCCGCCTGAGGCTGGATCACTTCGTTCATCTGGATGACCGTGGGCGGCGACTTCATCACGCCGAAGGCGCCCTGCAATGAGCTGACCGCGTCGTGGAACTTCGCTTCCTGGATCGTCGAGAAGGACAGGAGCATGACGAAGAACGCGAGGAGCAGCGTGACCATGTCCGAGAAGGTCGCCATCCACATGGGCGCACCCACCGGACATTCGTGCTTCTTCGCCTTCGCCACGACGCCCCCTACTTCGCCACGAGCGTCGTCTGCTGCATCGGCGTCAAGTAGCTCTTCAGCTTCTCCTGGACGATACGCGGACTGTCGCCACTCTGGATCGACATGATGCCCTCGATGATCATCTCGCGGCTGTGCATCTCTTCTTCACTGCGGGCCTTGAGCTTGCCTGCGATCGGAATGGCGACCAGGTTGGCGATCACCGAACCGTAGAAGGTGGTCAGGAGCGCGACGGCCATACCAGCACCGATCGAGCTCGGGTCGCTGAGATTCGCGAGCATCTGGACCAGGCCCACGAGAGTTCCGATCATGCCGAAGGCAGGAGCAAGAGCTCCCAGCTGGTCGAAAAGCGCCCGACCCTCGCCATGGCGTGCCTCGAGGGCGGACAGGTCCGTTTCCATGATCCGCGACAGGAGCTGCGGATCGGTCCCGTCGACCGCGAGTCGCAGGCCCTTCGCGAGGAATTTGTCCGGCTCGCTCTCCGAGTCCTCCTCGAGGGCCAGCATCCCCTCTTTCCGGGCGCGCTCGGCGTAGCCGACCATCTTGGTGATGACCTCGGTCGGGTCTTCGGCATCGTAGAACATGGCCTTCTTCATGACCTTGGCCATGCCGGCGACGTTGCCCATCGGGAAGCTGATGAAGAGCGCAGCGATCGAACCGCCGACCACCATCAGGACCGATGGCACGTCGATGAACATCGTGATGCTGCCACCCGTGAGGATGGCGGCCACGATCAGGCCCGCTCCGGCCACCAGTCCACCGATCGTTGCAATGTCCACGTCGTCTCCTCTCCGGGTCGCCCGGGAGCGTCCGCGCCGCCTTCAGGATTGCGGCTCCGGATCTCAATCGTCCGGATCGACCGCGATCGGCACGGGATAGGCCCCTCGGAGCTTCGCCCGGTAGGCGATGGCCCGCCGTACGATCTCGTCGACGGGCTCCGTCACCATGATCTTTCGGCCGGTCGTCAGGCAGACTAAAGTGTCGGGTGTCGCCTCCACGCTCTCGATGAGATCCGCGTTGAGCACCAGACCCGCTCCGTTCAGCCGCGTCACGTCGATCATCGTGCGTTTCCGTCCGTTTCCGGCACGATCGGGACCGGTCGGCCCCGATCGCACCTGTGGAAGTCAGGTCACCGGACCTAGACGATGTTCACGAGCTCCTGGAGGACCTCGTCACTGGTTGTGATCACGCGGGCGTTCGACTGGAAGGCACGCTGGGCGACCACCAGGCGGGTGAACTGCTCGGAGAGATCCACGTTCGAGGCCTCGAGGGCGCCAGCGTTGATCTGACCGTTCGATCCCTCGTTGGCGAAGCCCATGACCGCCGTACCCGAGTTACCGCTGACGCTGTAGGTGTTGTTCCCCTCGCGGACCAGGCCGGACGGGTTGTTGAAGTAGGACATCGAAAGACGCGCCATGTTCAGCACCGTGTCGTTGTCGAAGCGGCCCGAGACCACGCCGTCACGATCGATGTCGAAGTCGATCAACGTACCCACGCTGAAGCCGTCGCCGGTCGACTGGATCGTGTCGCTCTGGGTGTACTGAGTGAGACCGTTGACGCCACCGATCGTACCGGGATCGATCGTCAGGCTGACGATCTCGGCGCCGTCCTCGCCCTGGGCCTGCGGACGGAACTGAATCTGACCGCCACCATCGGTGTAGAGGAAGGACACCAGGCGACCGCTCTCGTCGAAGGTCACCGTGCCCGTCTCACCACCGGTGATCTCTTCGTCGTTGTCCATCGTCGCGACCCAGTCCCAGATGTTGAATCCGGTCCGCTTCGTGAAGGCCAGGGTCAGGTTGTGCGTGTTGCCGAGCGAGTCGTAGATCGTGTTCGTCACCGAGAAGGTCGCTGCGTCCTGCGCCTCGTCGATCACGGTGAAGTCCATCGACGTCGCGATGTTCGAGAAGAGGTTGCCTTCCTCGGTCATCGCGATGTTGTCGATCGCGCTGTTCAGGCCCACGTCACCCTGGACGTCGATTCGACCGTTCGCATCGACCGACACACCGTCGGAGTTCGAGATCCGGAAGGCCTGCGTCAGACGGCTGATGACCTCGCTGAGCTGAGTGACGCCCTCTTCCACGATGAAGACGTTCGGGGTGATTGCGGTGCCACCGAGGGTACCGCCGATCTGCATCGACGTGATGTCGTTCGGGCCGCCACCCGGATCCGGAGCGAACTGGAAGTTCAGCGTGTCGCCATCACCGTTGTAGAGATCGCTCAGGACGTCGTCCTCGGTGGCCGGCGACATCAGTGCTGCGGCCGATTCCTGCGAGGTTCCGGAGTTGATCTGATCGCCGAAGAGCATCACCTGGTTGAACCCGACGCGACCACCGGCCTGGAGCTGAATGTCCTCCATCGTCAAGCCGGCGTCGTTGTTCGAGACGACAATACTGCCGTTCGCGTTCAACGATACGGTCGCCGAGGGAGCGAGATTCGCCTGCAGGCGCGCCTCGAACCAATTGACCAGTTCCTGGAGCGTCGTGCCGTCGTAGCCGTCGCCGACGTTGCCGATCTCGAACTGCTCGTCGTCGATCGGGGTACCGGCGATGGTACCCGTCAGCGCGATGATGTCACCGTCGGTCAACAAGAGATCCGCGCCGTCCGCGCCGGTGTGGAGGTAGCGTAGATCGTCGGCGCCCGTCGCCGTCGCGAGCAGCGGACCGGTCTGGAGCAGGTGCGTGCCCTGCGCGTCCGATTCGCTGTCGAGGTTGCCCCAGATCGTGATGCTCTGTGTCGCCTCGGCTGGCATGACGGTGCTGGGGTCGATCATGATGTCCTGCACCGCGCCCGAGGTGAACTCGCCGTCCTCGTTCGCCAGGACGCCCTGCACCTTCATACCGGTTCCCGCGCTGACGAGCGTGTTCTGGGCGTCGAACATGAAGTTCCCGGCCCGCGTGTAGGACTGGCTGATCCCGTCGCTCAGGACGAAGAAACCCTCGCCCTGGATCGCGAGATCGGTCTTGTTTCCGGTCGTGCGCAGGTTTCCCTGGGTGAACTCACTGTCGATCGCGCCGACAACCGCCCCGAGACCGATCTGCTGTGGGTTCACACCGCCGAGTCCACCACCGGCGTCGGGACGAGTCGCGGACTGGACGTTCTGGGTCAGGATCTCCTGGAACGTCACGCGAGCGCTCTTGTACCCGACAGTGTTGGCGTTCGAGATGTTGTTCCCGACCACGTCGAGTTCGATGATGTTCGCGCCGAGGCCGGACACGCCGGCGAACAACGAACGAAGCATGGGTTGATCTCCTGTCTGGCTCAGGGGCCGCTCGCGAGCGGCTCCTTGACTTCCTTGTACGAAACCGATGCCCGTGCGCCCGGATCGGCGCACGCGCGTGAATCTCTATCGAATCCTGAGAAGGGCCTCCCACGGACTGCGCGGCCGCTGGCTGCCACCACCGAGGATGATGGACTGGGCGTCCGGCGACGGAGGCGTCCACGGGTCGTCGACCCACGGAGGCGTCACGTCACCACTGTCGATACCAGGGTTCACGGTGTCGTCGCCGTCACCGTCACCGTCGTCCCCGTCGCCGACTTCGACACCATCGCCGACGTCCGAGCCGTCGTCGGTCGAATCGATCGGAGTGCCGTCGTTCGCGTCGCGCACACCGACCTCGACCACGTCAGCCGGCGTGTAGCGCTGACCATCGACCTCGAAGTAGACGAAGTTGTTGTCGAACTGGACGGTGTCGACGATGCCGCTGCGGAAGATCGCCATCGACATGAACTCACCGACACCCGACTTCGCGGAGACCTCGAGCTTGTAGTCTCCGTCGGGGAGCGGGTTGCCGTCATCGCCCTTGCCGTCCCACTCGATCGTGTTGAACCCCTTGTCGACGCGGATCGGGTCCAGCGTGCGCACCGTCTGGCCGGTGACGGAGTCGACGACGCGCGGATAGGCCTTGCCACCTTCCGGCACGCGGATCACCGAGCGCGTCGCCTGACCGTTCTCGACACGAATGCCGTCTCCGAGCACGGTCACGCGCTTTCCGGCAACGTCCATCATCATGGTGTTGTTCAGACTCTGGTTGTAGCCCATCGACGTTTCGAGGTTCTCGTTCACCCTCTCGAGTTGCTGGAGCTGGCTGAACGTCGCCAGCTGCTGGATCATTCCCTCGTTGTCCATCGGGGACATCGGGTCCTGGTTGGACAACTGGGCGATCAACAGATTCAGGAAATCCGTCTGCAGGTCGTCGGCCGTCTCGATGTCGGTCCCGAAACCCTGACTGGCGATGCTCTGCTGCGCTCCGACGGAATTCACGGCGTCCATGGTGGTCCTCCTCTCAGGGCTCAGCCCTGAGCCTCCCGTTCGCGCAGGGGCTCACGATCACGGCCGCGGCTACCGCGATCGCGCGCGTCGTCTTCGGTGGCTTCATCGGTCTCGCGCTGACGCGCACGGGCGCTGGCCTGTTCCTGGGCGTTGCGCGCGTTGCGGTCGGTCTCCTGACCACCTTCGTGCGTGCGTACCGTGACCTTGCCGGGTTCGAGATCGCGACGGACCAGCTCGTCGACGAGGTCGTCGACCTCGGCATCGAGCATGCGGGCCGCCTCCTCATGAGCGGCGGCCAGAATGATTTCGAGGCCACGTGTGGTCTGGGTGACCTGCACATCGACACGACCGAGCGAAACGGGATCGACCGTGACCTTGGCTTCCCACCCGCCCTTCTGGACGGAAGCCAGGAGCTCGTCGCGCGCTTCGGCGGCGAGAGTCTCGACGATGGCTTCACGCAAGCGAGCACCGAGATCGACCTTCGTGGTCTCGGCCACGGGTGAAGGAGCCTCGGGCGCCTCGGTCGGAGCGACTGGCGCGCTGGCCGGGGTGGTCTCGGGAGCCGGCGTGGCGCTGCTGCGCGTGCGCACGCGCACCTCGTCTTCGTGCAATGGCTTGGCCGTGGGTCGCTTCGTCGCAAGCTCGGGACTGCCACCGTCGTGCGCCGCCTCGTCCTCGAGCATTTCGTCGACGATCGTCTCGGTGATCGACTCGCGCGGTGCTTGGACCGGTGTCGGCCCCTCGTCGCCCGCCACGCCGTCGGACCCGGACGTCGGGACCGTCGCTTCACGCACGGCGAGTCGTGCACCGACCTCGCGCGCCCACACGCTCTCGCGCGGCGTGTCCTGGTCCTTGCGTGTGACTCGCATCCGGGCCAACGCATCGCGCGCTGCATCGTTGGTCACCGCCACGTCGTCCGTGTCCGCGTGCGCGGCCTCGGCGACGAGGGTCTTCGAGATCACGTCGGCCGTGATGGTCGTCCCACGCTGAGGGTTCGTCGGATTCGCAGCCGCGAACTCTGGAGCCGCTGGCGCCGGTGTCGGCACATCGACCGGCGCAGCCGCCTGCGCCGCGTGCAGATCTTCCCGGACACTTCGGGTGTCCTCGATGGCCACTTCGGCGAGTCCGTCGGTCGAAGGCCTCTCGGTCGTCGTCGACGTCTCGAAGACGAGCCCCTTCTCTTTCTGGGAGGCCGTCGGCGTTGTGATCGCGCCGTCCTCCGTGGACAAACCGAGCTCACGACTGATCGGGAAGCCATCGCTCGCCAGAGGATCGGTGGGCTCGTCGACCGGCTTCGTTCCGAA
>JGI12109J20283_10065633_pt1 | contig 22247 bp, 17 predicted proteins | sample ElkSlonscriptome_12_FD_20283 | JGI IMG/M metagenome (IMG submission 20283)
CTGCCTGACCTTCCCTTTGAAATCGATGGCATTGTTTTCAAAGTCAACGCGTTCGATCAGCAGAACAGACTCGGTGCCAGGAGCAAAAGCCCGCGATGGGCGATCGCTTACAAGTTTGAACGATACGAAGCAGTGACGCGATTGGAAGCGATCGAGGTCCAAGTCGGCAAAGCGGGCACGATCACGCCGGTTGCCCACCTAACACCTGTCAACATCGCCGACACCACCGTCTCGCGCGCCAGTCTTCACAACGCAGACGAAATCGAACGCTTGGATGTTCGTATAGGCGATCAAGTCGTCGTGGAAAAAGCGGGCAAGATCATCCCGAAGGTCATACGTGTCGAAAAGCATGCCCGAACCGAAGACCTGCCCGCTTACAACTTCCCCACGCAATGTCCTGTCTGCGATCAAACACTCGTTCGAGACGAGGGGGGCGTCTACATCCGGTGCGTTAATCCTTCGTGCCCGGCACAGCTGCGCCAACGACTGATTTACTTCGGTTCGCGTAGCGGGATGGACATCGACGGCTTGGGGGAAGAAGTCGTCGACCTGCTGCTGCAAAAAGGCCTGGTATCCGGCTATGCCGACCTGTACAAGCTGCGTGTTGAACAGCTGGCCGAGCTGACTTGGCCCCGCCGCCGGAAAGGCAAAGGGGATGAGATGATTGAAGTGCAGTTCGGGCAGAAGAACGCCGAGAATCTGGTCGCCGGAATTGACGCCAGCCGCAATCGCGGCCTCGCACGCGTCCTCGCTTCGGTCAGCATTCGACACATCGGTCCGCGGGTCGCCAAGCTGATCACCGCAAAATTCTGGACGCTCGATCAACTCTGGCAGGCGAGTGAAAGCGAGATCGCCGAGATTCATGAAATCGGCGACCGGATTGCCAACAGTTTGACGACGTTCCTGCACAGCGAATCGGGACGTGAGACGCTCGCCCAACTGGCCAAAGTCGGTGTCGACCTGACTGAGCCGGAACCTGTCGCCAAACCTGACCAGCATGCATTACCGCTGGCCGGCAAAACCATCGTCGTCACCGGCACCCTCCAGCACTACACCCGCGACCAGATCAAACAGGAAATCGAAAAGCTGGGCGGTCGAGCCTCGGACAGCGTTAGCAAAAAGACCGATTTTCTGATCGCGGGAGAGAAAGCAGGTAGCAAACGGACCAAAGCAGAAAAACTAGGCATCGAAATCTTGACCGAGAACGAATGGATCAACCGCTACATACCCAGCACAAAAACCAGTTAGAACGCAGAACCACTCCACTAACCAAAACCGCTCTATCGGGGCCCTTTACACCCGCCTCAAATAAGCTAGTTTTTAACCCGGCTTCCAACCGGCGATCCGAAGACCCCTGAAAGAGGGGCGCGGCGGCATGTTGGCGAAAAGCTCGGTCAGCGTTCCATGGAGGAAAGGCGGAGTAAGCGGATGGAAAGTGAAAAGACTTCTGGTCCTAGATGGAAAGCGGTCATACGCCATTCGAAGCGTCGCGATCCACGACTGCCCAAACCGATTCCAAATCAGCCGTCGCTCGCCCAGCGGTTACGACGACGTTTGCTACGCCGCCACGCCAAACCCCGGCCGATTCGTCCGCGACCCGTCAATTGGTCTTGGGGCCCCCACACACGCTAAGCGAAGCGGAAAGTCCGATTGGCAAAGGCGTTTGGAACCGATCAACCTGATCGGTTCCGGACGCTTTTTTTCAATCGTCGGCGATCGACTGCTCGGCCCGGCGAACGATCGGTTCGGCCCAGGCTTGTTCTTGGTAGAGGCGAATCAGGCCGCTCAGCAGGCGGCGTCGGGACGAGGTAGGAAGCGTTTCGGCTCGCCGCAGGCGTTCCTCTAGCAATTGCAACCGGGCGTCCACCTCCTCAGGCGGCGGTTCGTCGCGAAGCCGCGCCAACTCTTGGCGAGCCAATTCAACCAGCTTGGGCCGCTGGCGTCTGGCGAGACCGACCTGCAGTGAATCCGATTCATATTCGGCAACGGGTGCTAGTTCGGACTGACCAGCCGAAGACGCTTTCGTTTCCTCTTCCGTCGATGAAAGCTCAGGTTTTTTCTCAGCACCGGCTTCCCGATCCTTCACAGCGGCGACTCCGTCGTTTGTGGTCCGATCATCGTTTTCTGTCTGGACCGGGTCAAACACATCCAGCCACGCCTGGAGCTGCTCGACGGCCTCGCTCCGAGATTGCTGCCTCGCTTCCATCGCTCGCAGGAAAGCTTGCGGAGCCGGAGGTAACAGAGCCATGCCGCCGGCGACCCTGGCACGTGCCTGCAGTCGTCGAATCGTCCGCTCGAGCTCCACCTGGTCTTGCCATTCTTGTATTTGGTCGGCACGGGGGTCGTCGGGATATTCGGCAAGGAAACGATTCATTTGCGGTCCAAAGAGGGCCAGCTCTCCCTCGCTCTTCGCATTTTCGATGGACGCGAATAACGCATCGGAGGACGGATTCCTGACGGACGTCAAGAACAGATAAACACCGCCCAGCAGTACGATTAGCATGCCGACCAGTGGAAGCGTTTTCCACAAGGTCGCTAGAGTCGACTCGTTCTGGCTGGATGACAACCACGGGGGTGTTTGGTCGTCGACGGTTTCAAATCGACTGCTCGGTTCGCTCTCTGAGTCGGCATCTGAAGCTGACTTGCCGGACGCAGTGTCACCGTTGAAAGAAGAGGCGGCACCGTCGTCGGCCGGCAGGATTGATTCCTGCGTAACGGCAGTAGCGGACGACGCGCCGGTGACCGGCTGCTGCGTCCGTCCACTTCGGGCGACTGACGCGTTTTCAGGATCTGCCGACGCCGACGGCCGAGGTACCGTTTTACTGCGATACGCTTGATCGCCGGTAACGTCGGTAGGCCGATCTCCGTCCAAGATAGCGTCTGAATCTGTGTTGTCTCGATTCTGGGTGTCGTCTTCGGACGCTCGATATTGAGGGGATACGTCGCTAACGTCGGTCGGCAGCCCCGCATCGGTTGGTGTCGAGAGCACGTCGACCGTGCGTTCTCGCTGTAAGCCCGCCCGGGTCGCCTTCAACCGATTCATCACGGCAAGCGCCGTCGGCGGCCGATCGGCAGGATCCTTCTCTAATAACTCATGGACGATGGCGACGATTTCCTCAGGTATATCCGGGTTGATCAGATCGAGCGGGACGGGCCGGTCGCGTTTGAGCGATTCAATCACCTGCGTCAGTTTCTTACCGGCAAACGGGCTACGGCCAGCCATCATCGCGTACAACACGCTGCCAAGTGCGTAGAGGTCGGTGCGAGGTGTGATCTTCCCGGTGCCGGCCTGCTCGGGCGCCATGTAATCAGCGGTTCCCAGGACCGAACCACTCAGGGTTTGTTCGCCGAACCCGAACAGCTTTGCGATACCGAAATCGACTAATTTGACTTCACCCGATTCGGTCAGCAACAGATTAGCCGGCTTCAAGTCGCGATGGATGACCCCAATGTCGTGGGCATGTTTCAGCGCCGCACAAACCTGGATCGCGATGTCGACGGCGGGCAGCCATCCCATCCGTTTGACCTCGCGGATGCGTTGCTGCAGTGTCTGGCCTTGGACGTATTCCATTGAATAAAACAGTCGGCCGCGTTCCTCGCCGTAACCGATCAAGCGAACGATTCCCGGATGTCGCAATCGTTTAAGGGTCTCGACCTCCGAATCAAAACGACGCCGAAACCGCATGTCGTCGGCGACGTGTTGGGCAATCAACTTGACGGCAACCAGTTCACCACTCTTGGCATGCGTGGCCTGATAGACCGACCCCATGCCGCCTCGTCCGATAACTTCCCCAACTTTGTAGGGCCCCAGAAATTCGAATTCGCCCTCAGCCATCTGCCGCGGGACTCCAAGTCAAAACCGGCTGGCGATGCAATTGACAATCGCCTTCGGCTTGCGAGAGCGATTCGATGGTGTGCCGCATCGAATCGATTGCTTCGGGGGTATCCAACGGTCTCAGCCGCATTCGAAACGATTTGGTTTCGCCACCGGCCAATTCGACCAAGCGTCCTTGCTCGGCCTCGAAACCCCGCGGGTTTGGAAAACCAGTCGCCGGCTCGATGCCGACCACATACCCGTCGGCTTGGGCAGCGGTATTTTTCCAGAGGACGAGGTACGGTAGCGTCGCGGTCTTGAAGCTCACTGCCATGGCCGCGGGCGATTCGTCAGTACCGGCCGACCCGCCTTCTCCGTGAATCAACATCGCATGCCCGTACCCCGACTCGTCGGTCAACGGCTTGGCAAAGTAAACTCGCTCGCGGTAACCGACTGTCGGCGGATCAAACTCTTTCCATCGGTCGAGATCCTCCGCCGCGTGCGGGTCACGGGGACACACCTCTTCGACCGCCGTAACCAGCTTGGCGGTCGGCGAGAGCACGGGCGGCCCGAGGTTGACGTGATACAGCATCTGCATCGTCGCGGCGTGCTCGAGTTCGTTGGTGACGTCGTCGAGCAATTCGACCTCTTGGCGGTCGGCGTGCAGCCGAATCCGGCTACGCATGCGAAAGCGTTTAAAAAACATCCGCGACTCGATCACCTCGCCGACCAAGTCCACTCTACCAGACGCTTCGTCGTACTCGATCGCCAGCGAATCGGCTGGCGTGTTGCCGATGTGACCGTGCAAGGGATAGAGCAGCTGGCCGCTCGCGTCATGCTCCGGGGCCCCGTTGCTTTCCAAACCGCACCGCACGACCAATTCATCGAAGCCCGACAACCACCCCAATCCGCTCGGTTCCGACAGCGGGACGAACGCCGGATGGACTGGCCCGGCGACCGGCGAAAGCCAACCGTAACGGGCCCCGCCACAATTCAGCCGCCACAACGACATGCCCCGGGTCGGCAGCACATCGACCGACAATTTTTCATTGGTCAAGCGAACGACTTCGACCCCCTCGCTGACGCCCCCGCGAAAGATACCGTGCCGAATCCGGATTTGACCGGTCCGGGTTTTCAGATCGCTGTGCAGCGGGCTGGATGCGTTCCATTGGATCCGCTGGTCCCGATCCTCAACGCGTCTCAGAACTATCGACTCAGTCGGCATGGCAAATGAATTATAGTGATGGTTGAAATCAGAGGGCAAAGACGTGTCAGAGTGGCGCAACAGAAAAGCCGCCGCCCGCCGTCTTCTTGTAAGCGGTTGACGATCTACCTAAAACATCTCAGAAATTTCGTCTGACTACCATCGTACCCCATCCGCTTGAACCATTTACCCTTTTTCGGAAGCATTCATGAGTACCGTATCCTTAGATGATGGCCTGATCCGTGGCGACAGTGTCGCCTCCATCTTGGATTCCGCGATGGATGCTGGTGAAGGCCTGCTCCGCCTGACACCGACTTGGGTGCCGCGCTCGTTTCTGCATCCGGGCCGACGGATCAAACTGCACCCCGGCGACTACTATCGCTTCGGGGCTGACCGCGGGGGTATTGATGAACGCTGGTTCGGCAGTACGACCGAAGCGGCCAACGAGGGCCGCGTGTGGCACGAAGGTCTCAGCTTTTGCCTGTTCGAGGGCCAAAAATTCTTGCTCCGCGACGCCGTCGAAGAGGCGGGGAACCGACTGGTTGGGGAATCGATCTATGGCGAGTACAAGAAGTGGCCGGTGTACTCGAAGTTTTTCGACAACATGGGGCCGATCCCCCATCACATGCACCAAAGCTTCGAAGATGCCGCGTTGGTCGGTCAGGAAGGAAAGCCCGAAAGCTATTACTTCCCACCCCAGCTGAACAACGTCGACAACAACTTCGCGTACACCTTCATGGGACTGGAACCGGGCACCCAGCCCGAAGACGTTCGCCGCTGCTTGGAAAATTGGAACGAAGGCGACAATGGCATTTTGGATTTGAGCCGCGCTTACCGATTGAGGCGGGGCACCGGATGGCTTATTCCACCGGGTGTGCTACACGCCCCCGGGTCCCTTTGCACCTACGAACCGCAGTGGGGAAGCGACGTGTTCGGCATGTTCCAATCGATTGTCGAAGGACGGTACGTTCCGTGGTCGCTGTTGGTAAAGGACATGCCCGAGGAAAAGCACCAGGACCTTGACTTCATCGTCGGCCAACTCGATTGGGATAAGAACGTCGACACGCACTTCAAGCAAAGCAACCACCTGGAACCGGTGCGTGACGAAGCTCGCAGCGGCGACAGCTACGAAGACCTGTGGATCGTTTACGGCACCGTCGCCGGCCGCCAATTGTTCAGTGCGAAAGAACTGACTCTTCAGCCTGGCGCGAAGTGCGTGCTGAAAGACGGCGCGGCAAGCAGCTGGATTACCGTGCAAGGCCGCGGCCGGATCGGCAAATTGGACCTGCAAACTCCCGCCATGATCCGCTTCGGCGAGAACACAACCGACGAGGTGTTCATTTCCTATGCCGCCGCTACTCAGGGCGTGGAAATTGAAAACCTCGGCAGCGAGCCGCTGGTCGGACTCCGGTACTTCGGCCCGGATGCTCATACCGACCTGCCGGCGGCCGGATCCTAAACTGCTTGCGAAGCGATTTATCCCTGCCAAGTCGCTCTACCCCAGAAGCACCGACGCAGGCACATCGCAGGCAGCCAAGGGAACGAATCGACCCGAAACTGCTTGCCACGGCGGACCCCAACGGTGGACAGCTTGTCGCCGCCGGCCCGGTCGGTCACACTTCGCACGTGGAAACCGGGGCTGGATCAGTTTGCGGCCCCGGTCTATGGACTCACAGTCCGCCCGTTCCGAGAGCCGATTTGTTCCCAGCCGTTGCTTCGATCGCCCAGTCGCCTCGAAGATCAATTGTGGCTGGAGAACGAAAGACGGGGGAGCCTATCCGATGCCCGATTTCTACCAGCATGATCTGATCACGACGATCCACGACCTCCGTTCCGCTCGGCTGGACGAGCTCGAAGCGATGTTGCGCGAGTCGACACGGGAACATAAGATTGGACTGGTGCTGCCCGTCACGGCATCAGACATGCGAGCCGAGCCTTTTGATCAGATCGTCGGCCAACTTGCCGAGGCGGACTATATCGGGTCAATCGTGGTCAGTTTGGGGGTCGCCCCAGACGAGGCGGATTTTCAGCAAACCAGGCAAAAGATCGCGCCTCTTGGTGATCGCGCCAAGGTGATTTGGACCGACGGACCGAAGATCCAGTCGATCTACGAGGAACTGATCGACAAGGGAATTCCGGTGTCCACGCCTGGAAAAGGGCGAAGTGTTTGGACGGCGTTCGGTTATCTGCTGGACGATCCGGCAGTGGAAACGTTTGTACTGCACGATTGTGACATTGTGGACTACGACCGCCTGCTGCTGGCGCGGTTATGTTTGCCGATGGTCCACCCCGGCTTGGATTTCGAATTTTGTAAAGCGTACTATGCCCGCGTGACCGATCGAATGCACGGCCGAGTCGTGCGACTGTTGGTGACACCTTTGATACGGGCATTGATGCAGTGCTTTCCGGACAATCGCTTCGTACGCTTCCTTGCAAATTTCCGTTATCCGCTCTCGGGCGAGTTTTCTTTGACCCGCAACCTGGCACGAACTAATCGGGTTGCCAGCGACTGGGGGTTGGAAGTCGGAACGCTAGCCGAAGTTTTCCGGAACACTTCTCTAAAAAGGGTCTGCCAAGTCGACTTGGCGCGTCTTTACGAGCATAAACACCAAGAATTGTCGCTGGAGGATTCCAAACGCGGCTTGATCAAAATGGCTTTGGACATTTTGACAACGATTTATCGTACGTTAGCCAGCCAAGGGATCGTATTGAGCGAATCGACTTTTGTGACGCTCCGCGCTTCCTTCTTGCGTGATGCACAAGACTGCATCCGACAATTTGCTGCTGACGCACGTGTCAACGCACTAGACTTTGATCGACACGGCGAAGAGGTGACCATCGAAGCATTCGCCGCCTGTGTGACTCAAGCGGGCGAGATGTTTTCCGCCGACCCAAGTGGTAACCCGGCCATTCCGAATTGGACAAGGCTGCGAGCCGCATTCCCCGATCTCACCACTCGTCTTCACGACGCCGTTTCTTGAGGGGGGGCGCCGGAAAGTGACTAAGATTGCGGGACCGCCAAACTTTCTTTCGCAATCTGCCGATAACGTTGGCGGTCCGTGATACTTGGCGGCGGCACATGCCAAGACCGCTCGCTCTCGCGCGTCAACTCGAACAAACCTAAAGCAGAGCGGGGCTGGGTCATGTAACGAATGAGCCCCGCGCGTCGCGACACGTCACGCCAACGCTGGCGGGCAATCGTTTCCAAGTCGATACGGCGTCGTGTTACGCTGGTGCGATTGACATTCAAGTCGCCGCCGACCAAATCCAAATCTTCAATACCGGCAATGTTCTCAAGTCCTCCGGAGACCCCTAGACGGCCCTCTACCGACATAGCGTCCGCTTGCTCCTCTTCACTAAGCGCCTCGAACGCCTCGCGGGCATCGAGTAATTCAGTAGTCGGCCGCCGGACCGGATCGGCGTAGACAACAATCGGAACATCACGTGACATCGGAATTCGGCGGATCCGATCGATTACCTCGATCGTGCCCGCGTCGACGGGCTGTTCTTTGATGGCGATCAGTCGTACATCTCCGCCGGTCGCGATGAATTGCTCCAGTTGCTTGGCGCTGCTTACGACCTTCGTTTCGAACCCAGCCTGATTCATCACCTTGATCCAAACCTGCACGACCTCCGGGCGATTTTCCAGGATCACGCCGATCGGCTCCGAGGCCAAGCCTTGCATCTGCTGCAACCGGCGGACGACGCGATTCTGGCCAGGGTAAGATGCCTGCGGTCGCAAGGCGACGATCACAGAAGCGGCTTCGCTGCGGACGGTAGGGTGCGGATAATCGACCGCCTGAACCAACGGCGTGGCACTCCGCCCTTCTGTCATGAACCAAAGGGCCGCCGAATCCGGTTCCGCTTTCTCAGCGATGACTCTAAGGTTACCGATGACGGCAGCGTCGTTCTCGTGCTCAAGAGCTTCGTGAAGCGCTTCCAGCCAGAATAAACGAACATCCCGGCCCACCGCAGAAGACACGAATCCACTTGCCCCGTTTTCACTCGCCCCGTTGCTGCTTGAACCGAGCCGGCCTCTGGGTTCTGGCAGCAGGGGGATAATCGACGCCACCTGCTCGGGATCTCCCCAGTCGGGATCGTTGACCACGCGGTAGGCGAGTTGGGCGTTCCACTGGCTGAGCGAGCTTTGAAACTCGTTATCTGCGATGAGCGTCAATTGCGTCGCCACATCGACAGCCGACCGATAACGCGCAGCCAAAGCATCGGCTTGCTGAAGAGTCAACTTGCCCCCGGCATCAAGTACCCACACGGTTCGTGTGCCGTCGTCCGCATCCGAGTTCAAGGCAAATTGCATCGTCTCAGCCAAGCTTTGACGCAGCATTTGGACTGCTTTTGATCGACTGGGCAGGCGATAGCCTTGGTCGGTCAGTGTCTCGACAGCAAACGAAGACACCTCTTTCCACTCGTTTCCAACCGCATGGACTGCCGTCGCCACGATCAACGGCGCAGCGTTCGGGTCCAGTCGCAACAATGCGTCCAGAGCCGAAATCCGCTGAGACGGCTTCCCGTACAACACTAATCGTTCCAAACCCTCGTAGGTAAGCTGCCTGTCGAGCCGCAATAGCATCCCCAGCATGTCTTGACGACGGACAACCTGCTCCGGCGGCGTGTCGGCCAAAACATTCATCAGTTCCAACAACGACGCCTGACCGCCTGCCAGCAGTGTCCGCACGGCGGGAAGATGCGTGTCGACCTGTCTCGCATCGAGTTGCTCGATCGCCTGCCGAAGTCGCTCGGGAGATTGCAACTGGGCTCGCAAGACGTCTGAGGTTCGATCAATCCATGCTCGGGCCGTCTCGGTCAGCTCAGGACGAACGGCCAACCGAAGTCGCACTTCGACCGGAATCTGTCGAGCCGCGGATCGCACCTGGTCCTGCGACCAATTCGCAGCGGCTGCGCGTTCTAAAAGCGTATTCACAGCATCAAACGCTCCCATCCGGGTCAGGCGAGTGACGCTTTCTCCCAAGTCATCCGGCCCCCTCGCCGCCCGCTCGACCAATTGCTCCACCGCCGCGTCTGAGGCCGTTTGACCGAATGCAGTTGCTGGCGCGAAAGCGAACATCCAGCTGAACGCTGCCAAAGCCAGACCGAGCGTGTGGCGAATGTGAGCCCCAGCCTTACCTGGGCGCATCGTCAAGGTAAACGAACGACGTAGGCCGGACCGCCAACGGTTTGTTGAAAGCAAAAAATCCATACAGTCGGGACCGCATAAGCGGGATAAAGAAATCATTCGGTAAAGAATCAGGGGCAACAACCAGTCAGACGACATGAAGCAAGCTCCGGGTCCTGACGGTTTCAGTCTAGTTCGGGAAGTCATCCGTGTCGCCTGATTTGCCCTCACCGCCCCCGTATTGCTCCATCCACCGATGTAAAGCTTCGTCAGGTATCGCAAGACCAGATTCGGGCGAGGTCGTCGGCCCACTCGGCTTTTGATCGGAGGTCAACCCAATCGTTTTGTCGTCGGTGTGTCCCTTTCGTAGTCGGGGCAGCTTTCGCAGCATCGGTCGGCCGTCAAGCAGTTCGTCTAGCCACTTCGCCGAGTCGTAAACGGCAGCCCTCTTTCGACGTGCGGCCGCTTGAATGCGATAATCGGAAGAGACGACCGTCACATGCTTTGAGTGCGGATGTCGCTGCAAGATCTCCTCGATGAGATCGTCCGCCTCATCGTGATCGACCGCGAACCGGACTTCGATTCCTCGATACCGCCAGTGAGCCCCGGCCTTTGCCGATCGACGCTGCGAATCGAACACCACGCACGTTCGATCGATGATCGCCGCCGGAAGATGGTCGGCCAGTCGGTCCAATAATTGACGCCGCTCTCGCTGCAGCCATGTACTGTCACCTGAACGGCCCGATTGCCGCCCCGGCGGTGCAACCGGTGCAATGACGTTGTAACCGTCGATAAGAAGGTAGGGAGCCATCCGGCTTGGTGTCCGATTCTTCAATTGCTTTCCGGTCAACAGACGCGATGCAAAACTTCACCGAAGTACCCCACCGACCAAAGCCCATCGAGGAAATTGTAGCCGCGCCCCTTACAGCAAATGCTGAGTTTACCGCAATTCAACGCAATGGACGGAACGGGAAACGTCGATTGGCACACACCGAAAAAGACGCAAAGACCCGCGGCAAGCGTTTTCGCTTTTTCTCAATACGCTTCCGGCTGCTTCCAAGCTACCCAAAGGGTACGAAACAGGATCCGCAAATCGAGTCCTAGTGACCAAAAACGAATGTACTGATGGTCGTAGTCGATCCGGCGCTTCATCTTTTCCACCGTCTCGGTTTCGCCGCGACAGCCATTGACCTGTGCCCAACCGGTAATTCCCGGTTTGACTTTGTGTCGCAACATGTAACCGCGAATCAGTCGTCGGTATTGTTCGTTATGAGCCGACGCATGCGGTCTCGGCCCCACAAGCGACATGGAACCTTGCAGCACGTTGAACAGTTGTGGCAACTCGTCCAGGCTAGTACGCCGCAGTACCGCGCCGACCCGAGTGACTCTCTTGTCATTTTGAGTGGCTTGCTTGACGACTGGACCGTCGTCACACGTCCGCATCGATCGAAATTTCCAAACGCGGATGACTTGTCCGTCCAAACCGTACCTTCGCTGTCGGAAGAAGACTGGCCCAGGTGACGTGGCCTTGATTAAAATCGCGATGAACAACATCGGCAGGCTCAATACAACCAGCCCAAAACTGGCGAGGACGATATCGGTTACTCGCTTGGCAGCACCGTTGATTCCAAACAACGGGTTTTCGAAAACACTGACCGCAGGCAGCCCACCGACGTGAGTCCAACGGCTATGAAGTAATTCAAAGACAAAAAAGTCGGGGACAATGTAGACCGATGCGGTGGTATCGCTCAGCTGATCCAACAGCGAGCGTATCCGTTGCTCGGCTCGCATCGGTAGGGTGACCAAGACGGTTTGGATTTCCCCTGAACGTGCCGCTTCGACCAAGTCCGTGATGTTTCCGGTGATGGCCCCAGGAGGCGGCTGCTCGTCATCGGGTTCCGATAGCTTTTCGCACCGGCTGGAATCCTCCTCTTTCAATCCTGGTGCTTGTTGCGGATCAACCGACGCCATCAACTCTCTCTGCCGGGACTCGTTTCGGTCGTCATAAAATCCGGCGAAACGAAGGCCAAGCGAAGGTTCAGAATCCAGATTCGCGCGAGTCTGCAACCCCAACGGATTCCAGCCGACGATCGCGACGTTTCTCACGCCCATCCCGCGTTGCAGCAACGCCGATTGCACGATCCGCAACAACATCCGCGACATGCCGATGCATGCGGGGCTGATCAAAATCCAAGCGACAACATTCGCTCGAGAAAAATGAACCCCGTATCGGGTCAAGAAGGCGACAGCACCGAGCAAAAGCACCGTCAGTCCCCACGTACTGGCGATACCCACTATTTCGCCATCGGTGCCCCAGCCATGATCCCGCCGATGTAATCCGGTCAACGGACTGGCAAGAAAAAACAGGATCACGGCGATCAACACCATCACCCAATCCGCCTCTGCCATCACGCCATCGGCGACCCACTGGACGGCCACCAGAGCCGTGACAATGGAGAGTGCATCAAGCACCGGCTGAACAAAGTCCCGCCATTCACGTCCACCCCGTATCGTCGACGGTCGTTCGCCAAACGCACCGTTGGTGAGGTTCTCCAAGGCCGTAACGCTATCGATGCCAGCTGGGTTGGGAAGCGACATGCCGCAATGCAATCACGAGGGGTAGATCGAAGACACCGCCATTTACCGAAAAAGCTTGCGCTCCATCCGAAAGGCTTATGCGAAAACTAGCTCGCATCCTTGTTCACCCAATCCATTCCCAGGTCTAACCATACCGCTTGATGGGTCAATGCGCCCGAACTGATCCGGTCTACACCGGTCGCAGCAACCGAAGCGATTGTAGTGATCGTGACATTGCCGGAAGCTTCTAGCTCAACTGGTGGGGCTATTTCGTCACGAATCGCGACTGCCGCTCTTAATTGGTCCGCCGTAAAGTTATCCAACAACACGATATCCGGGCCCGCAGGCAAGACCTCGCGAAGCTGGTCGAGGTCATCGACCTCGACCTCCACGATTGCGGGGGCCACCCATTGATTCCAGCCGGCACCACGCATCGCGACGGCACGACGCGTCGCCTCCCCCGCCGTCAGCCGATTTTGACGAGAGGGCGACGTCACAGCAGAAGCATCCACCGTTTCGCCCAATGCCAAGTGGTTGTCTTTAATCAAGAACCCGTCGTAAAGCCCGGTCCGGTGATTGTGGCCGCCGCCGCAGCGGACGGCATATTTTTCCAACCGCCGCCAACCCGGAGTCGTTTTCCGGGTATCGTACAGCCGACAATGTTGCGTCTTCATCGCGTCGATGTAGCGTCGAGTTAACGTAGCGACACCACATAGTCGGGAAAGAATATTTAGAACGACACGCTCGCTAGTTAACAAATCGCGGGCCGAACCTTTCAAATGCAGCAATGGCCGGCCTGGACCAATCGCCTCGCCGTCTTTGACGAGCTCTTCCAGTTCCAAGTCGGCGTCAAATTCGTCGATAATCCAGCTCGCCAAAGAGATTCCCGCTGCGATGCCGTTACTGCGGGAAACCACCTGACACTGGCCCTGACGATCCGGCTCGATAAGTGCGACCGTCGTCCAGTCGACCGCGGTGTCCAAGTCTTCGCTAATCGCTAGGCGTACCAATTGCCGCAGGTCATTTTCTAATGCCTCGTCGCGGACAACGGGTCGGTAATCCGCCCGCTGCTCTTTGACGGGCTCGCCATCAGGTGAGCCGGCACCAGCTGAACGCCGATCCGTCGGTCCCAAACGGTTCGGCTCGGTCTTGGACGGCCCATCGCCGGGCACGCTTTGTTGAGGCGTCATGTGACGAAATCATTTAGTGAGTTGACTAGCGATTAGGGTTCCCTCTGGCAATTCAAAGTTCACTCAGAGGGTCCGCCGGAGGGTTGGGCCGAGCGATCGGTTCCGACCGGTCGGTTTTTGGCGAACTGATAGCGAAACAGAACATAGACCACGATGGCAGAGAATGTGCCTGCGAGATCCGCAAGGAAGTCCCAGGGATCGCGGTGCCGACCGGCCACCCAACCCTGTGTCCATTCATCAAAAATCGCGTAGCCGGCAGCAAGCACTACCGCCGAGCCGTATCTCAACCAAGGCCGGCGACCAGGCGTCGCGATGCAATAAAGTGTTGTCAAAACGAAAAACGCGGTGAAATGAGCCCACTTGTCATGAAATTGTCGGGCAGCCTTCGGCAGTGTGGGCACGTGCGTTAAGACGAACATTGCGATCAAGTCGATGACCAGCAACCCGGCCGCGATTCGAGCTGTGCGTCGTCGCGACGGCGTGATCGGCTGCATCTCGAGCTCCAGGTTCGAAAGAGTACAATAAATCGCAAAGTTCGACGTTCAGTCTGTTCCCTTACGCATCCTGCGAGCCCGACCGATGACCGCAAGCCGATCCGCAGCCATCCCGCGGCCGTCACCCCGAAATAGGCCGATTCAACTGTCTACGTTTGGTCGCCGAGCCCGCAAGAGTCAGCCCACTCTCCCCGTACAGCGAAACAAAATGCTCCGACGCGCCGCTACGCAATCGATAGTTCTGCTGCTTGCGACCGCCATCTTCGCGAGTTGGCCGCCGCCGGCAGTGTCTCAGAGCCCAGCGAATCCGACAACGGCTGATGCGTCGGTATCGGATGTCGGCGTTGTGGGCGATTTGATTCCAAGCAACCGAGCAGATTCGGCTCCGAACGCGAACGCTCCGAAATGGAAGCCGCTAACAGGCAAGTGGGAAACCTGCAAATTCGGGGGCGACGGACCAGTCAAACTTCCCAAACCGCTGAAGCCTGATCGTGTCATCCGGCTCGGACGTGGCGATCCGCTGACCGGAATCCGCTGGACCGGTGACTTCCCGAAAGAAAATTATGAGCTGCGGCTGCAGGGTCGTCGTGTCGAAGGGTTTGACTTCTTCGCCGCCGTGACTTTTCCCGTGGGCGATGAACACTGCAGTTTGGTCTTAGGCGGTTGGGGCGGCAACATTGTCGGTATCAGCAGCATCGACGGCGAGGATGCTTCCAGCAATCCGACCACCCAATCAAAGCAATTTCCCAACGGCCAGTGGGTCGATATCCGGATTCGGGTTTCCCCCGACGAGCTGACCTGCTGGCTTGATGATCAAGAGTGGGTCAACGTGCCGCGTGAGCGCCACAGCTTCGACATCCGAATCGAGATGGACCCGAGTCTTCCTGTGGGAATCGCCAATTATCAGTGTGTTAGCGAAATTCGAAACCTACAGCTTCGCCGTTTGCCGCCAAACCAGGGTGCTGTAAGTGGCTCCGGAAAGGCCACGGAAACCTCGCCGTGATCGACTTGGACACCCACTGGATGGGACGGGCGATCGAATTAGCCCAATCGGCTTCGCTGCAAGACGAAGTGCCCGTCGGTGCGGTCATCACGTTTCAAGATAGGATGATCGCCGGCGCGGCGAACCAGCGGGAAGCGTTGCACGATCCGACCGCTCACGCCGAAATGATTGCCATCACACAGGCGGCCAACGCGTTGGAGGACTGGCGACTGGAGCAGACGACCCTCTACGTCACCCTGGAACCCTGCTTGATGTGCGCCGGCGCCATTTTACAAGCGCGTGTCCCACGCGTGGTTTTTGGCGCTTTCGATCCGAAAGCCGGTGCGGTCACCAGCCTTTATCAAGTGCTACAAGATTCTCGGATGAACCACCGCTGCGAAGTGATCGGGGGCGTTTACGCCGAACGGTGTGGCAATCTGCTGACCGAATTTTTCGCAGCCAAACGGGCGATGGGTAAAAAGTAAGCTGCTATGCGTTCGTGGATCGTGCGTTGGTTTCCATCCGCGATCATACGGCGACCCCGGCAACCTCACACGCCTTGTACACCACATGCTTCCGCCGAAATCCCAAACGCTGATAAAGCCGCACTGCGGAAGTGTTAGCGGTGGTGACCTCCAGATGCATCCGATCCAATCCCGCAGCACGAAACCCGGCGGCGGCTCGCATCAATAGAGCACTTCCGAGCCCTCGGCCGCGATGTTCTGGGGTGACACCCAAATTCTGGATCGCACCCCAACCATCCAGCTCCAGGCCTTGAACGGTTCCGACCGGGATCGCACGACCACCAGGACGCTCTTGGTAACGTACCAACCACGTTGCTGCGGGGACGAAGCTTGCCCGAGCGGTGATCTCTCGCATCAAACGCAAACAACCGTCACGCCGGCCGAGACAGGGAAACACGTCCGCATCCATTTCCGAGCGAAAACTTTGGAACTTTGCTTGAGCATGCTCACGGATCAGTTCTTCCTGAAATGGCACCCAAGAATAACCGGTGTCCGCCCAATCGATGTCCTCGAGCGAGGGGCGTCGGTCCCGCAGGTCTAGTTCCATCCGGAAACGTCGAAAATACGTCATGCCCATTGGAGTCCCCTTTGCACGGGCGGAAGATGCGGACCGCAGCACCCAACCGACCTGCAGAAACCAAGCAACCTGCAGAAAAAGCATCGCTTGACCGTGCCAATAATGTAGCACATGGGGCTCTCGATCAAACAATCCCGGCTGTGGCAAACGCGTCCACCCTCGCCGGTGGACGCTAAAGTCGATACGATCGCTCCTCTCTTCCGCCTCTCCGTCTCGCCTTGTCCGATCAGCGCCGCTTCACTTCCTTGATGTTCCCGCCTTTGCTCGACCGTGTGATTGTCCTGACCGGCCCGACTGCGTCAGGAAAGTCGCAACTGGCGCTCGACCTCGCCGAACAACTTCAGCAGCGGGACGGCAAGGATGTCGAAATCTTATCGCTCGATTCCATCGCGGTTTACCGAGACATGGATATTGGGACGGCCAAGCCGACCGTCCAACAACGGCAGCGGGTCAAACATCACCTTATCAATTTGGTGTCCCCCGACGAATCATTCAGTGTCGCGGAGTACTTGCAGGCTGCTCATGCGACCGTCCGGCGAATCCTACGGGAGGGTCGGCGGGCGATGTTTGTTGGTGGTACCCCGATGTACCTAAAAGCAATCTTAAGAGGGTTTGACCCAGGTCCTCCGGCTGACGAAGCGTTCCGTCGTCAGGTCGAACAAGAAGTGCGAAAGACAGGCCCGCAAGCCCTCCATCAACGTTTGCAACAGGTCGATCCGCTTTCGGCATCGAAAATCGACCCTCACGACGTACGGCGAATGATCCGAGCTCTGGAATTCGCTCGACTGACCGGACACCCGATCAGCCACCATCAGATTCAGTTCGATCATGCCCCACCCCCTGGAACCGGCGCGGTCTTCGCCATTCGAATTCCACGCCCCGTTCTCCACCAGCGGATAGCGGCCAGGGTACAGTCGATGTTCAACAAGGGCTTGGTCGACGAAGTGGACGCGTTGCTCAACCGTTACGGCAAACTGTCCCCGACGGCTGCTCAGGCAGTCGGTTATCGCGAACTCCTCTCGGCTCGGGCCGCCGGCAAAGATCCTTTCGCGACCGCGGAGCAAGTCGTGACGAATACCCGACGGCTCGCCCGTCGACAGGAGACTTGGCTGCGTTCCCTTCCCGAAATTCGGCCGATCCCCGCTTACCAAACAGAACAAGTTGAATCTGCTCCATCAACACCCGAGCTGATTCCGAAACCCAACAGTCATCTCGTCAAAGCAATGCTTGCTCAAATTCCGACTGTCGATCCACGTTCAGGCGACGGATGCTGGTAGAGACGCCAGGCTCTGTCTGAACCCACTAAAAGGCAGCTTTCGCACCGCGAAAGTAGCCTGCGATCCGCATTGGTCTTTGCTATGTCGAAAGCAGAGGAGGCATGTTTCGATGGACCCCTCGGCGATCGAAATAGAACGCTCGGCTAAACGAATCCGTCGAGCCTGCCTGTACTATCGCCGATGGCTTCGGCCGGAGTACCCATCAGATCCAGCATCGAGAGAAACAGGTTGGCCATCGGCTTTTCCTTCTGATAGACCAGGTGTCGGTCACCAGGTATCCGTCCGCCGCCGCGTCCGGCCAAGATGATCGGAAGATCGTGATGGGTGTGCCGATTTCCGTCACCAATGCCACTGCCGTACAGGACCATTGACTGATCCAATAAAGTCGCAGGCTTCCCGTTGATATCGACTCCCTCGGATACCGCATCCAAACGGTCAAGGAAATAAGCCAACTGCTGAACAAGATAGTGGTCGATCTTCCGCAACTGATCGATACTGTCCTGTTTGTTCTGGTGGTGGCTCAGTCCGTGGTGGGCCCCTCGCGCGCCAACCTGTCGGTACACCCGTCTCCCTGATGCATTGTCAAGCATCAACGTAGCTACCCGCGTCGTATCCGTTTGAAATGCCAGCACGATCAGGTCCATCATCAGGCGACAGTGTTCTGGAAACGCTTCGACGCGTCCGTCGGGAATTTTGAGGTCTGGTCGCGATTCGACGTCCGCTGCCTCGGTGCTTTCGATCCGCCGTTCGATTTCACGCACACTTGTAAAGTACTCGTCCAGCTTCAGCCGGTCGTCTCGGCCGACCTTTTTCATTAACTTCTCGGCATCCGATCGGACCACATCCAGGATGCTCTGACGCATCCACTGCGAACGCTTCCTGCTATTGTCGTCCGCGCTGCCAAACAACCGCTCGAATGCCGCCCGAGGAATGGTCTCCTTCGGCATCGGCTGCGTCTCGCTACGCCAGGAGATATTGGACGAGTAGGCACAGCTGTACCCCGAGTCGCAGCTGCCCGCGTTTCGGCTGCCCTCCAGTCCTAGCTCGATCGACGGCAGGGTGGTTTGCGTTTTCAACTTTTCCGCCGCCATCTGGTCCATGGAGATGCCGAGCCGAATCTTGCTGCTGGTCTTCACCGGCCGAGCCGCCGTCAAAAACGTCGCGCCACTACGGGCATGGTCTCCCGCCCCGTCGTTACGGGCACGGCCGTTATCGTGTGCCAGTCCGGAAAGCACGTTGATCTTCGACTTCAACGAAGCCAACGGCATCAACGTCGGACTAAGCTGCCACTGATCGCCCGCACCTTGGCCCTGGGGATGCCAAACATCTTGGATGACCCCATTCGGAACGAACAAACAGGCCATCCGAGTCGGCAAAGCAAACGAGTCGCCAGAGGCGGAAACGGGCAAACGCTTATCCGCAAAGGCACTCTTTCCGGCCGTCGTCATCGATTCCAGCAGAGGCAGCCCAAGTGTAAAGCCGGCACCCTTCAGTAGCAGACGCCGGTCCATGACAGGCATTGATCGCTGTGTCATCGTTCTCTCCAGTACCGAGTATTCATTTACTTTCAACCAACGCAGAAGCGACCAATCAGTCCTCTGCCATGTCCGAAACGTGCCACTGAAACGACGTCATGGGCGGGCTATCGACCACCGCTTCGATCAGGTCACGCATTCGAAAACCCTGACTCTGCGTTTTCGACAAGATCTCATCGACGAAGCATCGGTCAGCCGGTCGCAGTTCTCGCCCTAAGCCATAGGCCAACAACCGCCGGACGGCGGTCTCTGCGAAACGCCGCGATTCAGTTTCTGCCAAGACTTCCGCTAACTGGCGGGCCCCTTGAAAACGACGTCCCCCCGGCAATTCGCCGTTGGCCATTTGAAAGCCCGGATCATTCGCGGCTCGAGCCCGACCGCGGTGATCAAAAACTTCGAGACCAAAACCGAGCGAATCCATCACCCGATGACAGGCGGCACAACTCGGGTTCGCTCGGTGTAATTCCAACTGCTCGCGAAGGGTGGCGTCGGGGGTCGCTTCGGCCGCGTCTTCTAAAGCCGGCACCCCGGCGGGCGCTTCCGGCGGCGGCGTTCCCAAGACGTTTTCCAGAATCCACTTTCCACGCAACACGGGTGAATTTCGGTTCGGGTAACTCGTCGCAGCTAAAACGCCGGCGTGCCCCAGGATTCCCCGACGCTCACCGCCGGCGATCGACAACCGGACAATCTCTCGCTCATCCGCATCGGCGACGTCGGCATCGGGAAGCTCGTACCATTTGGCAAGCGAAGGAGTAACGAAGGTGTAATCTGCCGTCAGCAGTTCCGTCACCGGCAGATTTGCTGCGAGCACATGCTCGAACAATGCCGTGGTCTCGCCACGTAACTGCTCCGCCGCGATCCCAGCCGACTCGCCCGAATCGGTCTTCCATGTGGAGACTTGCTCTTCATCAAGATTTCCAAGTGAAAACCACTGCGTGGCAAAGGCCTCGGCCAACGCATCGCTCTTCGGATCCGTCAGCATCCGTCGCACTTGCTCTCGGCGATATTTCGGATCACGGAGCCGATCGTCCTTTGCGGCGTCGAGCAATGCTTGATCGGGAACGCTGGCCCAAAGGAAAAATGACAGGCGGCTGGCAAGCTGTGTCGACGACAACGGCACGTCGACGAAATCGGGTGACTTCGTTTTTGCATCGCCAAGAGGCTCCGCACGAGCCTGTTCTAATAAAGACGGTTCCGGAACTTCCACACGGAACAAAAACCTAGGTGACACCAACACAGCAGTGACGGAAGCAGCTAATCCGTCGATGAAAGCCTCTTCTCGCTCGGTCCAAGCCGACACCAAATCTGCATAAGAATCGACCACCGCTTCGCTGACCTCTTCCCGAAACGCACGGCGGATCAGCGGATTCAAACCTTCGGCCGCAAGACGGCGGATCTCGGCCGGCTTTAGATTCTCCCCCGCGGCAATGCGGTCGCGATACGTCAGCACCGTCTCCGTCAACGCTTGCCGAATGACGGAGTCCGACCGATCCGCTGCTCTTTTCCGCTTGGGGTTACGGTCCCCGTCAGGCCGTTGATCGATCTCGGTACGAATTTCACGAAACAGGCGCTCGGAGATTTGCTCCGCCGCATCAAGGTACTTTTCCATCAAAAGCGGCGACACCGATAATACGTCGGCGTTGTTATCGAATCCGCCACCTACTTCGTCTGACGGAAACTCTTTGGTCACTTCGGTTCGAAAACCGAACAAATCGCGTACGACATTTTGATATTCATATCGGTTCAATCGGCGGGCCGTCACCTTTCCCGGCTTTGGCCGAAGATCGCAGGTCGACTGAAAGAGAAGCTCGTCCAGCCGATCTGCCAAAACCTGACGCTCTTCCGGTTCAGGAAGATAGGCATCCTCCGGCGGCATCGCCCCGAAACGGATCAGGTGTACCGCTCGGCTGGCCAATGCCTGATGCCGATCCACTCCACCTGGCTTGGTAAGAGGACTCAGGTCGACGCCACCTTCCTGAACATCCGCACTGTGGCAATCCACACAGTAAGTCTGCAGCAGCGGAAGTCCATCAGTGAGCCAGTCGGCTGCCACCGCTCGAAAGGTGGCCGAGCCTTCAGGAGGTCCGGCGACCAGGCGAGAACTGCACACGCTGCAGAAAAACATCCATGCAACGACGGCAGCGAACCACTGCACTTTGGCTACACGACATCGCGCCGGCCGATGGAAAAACCAACTACGCTGCAGGAAGATGCTTTGCTGATTCATAAGGGCGGGGGATCGCAGACCTTGCAGCGACGATCGTCATCTGCGGCTTCGATCCGATGGAGGTGGGAACGGACAACGAATCGCCAGGATTCATGACCGAATATTGCCATTATTGGCGGCGGGAAAGTCGAAAGACTGACCGAACGGGCGGGATAGGGCAATGCCGAAAAACAAATCCGGCAAACCTCTAGCTTCCGAATTCTATCGCGTTTCCCCGCCCCGCAAAAGCTTTTTCTTTAATCGCATCCTCCGCATTGGCGGCCTGATGGCATTCGAAAGTGGTAGGCTTTCGCGGCGCAAGGCGGTTCACCCGGGGTCGTAATGCCCGGCCGAGCACATCCGTTGCATCACTCGGTGCACCAGGCAACGGCCACCAGCTTAACTGCCATCAATGCAAATGCCGTCAGCGCTACAGCCACCAGCACGATCGTACGGTGTAATACAGAAAAAACGCTGCCGGCCGAATGCACGACCTGCAGCGTTTCAAGGCTGTTTATCGGGGCAACCCTTTCGGGGTGCCCGTCAAGATTATTCGAATGCCGCCGGCGGAACGATGACGTCACCCAGATCGTTCATGCCCGGCTTAATGTCCAAGTCGAAACGCGAGCGACGCCAGCTTTCCTCTTTGCCGTCGATCGAAACTTCGTCGATTCGGCCGGTCTCGTGATAGACACGGAACGTCAGTTCTTCACCGGCAGGCAACCCTTCGATCGTG
>JGI12109J20283_11268221_pt1 | contig 22232 bp, 20 predicted proteins | sample ElkSlonscriptome_12_FD_20283 | JGI IMG/M metagenome (IMG submission 20283)
TTGGGTCTGGGCGTAGCAACCGGCCACAACCACCTTGGCGGCTGGGTTGCGGCGTTTGACCTGCCGGGCCAGGCGGCGGCACTCCTGGTCCGCCTTGCTGGTGACGGTGCAGCTGTTCAGGACGAAGACGTCGGCGCTCTCGGTCCAGGGCACCACGCGCACGGCGAAGCGTCCCACCATGGCGGTCTTCATGCCCTCGGTATCGTACTGATTCAGTCGGCAGCCCAGGGTCCAGAAGGCCACGCGGATGGCGGGGCCGGGCGATTCCACGGGGCGCCCAGGGGCACTCAGCACCTTCAGTTCCTGCAGTTGGTCGCTCATGCTCACCCTTCACAAAAAGGAGAGGGACGGGGTGATAACCCCCGCCCCTCTCACAGGCGGATCACCGGTCAGGGACCGGATGTTCTGACCTGACTAGTCCTCGGCTTCCTCGGAAGCGGGCTCGGCCTCGGCTTCGGCGCCGCCCTCTTCCTTGAGGTCCTCGAAGTCGTCGCCGCTCTCGCCGTCCTCATCGGCCAGCACCACGTCCTCCATGCGGGGGTGGGCGTCGATGAATTCCTGCAGGGCGTCATCGCCGTCATCCTTCAGGCGCTCGGCAATGCTCAGGACGATGCGTCGGTTCTCGGTGTCCATCTTGATCACCTTGACCGCCACTTCCTCGCCTTCCTTCAAGTAGTACTGCGGCTTGTCCAGCTTGGGGATACCGATGTGGCCCAGGGGCACGAAGCCTTCCAGGTCGTCGCCCATGCTGACGATCACGCCGTGATCCAGCATGCGGCTGATGGTGCCCTCCAGCTCGCGGCCGATGGGGTACTCCTCGGCCAGGGTCGGCCAGGGGTTCTCCATCATCTGCTTGATACCCAGGCTGATGCGGCGCTTGCCGGCGTCGATATCCAGGATCTGCACCTTGATCTCGTCGCCGCGCTTGAGCAGCTCCTTGGGGTGGCGCACCCGCCGGGTCCAGCTCATGTCGCTGATGTGGACCAGTCCGTCGATGCCCTCCTCGACCTCGACGAAGGCGCCGAAATCGGTCAGGTTGCGGACCTTGCCCTCGATGACGCTGCCGACGGGGTAGCGCTCGATCAGGGTCAGCCAGGGATCGCTCTCGCACTGCTTCAGACCCAGGGAGATCTTCTCGTTCTCCTTGTCGATCTTCAGCACCATCACGTCCACCTCGTCGCCGATGCTGACGACCTTGCTGGGGTGCTTGATGTGGCGGGTCCAGCTCATCTCGCTGATGTGGATCAGACCCTCGACACCCTTCTCCAGCTCCACGAAGGCGCCGTAGTTGGTGATGCTGACCACGCGACCGCGGACGATGCTCTCCTCGGGGTACTTGGCCTCGACGTCATCCCAGGGGTAGCTCTGCAGCTGCTTCAGACCCAGGCTGATGCGCTCGCGCTCCTCCTCGAAGTCCAGGACCTTGACGTCGATTTCCTGGCCGATGGCCACCACTTCGCTGGGATGCTGCACGCGGCCCCAGCTCAGATCGGTGATGTGCAGCAGGCCGTCGATGCCGCCCAGGTCGACGAAGGCGCCGAAGTCCGTGATGTTCTTGACGACACCCTTGCGGACCTGACCCTTCTCCAGCTCGGAGATGAGGGCGCGCTTCTTCTCTTCGCGCTCCAGCTCCAGGACGATACGACGGCTGACCACCACGTTCCGGCGGCGCTTGTTCTTCTTGATGATGCGGCACTGGATTTCCTCGCCGATCATATCTTCCAGGTTCGGAACCTGGCGCAGGGCCACCTGACTGCCGGGCAGGAACGTGTCCACACCCCACAGCTTGACAACCAAACCACCCTTGATCCGACGGTCGACGGTACCGGTGACGATGTCCCCGGCCTCGTGCGCGACCTTGATCTTGTCCCAGACCTTCAGGAAATCGGCGCGTTCCTTGGAGAGCACGACCAGGCCGTCCTGGTTCTCCAGCTTCTCCAGGAAAACATCGAAGGTGTCGCCCTCCTTGACGGAGTTGGCGCCGAACTCGTTCAGGTCAATCACGCCCTCGCTCTTGAAGCCGATGTTGAGCAGAACCTCGTTCTCGCGGACCTCGATGACGGTACCGGGCAGGATCTGGCCCTCCTGGATGTCCGTCAGGGTCTCTTCGTACTGGTTCATGAGTGCCAGCATCTCTTCGGGGGTCAGATCACTGTCTTCGCCCTCTTCCTCGCGGAAATCGAAGTTGACGATGCTGTCGGCCTCGAAACTGGTGCTGAGCTTCGGGGCGGAAGGAGTCGGAATGGCGTCAGCCTGGGAGCTGTCGTCATCGTCGTCCCGATGGGGTTTGCGGGTTCTTTCCGGAGCGGGTGCGGGAGTGTGAGCCTGGGTCTCCTCGCGCGCCTCTTCGGAACCGGGGTTGGGGTTGGTGGTCATGAAAGGTTGCCTCCTAGTGACATAGAATTACACCGGGACCTCTATGGTCCACGGCGAGCATGAAAAGATAATCGGCCCCTTGCAAGGGCGCAAGGCGGTTTTGGGGGGGATTATCGGGTCTTCGGGGAGGCCTGACCAAAGAGCTGGTTGTGCCGCTTGGCGAAGACCTTGATCTGCTTCTCTCCCAGCTCCTTCTCGAAGGCGGTCTGGGGCGTGCGTTCGAAACTGCGGGCCTGCAGTTCCCTGAAGGCGGCACCGCACAGATCCCCGATGCGGCGGCTGACTTCCTTCTTCTCCAGGCGCTGCAGGAGGGCCTGCAGACCATGCCAGCGCACGATGGGACCGTAATTGACTTCCAGAGGCGACAGTTGCGATCCCAGGGGGTGCTTGCCGTAGCTGCCCCGGATGAAGATGGGCACCATGGGCGCCAGGGTGGCCTGCACCAGGATTCCCAGCCCGCTGCGCACCTGGCCCGGGTATCCCACGGGCTGCCGGGTGCCTTCCGGGAAGATGAGCAGGTTGTGGCCGGCCAGCAGCTTGCGGGAAGCGCTGCTGAAGGCCTCCAGGTCATATCCCTTGCGTCGGATGGGGATGCTGTCCGCCCAGCGGAAGATGCTGCCCAGGGGCCAGACCTTGAACAGTTCCTCCTTGGCCAGGGAGTGCAGCGGCTGCCGGCGCAGGGTTCCTCCCAGCAACGGAGGATCCCAGAGGCTGATGTGGTTGCTGGCCAGGATGCATCCGGGCGGCACGGGTCCGTAGTCGTTCCCGTACTCCTTCAGGCCCCAGAAATTGCCGAAGGCCCGGAAAATGCCATAGGCGAAGCGGTACTTGGCGCCCAGACCCTGCTTGGCCTTTCCGGCGTCGCGATCAACCTCCGCATCCAGGGCGGGATTCACCAGACAGGCCAAAGAGCAGGCGTCGTTCTGCTGGGTCAGGCTCATCCCGCTGCTGTCGATGACGTGGGCGTCCGGACTGATGGTCAGTGGGCTGGCGCCGCGCTCGCTGTCCTTGCGGTCCCGTTCGGCCAGATCCCGGGTCAGTTCCTCGCGGCCGACCTCATGGCCGCGTTCGCGATTCTGGCGAAAGCGGCGCTCCACCCGGGCCTCGAGGCTGGCGTGCAGGAAGATCTTGGCCGTGGCCAGGGGAAACACGACGCTGCCGATATCCCGACCTTCCATCACCACGCCGCCCCGGCGTCCGAGCCGCTGCTGGTGGGCCACCATGATGGCGCGCACGCCCGGATGGCTGGCCACCAGGGATACGGCCGCGTCCACCTCGGGGGCGCGGATGGCCGTGGAAACATCCAGGCCATTCCAGTAGACCCCGATCTCCCCCTTGCCGGCCTTCAATTCCAGGTCGGCGGCGGAAGCCAGGGCCACCAGCGCCTCTTCATCGTTCAGGTCGGCGCGTTCCTTCAGGGCGGCCAGGGTGATGGCGCGGTACATGGCGCCCGTATCGATGTACAGCAGACCGAAGCGACGGGCCAGGGCCTTGGCGGTGGTGCTCTTACCGCTGCCGGCGGGACCATCGATGGCGATGACGGCATCCCGCGGCAGCAGGTCGTCCGTCAGGTGGCTCCATTTTTCAGGGGAGAACTGGTGGCCGGTGTCCGGGCTCAAAGGCTGCGCCCCACGGCTTCTGCCACGGCGCGGCACTGATCGCACAGCTCACGGAATTGATGGGGCGTCAGGCTCTGGCCGGCATCGCTGAGGGCGTCGTCAGGGCGGCAGTGGGTCTCCACCAGGAGGCCATCGGCCCCGGCGGCGACGGCGGCCCGGGCCAGGGCCGAGACATAGCGGAAATCCCCTGCCGCGTGGCTGGGGTCCACGACCACGGGCAGGTGGGTGCGTTCCTTGAGCACGGCCACCGCACCGACGTCCAGGGTATTGCGCAGGCTGGTCTCGAAAGTGCGGATGCCCCGTTCGCACAGGACCACCTGGTTGTTGCCCTCGCACAGGATGTACTCGGCGCTGGAGAGCCATTCGTCCACGGTGGTCATCATGCCGCGCTTGAGAAGCACGGGTTTGCCGCTTAGGCCCACTTCCTTGAGGAGGGGAAAATTCTGGATGCTGCGGCTGCCGATCTGGAGCATGTCCGCCACCGCGCCGACCGTCGCCACGTCCCGGGGATCGAGGACCTCGGTCACCACGGGCAGGCCGGTCTCCTTGCGGGCGGCCGCGAGCAGATCGAGGCCCTCTTCCTTCAGGCCCTGGAAATCGTAGGGACTGGTGCGGGGTTTCCAGGCGCCGCCGCGCAGCATGCTGCCCCCGTTGGCCGCCACGGTGCGGGCCGTCTCCAGGATCTGCGTCAGGTTTTCCACGGCACAGGGCCCGCCGATGAGAACCACCTTCGCGGCGCCGAACTCCACGGAGTCCGCCACCTTGACGAGGGTATCGGGCTGACCCGGCTGGCGCAGGGCCAGTGGGTTCTTCCGATCGGGCTGGGGTGCCGAAGCGGCCATCAGACGAGGATCTCCTTCAGAGCGTTGATGCAGGCCTGGTTCTCCTCGGGCAGCCCCACGCTGATGCGCAGAGCACCTTCGCCCAGGCCGAAGGCGTGCATCGGGCGCACGATAACGCCCTTGTGCAGCAGGTCGTTGGTCAATTTACCAGCATCGCCGTCACAGCGCACCAAAATAAAATTGGTCTGGCTGGGCACCACCTGGAAGCCCAGGCCGGACAGCTGATCGGCCATCCATTCCAGCTGCTCGCGGTTGCGGCGGGCGCGGCCTTCCACCTCGTGCCAGTTCTCCAGGCAGGCGATGGCCGCCGCCTGGCTGAGCATGTTCACGTTGAAGGGTTCGCGGGTCTTGTGCAGCTCCCCGATCAGGCTGGGGTGGCCCACGCCGTACCCTACGCGTAGGCCGGCCAGGCTGTGGATCTTGCTGAAGGTGCGCAGGATCACCAGGTTGGGATGCTCCTTGAGCATGGGCAGGGCTTGCGGATAATCTTCGGCCACGACGTACTCGTAGTAGGCCTCGTCCACCCCCACGATGACATCGGCCGGAATCCGGTCCAGGAAGGCGTCGAACTCCTGCCGGGTATTGTAGGTGCCGGTGGGGTTGTTGGGGTTGCAGATCAAGACCAGCTTGGTCTTGTCGTCCACCCGATCGGCCATGGCCTGCAGGTCGTGCTTGTCGCCCTCCATCAGGGGCACGGGCCGGCCGCACTCGAAGTGGACCCCCGTCGTCAGGTGGTAGACGATGAAGCTGTGGTGGCTGAAGACCACGTTCTCGCCCGGGCTGATCAGGGCCCGGATCAGCATGTCGATGACCTCGTTGCTGCCGTTGCCGAGGATGATGCTGTCCGGTGTGACATCCAGGTGGGCCGCCAGTTTGCGGGTCAGGTTGAAGGCGGCGGCGTCGGGATAACGGTTGATCTCCAGGGCGGCCTTGTTCACCGCCTCGAGCACCGCGGGCAGGGGGCCTTCGGGATTCTCGTTGCTGGCCAGCTTGACCACGCGCTCGAGCCCCAGTTCCCTTTGCACTTCTGCGATGGGTTTACCCGGAGAGTAGGGTTTGGTGGCCTGGATACCGGGGCGGAAAAGGCTGCTGAAATCGACCATGGTATTCCCCTTCGCCTGCCGGTCAACGCCGGCGGTTGCCGCCGGGGGTGCGGGACCGACGGCCCCGCTTGCCCTGCGGTTTCTCTCCCGGACTGCGCATTTCGGCCACGGCCTTGCGCAGTTCCTGTTCCTCACCGTGACTCAGCCGCCGGAAATCCCCGGGCCTGAGCAATCCCAGTTCGACGGGCCCCACGGCCACGCGATGCAGCCGCAATACCTTCAGCCCCACCTTCTTGAACATGCGGCGGATCTGGCGGCGCCGGCCTTCGTGCAGGCGCATGATCCAGTGCCGCGTCGTCCGGTCCGGAGCCATCTCCAGCTGACAGGGGCGGCAGGGCCGACCGTCGATGTGCAGCTTGCCCTCGGTCAGCATGGGGATCTTGGTCGGCGGCAGGTCCGCCCCCAGCTCCACCTCGTAGGTCTTCCAGACCCCGGTGTTGGGCCGGCAGAGCGCCTGGTTCAGATCCCCGTCGTCCGTCCAAAGGAGCAATCCCGTGGACTCGGAGTCAAGTCGGCCGACGGGCACGAAACGTTCGGGAATCTCGGCCACCAGACGGAAGGCCTCCAGGCAGGCCTGCCCTCCCTGGCTCTTGAGGGTGGAGACCACGTCCAGGGGCTTGTGGAAGGCGTAGATGCGGTAGTCCCGGGGCATCTCCGCCAGGACCCCGTCCACCGCGACGCGGTCCTTTTCCGGATCCACCTGCCGGCCCAGGTCGGATACCACGTCCCCGTCGATACTGACGCGCCCTTGCCGTACCAGTTCCTCGGCGGCGCGCCGGCTGCCGTGCCCGGTACGGGCCAGGAACTTGTTCAGGCGCATGGTGGTGTCATTCGCCATGTTCGCGGCGTTCCTCGTCGGGGTCGGTGACCATTTCCGGAGGATCGCGCGGATCCTCCACGGGATCCCTGTCCGGATCCTCGGGGTCACCCAGAGGGTCGGGTTCCTCGGGGGTCTCGACCGGACCTTCGGCCGGATCATCGGGCTCGTCCACGGGAATATCGCCGGGGCCATCGGGCTCGTCGATGACCGGGTCTTCCCCGTCCCCCGGTTCGGGGTCCTCCTCGCTGTCGGGACGATCCTCTTCGGGCGCGGCGAAGTACTCTTCCAACTCCTCGTCGCTCAGGTCACGGCCGATCTGGGTGGCGAATTCCTTCAGCTTGTCCGGGCTCTCGACCATGCCCTCGAGATCAGGCAGATCCGGCAGCTGGCCCAGGCCCTTGAGACCCAGGTGGTTGAGGAACTCGCGGGTGGTGCCGTACAGCAGGGGGTTGCCCACGGTCTGGCTGCGGCCGACCACGGTGACCAGGTTGCGTTCGGTCAGGGTGCTGATGGCGCCGCTGCTGTTCACGCCGCGGATGGTGTCCACCTCCAGGCGGGTCAGGGGCTGGCGGTAGGCGATGATGGCCAGCACCTCCAGGCCGGCCTTGGACAGCCGGGTGAAGCGGCGCCCCTTGAGCATGCGCTCGACGATGGGCGAGAACTCGGGCCGGGTGGCGATCTGCCAGCCGCCGCCGAATTCCACCACCGTGAAGGCGTTGCCGGATTCCTCGTAATCCGCTTCCAGTTCCTCGAGGGCCTTGCGGATATCGGTGGTCTCCGCGCCGGATAGCAGTTTCTTGAGACGGGCCATGGTCAGGGGGCTGTCCGTGGCGAACAGCAGGGCCTCGATTTCCCTTTTCAATTCTCTTCCTCCTGAAGATCCTCGTCAGCGGCGGACGGTTCGATGGCGCCTTCCTGGCGACCATCGCTCTCCTCCTCGAAGGTCTCCTGTTCGTGCACGCCGTCCTCCTCGCCGACCACACCCGGACGCTGCAGCCAGATGGCGCCGTGGGCATCGGTCTGCAGGTAGAGGAGGCGGCCGCGCTTGACCATTTCCAGGATGGCGATGAACGTCACGATGACCTCCATCCTCAGGGCATCCTCGTTGAAGAGTTCCTCGAATCGCACGCTCCCGCCGCCGCCGACCTTCTCCTCGATGAGGCTCATCTTCTCCTCGACGGTGAACGGTTCCCGCTCCACCTCGTGGATGGGCTTGGCCTGGATGCGGTCGAAGATGCCGGCCAGGGCGTTGAGCAGATCGAACATCTCGATGCGCAGCTTGGGCTCCAGATCCAGCTGGTCGGTGAACGGGAACCTGGTCCGGCGCAGGTGGTAGCGCTGGCGCTCCTCCTCCGCCTTCTGCAGGGCCGAGGCGGCCTCCTTGAAGCGCTTGTACTCCAGGAGCTTGCGCACCAGCTCGGCGCGGGGATCCTCCTCCTCGTCCTCCTCCTCGTCCCGGTGGCTGGGCATCAGCATCTTCATCTTGATGACCATCAGGGTGGCGGCCATGGCGATGAACTCGCCGGCCTTGTCCAGGCTGATGGCCTGGATCACCTTGATATGCTCGATGAACTGGGCGGTGATGCGGGCGATGGGGATATCGTAGATATCCACCTGCTCCTTGTTGATCAGGTAGAGCAGCAGATCCATGGGCCCCTGGAAGCCGGTCAGTTCCACCTGGTAGGCCTCGCTGGTGCGGAAATAGTCCAGCTCCGGGGGCAGGGCGTCCAGGTTCCAGGACTCGGGACCATCCTCGTCGCGGAAGGGGCCCTCCACCGGGAGGGTCTCTTCGGTTCCCTGGTTTTCGGCGTTTGCTTCGCTCAACTCTGCCCCTAACCGATGCCCATGGCGTCGTGGACCTTGTCCATGGTCCTGGCGGCCTCGCTGCGGGCCCGCTCACAACCGGCGGCAATGATCTCATCGAGTTTCACGGGATCGTTCTCGTACACGGCGCGGCGTTCCCGCAGCGGAGCGAAGTGTTCGATGATACCCTCGGCCAGCTTCTTCTTGCAGTCCACGCAACCGCGGGCGGCGCTGCGGCATTCGGAGGCCGTCTCCTCCGCATCCTCGGGCATGAATTTCTGGTACCAGGTGTAGACGGAGCACACCTCCGGATCGCCGGGATCGTTGCGGCGTACCCGCTGCGGATCCGTCACGCAGGGCATGATCTTCTTGCGGATCTCCTCCGGGCTGGCGGAGATCTCGATGGTATTGCCCAGGCTCTTGCTCATGCGCTTGCCGTCGGTGCCGGGGAAGCGGGCGAACTTCGTGATCAGGGGCTCCGGCTCGGGGAAGACATCGCCGAAGTAGCGGTTGAACCGGCGGGCCATCTCCCGGGTCAGTTCCAGGTGCGGCAACTGGTCCTCGCCCACGGGCACGGCGTGGGCCAGGTAGACAAGAATGTCGGCGGCCTGCAGCACCGGGTAACCCAGGTGCCCGAAGCTGATCTCGCCCTGCATGTTCAGGTCACGGATCTGCTCCTTGAAGGTCGGGTTCCGTTCCAGCCGTCCCATGCTGATCATCATGCTCAACAGCAGGTTCAGCTCGGCATGCTGCTTCACCTTGGACTGGACAAAGAGGATGCTCTTGTCGGGGTCCAGGCCCGCTCCCAGCCAGTCCAGGTACATCTCGCGGCTGTTCTCGCGGATCAGGTGGGCCTTGTCCAGGGCGGTCGTCAGCACGTGCCAGTCGGCCACCATGAAGTGGCAGGTGTATTCATCCTGCAAGCGGACCCAGTTCTCCAGGGCGCCGGTGTAGTTGCCCCAGTGCAGGCGTCCGGTGGGGCGCATGCCGCTCAGAATGATCTTCTTGCTCTTCTTCTCGGTCACAGGGGGCCTTTCGGGTGAAACGGGCCGAATGTGGTGAATAAAACCGTCCCGGGCCGGGTAAGAGGGCCAGGACGGGGTATCGGATGGGGAACATTACCACCAGGAGGGGGTGATGTCAAAGGTCAGCGCCCCCGAACAGACCTGGTTTTGGCGCACTTTTTCGTGGGAGAATGGGGTCCTTACCGCGCCCATGATTGGCTGCCAGGTGTGGGGGGCAAATACAACCTGCCGACCTGGGTTTCGTGATAGTTTTTGATTCAGAATTCAATAACGTGTTGTTTTCCCCACGTTTTTCAACCTTCAGTCAAAAATCAGCGGGCGCGTGGGTGAGCATCCAGCCAGGCTTCGGTCAGCCAGGTGCGGTCGATGTGGGTGTAGATTTCCGTCGTGGAAATATCCGCATGGCCCAGCAGCTCCTGCACGACGCGCAGATCCGCCCCGCCTTCCAGCAGATGCGTCGCGAAGCTGTGGCGCAGCGTGTGCGGGCTCATGGCCGCCGACAGCCCTGAGTTGCGGGCCGCCTTCTTGACAAGATTCCACACGGAAACACGCGATAGCCGTCCCCCCCGCACGTTCAGGAACAGGGCGGCCGAGGTCTTGCCCCTCAACAGGGGGCCGCGACCTTCGGCGAGGTATCGCGCCACCGATTCGGCAGCGGGTTGCCCCACCGGCACAAGCCGTTGCTTGCTGCCCTTGCCCCGCAGCAGCAGCATCTCTTCCTCCAGATCCAGATCCGTCAGGTCGATGCCGCACAGTTCGCTCACCCGGCACCCGCAGCCGTAGAGCACCTCCAGGATGGCCCGGTCCCGCAGGCCGGCCGGTTCCGCGCTGATCTGTCCCTCGATCAACCGCGTCACCTGGCTGACCGAAAGAACCACCGGCAGCTTCCGTCCCTTGCGCGGGATGGCGATGGTGGCGGTGGGATCGTTGGGGGCCATTCCCTCGGCCACCAGGAATCGGAAGAACCCCCGCAGGGTGCTCATCAGGCGGGCCCGGCTGCTGGCCACCAGGTCCTGGGCGGCGATCGCCAGAAAAGCCCGCAGATGGTGGTCTTTTACCTGCCCCGGCCCGGCCAGGTCTTCTTCTTCTGCCCAGGAGCGCAGGCGAGCCAGGTCGTGTTGCATGGCCTCCAGGCTGGCGCGGGCCAGGCCCTTCTCCGCGCCGGCGTGCCCCATGAAACTGTCCACGGCCAGGTCCCATACGTTCACGGTTTTGCCTTCCGGATCTCGAAGAATTCCCGGATGGCCACCACATCGTGGCGGTTGATGCCGCGCACCTCGGCCAGCTGCTCGGGCGTGGCCCGCTTGATCTGCCTGACCGATCCGAAGTGGTGCAGCAGGGCCAGCTTCTTCATGTTGCCGATGCCGGGGATCAGGTCCAGTTCCGAGGCGGTGGTGCGCTTGTCCCGCACCAGCCGGTGGTAGGTGATGGCGAACCGGTGGGCCTCGTCCCGCACCTGCTGCAGCAGTTTGAGGGCCTCGCTGCTGCGCGGTAGATTCAGGGTGCCGCCCTCGCGGTGGATGGTCTCCTGCTTCTTGGCCAGCCCGATGAGCTGGGTCTCGTGCAGTCCGTAGCGGGCCAGGACCTCGCGCGCCTTGCCCAGCTGGCCGGCCCCGCCGTCCACCATCACCAAATCCGCGGGCGGCAACCCCTTCTCGACAAGCTTGCCGTAATACCGGTCCAGGACCTCGGCCATGCTGGCGAAATCATCGATCCCCGCGACGGTCTTGATGCGGAAGCGGCGGTAGCGGCTCTTCAGGGGCTTGCCGTCCTTGAAGAAGACCAGCGAGGCCACCGTCTCCTTGCCCTGGAAGTTGCTGATGTCGAAACATTCGATGGTCTTGGGCGCGGTGTGCAACTCCAGCGCCTCCTGCAGCTGGATATCCGCCGGGGTGACGGTGTCGCGGCGGTGCAGATCCCGCTTCATGAGCATCTCGCGCAGCTTGAAGGCGGCGTTGGTGTGGGCCAGCTCGATGGCCTCCTTCTTCACCCCGCGCCGGGGCACGGCCAGCTTGACGGGTTTGCCCCGCCGCTCGCTCAGGTAGATCTGCCAGCTGGGCAGATCCTCGACCTCGCAGCTCAGAAAGACCTCGTGCGGTATTTCCCCGGCCCGGCTGTAGTATTCGCGCAGGAGGTGGCCCATGAAGGCGCCCAGATCGCTCTCCAGCTTGTCGGTGAGGGGAAAGTGCAGGGTGGAGAGGATGCGACCACCGCGCACCCGCAGGATCACCCCGGAGGCCTCGCTGCCTTGCCGGGCCACGCCGCAAAGGTCGCAGTTGCCTTTCACCCCGCTGACGGGGTGGCTTTTGGAAGTGGTGTCCTCCACCTGCCGGATCAGGTCCCGCAGGCGGGCGGCATCCTCGAAACGCAGGTTGCGGCTGAGATCCTCCATCTCCTGGTGCATATCGTCGAGAACCTCGTCGTTGGCGCCGTCCAGGAAACGCACCAGACGTTTGACCTTCTGCTGGTATTCTTCGCGCGTCTCGTAGTCCACGCAGGGGGCTCCGCAGCGCCCGATCTGGTAGTCCAGGCAGGGCCGGTCCACCGTCTGCTCCGGCAGGTCCAGGTGGCAGGTCCGGATCTGGAACGCGCCGGCGGCGAAGGCCAGGGTCTGGCGCATGGCGTGCACATTGGTGAAGGGGCCGAAGTAGCGGGCGCCGTCCTCCTGGATGCGGCGCACCACCGAGATGCGCGGGTACGGCTCATCCAGGCTCACGCGCAGGTACGGATAGGCCTTGTCGTCCTTGAGCCGGACGTTGTACAGGGGTTTGTATTCCTTGATGAGCTGGTTCTCGAGCACCAGGGCGTCGGCGTCGCTGTCGGTGACGATGTAGTCCAGATCCTCGATCTGGCGCACCAGCATCCGGGTCTTGGCATCCTTCTGGTCGTAGGAGTGGAAGTAGCTGCGCACCCGGTTGGTCAGCAGCTTGGCCTTGCCTACGTATATCACCTTGCCCTGCTTGTTCTTGTGCAGATACACACCGGGGGCGGCCGGCAGGGCGGCCAGCTTGTTTTCCAGCTCACGGGGGAGGTTATTGGATTCGGGCTTCCTTGACATCCTGCTCTATTCCTATTAGATTCCCGCGCCTGTACGTCCCAATCGGAGGTTATTTGACGTGCCACACAACAAAAGCTGCAAGAAACGCCTGATCACCAACAAGAAGCGGAATGTGCGCAACAGCGAGAATCGTGCTGAGCTGCGCACCGCCATGAAACAGTTCCGGGCCAATGTGGGCCAGTACAGCGACGAGGAGAAGACCTCCGCGCTGACCCAGATGTACAGCCTGATCGACGTGCACGCGCGCAAGGGCCTGATGCCCCGCAACCGCGCCGCTCGTCTGAAGAGCCGCTTCGCCGCTGCCGCAACCAAGTAAACCCCCGGCCCCCGCCTTCCTGCGGGTTCCCCGGGTTTGATTGGTCGCGCTGAATAGACACAGATTGAGGGCTCCCTGATAAGAGGGCCCTCTTCTTTGCGTCCGGAAACCACCATTTTGCGTCCGGAAACCACCTGGGATCCCGGCTCAGCGGCCCGCAGCCAGGCCCTGCAGGACATCCGTCAGGCTGAAAAGCCCCGGCTTCCCGCCGGCCACGAACCGCACCGAGGGCAGAATCCCCCGCATGAAAGCCTGCCGCGAATGGGCCCGATGCGTCAGCACCAGGGTCTCCTCCGCGTCGCTGAAGGTCCAGGTGTGCTCCCCGATGGTCCCGCCCAGCCGCTGGCTGTGGGTGGGCACCTCGGGCTGCCCCTGCCGCGCCTGCCGGTAAATGCCGGCCAGGTGGCGCGCCGTGCCGCTGGGTTTGTCCCGCTTGGTGATGTGGTGGGTCTCCACCTGCTCGGCATCGAAACCCGCCGGCAGGGTCCGGGCCAGCAATTGCAGCAGCATCTGCAGCGCGGGGATGCCGATGCTGAAGTTGCTGGCATGCACCACGGCCTGATCCCGGGCAAAGGCCACCAGGGCTTCCTGCTGCGCCGTGCTGAAGCCGGTGGTCCCGCTGACCAGGGATGCATCCAGCGCCCGCGCCTGCTCCAGCAAGCCATCCAGGGCGGGCGCCAGGCTGAAGTCGATGACCACGCACCCGGCCGGCAGCTCGGCTGCCATCCGGTCCTGCCCGATCAGGGGCAAGGTGGTGTGGAATTCCCCGGCCGGCAGGTTCCGCCCCGGTTCGGTCACCAGCCCGGCCAGCCGGCAATCCTCCGCAGCCTCCACCAGGGCCGTCAGTAGCTGCCCCATGCGCCCCTCGGCGCCGTGCACCACGACATCGATCACACGCCGCCCTCCCGATCCTTCTGCAGCAGGGGCGCCAGGGTGCCCTCGAAAAACTGCACCAGGAAGGTCAGGCTGGCCTCGGTCACGGGCACCAGCGGCAGACGGGGATCATGCGAGCAGAACCCGGCCAGGTGCAGCAGTTCCTTCACGGGCACGGGATTGGTCTCGATGAAGCAGGCATGACAGACGGGACCGAAGGTGCGGCTCAGGGGCCAGGCCCGGTTGATGTCCCCGGAAGCGAAGGCCTGCCAGAAGCGCGCCATGGTCCCGGGCAGCAGGTTGCTGACCACGCTGATGGCCCCGCGGCCGCCCAGCCCGAAGATGTTGAAGTTCAGGCCGTCATCCCCGGAGAAGACCTTCATGTCACAGATCTCGATGGCCCGTTCGATCTGGACCAGGTCGCCGCTGGCTTCCTTGAGGGCCACGATGTTGGGCTCGGCGGAAAGCTCGGCCGCCGTCTCGGGCAGGATGTTCACCGCCGTGCGTCCCGGCACGTTGTACAGGACCAGGGGTATGTCCACACTCCGGGCCACGGTGCGGTAATGGGCGGCCAGGCCGTGCTGCTGGGGTTTGTTGTAGTAGGGGGAGATGAGCATGGCCGCGTCCGCCCCCCACTCCTTGACCTTGCGCGTCAATTCCAGGGTCGACGCCGTGCCGTTGGTGCCGCTGCCGGCCACCACGGCGCACCGGTCCCGGCACATCTCCGCGGCGGTCCGCACCAGCCACTCCCGCTCTTCCATACTCAGGACGCCGGCCTCGCCGGTGCAGCCCACCGGAACGATGCCGGACACTCCGGCGTCGATCTGGCGCTGGACCAGGGTGCGCCAGGCCTTCCTGTCCACCTGATCGTCCCGGAAGGGGGTGACCATGGCGGTGTAGATGCCGTCGGGCATTTCCCAGGTTTTCTCAACCATCGATCAGGACCTCTCCGTGGAAACTGGTGACGGCCGGGCCGCGCAGTAACAGACCCCGGCTCTCATTATCAACAGTGACCTGCAGCATCTGCCCGCCGCGGGTCCGCAGGGAAACCGGGCTCCGGGCCCGTCCCATTGCGCACAGTACCACCGCACAAGCCGAGGCGCCAGTGCCGCATGCGAGGGTCTCGGCCTCCACCCCCCGTTCGTAGGTGCGGATCAGGAAATGTTCCCCATCGGTGGCCGGGGCCACGAAATTCACGTTGGTGCCGGCCGGGGCAAAGAGCCTGTCCTGGCGGTAGTCGCGGCCGAGGGCCGCCACATCCACCGCCTCGATAGTCTGCACCGGCAGCACCAGGTGAGGCACGCCCGTATTGCAGGTGTGGTGGGCGGTGACGGCGTCGCTGCGGGGCTTCAGATCCACGTCCATCTGCAGGTCCCGGTAGGCGGGCAGGCTGACCTCGATATCCTCATTGCCGAAGACGCGCCCGGTGAGCAGCCCGCTGAAGGTGGCGAAGCTTGTCTCCTTGTGACAGAGACCGCGCGCGTGGGCGAAGGCCACGCTGCAGCGCGCGCCGTTGCCGCACATCTCGGCCTCGCCACCGTCGGCGTTGAAATAGATCATGCGGAAATCGGCGCCCTCGGGGGCCTCGTCGTGGATGATGATCAGGCCGTCGGCACCCACGCCGGTGCGGCGGTCGCAGATGGCCGCGATGCGTTCGGCGTCCATCTGCAGGGCGCCCATTTCACGGGAATCGATCATGACGAAGTCGTTGCCGGCGCCGTGCATCTTGGTGAAAGCCAGTCGGGTGCTCATGGTTCCTCGGTCTCGCTTTCCGGAGCCGGTGGCAGCAGGCTGTCGGCCAGGGCTCCGGCGGTGGTATCGGGTTGGGCCGGCGGCGGCGGGGGCGCATCCCACGCCGTGAGGCTGTCCCCCCAGGCCGGCAGTTCGAAGGTGGCGGACAGGCCGGGCTCCAGCTCCACACCCTCGGCCACGACCCAGGGTTCCAGGAACCAGGACACGCTGTCCACCGCGGTGGTGTCGTACCCGGCCGCGAAGGAGTCGGGGGCGGTTCTGCGGGCCGCGGCCAGCAGGGTGTCGGCCACGATGCTGAAGGCGCTGTCCCCGTCCACATCCACGAAGGCGATGACACGGCTCAGGCCGGGCCGCACGTCCTCCAGGGTCCCGCCTTCCTCGGGCGACAACCAGGAAAAGTCCCCTTTCGAGGCGGAGACGGGTTCGGGATAGTAGCCGGTATCGGCGTCCGTGACAGCCAAGGCCCACGCCCCCACGGTCCCCCGCCAGGCTGGAGCGGAGAAGGGTTCGGCCAGCAGGCGGCCGGGTGCGTTGGTGGCGTACAGGGAGGTGACCCCGGCGCTGGCGGTGCCTGATTCGGAGTCCACCAGCAGGGTGTCCGGCAGCAGGCGCTGGGGATCGTTCTCACCGGGACGCAGGTTGTTGTCCTCGTCCATGAAGGCCCGCACCAGGAACGGGCCACTGGGCACCGGCAGCCAGCGGAAGACGAAGGCGCCCTTGCCGTCGGTCACGGTGCGCCGGATCATGGGCCGCCGGAAATACTTCAGGGTGTCCGGCTGTAGGCCATAGAGCTCCACCACCCCGTTCTTCAGGGGACCCTCCTCGAAGAGCAGGACTCCGGCAATGCTGCCCACCGGAATGCTGTCCGCCGTGGCCAGCGGAAAACGGCGGCTCTTCTTGTTCTTGACCTTGTGGGCGTCGCGCATGGCGCCGCTGACCTCGACCACCACCAGGGTATCGGTCGGCAGCGGCTCCTCCAGGTAGACGATGGCCTCCACGGCCCCTTTCCACTTGGTCTTGCTCACCCGCTGGTCGGGGAAAAAGTAGAGCCAGCTGAAGCTGTTGGCCCGGTCCATCTTCTCGGAAAAGACGAAGCGCAGTTCGGTCACCTCGCCCAGTCCGGTGCTGCCGCTGTCCGGCCAAGTGCTCACCAGATGAGGCGGGGTCGTGTCCATGGGACCGCCCGGAGGCGGTTCCACCACGGCGCAGGCGGCCAGAAAGACCAGGCCCGCCGTCAGCAGGAGGCTGACGTGCAGGCCCGGGTTCCGGTGCGCGAAGATGCCGTGTCTTCTCTTCAGGATGGCTAATCGCCTTTCAGGACCGTCGCGATGATGGCCCGCTGCGCGTGCAGCCGGTTCTCGGCCTCGTCGAAGACCACCGAATGCTTGCTGTCCATCACCTCGTCGGTGATCTCCTCGCCGCGGTGGGCGGGCAGGCAGTGCATGACGATGTACCCGGGGTCGGCGGCCTGCAGCAGCTCGCTGTTGATCTGGAAGGGCGCGAAGTCCTTCCGGCGCTGGATGGCTTCCTCCTCCTGGCCCATGCTGTAGAAGGCGTCACCGTAGATGACGTGGGCGCCCTCGACGGCTTCCTTCGGATCATGGCTGATCATGAAGGAGGCGCCCGCGGCCTCGGCCTTGTTGAGGATGCCCTCATCGGGGGTATAACCCTCGGGGCAGGCCAGGATGAAGTTGAAGGGGAAGCGTATGGCGGCGTTCAGCCAGCTGTTGGCCAGGTTGTTGCCGTCGCCCACCATGACCACGTTCTTGCCCTCGATGGTGCCCAGGTGCTCCTCGATGGTCAGGATGTCGGCCATGACCTGGCAGGGGTGCGTCAGGTCCGTCAGGCCGTTGATCACCGGCACGGTGGCGTGTTCGGCAAGCTGCTTCACTTCGTCGTCATCGAACCAGCGGATCATGATGGCGTCCGCGAAACGGCTCATGACCTTGGCCACGTCGTACACGGACTCGCGCGTGCCCATGCCGATTTCCTTGTCCGTGATGAACATGCTCTCGCCGCCGAGTTGGCGCATGGCCACCTCGAAGCTGACGCGGGTGCGCAGGCTGGGCTTGGCGAAGACGCAGGCCAGCACGCGGTTGGGGTGCGTGTGCGGGAGCTTGTGGGCGCGGGCCAGGGGCTTCTGCTCCTTGGCCAGGTCCAGGATGGCTCGCAGGTCGGCGTAACTGTGGTTGTCGATCGCCAGGAAATCCATCTTTTCTGCCACGTCCGGATCCTCCAGGAAGGGGTTGGGGGGTTGTCGTTTCCGTCGCAAAAATAGTCCATCCGGCGGGCCTGTCCACTACAGGATATAGCGGGACAGGTCCTCGTCCTGGATGATGCCGGCCAGCCGCTCCTTGACGAAGGCGCGATCCACCTTCAGGGAGCCGTGCTGGACGGCCGGAACCTCGTACAGGACATCGTCCAGCAGCTGGGCCAGGATGGTCTGCAGCCGGCGGGCGCCGATGTTTTCCATGCGCTTGTTCAGCTCGGCGGCCAGGGAGGCCAGCTCCTCCAGGGCGTCCTCGGTGAATTCCAGCACGCAGTTGTCGACGCCCAGCAGGGCCTCGTACTGGCGCACCAGGCTGCCTTCGGTGTCCCGCAGGATGCGCAGGAAATCCTCTTCCGTGAGGCTGCGGAGCTCCACGCGGATGGGGAATCGCCCCTGCAACTCGGGGATCATGTCGCTGGGCTTGCTCATGTGGAAGGCGCCCGCGGCGATGAACAGGATGTGGTCCGTCTTGACGGGGCCGTGCTTGGTGCTCACGGCGCTGCCCTCGACGATGGGCAGCAGATCCCGCTGCACACCCTCGCGGCTCACGTCCGGCCCGTGGCCGCCGCCGCCACCGCGACCGGCGATCTTGTCGATCTCGTCCAGGAAGATGATGCCCCCGCTCTCCACCAGACCGATGGCCTCGGATATGATCTGGTCCATGTCCAGGCGCCGCTCCGCCTCCTGCTCGCGCAGCATGGTGCGCGCCTTGCCGACGCTGACCTTCTTGTTGCCCTTCTTCTTGGGGAACATGCCCTTGAGGCTCTCGCCGAAGCTGGCGTCGAACTCCTCCCCCGCCGAGGTGAAGATGTTGGCGATGGGCACGGAGCTCTGCTCCGTCTCGACGGTGACCTCGCGGTCCTCCAGCACCTTCTCCCGCAGTTGGGTGCGGATCTTTTTCTGGCTGCGCTCCCAGCGGGCCTTGCGCTCCTCGTCCTGCTCAAGGCCGGGCAAGGGTGGAAATAGGATGCCCACCAGGCGGTCCTCCACGGCCTGCTCGATCTCGGCATGGAATCGTTCCTCGTTGCGCCGCCGCACCAGGCTGATGGCGTTCTCCAGCAGGTCGCGCACCATGCTGTCCACGTCGCGGCCCACGTAGCCCTTCTCGGTGAACTTGGTGGCTTCCACCTTCAGGAAGGGCAGGTCCGCCATCTGGCTCAGGCGGCGCGCGATCTCGGTCTTGCCCACGCCCGTGGGGCCGATCAGGATGATGTTGTTGGGCACCACCTCGCCGCGGATGGCCTCGGGCAGCTGCATGCGCCGCCAGCGGTTGCGCAGCGCGATGGCCACCGACTTCTTGGCGTCGTTCTGGCCGATGATGTAGCGGTCCAGCATCTCCACGATCTCGGGGCAGGTCCACATGGCCGTATTTTCTATCTGCTTGATCCTCATGCGCTCTTTCCTTCGGAGCCGTCCACCTTCAGGACGGTGATGTTCGTATTGGTGTAGATGCAGATCTCGCCGGCGATTTCCAGACCCTGCCGGCAGATGGCCTCGGGATGCAGGTCCGTGTTCAGGACCAGGGCCCGGGCAGCGGCCAGGGCGTAGGGCCCGCCGCTGCCGATGGCCGCCAGGTTGTCATCGGATTCGATGATGTCCCCGTTGCCCGACACGGTGTAGATGTCGTCCTTGTCCATGACGATCATCATGGCCTCGAGGCGGCGCAGGTACTTGTCGCTGCGCCATTCGCGGGCCATCTCGACGGTGGCGCGCTTGAGGTGGCCGCGGTAGCGCTCCAGATGCCCCTCGAATTTTTCGAAAAGGCTGAAGGCGTCGGCCGCCCCGCCCGCGAAACCGGCCAGCACCTTGCCGCCGAAGAGCTCGCGCACCTTCACGGCCCCGTTCTTGGCCACGGTATTGCCCAGGGTGACCTGGCCGTCGCTGCCGATGGCCGCCTGGCCGTCCTTGAGAACCGCCAGGACCGTGGTGGATCGAATCTTCATCGTTCACTTCCTCTTGTCAATGCGGGCCCGGGGATGGGCGCTGCGATAGCTTTCCTTCAGGCGTCCCCGGCCCAGATGGGTATAGATCTGTGTCGTCGAAAGGTTGCGGTGGCCCAGCAACTCCTGCACCACGCGGATGCCGGCGCCGCCTTCCAGCAGATGGGTGGCGAAGCTGTGCCGCAGCGTGTGAGGGGATACCCCATCCACGCCCGCCAGTTCCTGCGCATATCGCGCCACCCTGTCCTGGACCGTGCGGCGGGCGATGCGGTGGCCGGGTCGGCCCTCGAAAAGGGGAAGGCGGGTCTCTGCGCCGCTCTGCTCGGCCCGGCGGTAACGGGTCCAGAGATCGGGATCCAGTCTGGCTTCAAGATAAGCGCCCAGGGCGCTCTTCGCCTGCCCGGCCAGGGGCAGGATGCGCTCCTTGCTGCCCTTGCCGAAGGCGCGCACACGGCCCTCCTGCCAGTCGATGCTGCCCAGGTCCAGGCCCACCAGTTCGGCCAGCCGCAACCCCAGGCCATAGACCATTTCCAGCATGGCCCGGTCCCGCAACCCGCGCAGGGTTCCGGAGTCGGGCATCTCCAGCAGGCGGCGCATCATTTCCACCGTCAGATCCCGGGGCAGTTTCTTTTCCCGCCCGCCGCGGCCGGTGCCCAGGTTCTCGGGTGCCTTGCGGATCACGCCGGTCAGCAGGAGGAAACGGTAGAAGGAGCGGATGGCGGCCAGGTTGCGGTCCAGGGTGGCCCTCTGCCGATCCCGTTGCCTCAGCAGGGCCAGGTGCCCGCGCAGCAGGCCGCGCTGATCCTCAAGGGCCGCCAGTTGATCGGGAGTGACCGGTTCGGTGAGCAGGCCAAAGGCCAGGGCGGTGGTCAGGAAGGCGTCGACATCGCGTCCGTAGGCCTCCAGCGTCAGGGGGCTCATGCCCCTCTCGGTGGCCAGGTGCTCAAGGTAGCTGTCGAGGGCATCGCGCGGCACGGGATCCGCTCCTTGTTCAGTCGATCAGCGAGGAGGCCTGGCACCAGCGGGTCATGGCGTCCAGGGCCCGGTGGGCCTTGGCTTCCTTGCGTTCCTTCTTGCCCCGCACTCGCTGCTGGAGATCGGGCAGCAGGCCGAAGTTGGCGTTCATGGGCGCCAGGCGGCCGCTGGTCCTGTCGAAGAGGAATCCTTCCAGCAGGGCGCCCATCATTGTCTCCCGCGGGAGGTCCTCCCACGGCTTTTCTCGCAGCCGCGCCACCATGCGCAGGGCCGCGACCAGGCCCGAGGCCATGCTCTCCACGTATCCTTCCACGCCGGTGATCTGTCCGGCAAGGAAAACGTCCGGGCGGGCGGGTACGCTGAAGTCCGCCGCCAGGCAGCGCGGCGTGTCCAGATAGAAGTTGCGGTGCATCTGGCCGAAGCGCACGAACTCGGCGCGTTCCAGACCCGGGATCTGCCGGAACACCCGTTTCTGTTCACCGTACTTGAGCCGGGTCTGAAAACCCACCAGGCCGAAAAGGGTGCCCTCCAGGTTCTCCTGGCGCAACTGGATGACGGCGTGGGGTCGCTGCCCCGTGCGGGGGTCCTTCAGCCCCACCGGCCGCAGGGGACCGAAGGCCATGGTCTGCAGGCCTCCGGCGGCGATCTCCTCGATGGGCCGGCAGCCGTCGAAGAGATCCGCGCGGTCGAAGTCGTGAACCTCGGCCTTCTGGGCGGCCAGCAGTTCGCGGTGCAGGTTCTCGTACTGTTGCTGATCGAGGGGTGCGTTCCAGTAGTCGCTGTCCCCCTTGCCATAGCGGGCGGCCCGGAAAAGGATGCCCGTATCGAGACTCTCGGTGGTGACGGTGGGCGCGATGGCGTCGAAGAAATGCAGGGCCGGTTGCCCCGTCAGCCTGCCGATCTGTTCGATCAACGGGGGGCTGGTCAAAGGACCGCTGGCCACCAGCCAGAGATGCCCCTCCCGGGCGGGAAGTTCCTGCACCTGTCCCGTTTCCAGACGGATGTTGGGATCCTGTTCCAGGGCCTGGCGCACCCGGCGGCTGAATTCCGCCTTGTCCACGGCCAGGGCCGCTCCGGCGGGCACGGACGCGTCCCGGGCCAGATCCAGCAGGCGGCAGCCCAGCAGGCCCATTTCCTGCTTCAGGCAACCGGAGGCGGTGGACAGCACGGTGCTTTTCAGGGAGTTGCTGCAGACGATCTCGGCGGGCTCACCGGTCTGGTGGGCCGGCGTCGGGGTCTCGGGCCGCATCTCGAGCAGCCGGACCGGCACGCCGAAGCGGGCCAGTTGCAGGGCCGCCTCGCTGCCGGCCAACCCGGCGCCCACCACGGTGACCGCCGGGCTCCAGGGAGCGCTCAATCCGCACCGCCTTCGTCGGCCTTGGGGGTGACCTTCTTCTTGGTCGATTTCTTCTTGGCGGTCTTCTTCTTGGTCGTCTTTTTCTTGGTGGTCTTCTTTTTTGC
>JGI12109J20283_10176485_pt1 | contig 22210 bp, 17 predicted proteins | sample ElkSlonscriptome_12_FD_20283 | JGI IMG/M metagenome (IMG submission 20283)
ACTCCACCCGCCGCGTCCGCAGGCGCTGCCAGCGGGGCAACGGAATCGCCCCCTTCAACACCCCGATCCCCAGCACCACCAGCGCAAACCCCAGAAACTGCACCGGACTCAGCCGCTCGCCGAGGATCAGGTAGGCACCGATCACCGTCACCACCGGCCCCGACAGGGCGATCAGGCTCGCCTCCGAGGCGCTGGCCCGGCGGATCCCCTCGAACATCATGAAAAACGGGATCACCGTGCAGAACACCGCCATCAGCAATACCCAGCCGGCGCCGGCCGCGCTCACCCGGAAATCCCCGGGGCCGGCGACCAGCCACCCGTAGCCCAGAAAGATCAACAGCGTCATGGTGCCGGACACGGCGGTGAAGCGCACCGAGCCGGTGCGCCGCATGATGGGCTGGCTCACCAGCAGATAGCACGCGTAGCTGGCCGCCGCCCCCAGCGCCCACGCTGCCCCCAGCAGATCGGCGCTGGACTGGGCCTGGAACCCCCCCGGCGCCACCACCGGAACCAACCCCCCGTAGGCCAGTAGAAAACACCACAGGGTACGCGGCCCCGGCCAGCGCCGCTCCCAGACACTGGTGGCCGCCACCACCAGCGCCGGGAAGGTGAACAGGATGATCCGCGACAGCGCCACCCCGGTGAGCGACAGCGCGGTGAAATCGCAGAGCGTGGCCAGAAAGAACAACACCGCCGCCCCCGCGCAACTCAGCCAGTCACCGACCCCCAGCGGCTTTCGCTGTTGCTCCCGCAGCAGCCAGTACCCCAGCCAGAACAGCGGCGCGGCGAACAGAAAACGCAGGCACAGCACCGCCAGCACGCCCATCTGCTCGGCGTAGGCGAGTTTCACGACGATACCCTTGAAGCTCAGGGCCACGGTGGCGGGCAACAGCAGCGAGAAGGCGGGGGAGATGCGGGACATGCGGGCTTCCGGGCCGGGGAACGGAGGGCTATTCTTGCAGATCGACCAAAAAAAAGCCCCTCCGGCCAGTGTCGGGGACACGGTCGGAGGGGTCCGCGCAAATGCCGGTCTGGACCGGCGCTCCCCCCCTAGGGAACTCCGTAACGGCCCGGCACCGGTTCGTACCAGGCCCATTCAGTGAAATAAACGATCCGGCGCGGGTTTTATTCCCGGGGTCGGAAAATCGTTTTATCCTGGCACATCCATCCAGCCTTCCGGAGCGATCCATGCCCAGCATTCTGTCGATCCAGTCCCATGTGGCCTACGGCTATGTCGGCAACCGGGCCGCGGTGTTTCCGCTGCAGCGGCTGGGGGTGGAGGTACATGCGGTGAACACCGTGCAGTTCTCCAACCACACCGGCTATGGCGACTGGACCGGCGAGGTGTTCGGCGCCGGGCACATCCGCGAGATCATCGACGGGCTGGCCCGCCGCGATGTGCTGGGCGCCACCGACGCGGTACTGTCGGGCTACATGGGCGCCCACGAACTCGGCCAGGTGATCGTGGATACGGTGGCCCGGGTGCGGGCCGCCAACCCGGATGCCCGCTACTGCTGCGATCCGGTGATGGGCGATGTGGGGCGGGGGTTCTTCGTGCGTCCGGGGATCCCGGAGTTCATGCGCGAGGTGGCGGTGCCGGCGGCGGATATCATCACCCCCAACCAGTTCGAGCTGGATTATCTCACCGGGCTGCCCAGCGCCACCCTGGAACAGGCGCTCAGCGCCAGCAGCCGGGTCCGGGCACTGGGACCGGAGCTGGTGCTGGTCACCAGTCTGGTGCGCGACCGGACGCCCCCCGGCACCATCGAGATGCTGCTGGACTCGGCCGAGGGGGCGTGGCTGGTGCGCACCCCCCGGCTACCCGTGGAACCCGCCCCCAACGGCGCGGGCGACTGCACGGCGGCGCTGTTCCTGGCCAGGGTCCTGGAGACCGGTGACCCGGTGGCGGCGCTGGAGCACGTGGCGGCGGCACTCCACGCGCTGTTCACCGCCACCCACGCCAGCGGCTCCCGGGAACTGGCGCTGATCGCCGCCCAGGATGCGCTGGTGGCACCACCCCGGCGCTTTCCCCCCGAGCGGGTGCGATGAGTTCACCCACCCCCGGCCCGGAGACCACCGACGAGGTCTCCGCCCGCTTCACCGAACGGGTCACCAGCGCGGTGCGGATCGGCGCGGTGGGGCTGGCGCTTTTGCTGTTCATCTGGTTTTCCCTGGAGATCCTGCTGCTGATCTTCTGCGGAATCCTGCTGGCGGTGGCCATGGACGGGGCGGCGCGGCTGGTGAACCACCACACCCGGCTGCCCCGGGGGCTGTCGCTGACCCTGGTGGTGATCCTGCTGCTGGTTCTCATGGCGGTGCTGATCACCACCGCCACCCCCACCCTGGTGGCCCAGGTGCAGGTGCTGGCCGATACCGTGCCGGCGGGTTTCGACAATCTCCAGGAACAGCTCACGGGCTTTGGCTGGGGGCAGGAATTGCTGAGTTTCCTGGACCGCTCCCGGGAGCAGATCCTGGATCTGCTGGCGGGGCGCTCGGAGTTGCTGTCCGGTTTGACCGGGATGTTCTCCCAGACCCTGGACGTGGTCACCGCGCTGATGACCTTCATTCCCAATTTCGGGCCGCTCATCGCCGCCGTGCCCGCACTGTTGCTGGCCTTCTCGGTGAGCCCCATGACCGGGGTCTACGTGTTGATCCTGCTGCTGGTGATCCAGAACCTGGAGGGCGCTTTCATCACCCCCATCATCCACCGCAACATGATCGCCCTGCCGCCGGCGCTGATCATCTCGGTGCAGGTGCTGCTGGCCGCCGGGGTGGGCTTCATCGGGTTGCTGGTGGCCATGCCGCTGGTGGCGGTGACCATGGTGTTGGTGGAGCGGCTGTACGTGGAGGATGTGCTGGAGCGCTGAGGCCACGCTCCAGCACCCTGATATCCAGGGACTCCAGGGACAGGCCGAGCGCTTGCCCCGGCCCGTCCGCCGGCCCCTCCACCAGCAGGAACAGCGTCAGCCGGCAATCCTCGCCGGGGGCCAGGCGGGTCTGCAGGCGCTGACGGAATTCCTGGCACCGACAGGGAGGTGGCGGCAGCTCCAGCAACAACCGATCCCTTCCCTGGTAGACCAGCAGTAGACCCCGTCCACCCACCGTCAGGGTGGCCCTGCCCCGTAGCAACAGGCATAGATCGGCGCCCCCGGGATTGGCGCTCACCGGGATCCGGAAGGAGGTGGTACGGGTGGCCAGCGGCGCCGGGGTCTCCCCCAGCGTCACCTCCAGCCGCTGAAACAGCAGGGTCATGGACTGACCGTCCATCGCCCGCAGGGTCTCCACCTGGGGCACGTCCAGCACTTCCACCTCCGCTTGCAGGATCGTCATGTTCGAACTCCCTGAATGATGCGATGAATGGCATCGACGCGTGCTTGAGTCGACCGTCCCGGCCGACTACCCTCGTGAGGGGATCGGGCGCAATCCCCGTGCCAGTCCCCGGGCGGATCCGACTCGCCCGTCACCGCCCGTTTCACCGCTGGATCGCCCGATACCATGACCACACTGCATCAATCCAACACGACCCTGCGGCTGGATCCGACGCTACGAGTGGTGGAGGCACCGGGACTCGGGGTGTTCCTGCTGGGCGAGGATAAATATCATGTGCTGCGCTCGGCGCTGCACCGTCGCCTGCTGCCGCTGCTGATGGCGGGCACCGATCATCAATCCCTGGCCACCGCCCTGGCCGGGGAATTTCACCCGCTGGCGGTGTTCCTGGCGGTGGAGGAACTGGCGAAACAGGGGCTGCTGGCGGCGGCTTTTACGCCCGCGGGGCCGCGGGCGGTGGCCCTGCGGGTGTTGGGGGAGCGATCGCCGGAGCCCCTGGCGACGGTGCTCCGTACCCTGGGCCTGGCAGTGCGCGACGAGGCCGATCTCCACGTGCTGCTGGTGGACAGCTATCTGAACCCGGGCCTTGGCGACGAGGCCACCCGCTGCCGGGCGGCGGGCATCACCCTGCTGCCGCTGTACGCGGGCCACCGCCAGAGCTGGCTGGGGCCGCTGCTGGATCCGGCCGGCTCGCCCTGCTGGCAGTGTCTGGCCGAGCGCTTGTGGGATAACCATCCGGTGGAGGCGTTCCTGCGCCGCCAGGGTCTGCAGTCACCACCGCCCGCCCCGCCCGACGCCACGGCGCAGGCACTGGCGGCGGGCCTGTTGACCCTGGGCCTGGCCCGTCTGGGCAGCCGCGCCGACTCCGCCCCGACCCTGCTGCGGCTGATCCACGGGGATGGCAGCCTGCACCACCACCGGGTGCTGGCCGGACCGGCCTGCCCGGTGTGCGGCGATCCCGGCCTGGCGCGCCGCCCCACCCGGGTGGTACTGCAATCCCGGCCCCTGGGTTTCGCCGCCGACGGCGGCTACCGGCTGACGGATCCGGCGGCGAGTTGCATGCGACTGGCGGACCGGGTGGACCCTCTCACGGGTATCGTGGGCAAGCTGGGACCTCTGCCCGGTCGTGACCACCCGGACCGTCCAGTGTGGGCCGCCACCCATCCGCTGCACCCGCAGGGCGCGCCGGGACCGGAGGATTTCCAGCAGATCAGCCTGGGCAAGGGCCAGACCCCGGCCCAGGCGCGCATGAGCGCGCTGGGCGAGGCGCTGGAGCGCTGGAGCGCCCGCCACCGCCTGGGGTTGCCGGTGCGCCGGGCCAGTCTTGCCGAACTGGGCGAGGGCGCGGTGCATCCGGCGCGGCTGATGATCCTCAGCGACAGCCAGTACGCCCGGCGCGAGGCTATCAACGCCGGGCTCAGCGATCCCCGCCGGCATGTTCCTCTGCGCTGCCCGCCCGGGGCGGTGCTGGACTGGACCCCGCTGTGGTCGCTCACCCACGAGCGCCCGCGCTGGCTGCCCGCAAGCTTCTGTTACAGCCAGTATCCCACCCCGCCGGAGGAGGATTACGCCCGCTTCAGCTCCAACGGCAACGCCGCCGGCCACTGCCTGGAGGAGGCCATCCTGCAGGGCTTTCTGGAACTGGTGGAGCGAGACGCGGTGGCCATCTGGTGGTATAACCGACTCCCCCGCCCGGCGCTGGATCTGGCGAGCGTCGAGGCACCCTATCCCCGACGCCTGGCGGCCCGCTACGGCGAACTGGGCTGGCGCCTGTGGTGCCTGGATCTGACCACCGATCTGGGCCTGCCGGTGGTGGTGGCGCTGGCTGGCGGCGAGACCCGGGGGGATTGTTTCGTGGGCTTCGGCTGCCATCTGGAGCCGCAACTGGCGCTGCTCAGGGCGCTCACCGAGTTGAATCAGTTGTTCGACCCGGACAATCCGGCAAGCCGACCCTGGGCACCCGATGCGCTGCCGGACTGGGATTTTCTCTATCCGCAGGCGGACGCTGAACCCCGGCCTCTGGGGACGCTTCCCGGGGCGCGTTTCGACGATCTCCGGGAGGCCGTGCGTCATTGCCTGACGCTGGCCGCGTCACTGGATCTGGAAACCCTGGTGCTGGACCAGACCCGCCCGGAGGCGGGGCTGCATGCGGTGAAGGTGGTGGTACCGGGTCTGCGGCATTTCTGGCCCCGGCTGGGACCGGGTCGACTTTACCAGGTGCCGGTGGATCTGGGTTGGCGGCAGGGGCCGCTGGCGGAGGCGGCGCTGAACCCGCTGGGATTGTATCTGTAGGGTGCGTCCGCTCACGCGCAGGTGAAGGGATACGAGCGTCCGGACCCGGTGAAGGTGGCCAGCGCGATGGCGTGCAACTCTTCTTTTTCGGGCCGGGGTGGGATGGGCATCTTCACCTCCATGGGCGGCATCCCGCCCCAGGGATCGTCCGGCAGGTTGTCGCTGGCATCGGGCTCGGGGAACTGCACCCAGGAGGCCTCGTAGAAACGCAGCACCACCTGATCGCCGATATCCAGATCGAACTCGTCCTTGATCAATTCGCGCATGGCCGTGCCGTTGTCGGTGGCGGTCATGGAAGCGTCGATCTTGGCCTTGAAGTCCTCGTCGCTCCAGTACTTGGCGATGATCCGGAACCACACGAAACGCCACTGCACGGTGATGGCGTAGTGGGTGAGCGCGGTATCCCGCGACAGCAGCGCGTCCTGGTCCAGATCGGTGTGACGACAGCCGTGGTGGGTGAAGGCACCCTTGGTGTTGATGCTATTACGACGTGACATGAGCTTTCCCTGTGGCGGGTGGAACAAGTGATTGCATTGCAGTTTGCAAATCGAATGCCCAAACTCAGTCGGATCCCTCGTTACCCCCAGCCAGCACCTTGCGGGCACTGATCAGCGCGGGACAATCCGCCTCCCGGGCCAGTTGTCGGCACAGCGCCGCCAGCACGGCGCGGACCCCGGAAGACTCGCCCGCGGCCTGTTCCAGACGCACCAGCGTGGTGGCGATACGCAGCCGGAAACCGTCGGCGCCCTGCTCCCCGGCGGTGGTAAGTCCCCGCCGACACCAGTCCAGCCCCGCCGCCGGCTCGCCCCGGGCCGCCAGCACCTCGCCCTTCAACGCCTGCAAGGTGGCCAGGTAATAGCACTCGCCGGTGCGCGCCACCTCGTCCAGGCATCGCTCCACCAGCGCCAGCGCCGCCTCGGTCTCGCCCTGCCCCAGCGCGGTCTCGGCCACCAAGCCCCCGTAATAGGCAAACCCCAGGCGAATCATGCGCGCCTCGTGCTCGGCGACGATGGCGCGGGCGCGGCCCAGATCACCGGCCCCGCAGGCCAGCAGCAGCCCCGCCAGGGAACGCATGAAACCGAGCCCGTGGGTCTCGCACAGGGCCAGGATTCGCGTTCCCACAGTAGCCACCTCGGAGTATTCGCCGCGCTGCCGGTAAACGTTCATCAGGTACAGCAGCGCCAGCGCCTCGCTGTTCACATGCTGGATCTCGTGACTGCGCGCCACTCCCCGGCGGGCCTCGGCCAACGCCTCGCCGAAACGCCCCTGGGCCCCCAGCACCCGGGCCAGGGTCATGTGCCTGTAGGCCAGGGTATCCAGACCGTAGCGCAGCGCCTGCGCCGGGTCCAGGCGCTCCGGGTAGTGCTGGATCACCTCGGCAAGCAGTTGCTCGGCCTCCCGGAAACGCCCCTCCACCAGCAGACACTGCCCCAGATGGGTGCGGGCCGCCAGCCACTGGCCCTGCTCGCCGGTGCGCTCCGACAGCCCCACCAGCCGTTCGGCCAGTTGCCGGGCCTCGCGCCGCTCGGCCCGCACATGGTGGTAGGTGGCCACCGCCCACAGGGTGGGGAAAGCCTGGGGCACGTCGCCCAGTTGATCGATGAGCGCCAGCGAGCGCCGGGTGAAGTCGGCCAGTTGCGGCGAGGTATAACCCTCCAGGGCCATCAGCGCGGGGGTGGCGATACTGTTCAGGCGCAGTTCCTGGGCGGCGCGGGCGGCGGGCTCTGCCAGCGCCGCCAGCCAGTCCAGGGCCCGGTGCACCTGGGCCAGCGCCTCGCGGTTGGCGGAACGGGCCAGTGCCGCCTGGCCGGCGGCCTCGGCATAGCCCAGGGCCTGGGGCAACTGGCCACCCTCGGCGTGGTGGTGGGCCAGCAGATCGGGGCGGGCGGCGGCCAGTTCCGGCAGGCGGTTCTCGATGGCCCCGCAGATCCGTCGATGCACCTGCTGGCGGGTGGCCTGGAGCATGGACTGGTAGGCGGTGTCGCGGATCAGGGCGTGGCGGAACACGAAGCTCGGATGGCGGTGACGGCGCCGCCGGTAGACCAGATCCGCCGCCACCAGCGCCGCCAGATCCCGGTCCAGGGTCTCGGCGCTGCGCGGCGACACCGCCGCCAGCAACTCCAGCGGAAACTCCCTACCGATGGCGGCGGCCAGTTGCGCGGTCTCGCGGGCCGCGCCCAGGCGATCCAGCCGGGCGGTGAGCAGCCCCCGCAGACTGTCGGGAATCATCAATTCCTCGGGCGGGCGGGTCAGCACCACCACGCCGTCTCGCACCGCCAGCGCCGCGCTCTCCAGCAGCAAAAGCGTCAGCTCCTCCACGAACAGCGCCACCCCGTCGGTGCGCTCAAGGATCATCGCCTGCACCGGCCCGGCCAGTTCCCGGCCCCCCGCCAGCGCCACCACCATGGCCGCCACCTCGATGCTGCCCAGTCCTTCCAGGCGCAGTTGCCGGAAACGCCCGGCGGGCCAACCGGGGGTGAACTCGGGACGGGCGGTGCAAAGCAGCAGCAACGGCATCGTCGGCACATCCTCCAGCAGTTGCTCCAGCAACGCCAGGGTGGAGGGGTCCGCCCAGTGCAGATCCTCCACGAACAGCACCCGCGGCTCGCGCTCGGCCAGTTCGCAGAACAGCGTGAGCAGGGTCTGTTCCATGAGTTCGCGCCGGCGCTCCGGCGCCGCGGTGAGCGGCGGGTAGCGCTCGCCGGTGGGTAGCTCCAGCAACTCCGCCAGCACCGGCACGGTCTCCGCCAGATGGAAGCCGTGGCGACCGAGTTGCGCCTCCAGGGTGGTCAGATCCCGCTCGCCGTGTTCGCGCAACCACTCCCCCAGCAACTCCACCAGTGGGCGCAGCGGGCGATCGCGGTTCTCGAAGGCGCAGCGGCACTCCAGCCAGGTGCCGGGGACCGGCTGCCAGTCCTCCCGGGCCGCCGCCACCAGCCGTGTCTTGCCCACCCCCGGCTCGCCCACCAGCAGTAGCGTCTGGCCCTCGCCGTCGCGGGCCTGGCGCCAGCGCCGGGCCAGCAATTCCCGCTCGGTGGTGCGCCCCACCAGCGGTATGCCGGCCCGTCCGGAGACCGCCCCGGCGGTGCCGCCCACATCCCGCAGCCGATACAGCCGCAGTGGGCGCGAGGCGCCCGCCAGGCGCTGCTCGCCCGCCGCCTCGCAGGCGAAGCGCCCGTCCAGCAGGGGCTCCACGGTCTCGCTCAGCAACACCCCCCCGGGGGGCGCCGCGCCGGCTAGCCGGGCGCTCAGCTCCGGGGTCTGGCCGAGGCTCAGATCCACGCCCCCGGGATCCTCGCTCCCCGGGACGATCACCAGTCCGGTGTGCAAACCGATGCCGAAACGACAGTTCACGCCCCGGGCATCCAGCAGGGTGCGGTCCCGCTCGGCCAGCGCCCGGGTCAGTTCCAGGGCACAGCGCGCGGCCCGCCGGGGGTCGTCCTCGGCGGCCCGCGGATAGCCGAAATACACCAGCAGCCGATCCCCCAGCACCCCGGCCACGAAGCCCCCGGCGTTGTCCACCACCCGCAGACAGAGCGTGCGCTGCTCGCGCAGCAACGCGTCCAGTTCCTCCATCTCCAGTTCCTCGCCGGCCCGGCGCTCCAGCACCATCTCGCAGCACAGCGCGGTGAGCTGGCGCCGCTCGCCGCTGTCCATGGCGCCACCCAGATGACTTGCCAATTCACGCAGCGGCAGGGGCATGGTGGGCACGCTCAGGCGAATCCTGGCGGTGGGCTCGGGGAGGCGCTCGGCGAGCCGCCATTGCAGGGCGATCTCGTCCAGTTCGGTGAGCAGGGCAGGAATGCTGGTGGGCCGCTCGGCGGGCTCCTTGGCGGTGACCCGGGCCAGCAACTGGCCCAGCGGGGTGTCCCGCAGGCTCGCCGGCAGCGGCACCGGCTCGGGGCCGAGCTGGCGGTACAGCACCTCCGAGAGGCCACCCCCCGCCATGGCGGGACTGCCTTGCAGGCACTCCAGGAACACCAGCCCCCAGGCGTAGATATCGGTGGCCGCCGAGACCGTCTCGCCGCGCAACTGCTCGGGGGCGGCGTAGGCCGGCGAACCCAGGCTCTCGTGGGGTTCGGTGAGGCGTCCGGCGCCATCGCCGTCCTCGGTCAGCACACCGATACCGAAATCCAGCACCTGCGCCGAGGGCAGCGCCCCGGTATGGCTGATCATGATGTTCTCGGGCTTCAGATCCCGGTGGATCACCCCGGCCCGGTGGGCGCAGTGCAGGGCATCCAGCACCTGGCCCAGCAGGCGAATGGCATCGGTGGGCGAAAGGCTGCCCTCGGCGGCCAGGGTCTCGGCGAGATTGCGCCCGGGGATCAGCCCGAACACCGTGTAGATGAGATCCGCCTCGCCCTCGCCGCAGTCCAGGGGCCGGACAATGTGGGGATGATACAGCCGGGCGCAGAGGTCGAGTTCCCGGCGAAACCGGGTGATCTGCTTGGCCGGGGCCACCGCCCCCGCGTGGCGGCGCAGCCGCAGCACCTTGATGGCCACCTCCTGACCGGTAGCCAGCTGGCGGGCGTGGAACACCTGGCCGAAGCCGCCCTCGCCCAGCAGCCCCAACAGGCTGTAGCGCTGCGCCAGGGAGGCGGCCAGACCGGCGGGCAGGGCGTGGGTGAAATCCCCGGGCGGCGTGCTCATGGGCTCATGGGCTCATGGGTTCATGGGTTCATGGGTTCACAGGCGCATGGACTCACGGCGCGATGGGCGTGACCGGCCGGCCCAGCGCCTCCTGGAGCGCCGCCACCCGCTCCATGGCTTTCTGGAAATCCCGGTGGTGGTTGCGGCTGGCCACCAGCCGCTCCAGCCCGAACAGCCGGTAGGCGTCGCGCAGATCCCCGCAGACCTCCCGGGCGGCATCCAGCACCAGACCCCGCAGCGCCCCGGTGTGGTTCAGATCCAGCACCGCGCCCTGCGCCTGCGCCCGCTGGGCCTCGGCCACCCAGGCCCGGGCGGCCTGCTCCAGCACCGTCAGCGGGTCGTGGCGGGGGCTGCCAGCCTCGAAGGTCAGCGCCCGCGCCACCTGTTCCACCCCCACCGTCAACGGCGCCCCGGGATTGGCCTCGGCCAGGGCCATGGCGTAGGCCCGGCGCATCACGTTGTCCAGTTGCCGCAGGTTGCCGGGCCAGGGGTGGGCTTCCAGCGTGGGACCCAGTTCCGGTGCGAACAGCAACGGGACCGCGGCCGCCTCGTCGCGATGACGCCGCTCCAGCAGGTAGCGGGCCCAGGCGCCGATCTCGTCGCGGCGTTCGGCCAGCGGCGGCAGGCGCACCGGCAGCACGTTGATGCGGTAGTAGAGATCCTCGCGAAACCGCCCCTCCGCCACCGCCGTCTGCAGATCGGCGTTGGTGCCCACCAGGAACCGCACATCGGCCTCCTGCGCCCCGCCCGGATCTCCCAGCACCCGGTACTGGCGGTTCTCCAGCAGTTGCAGCAGGCCCGCCTGGCTGCGCAGCGACAGCTTGTCGATCTCGTCGATGAACAGCGTGCCGCCCTCGGCCTGGGCCACGCAGCCCTTCTGGTTGGATATCGCGCCGGTGAAGGCGCCCTTGCGCCAGCCGAACAGTTCCCCCATCTGCATCTCCTCCGGCACGGTGAGCAGATCCACCGTCTGGAAGGGACCGCTGGCGCGGGGCGACTGGGCGTGGCACCAGTGGGCCAGACGGGATTTGCCGGCGCCGGTGGGGCCGGTGATCAGCACGGTCTCCTCCTGCCGGGCGAACACCCGCAGTAACTTCACCAGGCTTGCCATGGAGCGTCCCACCACCGGCAGCAACTCGTCGGCGCCGCTCACCGGCGCCTCCCGGGGCGGCAGCGCCGACAGGAGTGGCGCGGCCAGATCCGCCAGCAGTTGCAGGGATTCCACGCACTGTCCCCAGATGAAGGGCCGGCCCTTGGCGCGGTGGCACATGATCTCGAAGGAGACCATGCCGATCAGGTAATCCTGGGGTCCGCGCAGCGGCAGCACCAGCACGTGGGTGGCGTCGCGATCCAGCAGTCGCTGCACGGTGGCAGTACTCACCGCCAGCCGCCCGGAGGACTGGCGCAGGGTAGTCAACCCCGGCACCTCGTAGACCCCCAGCTGCACATCCACCGCCACCGCCCGGCGATGCTCGGTCACCAGTTTCCAGGCGCTGGCCGAGGGCAACAGGCCGCCGGCCCCGGTGTCGGCGGCCTCCTGGCCGTCGGCCTCCACCACCACCAGCGCCCGGTAATCGCCCCCCGGGCGCAGGTGCGCCAGTCCCCGGCAGAGGGTGGCGGTGTCCCGGTAGTCGCTACTACCGAGGGTGTCGGCCACCACCGTCAGCATGGTACGCAGCAGGATGCGAGCCGCGCTCTCGAAGGCCGGGGCCTCGCGCAGGGCAGCGAACAGGGTGGCGATCTGGGTATCCACGGCGTTCTCCGGGAACAGGAAATTCATGATGCGGCGGCACGGGCAAGAGCTTGCCGCAAAACTTAGCACGAAATGGCTGGCAACGAAGCCCCGGGGCGTGGAAGTCGAATCAGCCGGGGTTACCGGCTCAGGGGGCCGGCGCCCGCCCCCGGCATGCTGCCCGCAGTCCGGCCCTGGCGGCCAGGGATTCGATGCGCATGGCGCTGAGATACGAGTCACTGCTGGCCGGATCGAACCGGAAAGCCAGCATCGGCGGTGCGGTGCCGGGCATGGTCTCAGCTCCCCAGCTCCGCGGTATCCCAAGGTGGTGCGCCATTGTCGGTCGGGATCCGGGCGGTGCCGGGCGCCGCGGCCTCGCCGCCGAACCAGCCGGGCAACGCCGCCAGCAGCTCGCGCAACTCCCCCACCATGAGCGTCGCTTCGGCATCCATCAACTGCGCCGCGTCGTCGCTGTGGACATCGTCCAGCGCCTCGCGCACCACGTCCAGGAAGCGAAGCTTACGGATCACCAGATCCTCGCCCAGGATAAACCCCAGCCGGTCGCGGAAAGTGAGGGCGAGGCGCGTGACCTGCATGCCCGCCTCCAGGTGTTTTACCACCTCCTCGGCCTGTAGATCCAGGCCCCGCAACCGCACCAGTCCGCCCTCGTCGCCCTCGCGCAGTTCGCATTCCTCGCCCAGCTCCAGTTCCGCCGGTGGGTTGTCGCGCAACCAGTCGGTGAGGATCGCCGCCGGTGCGCTGGCGGTTCTGAGGGGCGCGATGGGCAGGCTGCCGAGACTCTCCCGCAGCAACCCGGTGAGGGTATCCACCACCCGGGCGCTGGCGCTGTCCACCACCAGCCAGCCGCCACGGGGATCCAGGTAGGCGCTATCCCAGCGGCTGCGGCTGAAGGCCCGGGGCAGCAGTTCCTGGGTGATCTCGTCGCGCAACTGCTCCTTCTCGCGGCGGCGGATGCGGCGGTTCTCGCGGGCTTCCAGGAGCTCGATGCGCTCGGCCAGCGCCTCCTTCACCACCGCCGGGGGCAGCAGTTTGTCCTCGGTGCGAAGCTTCACCAGCAGCGCCCCCTGCACCGGATGGTGTAGTTGCTCGCCGCCCGGCAGGGGCGGGCTCCAGCCGAGGCTGCGGGCCTCGTGCTGCAATACCGGACGGAAGGCGGCCTGCGCCAGCGCCTCGGACAGGAGGGTCGGGTCGGCGTTGACAGGCTCGGTGAAGCGAAACAGGCTAAGATTCTTGAACCACATGCGATAGCACTCCCGGGAAAAAGGCCGTCATTATGGAGGGGTGATGCGGGATGCACCAGTCTCCTCGGTGGCACGGCCGGCCCTGGATCCTATCGTCCGTTATCCATCCAGAAGCCCATCGTGACGCCATGTCCCTGACCGATACCCTGCTAGACCGTCCCCTCTGGAACCGGCGTTTGGCGCTCCTGCGCCACCACTGGCCGGGAGTGCTGGTGAGTTTCACCATCGCCCTGGCCGCCACCTTCATCGCCGACAACCATGGCGGTCCCACCATGCTGTATGCCCTGTTGCTGGGTATCAGCCTGCATTTTCTCGCCGAGGAAGGTCGCTGCCAGGCCGGCGTGGAATTCTCCGCCCGCAGCATCCTACGCCTGGGCGTGTGCCTGCTGGGGGCGCGGATCACCGCCGAGCACGTGGTGGCCCTGGGCATGGGACCGGTAATCACCGTGGTGCTGGGGGTGGCCAGTACCTTACTCGTGGGTTGGGGGCTGGCACGGCTGCTGGGGCTCGGCAAGGATCTGGGCTTTCTCACCGGCGGGGCGGTGGCCATCTGCGGGGCCTCGGCGGCCCTGGCCATCGCCGCCGTGCTGCCCCGCCATCCCCACGCCGAGCGCCAGACCATCCTCACCGTGGTGGGGGTGACCACCCTCTCGACCCTGGCGATGATCGTCTATCCCCTGCTGGTGGGGGCGCTGGAGTTGTCCCAGGTGGGGGCGGGCATTTTTCTGGGCGGTACCATCCACGACGTGGCCCAGGTGGTGGGGGCGGGCTATATGATCTCCCCCGAGACCGGCGAGTTCGCCACCTTCGTGAAGCTTCTGCGGGTGGCCATGCTGGTGCCGGTGGTGCTGTCGCTGTCGCTGGTGTTCCGTGCCGACGCGGGCGGCGAGCGCCCGCCGCCGCTGCCGGCCTTCCTGGTGGGCTTCATCATCCTGGTGGCGGTGAACAGCACCGGGCTGATCCCCGAGGCGCTGGGCGATGCCATCAGCACCTTCTCCCGCTGGTGCCTGGTGACCGCCATCGCCGCGCTGGGCATCAAGACCTCCTTCCAGAAACTGGCGGTGGTGGGCTGGCGCCCGGTGGCGCTGCTGGTGCTGGAAACCCTCTGGCTGGGGGGGCTGGTGCTGCTGGCGCTGCTCTCCGGACTGGTGGTGGCCTGAATGGCGGCACCTCCCGACAAGCTCTGCCCGGTGTGCGGGCGGCGCTTCCAGTGGCGCAAGCAGTGGGCGCGGGACTGGGAACAGGTGAAGTTCTGCTCGGCGCGCTGCCGGTCCACCCGGCTGGACGATACCGACCGGGCCATGGAGGATTGTTTGCGGCGGCTGCTGCGGGCCAGTGCCGGCAAGCCCGTGCCACTGGACGCTCTCGGGGCACAGTTGGCGGCGGACCCGGACAGCGAGCGCGCCCGCAACGCCGCCCGGCGGCTGGTGGCGGCGGGGGAGGCGGTGCTGGTGCGTCAAGGGCGGGTGGTGGCGCCGGAGACGGCGCGGGGGAAGTTGTGGTTGCGGCGGGTGTGAGCGGCCGGGCGGTCGCCGCCACCGCCATGGGGATCTGGTGACAGGCTCCAGGGGAGATCGCTCCGGGTGTCCCGCTCACAGCAGATCCAGCGGATCCACATCCAGCGACCAGCGCACCCGCCGGGCCTCCCGGCAAGCCGGCAGCGTCGGCAGCCAGCGGTCCAGGAAACCGTGCAGCACGCTGCGCGCCACCGCCTGTACCAGCAACTGCGCCCGGTAGCGCCCGGCGCGGCGCTCCATGGGGGCCGGCACCGGCCCCAGCAACTCCACCTGAACACCGGTCTCCAGAGCTCGCGCCAGGGCGTCCTCCAGAAAACTCAAGGGGCGCTGGGCGTCGGTGGCATCGGCCCGCAATAGCGCCTGGTTGCTGAAGGGCGGTAGCAGGGCGGCCTCGCGCTCGGCAAGCGTCGCCCGGGCGAAGGCGCCGTAGCCGTCACGCACCAGGGTGTTCAGCAGCGGATGGCCAGGATGGTGGGTCTGCACCACCACCACCCCGGGCCGTTCGGCCCGCCCGGCCCGGCCCGCCACCTGTAAGATCAACTGCGCCATGCGCTCGCTGGCGCGAAAATCGGTGCCGAACAGGCCGCCGTCGGCGTCGACGATGCCCACCAGGGTGACATCCGGAAAGTGATGCCCCTTGGCCAGCATCTGGGTACCCAGCAGCACCCGCCGCCGCCCGGCATGGATATCCTCCAGCAGCGCCTCCAGGCTGCCCTTGCGGCGGGTGCTGTCGCGGTCGATGCGGGCGATGCCGAAGCGCCCGAAGTGCTGCTGGAGGTACTGCTCGATGCGCTCGGTGCCCTGACCGAGGGCTTTCAGATCCACCCCCGCGCATTCCGGACAGCGGGTGGGTACTGCCTGCTCGAAACCGCAGTGGTGGCAGATCAGCTTATGGCGGCGCTGGGTGTGCAGGGTCAGGCGGGCGTCGCAGCGCTGACAGCCGGCCAGCCAGCCGCATTCGTGGCAGATCAGGGTGGGGGCGAAACCTCGACGGTTGAGAAACAGCAGCACCTGGCCGCCGTGGTCCAGGTGTTTCTGTATGCGTTCGGCCAGCGGTTGCGAGATGCCCTGGTCCATGGGCTGGCGGCGCACGTCCAGCAACTGGATGGGCGCTTCCCGGGCGCCGCCCACCCGCTCCGGCAGGCTGAGCCACTGGTAGCGCTCGCGACGGGCGTTGTGCAGGCTCTCCAGGGCCGGGGTGGCCGAGCCCAGCAGCACCGGGATGCCGAGGCGCCGGCCCCGTACCACCGCCAGATCCCGGGCGTTGTAGCGAAACCCCTCCTGCTGCTTGAAAGAGGGGTCGTGCTCCTCGTCGATGATGATCACCCCGGGGCGGGCGAGCGGCGTGAAGATGGCCGAGCGGGTGCCGATCACCACCCGCGCCTGCCCGGCGCGGGCCTGCAACCAGGCGTTCAGCCGCTCCCGATCGCCCAGCGCCGAGTGCAGCACCGCCAACGGCCCCGGCAGGCGGGCCTGGAAGCGGGCCAGCAACTGGGGCGTCAATCCGATCTCCGGTACCAGCACCAGCGCCTGCTCGCCCCGCGCCAGAGCGGCCTGGATGATCCGCAGATACACCTCGGTCTTGCCGCTGCCGGTGACCCCCTCCAGCAGAAAACTCCGGAAGCCCCCCAGCGCCGCCACCACCGCCGCCACCGCTGCCCGCTGGGCCTCGCTGAGCTCGGGCGGGGTGCCCGCCGGGGCCGCCGGGGGCGGCGCGTCGCTGCGGATCAGCCAGCCTTTTTTCAGCAGCGTGCGGGCGGTGCCGGACCAGTCCGGCAGATCCCGCAGGGCATCGCCCCTGAGCCCCTCCGGCTCCGCCGCCAACCGGGCCAGCAACGCCCGCTGGCGGGGGGCGCGCTCCAGCGCCGGATCGGCCAGCGCCTCGCGGCCTGGCGGGCTGAGTTGCCACAGGGGCGCGGACTGGGCCTGGGCGGCGCGGCCCTGGCGCAGCAGCACCGGCAGGGCGGTGGTGATCACCTCGCCGGGGGGATGGTGGTAGTAGCGCGCCGCCCAGCCCAGCAGCGCCAGCAATTCCGCCGGCAACAGCGGCTCGCCGTCCAGCACCTCCAGCGCCGGGCGTAACTGGATCCGGGGCAGTTCGCTCTCTGCGACCAGTTCCACCAGCACCGCCACCTGTCGGGTGCGGCCGAAGGGCACCCGCAGCCGCATCCCGGGCCGGAGCGTGCCCTGGAAGCCAGGGGGAGGGAGATAATCGAACAGACGGGGCAGGGGCGAGGGAACCGCCACCCGTAGGATGTTGTCGGTCATGAGGCTATTCTAGTCTTTCCATCCAGCTTCCCTCCATCACGCCGACGCTCCCATGACCACGTTGATCCTGAAGCCCGGGCGCGAGCGCTCCCTGCGCCGTCGCCATCCCTGGTTATTCGCCAACGCCCTGGAAGAAGTCCGGGGTGAGCCACTCGCCCCGGGCGATACCGTGACGGTGCGCGATAATGCGGGCGAGATTTACGGCCAGGGCGCCTATTCGCCGGCCTCGCAACTGCGGGTGCGGATGTGGCATTTCGACCCCGCGGGAAGCGTCGATCGGGCCTTTCTGGGGGGCCGGCTGGACGCCGCCAGGGCGCTGCGGGCGCGCATGCTGGATGCCGACATCACCGGCTATCGGCTGGTGAACGCCGAGTCCGACGGGCTGCCCGGACTGATCGTCGACCGCTACGGCGAGCTGCTGGTCTGCCAGTTTCTGAGCGCCGGTGCCGAGCGCTGGCGGGATGCCCTGGTGGCGCTGCTGCGCGAGCGCTTTCCCGACTGCGGGGTTTACGAGCGCTCCGATGTGGATATCCGCCAGCGCGAGGATCTGGCGCCCCGCACCGGTCTGCTTGCCGGTCCCGAACCCGCCGAGACGGTGCAGATCCGCGAGGGCGATTGGCTGTTCCGGGTGGATCCGCGCCAGGGCCAGAAGACCGGCTTCTATCTGGACCAGCGCGACAGCCGCCGAGCGCTGGCCCGCCACGCCGACGGTGCCGAGGTGTTGAACGCGTTTTCCTACACCGGGGGTTTTGCAGTGGCGGCGCTCGCCGGCGGCGCCCGGCAGGTCAGCAACCTGGACTCCTCCGCCGGGGCGCTGCGCCTGGGCACCGTGAACCTGGCGGAAAACGGCCTGGACCCGGCCCGGGTGGAGAACCTGCAAGGGGACGCCTTCCGGCTGCTGCGCCAGTGCCGCCAGCAGGGCCGGCGCTTCGACGTGGTGGTGCTGGACCCGCCCAAGTTCATGGAGCACAAGGCCCAGTTGAAGCGCGCCAGCCGCGGCTATAAGGATATCAATCTACAGGCCTTCGGTCTGTTGCGCCCGGGGGGGTTGTTGTTCACCTTCTCCTGCTCGGGCTTGCTGGAGCCGGCGCTGTTCCAGAAGATCGTTGCCGATGCGGCGCTGGATGCCGGGCGCGCGGCGCGCATCGTCGCCAGGCTGGGGCAGGCGGCGGATCATCCCACCCTGCTGGCCTTTCCGGAGGGGCAGTATCTCAAGGGGCTGGTGGTGCAGGTGGCCTGAGGCGCGGGCGATGCGTGGCGGGCCTGGCGTGGGGGGCGGGGATGACTTAGAATAATGGACCCTGCTCATCATAAAAATTAAACTTTACCCACCTATCATCCATAGGGAGTGAGGATCATGGCTACACAGGTACATGGTCGGCTGTTTGATCGTTTTCTGCTGGGTGATCGCACCGAGGAGGGCCTCGGCTGGGATCTGGCGCATACCCCGGGGCTGGGCCATCGACCCACCGGCGGGGCGCTTTCGGGTCATCCTGTGGGGGAGGATCAGGCCGCGCCCGCCAGGCGTCATGATGGCGAGGCAATGTCGAGCCTGTTGAAAGTCGCCGCGATTCCGCCCTGCCCGCGCATGGGCACGGCCGTTTGGTTCGAGCGGGACACGGGTAAGACCTGAGTTCCCGCCACCATCCTGTTGCCCACCGCCCGGTGATCCAGCAGATCACCGGGCGGTGTCGTCTTCGGGCTCTCTCAGCGCTGACTCTGGCGGGCCAGGTGCTGGGCGGTGGGAACGGTTTTCTCCTCGCTCTCGTCCACGGCCTGTTCCTCGCTGACGGTGACCACCGCGGTGGTGACGTTGTCGTTGGCGCCATTGAGAAGCGCCGAGTGGATCAGCGCCCGCACCGATTTCTGGCTGTTGCGGCTGGACAGCACCCGCTGGATCTCGGCGTCGCTGATCACCTTGTTCAGGCCGTCGCTACAGAGCAGGAACACATCCCCGGCCTGCACCTCGCTACAGTGCCCATCGATCTCCAGTACATCGGCCGAGCCCACCGCCCGGGTGATGACATTGGCCATGGGATGGTGTAGGGCGTCCTGGGTGGTGAGCAGGCCCTGTTCCACCAGATCCTGTACGTGGCTATGATCGCGGGTGAGCTGTTCCAGGCGGTTGCCCCGCAGCCGGTAGATGCGGCTATCGCCCACCCAGAGCCAGGCCATCTGGTTGTCGCGCAGCAACAGCACCACCACGGTGCTGCCGATGGTGCGATTCTGGTAACGGCGCGCCGATTCCTCCCGTAAGCGGTGATTGACCCGCAGCAGGGTGCGGCGCACCTCCTGGATATAATCCTGCCAGTCCGGTGGCGGGGAGACGGTGCGCAGGGCATCGATGATCATCTGCGCTGCCACGTCGCCGGCCTCGTGGCCACCCATCCCGTCGGCCACCGCCCACAGGCCCAGGGTGGGAAGCTCCACACAGGCATCTTCGTTGATGGTGCGCACCATGCCGACGTGGCTATGGGCGGCGGAGGACCAGACCAAACGCCTTGCCATGGGGTTTTCTCCTAACGCTCGCGGTCCGGTCCCATCACGGCTGCCACGGATCTTTGCAAACAACAGGGTCACTGATGATCCTTGGATGATGCCTGATTGAAAACGCTGCGCAGTTCATACCAGAAGATCTCCTCGGCTTCCTTCACAGCCTCGGGGTAAAGTGTAGCCAGCCAGCGGCGAAAATCGGTGATCCGGGTGTCATCCAGGGCCTCGGCCCCGGCAGACCCGGAAAACTGCTGGGTCAGCCGATCGGCCTCGAAGCGGGCCAGCGCCCGGGCCAGCGCCACCCCCAGTTGGCGTCCGGCGCGCCAGGCCGCCAGTCGCTCGGGGGTATGCCGGTCCGGGGAGTCGCCCACCGCCCCCGCCAGCAGGTTGCGGAACAGAGTCTCGGTGCCCGCAGGCGGATCAAGGCCGGGCTGGCCGGGGCTCGGCATGGTGGGCGGCTCGCCCACCGTCCGGGCCAGGGCCGTGAGGATGGCCGAGCGGTCGAAGACATCGGTGGCGGGGTCGGTGAGTTCGCCGCTGGTGATGTGCTCGTCGGTGATGCTGACCCGGATGTCGTATTCGCCGAGGCTCAGTTCGTCGCCCTCCTTGAGCTTGACGCTGGTACCCTGGCCGAGGCGCTCCTCGGACTGGTTGAGATACAGGCCGTTGCGGCTGGTGTCGGTGATGTAGTAGCCGTCCTCGCGCCATTCCACCATGCAGTGCTGGCCGGAGATGATACGCTCCGGGTCGTGGAGCACCCAGTCGCTCTGAGGATTACGGCCGATCGCGGCGCTACCCCGCTCCAGGGTCAGCGACAGTTGCTGGCCCGGCGGCAGGCGGTTGGCGCGGATCACGCTCAGTGTCAGGGGCATCGTTCAGGCAGCCATGACGGAATCATTGCGACGGGGCGACGCCGGGTTTGCAAGATTCCCGACGTTGCAGAGACCAACCATAGAATAACGCCCTTCACCAGGCAACAACACGACTATGACCGATAGATTAACACAGATGCCCATCGTGCCATTGTCCCCGGCGCTTTGCAAAAGCCGGAAAATCCTCCACAGCGCGGCTTCCTGCGTCTGCAGGCAAGGTTAACATCTTGTAAACTAGTACGATGGTCGGGCCATTCCCGGGAGTGGGATGGCAATGGACGGGCTGCCTGCATGGTGGTGGGTCGGGTAGGCATGATCTGGTGGCGTGGCCTGGGAGGCGCTCTTGGCAAGCAATGGAAATCGGTGGTCGATTACCGGCAAGACCCGGTATCTGCTCACGCGCAAGATCGCCGTGGGTGGCATGGGCGCGGTCTACGAGGCCGAGCAGTACGGCGCCGAGGGCTTTTCCAAGACCATCGCCATCAAGACCATCCTGCCCAAGTTCTCCCGGGTGCCCATGTTCGTGGAGATGTTCATCGAGGAGGCCAAGCTGGTGGCCGACCTCGTGCATCAGAACATCGTGCAGATCTACCAGCTGGGCTGGTGGGACGATACCTATTTCATTGCCATGGAGTACATCGACGGCGTGAATCTGGAGCAGTTCATCCAGCGCCACAAGGAACTGAATCGGCTGGTGCCGGTGGATCTGGCGAGCTTTATCATCTCGCGGGTCTGCCGGGGTCTGGAATACGCCCATACCAAGCGCGACCGCAACGGCCATCTGCTGGGCATCGTACACCGCGACGTCTGCCCCAAGAACATCATGATCACCCGCGAGGGCGAGATCAAACTCACCGACTTCGGGGTGGCCAAGGCCAAGCGCTTTTACATGCGCGACGTGGAGGGCGAGTTCGTGGTGGGTAAGGACGCCTACATGTCCCCGGAGCAGGCCGCCTTCCAGCCCACCGACGGGCGCAGCGACCTGTTCAGCCTGGGTATCGTCTACTTCGAGTTGCTCACCGGGGTGAATCGCTTTCGCTCCAGCGAGACCCGCGCCGACGCCCGGCCCCTGAAGCGGCGCTTCTCCTATAATCCGCTGAAGTACCGCAAGGACATTCCCCATGAGGTGGCGCAGATCCTGGCCCGCAGCCTGCGTGCCCACGTGGAGGATCGCTACAGTAGCGCCGCCGAGATGGCCATGGCGCTGGAGATGCACATGTACTCCAAGGGCTACGGCCCCACCATCGTCAAACTCGCCAAATACCTGGACGAGATATTCCCGGAGCGCCAGGCGTTACCCCTGCCACCGTCCTCCGGGGATACCGAGATGATGTCGGAACCCACCATGGTGATCCCGGGTCGGCATTAATAGCCCGATCCGGCTACGGGTTATCTTTCCACCGTCTCGATCCAGGAGTTCGCCATGACCCCGTTCCCCGGTTTTCGCTCCCTCTACGCCCACGGCTTTGCCAGGATGGCGGTGGGGGTGCCGGCGGTGAGGGTGGCCGATCCCGCCTTCAACACCGCCCAGACCCTCGATCTCGCCCGCCGCGCCGCCGAACAGGGGGCGGTGTGCGTGCTGTTCCCGGAACTGGGGATCTCGGCCTACAGCAACGACGATCTGTTCCATCAGGACGCCTTGCTGGACGCGGTGCGCGATGAACTGGCCGGGCTGGTGGCGGCCAGCCGGGATCTCGCGCCGCTGTTGCTGGTGGGAGCGCCGCTACGCATCCGCGGGCTGCTCTACAACTGCGCGGTGGTGATCCACCGGGGCCGGGTGCTGGGGCTGGTGCCCAA
>JGI12109J20283_10937114_pt1 | contig 22190 bp, 21 predicted proteins | sample ElkSlonscriptome_12_FD_20283 | JGI IMG/M metagenome (IMG submission 20283)
TAACTATAATACTAAGTGTAACCGCCTTAACAGGTCAGGAGAACGCCAATCGAATTCCATCCGTGATCGTACAAAAATTAGACGGATCCAGATTTAACACCGGAGATATTGAGAATGATGGCAATCCAATCATTCTCAACTTTTGGGCTACTTGGTGCAGTCCGTGTAAAAATGAACTCAATAACATTGCTGAAATGTACGAAGATTGGGTAGATGAAACCGGAGTAAAGTTGGTGGCCATGTCAATCGACGATGCCAGAAATATTGGAAAAGTAGCCCCCTATGTGAATGGAAAAGCCTGGGATTACGAAGTGTTGATCGATCCCAATGGCGATTTTAAAAGAGCCTTGGGTGTGAATAATGTTCCGCACACTTTCCTTGTCGATGGAAATGGCAATATCGTTTGGCAGCACAACTCTTACAACCCCGGCGATGAATATGAATTATTTGAATTGGTTAAAAAGCTTTCTCTCGGAGAGAGTATCAATTAATTGACCGGTCCATCTTTGGCCACTAGCTAATGAAAAGTTGCTCTCTTCTAAGCCGCTTCACTAAAATCCTTTTAGTGAGCTCACTCTCTTTATCCTTTCAAAGCACCTTCGCTCAGGGAGTGGATCAAATTCTCAGCAACGGAAAGTTTAGGGGGAATTTTCAGCTCGACATGCAGTATTATCAGGAAGACACCTTAATTGGTGCCCAAGATGTGCCTGAGAAGATCCTCTCCAATGGCTTTTTAAATCTGGTCTACACCAATGGCCCTTTAACCATGGGGGTACGTTATGAAAGTTACCTGAATGCCTTACTTGGCTTTCCGGCCGGCTACGTAGGAAATGGAATCACTTATCGTTTTGCTACTTTCGACAATGAGCAGTTGAGTGTAACCGTTGGTAACTTCTACGAACAGTTTGGCAATGGCTTGATATTTAGGACTTACGAAGAAAGGGGTTTGGGTTACGACAATGTGATGGATGGTATTCGCCTAAAGTACAGATTTGACAAAGGGCTTACCTTGACTGGCATTACCGGCAAGCAGCGAATTTTCTTCGAATACGGTGACGGGATCGTAAGAGGAATAGATGCCGAACTATCGCTAAATGATGCCATCAGCAGTTTTTCTGAAAGCAAGACTAGAATAATTATTGGAGGAAGTGGCATCAGTAAGTTTCAAGCTGATCAAAACTCCCAATTCGTATTGCCCGAAAATGTCGGATCCATGGCCGGTCGGGTGATCATTAATCGTGGCTTTTTCAATTTGAATGCAGAATACGCCTGGAAATCCAATGACCCCTCTTCTGACAATGGCTTCATCTATAAGCCCGGAGAAGCGCTTTTCATTCAGGCCGCTTACTCGAGAAGGGGGTTCGGAATGGTCTTGGCTGCAAAGCGAAACGACAACATGAGCTTTAGATCAGATCGAAACGAAGACCAACAAAACCTCCTGATCAACTTTCTTCCCGCCCTTACCAAACAACACACTTACAATCTTTTGGCCACGCTGTACCCTTACGCAGTGCAGTTAAATGGGGAGATCGCTTATCAGGCCGATCTATTCTATAAATTCAAAAAAGGAACCCCCTTGGGAGGTAAATATGGTACGGACATCTCCCTGAACTATGCGACCGCCAACAACCTCGACACCACCCGCCTGAATGATGAAAATACGGTTCGACAGGGCTACTCTTCTTCCTTCTTCAATGTGGGCGAAGTGTATTTCAAAGACTTCAACGTACAGGTCACCAAGAAATTCTCAAAAAAGGTAAAGGGGATCTTCACCTACGCAAACCTGGTGTATGATCAGGATGTGATAGAAGGAAAGCCCGGCGCCCCAAAGATCTATGCGGACGTGGCCATCGCCGACGTGAGCTATAAGTTCAGTATGAGAAAAACGCTTAGGACGGAAGTGCAAGTACTTCGCACAGAACAAGATCAGGGAGATTGGGCTACTTTACTGTTGGAATACACCCTTTCACCACATTGGTTCTTTGCGTTCTTAGACCAATATAATTATGGTAATGACGACCCTGAACTTCGATTGCACTATTACAATGGCTCAATTGGCTACATTGACGGAGCGAACCGGATCAGTGTGAGTTATGGTCGTCAACGTGCAGGAATATTCTGCGTTGGCGGGGTTTGCCGGGTAGTTCCTGCCTCTAGTGGCCTCTACTTGTCGGTGACAAGTAGTTTTTAAATAACTTTGGTATATGAAGGTATTGGGAAAATCACAGGTGATTCTATTTTTATCTTTTCTAAGCTTTGCTTGCGATAAGATCGACGATCCATTTCCGGAGGGCCTGGGCACCAGTCTTGACCTTGGAGACGGTGTGGAATACATCATTGATCCGGAGCTCGACATCAGCACCGGTAATCAACTCCTCGGCTTCCTAAACAACAACAGCTGGGATTCCATTCAAGCGCCGGATAATGCCGCCCAACGCTTCATTATATTGGAAGAGTTTACGGGCCATAAGTGTTTCAATTGCCCACCGGGCACCAAAGAAGTGATTCGATTAAGCAACCAATTCCCAAACCAAGTCATCCCGGTGGCCATTCACGCGGGCACTTTCGCAGAGCCTCAGCCTAGCGGTGATAAATTCAGAACCGACCATCGGGTTCCCGGAGGACATGGGGAAGATTATTCTCAAGAATTCAACCCCGACAATGCCTTTCCAAGGGGCATGGTGAATCGAAATGGAGGTACCGTGTCTCCTGTTTCTGCTTGGCAGGCCGATGTGAATGCGGTGATCAATGACGTACCCGATGCCAGCTTAGCTTTAAGAAATTACTACGATGCATCTGCGAATCTATTGAGAATCGATCTGAATGTGCAGTGGGCGAACACGCTTCCGGAAAGCTACAATCTTCAAGTGTTGATTACTGAAGACAATGTAGTGGACTGGCAAGACAGTTTGGGAATTGATGTGGAATTCTACACGCACAGGTTCAATCTAAGAAAGGTGGTGAACGATACGTGGGGAAAAAGACTAGAGCCGGCTGTTCAGGGGGAGAGTCAAAGGATTCAGTACGTCTTACCGTTAGACACCAGCTGGAAGCCGGCAGATGTCAAATCTGTTGCTTTTATCTACAACAGTGATCAGAACTCTTATGAGATCATTCAAGCTAACTCAGCGCCCATTGAGTAGTAAAACGTTCCTTCGGTTCTCAATCCTGTTTATCATGGCGCTAGGTAGTTTTACAGCTTCCTATGGGCAAAGTAGCTTTAATGCAGGACTGTTGGCCGGAATAAACGCTTCTCAAGTGAGTGGCGATAACTATGGAGGGTTCGACAAAGCGGGCTTGTTGGTGGGCTTATTTTCCAACTTGGATGTTTCAGAAAAGGTCAACTTGCAATTTGAATTAAATTATTCTCAGAAAGGAAGCAGACGGAACCCAAGAACGGATGAAGGCGACACCGACTTTTTCTTGTTGCGGATGCATTATATCGAGATTCCTTTGATGGTAAGAACCGATTACAAACGATTTAAATTTGAGGCCGGAGGCTATTACAGCCAGCTGATCAGTTATCAACTTGAAGATGAAAACGGCGAATTTGATATTGCCCCGGAGCTGAATCAATTTAACAATAATGATATTGGCCTATTGGCCGGCGTTTATTTTAACTTTACAGAAAGCCTGTTGATGAATTGGCGATATAGTAATTCATTGGTCGATTTCAGAGAATTTGATAGTGGTGGTCAATTCATTTTCAATACGGGCATGTTTCACCATTACATGAGCATCAGTTTAAGATACGTATTCTATGGCGAGCAATAAGCGAATTGTAATTGCAGTTACCGGAGCATCAGGCTCAATCTACGCGAAATTGCTAATGGATGCATTAGTAAAATTGCAAAACCAGATCGATAAAGTAGGAGTGGTGATGTCTGATAATGCGAAATTGGTTTGGGAAACAGAGCTCGATCATAAAGACTATCAGAATTATCCTTTTGACTTTTATGGGAAAAACGATTTCATGGCTCCTTTCGCTTCCGGAAGTGCCAATTATGACTACATGGTAGTGGCGCCCTGCAGCATGGGTGCCATAGGAAGAATTGCCAATGGAATTTCCAACGACCTTACTAGCCGAGCGGCAGATGTCATCTTGAAAGAAAGAAGGCGACTGATCCTTGTGGCTAGAGAAACCCCTCTTAACAGCATTCAGCTAGAAAACATGAACCGGCTGAGCAAAGCCGGTGCCATTATTTGCCCTGCCTCACCCTCATTCTACAGCAAGCCCAAAACGATTGAGGAAGCGGTAGGCACCGTGGTTTCGAGAATTATTGATCTCCTTGATCTCCAGAATGATAGCTACCGTTGGGGAGGTAATTAACAGCCCGATTTTTAACAACTATTCAAGTTTTACTTTTGGTGGAAGGGAGACTTTTTTGTAATTTCAAAGTCACAATCAAACAGTTCTTAGATGTACGAATTAAGTAAAAAGGTACTCACTAAAGTGAGTTTCGATAGAAAGTTGTTTAGAAAGGAGTTACTTAAGTCCAAGCGCTGGCTAAAGCCGGGAGAATTGCTCATGCTCAAAGCCTGGTGCTTAGCAACTTTCGGACACATGCATCGAGAGATTATTCTGGAGGTTTTTGAGACGATCTCTTAAGAAATTCCAAATTCCTTCTTAAACCTGAATATTTGGTGCGTTTCACTGCCGATTTTTTGAATAACTCTTTAAATTTTTCTTCACCAAGTTCAAACCAGGCTTCTCTGCTTAGATCCAGCAGTTCTTTTTTAGGAAGAAATCGATCTTCCTTATGAGGTGTGGCAAAGCGATTCCAGGGACAAACGTCTTGGCAAATGTCACAACCAAAAACCCAGTCATTCATTTGCTTTTCAAATTTTGAATCGATCACTTGATCACGTAGCTCAATCGTGAGGTAAGAAATGCATTTCTGCGAGTTAATTGTACGTTCCTCTTCGATCGCTTCTGTAGGGCAAGCGTCAATGCATTTGGTGCACGTCCCACAATAGTCTCCAATCGGCGAATCATATTCCAGGTCCAGGTCGATGATCAGCTCGGCTAGGAAAAAATCTGATCCACGGCTCTTGTTGATCAGCATGCTATTCTTACCAATCCATCCCAACCCACTCTCTCTAGCCCAGGCCCGGTCTAAAACTGGAGCAGAATCAACAAAGGCGCGGCCTTCAACCTTTCCTATTTTGGCTTGAATTCTATCCATTAACTCATGTAGCTTATCTTTGATCACAAAGTGATAGTCTTCGCCAAAGGCGTATTTAGCCAATTTTGGCGCATGATCTGGTTGACTGCTTTTTGTATGGTAATTGTAAAGCAAAGAAACCACTGATTTGGCGCCTGGCACCAAAACCCTTGGATCCACTCTTTTGTCAAAATGGTTTTCCATGTAGGCCATCTTGCCTTGCTTTTGCCCTTTTAACCAACGTTCTAAACGGATGGCGTCTTCTTCTAGGAATTTGGCCTCAGCTATCCCTACAAAGTCGAAACCCAATTGATAAGCCTGACTTTTTATCCATTGTGTGTGTTCTGAAAGCTTCAATTAACGATCAAATAAGGTGCCTTCATTCGCCGATGGGGCTCGGCCGAGATGTCGATATGCTAGGTCAGTAGCCTCTCTGCCTCTTGGAGTGCGTCTGATAAACCCTTCTTTGATCAAGAAAGGTTCGTAAACTTCTTCAATGGTGCCGGCTTGTTCTCCCACCGCTGTGGCGATGGTGGTAAGTCCTACAGGCCCCCCCCTAAACTTATCGATTATAGTGGTAAGCAAGCGGTTATCCATCTCATCTAGACCATGTTCGTCCACGCTGAGTGCGGTTAATGCCATATTAGAGATCTTTAGGTCGATGGTGCCATCTCCTTTGATCTGCGCAAAGTCCCTTACCCTTCGCAGGAGGGAGTTCACAATTCTTGGCGTTCCTCTGCTTCTGCCGGCTATTTCCATAGCTGCTTTGTTCTGCACCTCCACATTAAGAATACTGGCAGAACGTTTTACGATGCTTGCCAACAGGTCTTTGTCGTAATATTCAAGCCGTGAATTGATCCCAAATCTGGCACGCAATGGCGCAGTGAGCAATCCCGCTCTTGTGGTTGCCCCAATCAGGGTAAATGGATTCAATTTGATCTGCACGGTTCGAGCATTCGGGCCGGAATCGATCATGATGTCGATCTTATAGTCTTCCATAGCCGAATAGAGGTATTCTTCTATCACGGGAGACAATCGATGTATTTCATCAATGAACAGCACATCTCCTTCATCCAGGTTGGTTAGAAGACCGGCAAGGTCGGCAGGCTTTTCAAGCACAGGGCCTGAAGTAAGCCGAAAAGAAACCTGAAGTTCATTGGCAATGATGTTTGCCAAGGTGGTCTTTCCCAGTCCCGGCGGACCGTGAAGCAAGACATGATCCAAGGCTTCTGCTCGCTGTGCAGCGGCTTCTACAAAAATCTTGAGGTTTTCTACGATTTTATCCTGACCGGCAAAATCATCGAATGAAAGTGGTCTTAAAGCCTTTTCTATCTCCTTCTCTTCAGGGCTTAAGGGCGAATGTTCCGGATCAAGGTGCTCGTTCATAGCGTGTGCATACAAAGCTAAGCATTTAAGGCTGCTTCAGCTTACCAAAGAGATCGTCAAAATATACTTTGAACTTAAGCATGTAGACCGGCGAAGTAAAACTTTCTTCCAGACTGGGGTTGGGTACGATCATCAAACGATAGCCTAAACCAAAACCAGCCCCGAAGTAATTCAAAAAACGGTATTGAAAAGCTATCGCCGGCTCATAGCTGACCACGAAGGCATATCGGATGGCTCTGGAATCATTCCTCGTTTCATAAAAGCTTTCGCCGAAACCGAATTGAACAGGAATCATCAGCTCCCACTTTCTATCTCGATAAAAGGTGTATTCTACAAAGGGAGATAGGTACCAGTAGCGCAGATCTACTTCTTTCTCTAGGCCTTCATGAATTATCGTATTCCTGTATGTGGAATAGAGCTGGTTGTATCCCATCCCGAAGGTCAATTTTTCGCCAAATTGAATCCCGGCCTTGACTCCAATTACTCTTACCCCATTCCGGCTGATAAAGGCCCCTCGACTATCTAAATAAGCTACGAAACGAGGTTCAGAGCGCAATGCTTCCTTGATCTCAGCTTCAAAGTATTGAGCCTTACCCAACAGAGAAAAAAAGACGAGCAGCATCGTCAGACTCAGTCGCATGCGCTGAAAATAAATCATAAAAAAATGTCCTTAACGAAATTAAGGACATTTTTACTTTAGTTTAGAAGTTCACTATTCTCCAGGTATTGGAATTCCTTCTTTTGATTCATCAATTTCATCTGGTGAAAGAGGCACAGTTTGAGGAATAAAATCCTTCTCCGCACCTGGCTTGCTGTAATCGTAGGCCCATCGATGTACTTCAGGAATTTCCCCTGGCCAGTTGCCGTGGATGTGCTCCACCGGAGTAGTCCACTCTAAGGTGTTAGACTCCCATGGGTTTTGTGGCGCTTTGGGGCCGTAGAAAATACTGTAAAATACATTGTAAATAAAGAACAGCTGGGCTGAAGCCCCAATGATTGCAAATATCGTTACCAGCTCATTGAGATCGTACAAGTTATCGAACATCGGGAACTCGGTATTGGCATAGTACCTTCTTGGTACACCAGCAAGTCCGAGGAAGTGCATGGGGAAAAACACTCCGTATGAAGCGATCATGGTTGCCCAGAAGTGTAAGTAGCCCAAATTCTTATTCAACATCTTACCGAACATCTTCGGGAACCAGTGATAGATTCCACTAATCATTCCAAAGGTCCCGGAAAGACCCATCACGATGTGGAAGTGACCCACTACAAAATAGGTGTCATGCACATTGATATCCAAGGCCGAATCTCCGAGTATGATTCCGGTCAAACCACCGGTAATGAATGTAGACACCAAACCTATGGCAAAGAGCATGGCCGGCGTAAACCGAATGTTTCCTTTCCAGAGGGTAGTTAGGTAGTTAAATACCTTTACTGCAGATGGGATAGCCACCAGCAAAGTTGTAAAGGTGAAAACCGCCCCTAAAAATGGATTCATACCCGTGACAAACATATGATGACCCCAAACCAAGAAGGAAATAAAGGCAATGGCTAGGATAGAACCGATCATTGCACGATAACCAAAAATTGGCTTTCGCGAGTTAGTGGCCACTACTTCTGAAGTTATTCCCAAGGCAGGCAGTAGAATGATGTAAACCTCAGGGTGTCCGAGAAACCAGAAAAGGTGTTCGTACAATACCGGACTTCCGCCTTCAACCTCTAAGGCCTGACCACCAATGTATATATCAGATAGATAAAAACTGGTTCCAAAACTTCGGTCAAAGAACAAAAGAAGAACCGCTGAAAACAGGACAGGAAAAGAGAGAACCCCCAAGACCGCAGTAATCAAAAATGCCCAAATGGTAAGCGGCATTCTGGTCATGGTCATCCCTTTTGTTCTGAGGTTAAAAACTGTGACAATGTAATTCAATGAGCCCAATAAGGAGGATACAATAAATAGTGCCATGGACACGATCCATAATGTCATTCCCATCCCCGAGCCAGGCACGGCTTCGGGCAATGCACTTAAAGGCGGGTAGATCGTCCAACCACCGGAAGCAGGACCACCCTCTACAAACAAGGATGCAATCATTACGCAGGACGACAAGAAAAAGAACCAATAAGATAACATGTTCATGAAGCCTGAAGCCATATCACGTGCTCCGAGCTGCAATGGAATTAAAAGATTGGAAAAGGTTCCACTTAATCCGGCAGTTAACAGGAAGAATACCATGATGGTACCGTGGATGGTCACTAAGGCCAAGTATTTATCCGGAGTGAGCACGCCATCCTGCACCCAATCTCCCATGAAGGTATCTAAAATGGGAAAACTTTCCCCTGGATAACCTAGTTGAAGCCGGAATATAGTTGACATAAGCATTCCCACCAACCCCATTAAGGAACCGGTTAGAAAAAATTGCTTGGCGATCATTTTATGATCGGTACTGAAAATGTACTTAAATAAAAAATCGTTGTCTTGATGATGCGCTGTTGCTGACATGCTCTTTTAAAATTTCAAATTCTTATTAAAGTTGAGCGCTAAGCTCTTCTCCTTCAATTTTGGTTTGAGTTGAATCAGTTGCTGGAGCATCTGAAGAAGCTTTTTCCTCTAGACCTTCAACTGCTAAAAACGGTTTTTGTTCGGCTATCCAATTGTTATATTCGGTTTCTGCAACCACCTTTATCACCATCTTCATATTGTAGTGAGCTGCACCACAAATCTTGTTGCACATAAGGTAGTACTCAAATTCCGGATTACCGGTTATTTCTCTCATTTGCTCGGTGGTCTTGGTAGGTTTGAAGTTAAACCTCGTCGTCATTCCGGGCACGCAGTTCATCTGAGCTCTAAAGTGAGGCATATAAGCCGAGTGGATCACATCCTGTGCTCTAAAGTAGAACTGTACGGGCTGATCTACCGGCAAGACAAATTCTGCCTTCACGTACTTGTCGTCCCATGCGTTTTGATCTGCAGAGTCTAAGCCGAGCATATTGATCCCCTCAATAAGGCGTACGCTAGCTTCACCAAACTGTTTATCTTCTCCGGGATAACGTGCCGTCCAGTCGAATTGTCTCGCATACAATTCGATTTCGAGCGGCTCATCTTCAGCTGTAAGTGGCTCCATGACGTTGTTCCAGATACTTAGTCCGTAAAGGATCAAGATCAATAGCACCAATGCGGGAATAGCCGTCCACAACAACTCCAATTTGTTGTTATGCGCAAAGAAGGTGGCCTTTCGATTCTTATTGTAGGCGTATTTCCAAGCAAAATAAAATAGTAAAATGTGAGTCACGATGAATACCGGAATGATGATGATCCAGGTAGTTTCCATCAAGTTGTCGATCACCACCCCATGCTCTGAAGCAGACACCGGAAGTACTTCGTCTCCCCATTCTACAATTTGCCAGATGATGAAGGCAAAATAAGCCAATAGGAAGATCGGCATCAAGCGGGCCTGGTATTTATGGTCTTTGTCGGTGGCCTCCCATGAATTCTCTCCTTTAAGCTTACTAGCCAGCTCCATTACTCGAATTAATTTACCAAGGGCAATTAATCCAACGAGTACCGCTAATAATATTAATAATTCTGTCATTATAATAACCTTTCTTTAGTCTGTCTAATAATTTAAATGTGCAAATGCTTGCTTTCGTCAAGGAATGGATGGTTCTTGACCAAGATTGGCGCTTTACTAAGTGAATTGAACACCGTGTAAAGAAATAAACCTAAGAACCCTAAGAACATCCCTACTTCCATAAAACCAAATTCAATATGTCCCAAACTTCCCGGAATCACCATCATGTAAACGTCGAGCCAATGACCTACAAAGATCAAGGAACCCACAAAAATGAGGTAGCCAATGATTCTTTTGGCATCTCTTGACATAAGAATAACCATTGGGAAAATAAAGTTTGTGATAAATACTCCGAAAAATAGCCATTTGAATTCTTCAATACGCTGAATGTAATATGTCACCTCTTCAGGGATATTAGAGTACCAGATCAACATGAACTGTGAAAACCACAAATAGGTCCAAAGAAAACTAATGGCAAACATCCATTTTCCGATGTCATGTACATGGCTATCATTCACAAATGGCAAATGACCTTTTCCTCTTAACCAAATGGTAAAAAGCACCAAGAAGATCATAAAGCTTACCCACATTCCGGAAAAAACGTACCAGCCAAAGAGGGTGCTAAACCAGTGTGTGTCAATAGACATGATCCAGTCCCATGCTGCGGTGGAAGAGGTAAATGCGAAAAACACCAAGAAAATTGCCGCATAGGTCATGTTTTTAAAATGGATCTTGCTCCCACCCAATTCGTCTTCCATCAAGGATCGCTTTCGGAAGAGATAAGCAAAGAAGCACCATACGCCTAAATACAATAATGTTCTGATCCAAAAGAAGGGTTGATTCAAATAGGCAGACTTCCCATCGATGATCTTGTCATAATGCTCATTCTCCACAATCCCCTCTCCGGGAGCATCCACGTATTCTGGATGATCTGTGCCGATGGTTGACTCGACCACGTATTCATGATACACTGCGTTATCCATCCAATGGTACACGTGATGGAAGTGAAGTGAGGCCGCTAGGAAAAATATAATTAAAATGCCGGCCCCAATAAAAATGAACTGGGTAATCGATTCGATCACACGCTTTAACACCACCATGTAACTTGCTTCAGTGGCATATTGCAAGGCCAAAAAGAAAAGCCCTCCTAAACTTATGGCAAAAAAGAAGAAGCCATTGACAAAAATATTTGCCCAAAAGCGATTGTGGTGTGCTGAATGATCATTGATGAAGCCAAAAATCATCGCCAATAGGCCAATGCCCATCAGTACAGAGAATAAGATCTTGGCTCTTTTACTAAATACGAATTCCATTTCTATTCTTTGATTTCGTTAGTGGTTGTAGAGTCGGTAGCATTCATTGCCATGGCATTTTCATCTGATTGCTTGGATAGAGGGTCCTTTCCTTGAAGTTTTTGCACGTAGGCTACGATCTTCCATCGGTCTTCTTCCCTGATCAGACTTGAGTGCGGTCCCATGGCGTTTAATCCATACATGATCGCATGATAGATATGACCTTCTTTCAATTCAGACATTGAACGGTCGCCTCTACGATTCGGAGTTTCGTCAGAATAGCTAGGTACCGCCCCGTAAATCGGATGTTGAATAGACCCTTGTCCTTTCCCATTCTTACCATGGCAGTGAGCGCAGAAGCTAGTATAGAGCTCTTTACCTCGTGCCAGGGTCTTTTCTTCCAAATCCAAAGGATTTGCTAAGTTCTCTCCCGCCATTTCATATCCTTCATTGGTATTTGGGTAAGCATACGGCTTATAGCCTTTAGGAATAGAATGCTCAGGAGCTTGCCGCACTGTGGAAGAATCTGGATAACTGTAATCCACGTATGTCTCGATTGCCGGAGAACGATACATGTCTGGCATGTACTCGACTCCTGGACTGTTCTCTTCAGAACCACAAGCAGTTAGGACTACTGCCACGATAAGGGCTAATCCTCCGAACTTAAATGTATTTTGTAGTAGCTTCATCTTATTACGTCTCTTATCTTTCTTCAATGGCAACCGATCCGGTTGATTTCAAATCTTTCATCAATTCATCTTTGGAGATCTGATTTTCAGATGGGTGAATCTCCATTACGAATTTATCGTCTGTAGTGTAAGGGTATGGGTTTCTCGCTTTAACACCGGGCAATGTCCAGTTTCTCAGAAAGTACGTCAGGGCCATTCCGTGTGCAGCAAGCAGTACGGTAAATTCAAATGAAATGGGCACAAATGCCGGCAAATTCTGGATCAAGAAATCATTGGGCTTACCTCCAATATTCATTGGCCAGTCCACAATCATGAAATAATACATCCCTAAAACTGCTAATGCGAGGCCGATCAGTCCGTAGATAAAGCCGGCTATGGCTAACCTGGTATGTTTAATGCCGATCACGGGATCAATTCCATGAATAGGAAAAGGTGAAAAAACATCTCTGATGTAGACACCCTTTCCAGTAAGCTTCTTAGCGCTTTCTAGAAGAACCATGTCGTCGTCGAAAGTGGCGTATATGATCTTATCGTCTGCCATAGTTATTAGTGTTGAGTAGCGTCTTCTGTGTTCTTTTTATATTGTTCTCCCGATGATCTCAGGATAGTCTTCAATTCGTTCAACGGCAATACTGGGAAGAATCTTGCAAAAAGTAGAAACAGCACAAAAAAGATCCCAATCGTACCAATAAAACAACCAATGTCGATGTAAGTTGGATGGAACATTGTCCAGCTTGAAGGCAAATAATCTCTATGCAAAGAGGTTACAATGATCACGAATCGTTCAAACCACATTCCAATGTTCACAATGATCGACATGAAAAAGGTAAAAATGATGTTGGTTCTCAATTTCTTGAACCAAAATACCTGCGGAGAAATCACGTTACAGGTCATCATTGCCCAGTAGGACCACCAATAAGGACCGGTTGCTCTATTCAGGAAGGCATAGGCCTCATATTCCACGCCGGAATACCAAGAAATGAAAAGCTCAGTGAGGTAAGCTACCCCTACGATCGAGCCCGTAACAATGATCACAATGTTCATGTATTCGATGTGCTTGATGGTAATGTAGTTCTCTAGATTCATCACTTTTCTCATGATGATCAGTAAGGTTTGTACCATAGCAAAACCAGAGAATACCGCACCAGACACAAAGTAAGGTGGGAAGATGGTGGTGTGCCAGCCCGGAATCACGGAGGTGGCGAAATCCATACTTACAATTGAGTGAACCGAGAAAACCAATGGAGTGGCTAAGCCGGCAAGTACCAAAGAGATCTCCTCAAATCGATTCCAAGCCTTTGCGTTTCCCGTCCAGCCAAAACTTAAAAGACTGTATACTTTTTTAGGCACCGTCTGGGTGACTTTATCTCGTATGGTCGCAAAATCTGGGATGAGACCGATATACCAGAATACTAAAGAAACTGAAAAGTATGTACTGATCGCAAATACATCCCAAAGTAGAGGGGAGTTGAAGTTTACCCAAAGTGATCCAAAGGTATTTGGCAATGGGAAAACGAAGTATGCCAACCAGATCCTACCCATGTGAATTCCAGGCCACACTGCGGCCATCATTACGGCGAAGATGGTCATTGCTTCAGCAGAACGGTTAATTGCCATTCTCCATTTCTGACGGAATAGGAGCAATACTGCCGAGATCAAGGTTCCTGCATGGCCGATACCAACCCACCATACGAAATTGGTGATGTCCCAGGCCCAGCCAACCGTTTTATTCAAACCCCAAGTTCCAACTCCAGTTCCTAAAAGATATAGAATACACCCAATTCCCCAAAGGGCCATAATGGCTGCAATTCCAAATGCGATCCACCAAGAGCGATTGGCCTTGCCAACCACCGGCTTTAGCACATCATCAGTGATCTGACCGTAAGTCTTCTCACCTAGTATTAATGGTTCTCTTATTGCTGCTTCTTGCTGCATGCTTTTCTATTTTAAACGCTAGTAGATTCGGTGTTTCTAACTTTTACATGATAGTAGACATTCGCCTGAGTTCCTACCTCTTCGATTACCCGATACGCCCGATCACTCTTTGAGCGTTCAAGCACCTTACTGGCCTTATTGTTGTAATCTCCAAAGGTGATCGCATTGGTTGGGCAAGCGGAAGCACATGCAGTTTCAATGTCTGTATCCACTACCGGTCTACCTTCCTTCTTCGCCGTCAACTTGCCTTCTTGTATGCGTTGCATACAAAGGCTACATTTTTCCATCACCCCTCTCGCTCGAACCGTCACATCTGGATTTAATACCATTCTGCCTAAGTCGTCTTGAGATGGGTTCAGAGCTGCAAATTTATCGTAGTTCTGATAGCTGAACCAGTTGAATCGACGAACCTTATAAGGACAGTTGTTGGCGCAATATCTTGTCCCAATACAACGATTGTAGGTCATCTGGTTGATCCCTTCATTACTGTGGGTGGTAGCCGCAACCGGACAAACCGTTTCACAGGGAGCATGATTACAATGCTGACACATCATTGGCTGATGCACCACCTGAGGATTATCCTCTGGCGTTTCCATCGCAGTGTAATTTCGCTCTTCTACATCTGTAGGGTTACTACTGAAGTAACGATCAATCCTGATCCAGTGCATCTCACGTGATCTTCTCACTTCGTCTTTTCCTACTACCGGAACGTTGTTTTCAGAGTTACAAGAAGTAACACAAGCTCCACAGCCAATGCAAGAATTGAGATCGATGGTCATGCCCCAATGGTGACCGGCAGAAGCAACCGGATGCTCTGCCCACAGGTCTACTTTATTTACATTAAGCGGTCCTTCGTGAGTCGCGATCGTATGCGCTGGATTGAAAGCGTCTTTGTCGCCAGTCTGATAGGTAGAAAATGAAGTCTCTCTCACCACCGAATCTCTTCCCATAATAGTCTGGTGAGTCTGGGTTGTGGCAATCTGATACGCCCCATCGGCATCTTCAAAACTCACCTCTGCGCTGTATTGTGCGACTTCGCCTCCCTTTAATGCCATGGCTGGAAACACATTGAATCCAATGATCTCGTTATCCTTGCCGATGCTTTGACCATAGCCTACGGCCACAGAAAGCGACTTTCTCGCTTGGCCTGGCTGTGCGACCACAGGCACATTCTCAAACTTTTGTCCGTTGATCGTGATGTGGATCGTATTGGCGTCTTTTTGCTCACCATATTCGGTAGCAAAACCGAGCTCTCTGGCATCCGTAGGATTCATGGCGATGTAATTATCCCAAGTAATCTTAGAGATGGGGTCTGGGAGCTCTTGCAACCAAGGGTTATGCGACTGATTTCCGTCGCCAATTCCCGTTTTTTGATAAAACTCTATCTCCCATTCACCGCTTGCCTGTTTTCCCATGCTTCGAGAAACCGCAACCGGGTCAATTGTATTCGCTTGCGCTTGCTCAGCGCCATTGTTATCTTTTTTCGCCTCATAGACTCCCTTTTGAAGACTGGTGTTCCAGAAATCTTCGAAAAGCGGACCTGCAGTCATGCCGCTGGTGGTCATCCAGGTTTCTTTGATAAAATCGTAGTACGACTTGTCCTCACCCATCCACTTGAGCAAGCAATCTTGCATCTGTCTAGTATCAAACAGGGGAGTGATGGTAGGCTGAGTGAGACTGTAGATTCCTGATTGTGGTTGATGATCGTTCCACGACTCCAAATAATGGTTGGATGCAGCCACGTGAGAAGCTAGAGCAGTGGACTCATTTGCTCTATTGGCAAAAACCACACTCACCTTCGCTTTGCTCATGGCTTCAGAGAATTTCAATTCGGCTGGTAACGAATAAGCCGGATTTACTCCATCAATCATTAACACGTCGACAGATCCGGAATTCAATTCGGCTACCATGGACTTGAGCTGATTATCATCACCCTTTTTCAAGTGGATGGTGGAGTCTTTGTCAATGGTCTTGCCGTAATTTCCCAATGCTTGATTGATGGCGATGGCCATTAATTGCATATTTCGGTCGTTGGATCCCACGAACAAAATCGATCTACCCTTATTGGCGATCAAGTGCTGTGCAGCTTGCTTGACTTTTTCTTCGTAAGCGGAGCTGGAAGAGGAGACTTTTGTTCCTCCGGTGGCGCTGGCCACATGATTGTAGATCGCCAACAGTAAGGCCGCATGTTCAGATGGCCTAATTGGCACCCTTACGTCGGCGTTAGAGCCCGTGAGCGACATGGAGCTTTCAAACTGAAAGTGTTTCGACATCCACCCTTTTTCCGGATTTCTGCCCTGGGCATATTGTCTAGCCAGTCCAACAGAGTTAGGAAAGGTGTTTAAGAAATCAGCCCCGATACTCACTACCGACCTAGCTTTATTGAGCTTATAGGAAGGAAGAGCGCGATTTCCAAAGGCTTCTTCGTTAGCAGACAGCGCACCACTAAAGGATATCGCGTCATAATTGATGTGCTGAACGTCTGCAGAGGTAAATTTATTTTTGAATGATTCTACCAGTCTAGTGGTGGAAGGACTGTTGATGGAATTCGTGAGGATACGCACCTTACCTCCATTGCTCAGCGCAGCCGCTAGCTTTGCTTCCACTTCTTTGTCAAATTTTGACCAACTCACCTTTTTCCCGCCAATCATTGGCGCCTTCAATCGCTGTCCGTCATATAGAGAAAGTACAGATGAGTTAATTCGTGCATTCACCGCACCAAGTGAAAATGGAGATTGCTTATTGCCTTCGATCTTAATTGGCCTCCCTTCTCGGGTCTTGACGATGATCTCTGCGTAGTCATTACCATCATTGTATGTGGTTGCATAATAGTTGGCTACCCCCGGATTGGTCTTATCCGTTTTTACGACATGAGGAATCACCTTCTGTACCGGCGTTTCGCAAGCTGCTAATGAAGCAGCCGTAACACCGAAACCAAGGTATTTAAGAAAGTCTCTTCTGTTGGTCTTTGAGCCTTCCATAAGGTCCTTATCGCCAACAAAGTCCTCCACAGGCAAGTATTCGGCAAACTCCTTGGTTTCAGCAGCTTTAAAATCAGGAGTCTGATTCAGCTCTTCTACTCCTTTCCAGTATTTTATATTCTTAGACATAAGCGATGTGGCTTGTATAAGTTCTTTTGCGTAATGGATCGATTAGTAATGACATTTTGCACATTCAATACCTCCTAACTCAGAAACCGTGATGGTACCGTTTTCTAGATACTCGGCTTTAAGTTCCTCAGGAAGTCTTTCATGGATTTCGTCATAATAGCCGTTTCCATCCATTTGTACTTTCGTTTCACGATGGCAATTGATACACCAACCCATGGTCAACGATTCATATTGTTTACCAACCGTGTAAGTTTCAACCGGGCCGTGACATTTTTGACAAGCAATCTTCCCAACAGTAACGTGCTGTGAGTGATTGAAATATACGTGGTCAGGTAAATTATGGACTTTTACCCATTTGATCGGCTTCGTGTTCGGACCATAAGTCTTAGTTACCGGATCAAAGTCTAATGCCGCATAGATCTTTCCGATCTCCTCTTTACCATACTGAGGACCCTCCTGAATGTAAGTATGACAGTTCATACATAGGTTGGCAGGAGGAATTCCGGCTGACTTGCTGTAGGCTGCACTGTTATGGCAATATTGACAATCAATGCCATTGGTTCCTGCATGTAATTCGTGCGAAAACTTAATTGGCTGCTCTGGCTCATAGCCCGTGTAGACCCCAACTCCCAGGGCGGAGTCCCAGCCTGCTTTGGCCACCAAAGCAATTAGTACGATACCAAGAAGACCCACGATTCGCTTGTTTCGATTTCCCCAATTCAGCACTCCTTGCGCTATACTGTGCGGCTCGGAGGCCTCGTCTCCAGCTTTCTTGGCTTCTACGATTGACAAAGAGTGCTGTACTTTACGGAGCACTGAGATGACAATGATCAAGGCGATGACGATGATCAAGATTAACCAAGGCGAAGTACCTTGGTCTTCCATTGGCACACCACCACCTTCAGTAGCAGCCGTGGCAGCTGTTTCTTCTACAGGTGCATTTTCATTGTAGTCTTTAATGTAGGCAAGGATTTGGTCGATCTCCTCGTTATTGACAGGCTGAGCAGGCATCAACACTTTGTTGTATTGCTCATAAACCGCAACTGCCTGTGCGTCACCGGCCTCGATCAAGGATTGAGAATTCTTGATCCACTTGTAGAGCCAATCTCTTTCGTATTTATCATATACGCCGGCAAGCCCAGGGCCTACAAGAGCATTATTTCCAGGTGAGTGACAAGAAGCGCAATAGCTCTTAAATAGCTTCTCACCAGCCTCTACCTCTGATTGTGCCTTTAGCTGTCCTAAGCCAAAGGCAAAAAGAATTGCTAATAAAGTTATGGTTCGGCGGGAAACGGAGTGCTTAGCGATTGTTAGTATATTCATACTTAAGTGGTTAAATCTTCCCATGAAACAGAACAATTTATTACTGTCTCAATAAACGGACACAAATTTAATATTGAAGTCTCATCTAGCTCTAATATTCGCGCAAAATAAAAAAAATTGCACTCAATTTAGAATGCTTCTAAATAAGGAGGTAGTAAACTGATTAAGGCGGTTAGCCGTTATTTTTGGCTTGGTAATGGTAGGTGAAAAGAAAACATTCCAATGGTAAATAAGTTTCTTCATTTCGCGGTATTTTTTGCCTTTAGCGGTATCCTTCATGCTCAAGAAGTTACCGACTCTTTAAATGAACCTGACAGCCTGGTAGACTCAAAAGTAGAAGCACTCTTTCAAAAAGCGTGGGGAGAGAAAAAGAAGCCTCGTAAAGCAGGTCACCTTAATGTGCAAAAGGACAAAAGAATAGATGAACTGATCGAGGGTTATCGAGGTCAGAAAAAGATCTATGGTTATAAAGTTCAGGTTTACTCAGGAAGATCTCGAAATGAGGCAATCAAGGAGAAGTCAAGCTTTCACAGTAAATACGGCGATAGCGAAATGACCTATCTAGTGTACCAAGCTCCCAATTTTAAAATACGTATCGGAAATTTTAGAGACCGCCTAAAAGCGACTAAAGCTTTGGAGCTTTACAAGATCGATTTTCCCTCTGCCTTTATAGTGGAAGACGAAATCAGCTTAGCCGAAAACTAGTGATCGATTAGATCCGCTTAACGAGCTCTTTGTAAATTTCAGTAAGATCCTTTTCTGCCCTTCCGGCAATTTCTAAAATCTCTGCAATAGAAACCGGGGCGAGGTTATCCGGATCGCATTCATCAGTCAAAACGGAAATGGCACAGCATCTCACACCCATGTGATTGGCTACGATCACTTCCGGAGCTGTAGACATCCCTACTGCATCTGTCCCGATGCCCCTTAAAAACCGATATTCAGCCCTGGTTTCTAAATTAGGACCTGCGACCGGCGTATATATCCCTTCATGAAGGGTAATTCCCTTCTCTAAAGCGATCGTTTTGATCAAATTATTCAGCTGCGGGTCGTATGGCTGGCTCATATCGGGAAAACGAGGTCCGAATCGATCATCATTTTGGCCCCTTAAAGGATTATCGGGTATCATATTGATGTGGTCATCGATCATCATCAATTCTCCCTTTTTAAAGTCGGGATTGACCGTGCCTGCCGCATTAGAGACCAAAAGTGTTTTTATCCCCAACAGTTTCATCACCCTGATCGGAAAAGTGATCTCTGCACCTGAATAGCCTTCATAGTAATGAAAACGCCCTTGCATGGCCACGACCATCTTGCCCTCCAAATCGCCATAGATCAATCGGCCGGTATGAGACTCTACTGTAGAAAGCGGAAAATGAGGGATGTCATGATACGGGATAGAGACCACGGCCTTGATCTGTTCGGCCAGATTGCCCAAGCCAGTTCCCAGCACAATGCCGATGTCCGCGGAAACCAGGCCTTTACTTTTTAGATAATCGCTTGCTTCCTTAGATTTATCGTACAACTTATCCATCAACTATTTTTTGAGACTTTATGAGCCAAGTCAGGAAATCCTGAGGCTTTTAGATCGTCAAAATTATCTAAATCAATCCGTTCTTCTAACAAGAAATAATTCAGTCCCAATTGATTGACCTTTAAAAGTGTTTGCTGAAGCACCCTTTCTGTGCTCCAATCGATTTGCTCAAAAAGCTGAGGATAGAATTGGCGGCATCCCAATAAATAATATCCGCCATCATTGGCAGGGCCGATGACGACGTCGGTCATCTTCAAGGCTTTAAAAGCAAGGGAGATGTGTGCATGCTTAAGGTCATAACAATCCGTTCCAATGATCAAGGTGGGTGCTGGTGATACACTTTGGGTTTCTTCAAATGCGGATCTCATTTTATCCCCTAAATCACCGGAGTCTTGTTTTCTCTTTTGAAAAAAAAGCTGACTCCAATCATCATAATGATCTACATACTCATGGTAATACAAATATCGTTTGGCCTTCACTTGCAGACATTCCTGTCTGCATTTGTTTAAAAGCGCCTTATAGACTTCAAGCGCCTTTTCATTTCCGATATCAGCCGCTAACCTGGTCTTTACTTTACCCAGAATAGGGTTTTTCATAAATACGATGAGGCTTTGATCCATTTTAATTTAAGCTAAGGTACCCTGGCAGGAGGAACCTGCACCCGCAGTACAACCGTAACAGTGCTGGTTCAATTGAATGTCTCTTTTTGAAAGTCTTTCCAAATCAAAATCATCAAGATGTTGACCTGCCTCTCGGGCTACTTTGATTTCTAACATTTGGTTAAAATCACAGTCGTAAAGATGGCCTTGCCAATCCACGGACAAGGTATTTCTGCACATCAAGCCTTCAATTGCAGCAGGGTTGTAGGAGTCGATCAACTTTTCCATATACTCTTCATAATTCTCAGAAGCGATCAAATACTCTAAAAATCGCGATATGGGCAAATTGGTAATGGTAAACAGTGCATTGAAATCAATGCCGTGATCTTTCTTTAGATTTCTTTTAAACTCGGCTTCCAGCCCCTTCTGGTCGGCAGGCAAAAATGCCCCCGCGGGATTATAGACCAGGTCGAGTTTCAATTCAGAATCAGGCCTACCATATCCCACATCATTGAGCATTTTTAAGGCCTCAATGGATTTGTTAAACACTCCGTCTCCACGCTGCGAATCGGTCTTTGACGCTTGATAAAAGGGCAATGATGAGATCACTCTGAGCTTATGCTTTGCAAAGAAGCTAGGCAGGTCGTGATACTTGGGATTAGCTAAAATAATGGTAAGGTTTGACCTCACGATGACCTCTTGCACCCCTTTGGCGACTGCCTCTTCCACGAACCACCTAAAATGCGGATTCATTTCCGGTGCGCCTCCTGTAAGATCAATGGTAGGGATCTGGTATTGCTTTACGATCTCAAGACACTTTTGCAAGTGCTGCTTGGTCATGATTTCCTTGCGGTCAGGACCGGCATCTACATGACAATGTTTGCAGGTTTGATTGCACATGTAGCCCAAATTGATCTGAAAGATCTCCAGCCTGCCAGGCTTCAATGGAAATCGCCCGCTGTCTTTTAAACGATCTTCAAAAGGAGTAAGACCAGCCTCTTTTAAACTTTCGTTTAAATAGTTTAGCTGTTTTTCGCTCTCTGAAAGTGGTGCGTTTCGCGATTTTAAAGATTTAGTTAAGGGTCTACCCATTACATTCCTATTTTTTTGGCTTTGTTCATCATTTGCACGCCATGAACCATTGACGCTCCTCCCCTAATGGCACTAGCCACGTGCACCGCTTCCATCATCTGTGCTTCAGTTACCCCTTTCTGCATAGAGTCTTCAGTGTAAGCATCTATACAATAGGGACACTGAACCGCGTGTGATACGGCAAGGGCAATCAGCGACTTTTCTCTGGCAGTGAGCGCTCCTTCTTCAAAAGCAGCTCCATACCAGTCAAAGAATTTTTCAGCCAATCTTGGCTCAAATTCAGCAATGTCACCGAATTTTTTTAGGTCTTTTGGATTGTAATAGGTCTTTTCCATTTGTGTTTTTGATTTTTGGATGTGGTATTCAGAAGAATCAGCACTTCTAAATAAAGACCACACAAGATAAGGATAGGAGATGAAAGAATTGCTTAGGTATGGGTCAGGAGAATGACAAAATTGCAATTCAACGTGATCGTTCGAAATACTGAAGTGCAGAA
>JGI12109J20283_10614587_pt1 | contig 22189 bp, 18 predicted proteins | sample ElkSlonscriptome_12_FD_20283 | JGI IMG/M metagenome (IMG submission 20283)
CATTCATCGGGACCGAGCCACAGCACGGTGAGGCCCTCGCCCTGCTGGAGGGTATTCGGCTCCACCGGCAGTTCCACCCCCAGCACGCGCTTCACCGTGCCGGGGAAGCCGGGATCGGCGGGATCGCCCCGCAGGTTCAGATAACCGAGAAACGGCAACTCGCGCAACCGCACCCCGGCGCTGGCGACGCTGGCGGTGGAGTGGGAAGTCCGCCGGGCCTGGATCAGCGGCGACTGGGCGGGTAGTTCAGACATGCTGGCGGCTCCCCTCGGGGTCGTAGAACATGGGTTCGCCGATGGTGGCCGGGATCGGCGGGCCATCCGGGCGGGAGATGTACACGGTGTCGCCGTGACGGGCGCGCCCGTTCTTCACCAGCGCCAGCGCGATGGCGCGGTTCAGGGTGGCGCTCCAGTAGCTGGAGGTGACATGCCCCAGCATGGGTACCGGCGGCGGGCCGGCCTCGCGCTGCTCGACGATCTGGCCACCCTCGGGCAACACGCTCTGTGGGTTCACGGTGAGCAGGCCCACCAGTTGCTTGCGATCGGCGCGCAGGTTATCCGCCCGTTGCAGGCCCCGCTTGCCCAGGAACTCCTTCTTGCCGAGGATCCAGGACATACCCAGATCCTCCGGGTTCACCGAGCCGTCGGTCTCCTGGCCGACGATGATGAAGCCCTTCTCGGCGCGCAGCACGTGCATGGTCTCGGTGCCGTAGGGGGTAATGCCATGGGGCTCGCCCGCCGCCATCACCGCCTCCCAGACATGCCGGGCATGGTTGGCGGGGACGTTGATCTCGTAGGAGAGCTCGCCGGTGAAGCTGATCCGCATCACCCGCGCCCCCACCCCGGCGGCGCTGCCCTCCCGGTAGCTCATGAAGGGAAAGGCCTCGGGCGAGAAGTCGATCCCCTGGCACACCGCCGCTACCACCTCGCGGCTATTCGGCCCGGCCACGCTCACCGTGGCCCAGTGATCGGTCACCGAGGTGAGATAGACCTTGAGATCGGTCCACTCGGTCTGCAACCACTGCTCCAGCCAGGTCAGCACCCGCGCCGCACCGCCGGTGGTGGTGGTCATCACGAAGTGGTTCTCGGCCAGCCGGGTGGTGACACCGTCGTCCATCACCATGCCGTCCTCGCCCAGCATCAGGCCATAGCGGCAGCGGCCCACGCCGAGCTTGGTCCAGGCGTTGGTGTAGACCAGGTTCAGGAATTTCGCGGCGTCGGGACCGCGGATGTCGATCTTGCCCAGCGTGGAGGCGTCCAGCACACCGACGCCGTTTCGCACCGCCAGGCACTCCCGGCTCACCGCCGCGTGCAGATCCTCGTTGCCCCGGGGGTAGTACCAGGGCCGCTTCCACTGACCCACGTCCTCGAAGCGGGCGCCGTGCGCCTCGTGCCAGGCGTGCAGGGCGGTCTTGCGCACCGGGTCGAACAGTTCGCCCAGATCCCGCCCGGCCAGGGTGCCGAAAGTCACCGGGGTGTAGGCCGGTCGAAAGGTGGTGGTGCCGGTGGCGGGGATGGACTGACCCAGAGCCCCCGCCAGCACCGCCATGCCGTTGATGTTGCCGGTCTTGCCCTGATCGGTGCCGAAACCCATCAGCGTGTAGCGCTTGACGTGCTCCACGTTGCGGAAACCCTCCCGCACCGCCAGTTGGATATCGGCGGCGTGGGTGTCGTTCTGCATATCGAGAAAACGCTTCGGTCCCCGCGCCGGGTCCGGCCCGGGCACCAGCCAGCAGGGCTCCAGCGGTCGCTCGGGGTATTCCCGCACCGGCGGCGCGGGCGGGCCGATGCCGTCGCAGTGGCCGGTGAGGTGGGCGGCCATGGCGCCAGCGCGAAGCCCCTGGGCCAGCGTCCCGGCCAGACTGAAGGTGCCGGCACAGGCACCCGCCGAACGCTCGGCCTGCACCGACTTCCCGGGTACGAAACAGGCCTGGGCCTCGTCCCACACCGGGCGGGCACCGGACTGGGCGTGTAGATGCACCACCGGAGACCAGCCGCCGGACACTGCCAGCAGATCGCAGCCGATGCCCTGCACCGGGCCGCGCACGCCGCTCGCGCCGTCCCGGGCCTGCACCCGCACCCCGTCCATGGCGGGACCGTACTGCACGTCCACCACCACGTGGCCGGTGAGCACGCGGATGCCGAGATCCCTGGCCCGCTGCGGCAACTCGCCGTCGGCTTCTGCGCGCACATCCACCACCTGCACCGGGATATTCGCCTCGTGCAGGGCGAGCGCGGTGTGGTAGGCGCTGTCGTTGTTGGTAAACACCACCGCGCGCTTGCCCGGGGCCACCGCATAACGGCGCACGTAGGTGTTCACGGCCGAGGCCAGCATCACCCCGGGACGGTCGTTGTTGGGGAACAGCAGCGGGCGCTCTATCGCGCCGGTGGCCAGCACCACCTGCTGGGCGCGCACCCGCCAGAGCCGCTCGCGGCTGCCCCGGTGGCTGCCGGGGGGCAGATGATCGGCACGGCGCTCGGCGATGGCGAGAAAATTATGGTCGTAGTAGCCGAACACGGTGCTGCGAGGCAGCAGCGTCACCTCGGGGTGATTCTCCAGTTCCTGGCGGGTGCGGTACAGCCACTCGCTGGCGGGTTCGCCGTCGATCTGGTCGGTGGAGGACAGCAGGCTGCCACCCAGTTCCTGCTGCTCGTCGGCCAGGATAACCCGGGCGCCGGCGCGGGCAGCCGCCAGCGCCGCCGCGAGGCCAGCGGGACCGCCGCCCACCACCAGCACCTCGCAGTGGGCGTTGAGCTTGTCGTAGTAGTCGGGGTCGGGTTCGGTGGGAGAATGCCCGAGGCCCGCCGCCTTACGGATCACATGCTCGTAGTGCATCCACAGTTTGGCCGGCCACATGAAGGTCTTGTAGTAGAAACCGGCGGGCATGAAGCGGCTCACCCAGCCGTTCACGCTCATGAGATCCCGTTCGGGGGAGGGCCAGCAGTTGACGCTGCGCGCCGTGAGCCCCGGGTAGATCTCCACCTGGGTGGCGCGGGCGTTGGGCACGGTGCGGGCGCCCTCGTTCAATTGCACGATGGCATTGGGCTCCTCCACCCCGGCGCTCATGATGCCCCGCGGCCGGTGGTACTTGAAGCTGCGTCCGACGAGGCGCACGCCGTTGGCCAGCAGCGCCGAGGCCAGGGTGTCGCCCTTGTAGCCACGATAGCGCTTGCCGTTGAAGGTGAATTCCACGGACTCGCGGCGCTGGATGCGCCCGCCCCGGGCGAGACGGTCAGGCTGGGTCATGGCTCACCTCCCGGGGTGCCTCGGCCAGGGTGTAGGTGCCGAGAATCTGGTAACTCACGGTATCGCGCTGCACCACGAACCAGCGCCGGCAACCGGCGGCGTGGCTCCACTGCTCCAGGTGTGGACCTCTGGTGTTCTTGCGCATATAGAGATAATCCGCCCACTGCTCGTCGGACAGGGCATAGGGATCACTTGGGCGGGCGATATGGGCCTCGCCGCCGTAGTGGAATTCGGTCTCGTCCCGCGGTCCGCACCAGGGACAGGTGATTTGCAACATGGTCTATGGCTCCCGAGCCGTCGATGCCGTCAGAGAATAAGATCCAGCCTGGCCTAGTGGGCCACCCCGGCCGCGCCGTGCTCATCGATGAGATGGCCGGTGTGGAAGCGCTCCAGCGAAAAGGGCGCGTTCAGTTCGTGGGGCTCGTCCCGGGCCATGGTGTGGGCGAATACCCAGCCCGAGCCGGGGGTGGCCTTGAAGCCGCCGGTGCCCCAGCCGCAGTTGAAATACAGCCCCTGTACCGGGGTCCTGGAGATGATGGGGCAGGCATCCGGCGCGGTATCGACGATGCCGCCCCACTGGCGCAGCATCCGCACCCGGCTGAAGATGGGAAACATCTCGACGATGGCCTGGATGGTGCCCTCGATCACCGAGAAGCTGCCCCGCTGGCCATAGCCGGTGTAGGAGTCGATACCGGCGCCGATCACCAACTCGCCCTTGTCGGACTGGGAGATATAACCATGCACGGCGTTGGACATCACCACGGTGTCCAGGATCGGCTTCATGGGCTCGGAGACCAGCGCCTGCAAGGGGTGGCTCTCCAGCGGCAACCGAATGCCGGCCATGTCGGCCAGCACGCTGGCGTTTCCGGCCACCACCACGCCCACCTTCGGAGTCCTGATGAAGCCGCGGCTGGTCTCCACCCCCACCACCTTGCCGTCCTCCCGGCGGATGCCGGTGACCTCGCACTGCTGGATGATGTCCACGCCGCGGGCGTCGGCCCCCCGGGCATAGCCCCAGGCCACCGCATCGTGGCGGGCGGTACCGGCGCGGGGCTGGTAGGAGGCGCCGTGGATGGGGTAGCGGGTGGCGCCGTTCAACTCGATCATGGGCACGAGTTTCTTCACGCCATTGGCGTCGATCAACTCGCCGTCGATGCCGTTCAACCGGTTGGCGTTCACCCGCCGGGAGATGTCCCGCATATCCTGGAGATTGTGACCGAGATTCAGCACCCCCCGCTGGCTGAACATCACGTTGTAGTTCAACTCCTGGCTGAGCCCCTCCCAGAGCTTCAACGACCACTCGTAGAGGTGCGCCGCCTCGTCCCAGAGATAATTGGAGCGCACAATCGTGGTGTTACGGCCGGTATTGCCGCCGCCGATCCAGCCCTTCTCCAGCACCGCGATATTGCCCATGCCGTGTTCCGCCGCCAGATAATAGGCGGTGGCCAACCCGTGGCCACCGCCGCCCACCACCACCGCATCGTACTCGGCTTTCGGTTCGGGACTGCGCCAGGCCTCGGCCCAGTTCTGGTGGTAACTGAGACCATTGCGGATCAGACTGAACACGGAATACTTTTTCATCGCTGGGGGTCACGCCATGGAGTGGTGGACGGGGGATCTCCCGTGGGACCGGAAGGATGCTTCTATAATGTTGGCCAGCCCCGTGGCCAGCCGCAAGGTGCCCGGCGCCGGTTTCCAGGCGCGCTCAGGATACACCCTGACATAGGTGTCACTTTGTCCGCCACGACAAGCCCTTATCTGCCGGCGACCCAGGAGTTTTGCATGAAAGTGGTATTGCTCAGCCCCACCGACGACCCGCGGGATTGGGAGGATCATCTGCGCCCGCTGTTCCCCGAACTGGAGTGGCGGGTCGGTCCCGACATCCCCGACCCCGGGGGGGTGCGAGCGGCGCTGGTGTGGAAACCGCCCCGCGGGAGCCTCGCCCGGTTCCCGGATCTGGCGCTGATCCAGGGGCTCGGCATGGGGGTGGATTATCTCTTTGAGGATCCGGATCTGCCGGATGTGCCCATCGCCCGGCTGGTGGACGACAATCTCATCACCCAGATGAGCGAATACGTGTGTCTGGCGGTGCTGCGCCAGCACCGCCGCGCCGACGACTACGACCGGCTCCAAACCGAGGGACGCTGGCAAAAATTACCCGCCCCCGATACCCGTGAGGCCACCGTGGGCATCCTCGGTCTTGGCACCATCGGTATGGACACCGCGCCCAGGCTCCAGCGCCTGGGGTTTCCGGTGATCGGCTGGAGCCGCACCCCGAAACAGCTCCCCGGCGTCACCTGCTACACCGGCGAGGCGGGACTGGCGGATTTCCTGGCCCGCTCGCGGTTCCTGGTCTGCCTGTTACCGCTCACTCCCGCCACCCGGAATATCCTCGACCGGGAAACCCTCGGTCGCCTGCCCCGGGGCGCTTATCTGATCAACTGCGCCCGGGGCCAGCATCTGGTGGAGGAGGATCTGCTGGTACTGCTGGACAGTGGTCACCTCACCGGTGCCACTCTGGATGTGTTTCGCCAGGAACCCCTGCCCGCCGACCATCCCTTCTGGCAGCACCCGTGTATCCGTATCACCCCCCATGTGGCCGGTCTCACCAACGCCTGGGCGGCGGCGCCTCTGGTGGCCGAAAATCTGCGCCGCCTGCGCGACGGCCAACCCCCGCGGCATCCGGTGGATCGACACCTCGGTTATTAATTTTTTCTTGATTTGTTGATCGATGTTAATGCTAACCCTGGAACTTTCACGGTAAATTTCGCAATAGGCTACAGAGCTTACAGTTTGTTACATAAGGTTTACATTCTGTTACATTAGGAAGGGCCTCCTTTATCGCAAACGAAAAACTCTAGTTCATTGGCCCTGAACCTTGCACTTGGTAGCAGAAAACGTTGATGATGCGATAAACCAACTCAACAGGAGAGGAGATCATGGAACACCGCTACAGCGAACGGGTTTCTGTACGACTTCCGATCGAGGTGTATTACCAGGCCCAACCGCCCATCAACGCCTGGGTATTGAACGTGGGACGCGAGGGCATGTACATCTTCACCGACAACCATGCCCTGCCCAGGGGCTGCTTGTTACGCCTGTCCTTCCGCTTGCCCGGTGCCGATCAGCGGGAGTTCCGGGTTCCCGCTATGGTGGTCCACAACCACGGCGGCGGTATCGGCGTGATGTTCCAGATCATCCCCAACCGTCTGGAGCAGGGGCTGGAAAAGTTACTTGAGCGGGCCGCTTCGCCATCCAAGGTGCTGGCCTTCGGTGCCGGTGACTGAGCCTAGCCCAGCCACCGTCTGGCATTGCGAAACATCCGCAACCACGGCCCGTCTTCTCCCCAGTGTTGTGGGTGCCAGCTGTGTTGCACGGTGCGAAAGATCCGTTCCGGATGGGGCATCATGATGGTGACCCGGCCATCCGGGGTGGTCACGGCGGTGAGCCCATCGGGTGAACCACCGGGATTCTGGGGATAGCGCGTGGCAGGATGCCCGCGATTATCCACGTAGCGTAGCGCGGCAAGGTTCTCCGATCGGAGCGCCGCCCCGGCGGTTTCGTCATCGAACACCGCCCGCCCCTCCCCATGGGCCACCACGATGGGCAGCCGCGATCCCTGCATGTCCTGGAAAAACAGCGACGGCGAGGGCAGCACCTCCACCAGCGACAGCCGCGCCTCGAACTGCGCCACCCGGTTGGCGGCGAAATGCGGCCAGTGTCCGGCACCCGGAATCAGCTCCCGCAGCACGGCGAGCATCTGACAGCCGTTACACACCCCCAGCGTAAAGCGCCCCGGATCCATGAAGAACGCCCCGAACAGCGTTCTCAGACGCTCGTCGAACAGGATGGCCCGCGCCCAGCCCTGGCCAGCCCCCAGCACGTCCCCGTAGGAAAAACCACCGCAGGCCACCAGCCCGTGAATATCCGCAAGGTTGCGCTCGCCCGCGGCCAGTTCGCTCATGTGAATATCCACCGCCTCGAAGCCGGCCCGGTGGAAGGCCGCCGCCATCTCCACATGGCCGTTCACCCCCTGCTCGCGGAGGATGGCCACCCGCGGGCGCCGGCCACCCACGAAGGGCGCACTGATATCCTCCGCCGGATCGAAGCCCAGATGCGGGGTGAGTCCCGGATCGGCGGGGTCCAGCAGGGCATCGAAAGCCTCCCGGGCGCAATCGGGATCGTCGCGCAGGGCCTGCATCCGGTAACTGAGTTCCCCCCACGCAGCCAGCAGTTCCCGCCAGCTCTCGCGGAGCAGGATCTTCCCATCCCAACGCAACACCAACTCGTTCCCCCCGGTGGGGACGCCCAGCACATGACAGCAATGGCCAAGCCCGGCTGCTGCGAACGCCTCCAGCACCGGTTCCCGATCCCCGGCGCGGATCTGCAACACCGCCCCCGGCTCCTCGCAGAACAGCGCCGCCAGCGGCTCCCCACCCAGTACCGCCAGATCCACCGCCAGACCGCAGTGGGCGGCGAACATCATCTCGCTCAGGCAGGCCAGCAGGCCGCCGTCGCCGATATCGTGGTAGGCCAGCAGCCGCCCCGCCCGATTCAGCCGTTGCACGGTCTGGAAAAATGCCCGCAGCAGCATGGGGTCGTCCAGATCCGGCGGGGTCTCGCCCAGCACTCCGTACACTTGACAGAGCGCCGAGCCGCCAAGCCGCTGCCGCCCCTGCCCCAGATCCACCAGCAGCAGCAGCGTATCGCCCACATCCCGGCGCAGTTCCGGGGTCAGGGTGGCGCGCACATCCGGCACCGGCGCGAACGCCGTCACCACCAGCGACAGGGGTGCCACCACGCTGCGTTGTTCACCCTCGGCCTGCCACACGGTCTTCATGGACAGGGAGTCCTTACCCACCGGGATGGCGATGCCCAGCGCCGGGCAGAGTTCGGTGGCCACCGCCCGCACGGTATCGTACAGATCGGCCTCGTCGCCCGGCTGCCCGGCCGCCGCCATCCAGTTGGCCGACAGCGCCACCCGGGACAGATCCGCCACCGGCGAGGCGGCCAGATTGGTGAGCGCCTCGGTCACCGCCAGCCTTCCGGCGGCCGGCGCATCCAGCAACGCCACCGGCGCTCGCTCGCCCAGGGCCATAGCCTCGCCGTGGTAGCCCTGAAAGCTCGCGCTGGTGACCGCCACGTCCGCCACCGGCAACTGCCACGGACCCACCATGGGATCGCGCACCGACAGCCCGCCCACGCTGCGATCGCCGATGGTGATGAGAAAGGTCTTGGCCGCCACCGCCGGGAAGCGCAGCACCCGGAACACCGCCTCGCGAAGATCCACGCCGCCGGGCAGGGGCGTACCCCGGCGGCGCAGACGACGCACGTCCCGGTGCAGGGTGGGAGTCTCGCCCAGCAACACGCCCATGGGCATCCGGATGGGGGTGTTGTCGAACTGCCGGTCCGCCAGAATCAGCGACTCTCCCCCGGCATGGCCCAGCACCGCCACCGGGCAGCGCTCGCGGGCGCAGAGCGCCTGGAATTCGGCCAGTCGTTCCCGGCGGATGGCCAGCACGTAGCGCTCCTGGGCCTCGTTGCACCAGATCTCCCGGGGCGACATGCCGGGGTCGTCGCTGGGAATCTCCCGCAACTCGAAACGCCCGCCCAGCCCGGCTCCGTCTACCAGCTCCGGCACCGCGTTGGACAACCCACCGGCGCCCACATCGTGGATGGACAGGATGGGGTTGTCCTCGCCCAGGCTCCAGCAGGCGTCGATCACCTCCTGGGCGCGGCGCTGCATCTCGGGGTTACCCCGCTGCACCGAGGCGAAATCCAGCGCCTCGCCGCTCACCCCGGCGCTCATGGAAGAGGCGGCACCCCCGCCCAAGCCGATCAGCATGGCCGGGCCGCCGATCACCAGAATGGGCGTGCCCCCGGGGAAGGGCTGCTTGGCCACATGGGCGTCGCGCACCGTGCCGAGCCCACCGGCGATCATGATGGGCTTATGATAGCCACGGATCTCGCTGCCCCCCTCCGGCGCCGGCACCCGCTGCTCGAAGGTGCGGAAGAACCCCCCCAGACAGGGCCGGCCGAACTCGTTGTTGAAACTCGCCGCGCCGATGGGTCCCTCCAGCAGGATATCCAGGGGCGCGGCGATCCGCCCGGGGCGGCCCGGATCGTCGTGCTCCCAGGGCTGGAGATAATCCGGCAGGCGCAGGTGCGAGACCGCGAAACCGGTGAGTCCCGCCTTGGGCCGGGCACCCCGGCCGGTGGCCCCCTCGTCGCGGATCTCCCCGCCCGCGCCGGTGGCGGCCCCTGGAAACGGCGAGATGGCGGTGGGGTGGTTGTGGGTCTCCACCTTGATGAGCGGATGGGCTGGCTCGTCCCGGTAGTGGTAGGCCCGGCTACCCGGCTCGCAGAAAAACCGCGGCACCGTGTAGCCCGCCAGCACCGCGGCGTTGTCGCTGTAGGCCGAGAGAACGCCCTGCGGGGAGCGACGGTGGCTCTCGCGGATCATGGCGAACAGGGAAAGAGTCTGCGCCTCGCCGTCGATGGTCCAGCGGGCGTTGAAGATCTTGTGGCGACAGTGCTCGGAGTTGGCCTGGGCGAACATCAGCAACTCCACATCGGTGGGATCACGCCCCATGGCCCGGAAGCGCTCGCAGAGATAATCGATCTCCTCCGGAGCCAGCGCCAGTCCCAGCGCGGTGTTGGCCGCCACCAGCGCCCCGCGCCCCCCCGCCAGCAGCGCCACGGTCTCCAGCGGTCGCGGAGGCGGGTGCTGAAACAGTACCGGCAGTTCTCCCGGTGCCAGCAGCGCCTCGGTCATGCGATCGGCCAGCAGCGGCGCGAGCCGGGCCGGATCCACCGGCGCGGTACCCGTCCAGTCATAGGCCACCGCCCGCTCCACCCGGGCAACGGCGCCGAGGCCGCAGCGCCAGACGATATCCGTGGCCTTGGACGACCATGGCGAGCGGGTGCCAGGGCGCGGCACCACCAGCACCCGGGCCACCTCGGCCAGCCGGGCGCCGTCCACCGGCTCGGCTGCCAGCAAGCGGGCAAGCCTTTGCCGCTGTTCATCGTCCAGCTCGTCCGCCTCCACCAGATAGCAGAGGCGGGCGCGCAAGCCCTCGGTGGGCAGTCCGTGCCGCGCCAGCAGGCGCTGGCGTTGCTGGAAACGAAAGGGGGTGAGGGCGTCAGGGCCCAGAAACATCAACATGCCGCTCTCCTCGGTCCGGCGAGAGCGGCATGATACGGTGATTGGCGGGGTCGACGGAAGCGACCGCGCCCCGTCAACTGCCGCTCAGGCTGAAGGGAATGGTGAGCGAGGATCCCGCCATCACCCGGTCACCGTGCAGCCCGTTGGCCGAGCGCAGTTCCGCCACCGGCACCCGGTACCGCCGGGCGATGGCCGAGAGGTTCTCGCCGGGCTGGATCACGTGGATCTGGGTACCCCCGGCCCCGCCACCGGCCAGTTGCCGGTCGTCGTCGTCGCGCAGCGGATGATCCCGCAGGAAATTCTTGATGCCCCGCAGGATGGCCTGCGCCACCCGGTCCTGGAACTGGGTGGTCTTCAGGTTCTTCTCCTCGCTGGGGTTGGAGATGAAGGCGGTCTCCACCAGCACCGAGGGTACATCCGGGGACTTCAGCACCGCGAATCCGGCCCGCTCCACCCGGCGCCGGTGTACCCGACCCACCTGGGACAGCTCGCCGATGACGTTCTCCGCCAGCGCCATGCTGTCGGCCAGCACCGCGTCGTGGAAGATATCGAATATCACCTCGTTCAGGGAGTCGTCGATGCTCTTCAAGTCGTCGCCGCCGATCAGGAAGGCCTCGTTCTCCTTGCGCGCCAGGTAACGGGCACGGGCGCTGGAGGCACCGCTGGTGGAGAGGATGTACACCGAGGAGCCGCCCGCCCGGGGATTGCCGGCGATGGCGTCGGCGTGGATAGAGATGAACATATCGGCCTGCTTCTGGCGGGCGATGGCGATACGGTCGTAGAGGCGGATGAAGCGGTCGTTGTCGCGGGTCATCACCGCGCGCAGACCGGGCTCGCGATTGATCAGATCCCGCAACCGTAGCGCGATGGGCAGCACCACGTCCTTCTCGTAGGTGCCGTTGGGGCCGATGGCGCCGGGATCCTTGCCGCCGTGGCCGGGGTCGATCACCACGATCCGATCCCGGGCCGGGCGGCGGACCGGCGGCGGCGTGGGTGCCGGGAAGGTCGCCAGGGTGGGCGCCGCGGCCTGCATCACGGTGGGCGTACCGGCTGCCGACGACTCATCCCGTCGACCGCTCAGCAGCGCCAGCAGGCCACCCACCGGACCGTCGCTGGCGGCTGGCGGCACCTCGGGACGGGGCCGGGGCACCGGCACCCGGGCCAGATCGGGAGCGGGCTGCCGGGCTTGCGCGGTGGGCACGGGATCCGGCGCTCGCACCTGTTGCGCCACCGCCTGGATCACTGGCGACGGCGCCCGCCGGGTGGTGCGGGCGGTGAGCCGGGGCGCGCCCAGACTCGGCAGCGCGGGCGGCGCGGGCGGCGAGGTCTCGGCCTGGGAGATCATCTCCACCGGGTGACTCACCACCCGCACCCGGGCGATATCCGGCGCCAGCCGTTCCTCGCGGAACACGTCCACCACCAGATGATGGCCGTTACGGGACACCACCGAGGATTTGCTGCGCACGAAATCCGCCAAATCCACCACGATGCGCAGATCCCGGCCATGGCGCACGCCGGTGCGCACGGCGCGGATATCGGGCGATCGCAGATTCAGGTTGACCCCGGCCTCGTCCACCCGGGCGTTCTGGATGTCCACCACGAAGCGCGGCGGATTGTTGAGGATGAAACTCTCGTATTGAATCGGTCCGCTGATTCGAAAAGCTAGCTGGGTGCCGTCCGGCAATCCCACCACCGAACCGCCACCGAGCCGCACCTGGGCGCTGGCACTCAGCACCACAGCCCACAGCAAGAGCGTTAACGGTAACCGCCGCATGCTACCCCCTTGTTGTTCTGGGTTGTCCTGCTCGTCCCCTGAATAATGTTATGAAAGATACAACAAATGACCCATTCATGCATCCCTAAACCACACGTTTCCTGCTAGTTATCGGATATTTTTGCCAGTATCGCCTCGCCCCGGGGCGTTGCGGGGGTGATACAGACCCGTCTACCGGAATCAACATGAGCGAGCGATACCCGCAGATCCGCCCCCGGCAGATGCCCCACCCCCCGATCCGGCCATTCCACCAGCACCACGCAATGGGCGTCCAGTTGATCCCTGAGGCCCAGATTTTCCAGTTCCTCGGGATCGTTGATCCGGTAAAGATCCAGATGCACGAGACGCCAGTCGCCTATCTCGTAGGGTTCCAGCAGGGTGTAGGTAGGACTGCGGACGATGCCCTGGAAGCCGAGGCTTCGCAATAAACTGCGGGCCAGGGTGGTCTTGCCGGTGCCGAGTTCCCCCTCCAGGTGGATCACCGCGCCCGGCTGGAGGGCGTTCGCCAGGTGCTCGCCCAGGGCCTCGGTGGCCTGCGGATTGGGAAGCGTCTGCTGCCACATGCCATGGCTCCTGTCAGCGGTCGGGAGCGCCAGGCGCGGGATTCACCAGTTGCCGCAGTGGCGCCAGCAGATCCCCCGCCAGTATGCCCCGCTCACCGTCGCGGGCGGCCAGATCCGCGGCCCGCCCATGTACCAGCGCCCCGACCCGGGCCGCCGCCTCGGTGTCGAGACCCTGGGCCAGCAGCCCGGCTATCACCCCGGTGAGCACATCGCCCATGCCGCCGCTGGCCATGCCCGGATTGCCGGCGTGGATCAGCCAGTTGCCGTCGGCGCCGGTCACCAGGGTGCCCGCGCCCTTCAGCAGGCACACGCCGCCGAAGCGGCTTCGCAGGGTATCCGCGGCACTGAAACGATCCGCCTGTACCTCCCCGGTGCTGGCGCCGAGCAGCCGTGCGGCCTCGCCGGGATGGGGCGTGAGCACCCAATCGTCGCGGCGCACCGGGTTATGCGCCAGCAAGTTCAACCCGTCGGCGTCCACCACCATGGGCAGGCCGTATTGCAGCACCCGGGCCAGCAGCTGTCGGCCCCAGTCGCCCTGCCCGAGGCCCGGTCCCACCGCCACCACGCTGGCCCGCTTCAGCAGGCTGTCCAGTTCCTCGGCCCGCTCCACGCCGCGCACCATCAATTCCGGGCGGGGCGAGAGCACCGCCGCCAGATGCTCCATGCGGGTGGCCACGCTCACCAGCCCCGCGCCCACCCGGGCGGCGGCCTCGGCGGCCATGCGCACCGCGCCGCCGGTGCCGAGATCGCCCCCCACCACCAGCACGTGGCCGTGGTGACCCTTGTGGGCGTCGCGGGGGCGCGGCGCAAGGCGGGTCGGCAGATCCTCGCCCGCATAGAGCCGCGCCGCCGGCTCGACACCGTGGTACACCGCCCCCGGCACCCCGAGATCGTGGAATACCACCTCGCCGCAGAGCCCGGGGCCGCGTCCGGTGTAAAGGCCGAGCTTGCGGCCGATGAAGGTGGGGGTGAGGTCGGCCTGTACCGCCACCTCCAACACCGCGCCGGTATCGGCCTGAAGCCCGGAGGGAATGTCCAGCGCCAGCACCGGCAGGTCCACCCCGTTGATGGCCTGGATGGCCTCCCGGTAGCGGCCCTCCACCGCCCGTCCCAGGCCGGTGCCGAACAGCGCATCGACGATCAGGTCGGCCTCCGGCGCCTGTCCGTTCCAGGCTTCCACGGATACCCCGAGAGCCAGGGCGTCGCGGGCGGCGGTAGCGGCGTCGCCGCTCAACTGGCCCGGATCCTTGAGGGCGATGATCTGCGCCTCCAGACCCGCGCAGACCGCCAGCCGCGCCAGCGCGTAGCCGTCGCCGGCGTTGTTGCCGCCGCCGCAGAACACCGCCAGCTTACGGGCGGCGGGGAAACGTGCCTGAAGGAGGGAGAGGGAAGCCTGCGCGGCACGGCTCATCAGGGTGTAGCCGGGGATGCCGTGGTCCTGGATGGCGCGCCGGTCCAGTTCCCGGACCTGCGCGGCCCGGTACAGGGGCGCTGACTCGCGTTGCGGGGAACTCATGGAAATTTCGGTCGCCATAGCGTGGAAGTTTCCCTGGAACATAGAGCATGACCCCGCAAAACACCAGTCCCCCGGCCCAAAAATCCCTCGTTGATACCGAGTTAGCGGAACTCGCCCGGTCCATCAAGGACTGGGGAGAGCAACTGGGTTTCCAGCAGCTCGGCATCGCCGACGTGGATCTCGCCGCCCACGAGACGCGGTTGCGGAAATGGCTGGCGGATGGCTTCCACGGCGAGATGGACTGGATGGCCCGCCACGGCACCCGTCGCAGCCGCCCCGCAGAGCTGGTGCCGGGGACGCTGCGGGTGATCTCGGCGCGGATGGATTATCTGCCGCCCGGGGGCGCCCCGCCCGGGGCGGTGCTACGCGACCGCGCGCTCGGTTACGTCTCCCGCTACGCGCTGGGCCGGGATTACCACAAGGTGCTGCGGCGGCGTCTGCAACAACTGGCCGACCGTATTCGGGACGCCATCGGCCCCTTCGGCTACCGGGCCTTCACCGACAGCGCCCCGGTGCTGGAGAAGGCGCTGGCCGAAAAAGCCGGGCTCGGCTGGATCGGCAAGCACGCCAACCTGCTGGACCGCAAGACCGGTTCCTGGTTTTTTTTGGGCGAGCTGTACGTGGATCTGCCGTTGCCGGTGGACGCACCCGCCAGCAATCACTGCGGCTCCTGCCGGGCCTGCCTGGATGTCTGCCCCACCCGCGCCATCGTCGCCCCCTACCGGGTGGATGCCCGGCGCTGCATCTCCTACCACACCATCGAGCTTCACGGCCCCATCCCGGAGGCATTCCGCCGCAGCCTGGGCAACCGCATCTACGGCTGCGACGATTGCCAGTTGATCTGCCCGTGGAACAAGTTCGCCCGGCCCACCCCGGAGGCGGATTTCCTGCCCCGCCACGGGCTGGATGCGCCGGCGCTTGTCGAACTGTTCGGCTGGGACGAGGACACCTTTCTGGCCCGCACCGAGGGCAGCGCCATCCGCCGCATCGGCCACGAGCGCTGGCTACGCAATATCGCCGTGGCGCTGGGCAACGCGCCCCATTCGGCCTCGGTAGTGGCGGCGCTGGAAGCCCGCGCCAGCCACCCCTCGGCGCTGGTGCGGGAACACGTGGCGTGGGCGCTGGCCGAGCAGGCGGCGCGCCGGGAAGCTTCGGCCTAACTCTCGCGCAGATACTGCAACAGCCCCAGGGTGGAGCTGTCGTGCTCGCCCGCGGGCTTGTCGCCCTTCAGTTCCGGCAGGATGGCGTTGCAGAGCTGCTTGCCCAGTTCCACCCCCCACTGGTCGAAGGAGTTGATGTTCCAGATCACCCCCTGCACGAACACCTTGTGCTCGTAGAGCGCGATGAGGCTGCCCAGGGTGCGGGGCGTGAGGCGCTTGTAGAGAATGGCGTTGGTGGGTTTGTTGCCGGGAAAGACTTTATAGGGCAACAGCGCCTCCAGCGCCTCCCCGCTCATGCCCTTACCCTCCAGCTCGGCGCGGGCCTCCAGTTCCGTGCGACCACGCATCAGCGCCTCGGTCTGGGCCAGGAAATTCGCCAGCAGGATGGGGTGGTGCTCGTTCATGGGCGTCTGGCTATGCACCGGCGCCAGAAAGTCGCAGGGAATCAGCCGGGTACCCTGGTGGATGAGCTGGTAGAAGGCATGCTGGCCGTTGCTGCCCGGTCCGCCCCAGATGATGGGGCCGGTGTTGTAGTCCACGTTGCGCCCATCCCGGTCGGTGCGCTTGCCGTTGGATTCCATGTCCAGTTGCTGAAGATAGTTGGGCAAGCTTCGCAGGTACTCGTCGTAGACCAGCACCGCCTGGGTATCGACCTTCAGGAAGTTGTCGTACCACACGCCCAGCACGGCGAGGATCACCGGCAGGTTGTCGCGCAGCGGCTTCTGCCGGAAGTGCTCGTCCATGGCATGGGCGCCGTCCAGCAACTGGAGGAAATTGTCCATGCCCACGTACACGGCGATGGGCAGGCCGATCGCCCCCCACAGGGAGTAGCGTCCCCCCACCCAGTCCCAGAAACCGAACATATTGCTGGGGTCGATACCGAAGCCCCGCACCGCCGGCTCGTTGGTGGACACCGCCACGAAATGCCGGGCGATGGCCGCCTCCTCGCCCAGTGCGGTGAGCGACCACTCCCGGGCGGTGTTGGCGTTGGTCATGGTCTCCTGGGTGGTGAAGGTCTTGGAGGCGATGATGAACAGGGTGGTCTCCGGATCCAGCCCCTCGAGGATCTGGTAGATATGCGCCCCGTCCACGCTGGAGACGAAATGCATTTTGAGGTTCGGATCGCCGTAGGGCTTGAGCGCCTCGCAGACCATCTTCGGCCCCAGGTCCGAGCCGCCGATGCCGATGTTCACCACGTCATGGATACGCTTGCCGGTGTGGCCCACCCAGGCGCCGGTGCGTACCCGGTCGACGAACTTGCGCATGGCGTCCAGCACCGCGTTCACCTCGGGCATCACGTCCACCCCGGCCACCTTGATGGGGCGCCCGGAGCGGTTGCGCAGCGCCACGTGCAGCACCGCCCGGTCCTCGGTGTGGTTGACGTGTTCTCCGGCGAACATCTTCTCGATCCAGCCGGTCAGTTGCGACTCCCGGGCCAGTTCGATCAACTGGTCGAACACCTCCGGGGTGATGCGGTTCTTGGAGAAATCCACCAGGATATCCTCGAAGCGCCGGGAAAAACGCTGGAAGCGCTGGGGATCGTCGGCGAACAGATCGCGCATCTGCAGGTGTTTGACCTTGAGGGTCAGATCCTCCAGATTCCGCCAGGTACTCAACTCGGTGGGATGGGACATGGGATGAATCCTCCTTGGGCGTTCCGGGCTGGGGGTCGGGCTTTGCCGGGGTGGTCACCGGTGATAGCATCTTCGACTCTGCAAGCGTAGACCAGAGGTTGCCGATGTTTCGAGTATGCCCGGAAAACTTGGTGCGGTGGGGCGTGAGTTTTTGCCTGCTGCTGCTCGGCGGCGCCGCCATGGCCCAGCAGGTGAGCGTGGTGGATGCCGAGACCCTGAATAGTCTGCAAACCCGAATGCCCGAGGTGGTGGTACTGGATGTGCGCACCGCCGAGGAATACCAGGCCGGACACGTGCCCGGGGCCATCAACATTCCCTACGATCAGTTACCCGGCGGACTCGCCGCCTTCGGGGTGAGCCCGGACCAGCCGGTGGTGACCTATTGTCGCAGCGGACGCCGGGCGGGCGTGGCACTGCAGGCGCTGGCCGTGGCGGGATTCGACAAGCTCGGTTATCTTCAGGGGGATTTTCCCGGCTGGGCGGCCAGCGGCCGGCCGGTGGTGGAGGGTCCGTGTCAGAACACCGTGGTGGCGGGCGCCGAGTGCCAGTGCGGCACGGGCGCCTGCTGATCAGTCCGGATCCGTGAGGGTCTCGATCCACGCCCGGTGAGCGGGAAAGCGCTCCAGTAGCGCGGACCGCTCGCCCAGTTCGAAATCGGCGAACTCGAAACCCGGCACCACCGTACAGCTCACCAGGGCGAAGGATGCCTGCTCTCGCACCCGGGCGCCGAACCAGCAACCGGCGGGGATGGTGAGAAGCGGCGCGGCGTCCCCATGGATGCCGAGCACCCGGTGATGCAGGTTGCCGGTGGGATCGATCGTCACCAGATCCAGGCTCGCTCCCGCGTGATAATGCCACAGTTCATCGGCCCGCAGCCGGTGCAAGCGGGAGCGATCATGACCCTCCAGCAGATAATGGATCACCGTGGCGAGGCGCCGCTCGCCCCGCGCCAGCCGGGTAGCAATGGGGGCGGTGTAGAAACGACGGTAGTGGCCGCCCTCGGGGTGGGGCTGGAGCCCGAGGCGGGCGATCCAGGCCAGCGCCTCAGGCATCGACGGCGTGGCCATGCACCGGCGTCTCGGTGCCACAGGTGGGGCAGCGGGGATTGCGCCGCACCCGGATGTTGCGCCACTCCATGGTGTAGGCGTCCAGGATCAAGATGCCCTCCAGCGGCTTGCCGAGGCCGATGATGAGCTTCATCACCTCCACCGCCTGCACGCTGCCGATGACGCCAAGCAGCGGCGCCAGCACCCCGGACTCGGCGCAGCTGTCGGTGACCTCCTCCTCGGAGGGGAACAGGCAGCGGTAACAGGCGGTGGGCACCTCCGGGCGGTAGATGAACACCTGCCCCTCCAGCCGGATGGCGGCCCCCGACACCAGCGGCGTGGCGGCCTTCACGCAGGCTTTGTTCACCGCCAGCCGGGTGGCCAGGTTATCGCAAGCATCCACCACCACATCGGCCCGGCGCACCTCGTCAAGGAGACTCTCCCCCGCCAGCACATCGTTGATGGGGGTGACCGTCACCAGCGGGTTCAGGGCGCGCAGCGTCTCCACCGCCGAGTCCACCTTGGGACGGCCGATATCGGCGGTGGCGTGAATGATCTGGCGCTGGAGGTTGGAGAGCTCCACGTTATCGAAATCCGAGATCACCAGTTGCCCCACCCCGGCGGCGGCCAGATACATGGCCACCGGCGAGCCCAGGCCCCCCATGCCGATGATCAGCACCCGGGACTGCCCGAGCTTCATCTGGCCCTCGATATCCACCCCGGGCAGCATGATCTGGCGGGTGTAGCGGAGCAGGGTCTGGTCGTCCATGTCGTCTCAGCCGCCGGTGACGCTCATGTGGCGGAAAATCAGCGGCTGGGCTTTGAGGTCGAAGTCGTGACCCTTCGGTTTCAGGTCCATGGCCTCGACGATGGCCGACTTCAGGCGTTCCATGTCGCCAGGGTGGGCGCGGATCACCTGTTTGAGGTCCATGGAATGCTCCTGGCCGAGACAGAGGAGCAGCCTGCCCTCCACGGTGAGGCGCACCCGGTTGCAATCGCCGCAGAAGTTGTGGCTGTGGGGCGAGATGAAGCCGATGCGGTTGTCGTGGCCCGCCACCCGGTAATACTTGGACGGCCCGCCGGTGGTCTCGGTGGTGGGCACCATGTCGAAGTGGTTTTCCAGATCCCGGCGGATCTCGTCGGAGGAATAATAGGCCTCGGCCCGGTCATGGTCGCCGATCACCCCCAGCGGCATCTCCTCGATGTAGGAGATATCCATGCCCCGCTCCAGCGCGAAGCGGGCCAGGTCCACCACCTCGTCGTGGTTGCGGTGCTTGAGAATCACCGCGTTCAGCTTAATCTTCCGGAAGCCGGCACGGCGGGCGGTGTCGATGCCGCGCATGACCTTATCCAGTTCCCCCACCCGGGTGATTCTGCGAAAGCGCCCGGCGTCCAGCGTATCCAGGGAGATGTTGATGCGCTTCACGCCCGCATCCACCAGATCGCCGGACATCTTCTCCAGTTGCGAGCCGTTGGTGGTGAGCACCAGCTCCTTCAGGCCAGACAGCTGCCCCAGTTCCCGGAACAGCCACAGCACATTGCGCCGCACCAGCGGCTCGCCGCCGGTGATACGAAGCTTGGTGACGCCGAGTTCGGTGAAGGCCCGGCCGATGGTGGCCAGCTCCTCCAAGGTCAGCACCCGCGCCCGGGGCAGGAAGGTCATGTCCTCGGCCATGCAGTAGACGCAGCGGAAATCGCAGCGGTCGGTGACCGAGATACGCACGTAAGTGACATGGCGGCCGAAGCGGTCGATGAGCTTGGGGCCGTCGGCAGTGTGTTGGACAGTGGCCATGGTCGTGTTCAACTCCTCCTCAACCGTGGGCCTTGCCGTGTTTCTGGTCGTAGGCGGCCTGCTGCTCGGGGGTGGCGGGGGTCTGGTGCTGTTCCTTCCACTCGCTGTAGGGCATGCCGTAGATGATCTCCCGGGCCTCGTCGTAGCTCATGGTGAGGCCCCGCTCCTCGGCGGCGGCGCGGTACCACTTGGACATACAGTTGCGGCAGAAGCTGGCCAGGTTCATGAGGTCGATGTTCTGCACCTCGGGGTGCTCGCGAAAGTGCTGCACCAGTTGGCGGAAGGCCGCCGCCTCCAACTCGATTCGGGTCTTGTCGTCCACCGTTGTACCTCCGGGGTGTTGATTATGGTAGGAATTTTTTCTCGAATTCTAGCACAGCCGGGCGGGCTCGCGGGCAGGCTGCGGGTATTCTAGACTAGCGGGCAGAACTCGTGGACATCATCGGGAGACCTGCATGCGCCTGACTCATCCATCCGTCATCTACCTGACGGTGGTGCTTTGGACGGCGATTCTTGCCGGCTGTTCCTCGTCGCCGCCTTCCAACCCGCCGGGCCAGCGCACGGTGGCGGAGGTGCTGGCGCTGTACGGACCTGCCGCCGAGCAACGGCTGGGTTCGTATTTTCGCGGCGCGGGGGTGGATTATCCCCCGAAGCGGGTGGCGCTGCTCGGCTTCAAGGCGGAGAAGCGCCTGGAACTCTGGGCCGACGACGGGCGGGGTTTCCGGGAGGTGACCCGCTACCGGGTGCAGGGGGCGAGCGGCGGCCCGGGGCCGAAGCTTCGCGAGGGTGATCGGCAGGTGCCGGAAGGACTCTACCGGATCATCTTCATGAATCCCAACAGTTGCTGTCATTTGTCGCTGCAACTGGATTATCCCAACGCATTTGACCTTTACCACGCCGCCCGGGAGGGGCGGGACAACCCCGGGGGCGAGATCTTCATCCACGGTGGGCGGGGCTCCAGCGGTTGTCTCGCGGTGGGCGACCCGGCGGTGGAGGAAATCTTCACGCTGGTGGCGCGGGTGGGCATGGACAACGCCGAGGCGATCGTTGCGCCCCATGATTTTCGCGCCCGCCCGGCCATCATCCCCGCCGGGGCGCCGGCGTGGACGCCGCAACTGTACCGGCAGGTGCGGGCGGCGCTGGGGCGGTTTCCGGGTACCTGATCCCCTGATCAGGTCTGGTGCTCGTGCATATTGCGGGGACGCCAACCCGCACACCCGTTCCTGCCAGCCTGTTCAGCCCCACTGCGGCGCGCTACAGTCCAGTTTCCGGCTTCCCAGAGGACCCGCCCCACCGTGCCGCGCCATGATCCCCGGGCCACCCCGGCCGCCCAGCGCACCCTGCTGTTCGACCGCCTCGCCACCCTGGAGCGGGCGGGCATCGCGCCGCTGGAGGCGCTCCCGAGCCTTGCCCGGGACGCGGACCCCCGGCTTACCCCGGCCATCCGGCACCTCATCCGGCAACTCCGCGACGGCCGGACACTCACCGAGGCCGGCCGGTTCAGCGGGCTGTGGCGGCCCTGGGAGATCCCGGTGATCCAGGCGGGCGAGAGCGGCGGGCGACTGGGCGACAGTTTCCAGCGATTGGCCGATTATTATCGGCGTCAGGCGGATCGCTGGCGACGACTGCGCGGCAAGCTACTGCTACCTGCCCTGACCCTGCTGATCGGCGTGCTGGTGGGTCCGCTGCCGGCGCTGGTGGGGGGCAACATCGGCGCGGCGGGCTATCTGGCGCGGGTGGTATTGCCGTTGCTGGTATTGGGTGGGCTGCTGATGTTGCTCCGCCACGCCTATCAGGGCCTGCTAGCTGGCGGCGACCAGCCGCTGGCCGCACTGCTGGGCAGACTCGCGCTCATCCGGCAGTTACGCCAGCGCGATCGCATCGCCGCCCTGGGCCTGTTGCTGGACAGCGATCTGCCCCCCGATCAGGCGTTCACGGTGCTGGCCGCGAACACCCCGGACCGGGACCTGCGCGCCCGTCTGCAACGGGCGGGGCAGGCGGTGGCGACGGGGGCATCGTTCACCGACACGCTGGTGAACACCGGCCTGCTGGACGACCCCGTGGGTCCGCAACTACTCCAGAGCGGCGAGCAGGCCGGACGCCTGCCGGAGATGCTCCATCGCTACCGGGAACGGCTGGACGAGGCGCTGGACCGGAGCCTGGACAGCCTCACCGCGATTCTGCCCTGGCTGGTATACGCGGCGGTGATCGCCTGGGTGATATTCTAGCCACCCGGGTCTTGCAGGGGCGCGAGCCGCGCCGCCAGCCGGGTCAACCGCCGCCCCGAGCGGCG
>JGI12109J20283_10204521_pt1 | contig 22130 bp, 16 predicted proteins | sample ElkSlonscriptome_12_FD_20283 | JGI IMG/M metagenome (IMG submission 20283)
CGGCTGCACAGTCACCCTGGACGCGGCCCGCCAGGTCGAGGCGCTGTTCGAATCGATCCAGCCGCGCTTCAGCCTCGAGGTCGCGCGAAGCGGCGAGGGCTACGTCGGCAGTACGCCCGGCGGCATCGACTGCGGGGCCGCGTGCAGCGCGAGCTTCGAGCAGGGCACCGTTGTCGACCTGATCGCCGCGCCGTCGAGCGGCTGGCGATTCAGTCATTGGACCGGTGCGTGCGGCGGAAACGGAGCCTGCACGGTGACCATGGACGGCCCGCGCCAGGCCGAGGCCGTGTTTGTTCAGCAGTTCGACCTGTCCGTCAACCTGGACGGCAGCGGCTCGGTGGTCAGCGACCCGGCCGGGATCGACTGCGGGACCGCGTGTTCGGCGCCGTTCGACGCCGGGACCCAGATCGTGCTGACCGCCATCCCCGACCCGGGCTGGGTCGTTGCCGGGTGGACCGGGGCTTCCTGCCCGGCGGGTTCTGCCTGTACCCTCTCACTGAATACAGCTCGAACGGTGACGGCACGTTTCGAAGAAGAAGCCGACCTGCTGTTCCGCGACGGCTTCGAGTGAAAGCGGCACGGCGGCTGCGCAGCAAAACAAGGTAGAACGAATGACAGATTCCAATCGATTCCGGCGCCTCGAAAAACTGTTCCACGAGCTGGAGGATCTGAGCCCCGACCAGCGCGCCATTCGCCTGCGCGAGCTCGCAGACTCGGAGCCCGAGATCTATCCCGCCCTGCTGCGTATGCTCGACACCTCTACAGGGGTCGAGCAGGGTGAGCAGCTGATCGACGACCTGATCGATGTCGCCGGGCGGATCACCGGCGAAGTGAAAGGCGATCCCGACGAGATCGGTCCGTATCGGCTGCAGCAACTGATCGGTGAAGGCGGAATGGGCCGGGTCTACCTGGCCGAGCAGTCCGAGCCGGTGCAACGGCGCGTGGCCCTGAAGCTGACCCGGCGCGGCCTGGACTCCGACGACGCTGCAGCCCGCTTCCGCGCCGAGCGGCAGGCCCTGGCCGTGCTCGAGCATCCCAATATCGCCCGGGTGTTCGACGCCGGCGCCACCGATGGCGGTCGGCCGTGGTTTGCCATGGAATACATCGACGGCGTGCCCATCAATCGTTGGGCTGCGGACCGAGCGCTTACGCTGCGACAGCGCATCGAACTGCTGCTGCCGATCTGCGAGGCTGTCCAGCATGCCCATGCCAAAGGCCTGATCCACCGCGATCTCAAGCCCTCGAACATCCTGGTCATCGACGATGGCGGCATCGGCCGGCCGATTGTGATCGATTTCGGTATCGCCCGGGTGGTCGATCTGAGCCTGGATGAGCGCACCCAGGCCACCCGGGTCGGGGAACTCGTCGGCACCCCGGAATACATGAGCCCCGAGCAGGCATCGCTGGGTGAGATCGATATCGACACCCGCTCCGACATCTATTCGCTGGGCCTGGTGCTTTACGAGCTGCTGGTGGGCGAGTTACCCCTTTCCAGCAATCAGCTGCGTCAGCTCGGCTTTCAGGCCATGTGCCAGGCCATTCGCGAAGGCGACACGCCGCGACCCAGTCGGGCCAACCCGAAAGCCGCCGACAGCACCACCCTGACCTGGCGATCGCGCCTGAAGGGCGACCTGGACTCGGTGCTCCTGAAGGCCCTGGCCAAGGACCGGGATTATCGCTACGGCACCGCCGCGGCGTTCGCCGATGACCTCCGCCGCTACCTTGCCAACGAACCCGTTCTGGCCCAGCCGCCATCGCTGCGATACCGTACCGGAAAGTTCATCAAGCGAAACCGGACACTGGTCGGCGCGAGCGCGATGGTCGCCTTGGCGCTGGTGGCCGCCACCGCTATTTCGGCGGTCGGGCTGATCCAGGCTCGGCAAGCCGAGCAGCGTGCTCAGATGTCGGCCGAACAGGCGAGAGAAGAAGCGCAGCGTGCTTCCGCGGCTCAACTCCAGGCTGAGAACCAGTACGAGCTTGCCAATGCCTTTCTGCTGGGACAGCGGATCTACTCGGATCTTCTGCTGGAGCAATTCGCCGGCGAAGATGGTGGCGAAGGACTCACCGAGCTTCTGATGGAGCGCTGGCGGGCGCAGCACGCAAACTGGCAGGAAAGCGAAGACACCACGACCGCGCTCAGCCTCTCTCTCGGCCGCAACTTCTATTTACGCCGCGACTACGCTACCGCTCATGAAGTCTTCGAGGGCTGGCTGGAGGCCGGGTACGGCTCAGAGGCCATGCGCGCTGCCGGACGTGAACTCTATGCCTCGAGCCTGTTCGACGCCGGCCGCCGTGAAGAAGCGCTGCCGGTATTGCGCAACGTGCTCGAAGACATGGAAAGCGGCATCCGCCGCTCGGCCGTCGACCGCTTCAACGTCGCCATCCGGATCGCGACGCAAAGCCGCCTGGAAGAGGACCTTGACCGGGCCGAAAACCTCTATGCCCAGCGCGAGCTCGAGTATGGCGTAACCAGTCCGAATGCCGCACAGCGGATCGAAAACCTGGCCGGCTTGATGAACATACGCCGCATCCGCGGTGACCTGGCCGGCAGCGCCGCCGTTCTGGAGGACATGCTCCAGGTCTACGTTGAATACCCCGAGTTCAGCTTCGGACGCAATATTGTCCACTCGCGCCTGGCCGAACTCTGGCTGTTCGACCAGGACCGCGCCGCGGACGCCGAGCAACTGGCGCGCAAGGTCATCACCGAGGACGTCGAAGTCCTGGGCGAAAGCGCCGTGACCGCCCGCGGCGGCTATCTGCTGGCGCGCGCCCTGCTCCATCAGGGCCGACTCGACGACGCTCGGCAAGCGCTGGACGCGGCAGCCGCCCTTCATGCCCGCCACTCAGGCTCCGATGTACTACCCCCCGAATACCGCCTGGCTCGAATGCTGATGGCGCTGGCCGACGATTCAGACTCGACCCACGGCGAGCATCTGGCCGCGCTGCGAGAAACAGCAGCCGATCTGCCGGCCCAATCGCCCTGGCAAGAGACGCTCGTGCTGGCAGAACTTTATCGTCAGGCCGTCATCAACCCCGGCGCTGCCGCGGACTTGCGCCAAAGCTTGCCGACCAGGCCGTCAGTCGAGCTGGAGGCCATCTACCTGCATGCGCGCCTCCGCCAACGGCTCGAGTCCAGCCCGCCGGTCCAGTAGCCGGCGGGTTCCCGCGCGCCGTGCACCATCGGCTGTCCGGCCGCGACAGGCGATCCCGCTTCTCACATCGGAGGCCCCAAAAAAACTTCTAGGAATTGAGGGAATTCGCCGTTCCCCTGCGTATAGGAGACAAACAGCACAAGAAAACGGTTCTCTGTCATGCGCAACGTTCAACCCAATGGAAGCGACACCGCGACGCTGATCCGATCCGAAGCCGAGTCAGAACTGTCCGTTGCCGCCGCACCCACGCTGCCGGCCGGAAAGGTGGCCCGGCTGTCGCCGGCCCTCAAGGCTTTTACGACCGCCATGCGCGGCCTGGACCGGATCGCGCCGCGCCTGACCACCGAGCTGATGCTCAGGCAATTCGTCCGTCCCCGTCGCCGACGCGCCTGCGATTACCGTGACTGCCTGCCGGCCGGCGCCCGGCAATTGGTTGTCGAATACCGCGGTGAAACCCTGACCGGCTGGTGCTGGGGCGAGCACGGCCCGACCGTGCTGCTGGTCCACGGCTGGGAAGACCACAGCGGCGCCATGCTGAGCCTTGTCAAGCCCCTGCGCGAGCGCGGATGCCGAGTGGTGACGCTGGATGCGCCCGGGCATGGGCTGTCGCCCGGCATGGCGACCCATTTGGTCGACACCGGCGACGCGCTGGCTGCGCTGATGACTCAATTCGGCCGCTTCGAGGCCGTCATCGCGCATTCCTACGGAGCGGCGGCCACCGCCAACCTGCTGGCGCGGCAGCCCGAGTGGATGCCGGATCATCTGACCCTGGTCTCGCCGATGCAGGACATCCGCCAGCACCTGGCCATTTTTGCCGGCATCGCCGGTCTGTCGCTGACCGGCTGGAACCGCCTCCAGCAACGGGTTCAGGAACTTCTTGGCGAACCACTCGACGACATCAGCACCCTGCAAGCTGCGGGACGACTGTGCGCTCCTGGCCTGGTCATTCACGACCGCGAAGACCCGCTGATCCCCTACGTGGTCAGCGCCCGGGTGGCCGAACGCTGGCATGCCGCCGACCTGATCGCCACCCAGGGCCTGGGACATCGCCGCACGCTGGGCTGCCCGGACGTGGTCCGCGAAGTTCTCAACCACATGGAGCGCCATCTGCGACCGAGTCCTGGCTCGCCTGCAGCCGCAGCCCGGGGAGGTCGCCATGATTGATTTGCATCCACGCGTCTCGGGCACGCATCGCGCCGATCCTGGCGCATTTCTCAACAGCCTGCTGGCCCGTCCGGGCAAGGTCCTGATCATCACGTTGCTGGCCCTGATCCCGCTGGGTGCCGGCGTGTCGAAAATCCAGAAGGATCCATCGGTCGATGCCTTTGTGCCCCACGATCACCCGGCCGAAGCGGCACGCGACCTCGCCCGCGAGTGGTTCGGGCTGGAAGACCCGGTGATCATCGGCCTGATTGGCGACAACGCACAGTCGGTGTTCACGGTCGAGGGCCTGACCGCGCTGCGTTCGCTGCATGAGCGAATTCAGGCGGTGCCGGGTGTGCGCAGTGCCGACGTCATCAGCCTGCACAGCAAGAATGCGCTCAGCGGACAACACGGTGACCTGCTGGTCGATCCGATCATTGAGCCCGGACCGATCACCGACCAGACCGCTGCTCTGGCGCTGGAGCGGGTGCGCAGCATGCCCATGCTGCTCGGCTTGCTGGCCAACGAAAACGGCAATATCGCCACCATCATCGCCCCGGTCAACGACCCCAACCGGGCCAACGACGTGTACGACCAGATCATGTCACTGACCGCCGAAGCGCCGCCGGGAATGCGCTTCCACGTCGCCGGCGTCGCCGGCATGAACGCCCGCCTGGCCGCGATTGTCGAACGCGACACGCGCATTTTCGTCCACGCAGCGATTCTGACCGTGCTGCTGATCGTGTGGCTCGCGCTGCGCCGTCCGCAGGCCGTGGTGGGTCCGCTGTTCGTCATCGCCGGTTCGGCCGCAACAGCGCTGGGGCTGCTGGGCTGGAGTGGGTCGGACTACTACCTGATCACGTCTGCGCTGCCGGTGGTGATCATGGCGCTGGCCGTGGCCGACAGCATGCATCTGTCGGTCTATTACCTGCGCTACCGAGTCGAAGACCCGCGCCTGGACTCTCGCGAGGCCATCATGCTGGCCCTGGGCCGTAGCTGGCTTCCGATCACGCTGACCAGCATGACCACGATCGCAGCCTTTATCGGCTTGTCGATTGGGGCGGACATGACGCCGATCCGTGAGTTTGGTCAATTCGCCGCCATCGGGGTGGCAGCGGCCTGGTTGCTGAGCCTGACCGGGCTGCCGGCGATCATCGTGCTGACCGACCTGAAGCCGGCACCCTCGGCCGTGGCAGCCGCCGGACGCACAGGCAGACTGGATCAACTTCTGGGCGGCATCACCCGTTTGTCGTGGCACCATCCTGTGGCCACCACGCTCGGCGTTGCCGCGCTGGTCGGCACGCTGCTGGTGTTTGCCCTGGATGCACGCTTCGACTATGAACGCAAGCGCTACTTCCAGCCGCACGATCCGGTCCGGATTGCCGACCAGGAGATCAACGGCGCGCTGGGCGGCATCAGCTTCCTCGACGTGACGGTCAGTGCGCCCGAGCCGGGCGGCATCATGACCGTCGAAGCGCTGAAGGGCATCGCCGAGCTGCGGGCACGCATGACCCGGCTACCGGAGGTTGTGCGGGTCAGCGGGATCGATCAGTCGATCGCGAAAATGCACGAAGTGCTGACCGACGCACCCGCCGGCACCCTGCCCGATCGCGCGCTTGCTCCGGCGCAGTACATGTTCCTGTACGAGGCCTCGAGCGCGCCGGAGGATTTCCGCCACGAAGTCGACTACGACCACACCCGGGCGCTGATTCGCGCGCAGCTGTCCAGCGACCGCTACTCGACAACCCGTCCGATTGTTCGCGAGCTCGAACGAGCGGTCGGCGCTTGGTCGGCGCAGACCGGACTGGAAGCAGCCGTCAGCGGTCGGGTGGCGGTCAACGAGGGCTGGATGAGCCGGCTCGCCGAGCGGCATTTTGTCGGGCTGGGGTTGGCCGCAGTCATGGTCTTCTTTGCCTCGGTGATCGCTTTCCGGGCGGTCGGACCGGCGCTTCTGGCCATGGTGCCGGTCGCGATCGGCGTGCTGTTCGTCTACGCGACCATGGGACTGCTCAAGGTCGACATCGCGCCGGCCACCTCGATGACCGCGGCCATCGCCACCGGGCTGGGCGTCGACTTCGGCATCCACCTGATCTCTCACATGCGCGCTCGGCTGCGCGCCGGGGCCAGCTTGAGCGAAGCCTTGTCCGGCCACTACCTGCTGGTCGCGCGCGCCTGTTTCTTCTCTGCAGTTGCCCTGGGGGTCGCTCTGGCGGTGATTTCCCTGAGCGGCGCACCACCGCTGCGGTGGTTCGGTCTGCTGGTAGCGGCCGGCGCCTTTGGCAGCCTGGTCGGTGCGCTGGTCATCCTGCCCGCATTGCTGACCCTGAGCCGTCCCCTCTACATCTGGAGAATTCGTCATGCTTAGCGAACCTCTGAACAACGCTGCGCGGACTGCGTTTCAGTCGGAAAAGCCGCAAATCGCGTGGTTCGCGCCCATCGTTCTGAGTCTGCTGCTGACCGGCACGGCCTGGGCCACAGACTGGCCGGAGAATCCCGAAGGCCAGGCCCTGGCCGAGCGTATCTTCGAGCGCCCGGCCAGCCCGGGGCGCGTCGGCATCATGAACTTCGAGCTGACCAACAAGCGCGGCCGCAGCCGAGAACGCGTCGCGTTGATGGCGCATTCTGAAATCGAAGAGGCGACCCGGGTCGCAATCTTCTTTACCGCGCCGGCTGCGATTCAGAACACCGCTTTTCTGAGCCACGAATATGAGGCCAGCGACGATGACAGCTGGCTGTATCTCCCGGCCACCGAGCGGGTGCGGCGCTTGCCGAGCGCCGAGCGCGGCGATGCCTTCATGGGCACCGACTTGAGCTACGGCGATATTCGCGACAACTTCCGCTTTCCCCCCGAGCACTGGCGGTTTCGAGCGAACGGCACACGCGAGGTCGATGGGCGCCAACTGATCGCACTCGAAGGCCTTGCCCACGACGAGAAAAGCGCCCGAGAAATGGGCTATGGCCGTTTCGAAGCCCTGGTCGACGAGACCAGTCTGTTTCCGCTGGTCATTGAATATTTCGACGTCCACGATCAGCCGCTCAAGCGGGTGACCGTCGGCGAAGTCGGATTGATCGGCAACGCATGGACTGCGCTGCGCTTCCAGGTAGAGAACCACCAGAGCGGTCATCGCACGCGCGTGTTTTTCGACAACATGCGCGCGGTGCCGAACCTGAGCAACCGGGTTTTTCAACCGACCGCGCTGGCTGACGGCGTTCCAAGGATTCCATAGGAGTAAGGAATATGAATGCAGGGATGCTTCGGGCGGCCACCAGGCTTGCCTCCATCGGGATGGCCCTGGCGCTGGTTCCGGGAGCTGCCGTCAGCTTCGAACGCGTGTCGCAACGCACCGAGATCGAGTACTGGGTGGGTGCAGACGGAGAAGAGGGACGAATCGCGTTATCACGCGTGAGCATTCGGCCGAGTCTGCGGTTGCGAGCCCCGAAAGACTGGGACATCGAGCTGGCCGGGCGCTTGGAGTGGGCTTATGACCGCACCGGGCTGGGAACCACAAGAAGCTATTCTCCAGCCTCGAGGCCGCTGATTGACAGTGAGCACGTTCGCCTGGAAATCGACCGCTTGATCGCCAGCCGACGATTCGGCGACAATCGTTTGAGCATTGGAAAGCAGACCGTTGCCTGGGGCGTGCTGGACGGCATTCAGATCACCGACCGCTTCGATCCGGTGCGTCGGCGCGACTTCGTTCTGACCGAGGTCCGGCCCGAACGCCTGGCGCGCTGGGGACTGCGCTGGCGACATGATGGCGAGGGCTTGAGAGCCGACTTCGCGGTGGCTTTCGACCCTACGGTCAACCAGCTGGCGCAGGCCGGTGATCGATTTGAACCACGGGCTCCTCGCTTGCGCGGCGGGCTTTCCAGCGAACTCGACAGCTCAAGCTTTGACATCGTTCAGTCCGCCCGCAATCGCTACTGGCGCGATGCCACCTACGGTTTGCGGCTGAGCCACTCCGTCGGCCGGGCCGACGCCAGCGTTTTGTTCCTTTCCGGCCCCGACACCGATCCGCTGCTGCGCCCGGGCAGTCTGGACCCGCAGCGTCCGACTATCGAACTGGCCTACCCCCGCCGCAAATTGTTCGGCGCCACCCTCGAAGTGCCCGAGGGCAGCAGGGTCTGGCGGCTCGAACTCGCCCATGTACCGGACCAGCCAATGAATGTCGAAGGCGCAAGCCCGCTGAGTAGCGACGAACGCGGCCGCACCCTGGCCGGGCTCGGCATGGACTGGAACGCACCCCAAGGCTGGTTCGTCAACACTCAGCTGGCCATCGACCGCCTGAGCAGCGGCGGGCCCGAACCGGTCCGGCCACAGACCGACGTGATCGCCACGATTCGCGCCCAGCGCGGCTTTCTACAGGACACGGTCAAACTTCGCTCCGAGGTGCTGACCTCTCTGAGCGACGGCGATGGCGTCGTCCGCACTGCGCTGGATTGGCAATTCAGCGATCCGCTGCGCTTGAGCCTTGGCGCCGATTGGCTTTTCGGTTCCCGCGATGGGTTGTTCGGTCAATACCGCGAGTCCTCGCAAGTCTGGCTGCGGTTCACTTTCGTGATCTGAGTAACCTGCTGAGAGTTCACACCTAATCGACCAGCGACCCCGGGGACGGCGATCAAGGCAGCGCTTTTTGAGGGTTGATCGCGCGACGCGGGAGCAGGGTCGCTTTGCAGCAGCTGTGGATCAAACGCATTGATCAGCGATGAACGCGTTGTCTTCTAGCAGACTCGGGACCGGTTCTTCCCGATCCACCGTTTCGATCCGGCATTCGGTTCAGTTCGCGCAATCGCCGCGATTGTTTCGAGGTCTCCGGATCGACCAGATCATGGATCACGTCTTTCCAGTGCGACAAAACTTCGGTCTCGGCAGCATCAATCTCCGGCCGGATGCCCTTCGCTCAGACGCGCCATCAGCCAGCGACGTGCGAAGCGCCACTCACGCTCGGCGGTTGACAGCGAAATCTCGAGCAAATCGGCTATTTCGGCCATACTTGCGCCCCAGAAAACGCGCAATCCAACCAACTCCGCCTTGCGTGGATCCAGCGTTTCCAGTTCCTTAAGAACAGCCGGAACATCGTCTACATCGAAGGCTTCTTCCTCGGCCAGATCGGCGAGGGTGACCTTCAAATGCGCGCCGCCTCTTTTCTGAGCATTGCGCCGACGCTGATAGTCGATGAGCGCTCTTGCCATTACCTGAGTTGCGTAACCGAAAAAGTGCCGGCGGTTCTCAAATTTCACCGGCCGATCAAGAATCTTCAGCAGAGCGTCATGCGCCAGCATTCTGGGTTCCATGGTCAGCCCATCCAGCCCACCACGATTGCCGGCGGCCATTTCCCTGGCCGCAATTTGCTCCAGCCGGCCCACAACAGCCTGGATCAAACGGTCATCGGCTCTTGACTCGCCGTCGGCAGCCGCGGCCAGCAGTCGCGTGATCGGTTGGTCATCCATGCAATAAGTCCCGTCCAGGATCGGAGCGCCGTCCTGCCTACAACGCCGCCGGTTGAAGTTACCAGACCGGCATCTGGAAGCATGACAGGGAGTATAAGCGCCCCATTTGCCGATCTCCCGGCGCATCCAAAACGGCAGGAGCGGCGCAGGTGCGTGCGATGATGCATTCCAGTTTCCCGCTCGTCGGCCGGAATCCCGAAAACCCGGCGGTCCCCGGTTTCACACTTTCCGTACTCCGACCAGGACGATCGGCCCGCCGCCGGGGACGTGGGCGTCGTGTGCTTGAGCTTAGGCTGCTGGCGTTCGGCTCGGGCCACACGATCTGCGGCTTTTCCGACTGAAAAGCGTTCCACGCAGCGTGGTTCAGCAGATCACCACGCGTTCGATCAGCGTTTCCGCGGCAAAATCGTGCTCTCCTGCTGAGGATAGCGGCCCTGCTTGTCTGCGTAGAAGTCACGGATTTGCTGGAAGTCCTCTTCGAGGTCGTTCCCGGGTACGAATGCGGGGCCGACCCCTGCCGTCTTGCGACCGTAGTCGATAAATGCCATGACGACCGGTACGCCCGCAGCTCGGGCGATGTGCCAGAAACCCGACTTCCAATGATCGGCTGCGCGCCGGGTGCCCTCCGGCGCCATGCCGAGTACGAAGTGGTCTGCCCCGGCAAACCGTTCGGCCATCTTCTCGATGGTTTTTCCAGACCGTCCACGATCGACCGGAATGCCGCCCCAGGCGCGGAAAAGCGGTCCGAGAATTCCTTTGAACAGCGTGTTCTTGCCCATCCAGTGTGCCTTGAGCCCGAGCGCCCAGGCGGCGAGCAGCCCGATGGGAAAATCCCAGTTGCTGGTATGCGGCGCAAACACCAGGACGTAGCGGCGCGTCCCGGGGTCTTGATACTCGAGCGACCAGCCGAACAACCTGAGGATAAAGCGAGCGATGAATTTCATTTACGGATTCTATCCCTCGCCCCGGCCTGCTGCCCGGAATCATCGGTTCAACAGCGACATTGTTTCGAGAAAGAAGAAGCGTCGCAATGATTCGGCGTCCCATTGCTGCAATCGCCGCCATCATCGACCAACGGTCCGGTCGCCTGGCTGCAGCAGGCAACAGCGCGCGCAGCCGTGCGGTGCGTAAGCGCCCAGAAGCCTGCCGCTGCATGCGCTCCGAGCTCCAACGGCTGTAATGCGGGATTCCAACGGAATCGGATTCGCTTGACGGCCTGATTGGCTGCCGAAAGATATTTCGAGACACGATAGGACTCTCTGAAACAACGCTGCACTGACGCGACCGAGTCCTTGCGGGAATCTCCGGCTGGGCCTGGGCGCGTGCGGTTCGGTCATTTCAAATGAGCCAGCTCCAACGAGTCAGAGACCTGGCGAAGAGCCTGCCCCGGACCTGATCCGGTGCAGGCCACGTAGGGCAATTGCGATTACAAGCGTCAAGACGAGCGGCACCACGGGGTCTACGGCTTCTCCAACTGACGCGCTCCGCGCAGAGAGATTCAGAGGCGTTCTAGCGCATCCAGAGCGCTGCCGCCATTCCCGCCCACAGCGTAAAACCGACCCAGTGGTTGCTCAGGAAGGCCCGAAAGCAGGCTTGCGGATCCCGGCCGCGAATGCGCCAGAGCTGGTGCTGGAACAGCAAGAGCGCGATGGCGACGGCGGTGAACCAGGCCGGTGACGGCAGGAAGCGCAGCCCGAAGATCACCAGGCCGGCGCTAAGCAAGCCCATCAGCGCGGCAATGATGGGGACATCGGCCGCGCCGAACAGGATGGCCGTGGAACGCACGCCGACTTTCAGGTCGTCGGCGCGGTCGGCGATTGCGTATTGCGTGTCGTAAATCAACACCCAGACGATATTCAAACAGAACAACCACCATGCTGGCTCGGGAATGGTTCCGGTTTCGGCGGCGAACGCCATGGGAATCGACCAGGCAAACGCGATGCCCAGCGCCATCTGGGGCAGATGGGTGAAGCGCTTGAAAAAAGGGTAGCTGCCTGCCAGCAGCGCCCCGAAGAACGCGAGCAATACCGTCAGACCATTGGTCATCAGAACCAGCGCGAACGCGGCCGCCATCAGCCCGAAAAACAGTCCAAGCGCCTGCTCCGGTTTCAGTTCACCGGAGGCCAGCGGACGATTCTCGGTGCGCCCGACGTGTGGGTCCAGATCGCGATCGGCCCAGTCGTTGATGACGCAGCCGGCGGCGCGCATGACGACGACGCCCAGCGTGAAGATCACGATGTTTTTCAGGCTCGGACGACCGTTGCCGGCCATGAACAGCCCCCACCAGGTCGGCCACAGCAGCAGCGCAATGCCGATCGGTCGATCGAAACGCATCAAGCGCAGCCATGGGCCGGCGGGCCCCGAAAACATCTTGGCGGTCAGCCTGAATTCCATTGAGATGCCGGTGAAGTGAAAAAACCCGCCGGTGCCGCGGCAGGGGGCTTCAGTGATGCTACGCTTGGCCACGATTGTAGATCACGACCGGTCGGCACGATGCAAGCGATCTTTTCGGTTTTCACCTTGTTGCTGGGCATCGCGATCATTCTGGCCGGGAACGGCCTGCTGGGGACGCTACTGGGTGTGCGCGGCCAGCTTGACGGGTTGTCGCCCGGCGCTTTGGGCTTGATCATGGCCGGTTACTTCGCCGGATTCGTGATCGGCACCTCGGTCGTGCCGCGTCTGATTCGCCAGATCGGCCATATCCGGGTGTTCGCGGCGCTGGCCTCGCTGGCTTCGGTCGCGACGCTGCTGCACGGCCTTTATGTCCAGCCGTTGGCATGGCTGGGCCTGAGAATCCTCTCGGGCATCTGCATCGTCGGGCTGTATATCGCCATCGAGTCCTGGCTGAACGAACGGGTCGGCAACGAAGAGCGTGGCCATGTCTTTTCAGCCTACATGACCACGACGCTGATCGGCCTGGGGGTCGGCCAGCTGCTGCTGATGGTCGGCGACGAGTCGACGCTCGAGCTGTTTGCGATGGCCTCGGTGCTGCTGTCGCTGGGCCTGGTCCCGGTGGCCATGACCGAGGTACACGAGCCGCCGATCGTTGTCGCCGGTCGCCTGGGGCTGCGAAAGCTCTATCGAATTTCACCTTTGGGCGTGCTTGCCTGCCTGTTCGCCGGCGTCTGCGCCGGTTCGTTCTGGGGCCTCGGACCCGTGTTCGCAAGCGTGGTCGGGTTGGACTCACGCGGAATCGCGGCATTCATGGGCATGACTATCCTCGGCGGTATCGTGATGCTGTGGCCGGTTGGCCGGCTTTCCGACCGGTACGCACGGCGTAACGTGCTGGCTACGGCCTGCGCGCTGGCGTCGGTCGGTGCGACAGTGACTGCCGTCACCGCTTCCTGGGGTTCGAGCTGGGTGATGCTCGGCGGTTTCCTGTACGGCTCTTTCGCGTTCAGCATGTATTCACTGGCCGCGGCCTATACCAACGACCATCTCGATCGCGGTCACGTTCTCGAAGTCACCTCGAGTCTGCAATTTGTCTGGAGCGTCGGTGCCATTGCCGGTCCGCTGATCGGCGGCCTGCTGATGCAGAGAGCGGGAGCCGCGTCGCTGATGCTTTTCATCAGCTTCAGCGCCCTGATTCCGGCGGTTTTCGCCCGCTACCGGATGTCGGTAGGGCAGCCGGTGTCGCTGGCAGAGCAGAGCGAATTCGTTCCGCAGTTCGCGACTTCGCCCGCGGCGCTGGAGATGCACCCGGACAGTCATCAGTCTGAAAACGCCCGAGGCCCGTCGGCTACGAGATGAACCGCACCCTCCGATTTTCGGCACTGGCCGCCGCTTGGCCTGGACGCGGTCCTGGATCTTCTTTCCGGACTCAGCGACCTTCGATCGGCAGCGTCGTCTCCGCGATGAATTGACCGTTCTCGACGCGGGTTGCCAGCCGCGCGCGGTCTCCGTAGGCCAGTTCCAGCCGCTGCGAAATGTTGACGAGCGCCATACGGTTGCCGTCTTCATCGAGGCGGCGGTCGTCGGGATCGGCCATCGGATTCTCGATGCGAATTCGCATACGACCACGACCGAGCGCACCCGCCTCGATCCGAAGCGTGCCGCCGCCCGGCCGCCTGGCGATGCCGTGGACCAGCGCGTTCTCGACCAGCGGCTGGATCAGCAGCGCCGGGATCTGCTGGTCCAGCGGCAGGTCGTCGGCGATCCGCCAGTCCACTTGAAGCCGGTCGCCCAGCCGCTGCGATTCGATTCGGAGATAGCCGCGCACCAGTTCGAGTTCATCGGCCAGCGCATGGGATGCGCCCGGGCGAAGCCCGGTTCGAAGCAGGTCCGACAGGTCGAGCAGCGATTCCTCGGCCTCGGCCGGCCGGGTGCGGATCAGGCTGGCCACGGTGTTGAGCGAGTTGAACAGGAAATGCGGCCGGATGCGCGCCTGAAGTGCATCGAGTCGGGCGTTGGCTTCGGACCGGACCTGGAGCTGCCACTGCCGGTACAGCGCCAGATAGCGCACGAACACCAGCGAGGCGATCAACGAGATCATCAGATTGCGCACTACCCAACCCCAGGCCTCGACATCGCTCGAGCTGGCCAGCAGTGCCGGAAAAAGTGTGAGCGCCAATAGAGAGAAGGCCACGGTGATGATCTGGATGACCCCGAAGATCGCGCCGACGGCGACGGGAGCCGAAAGCCTCATCAGCCACTTTCGACCCGAACAAAGCAGCAGCGAAGAAGCCAGAACCACGCATTCGACCATCATCGCCGTCAGGCCCAGCGTGATCCAGAAGCCGTCGAATGTCGGTGCGCCGGCAAGCGTCAATAGCAGCGAAAGCAAGAGCCCCAGCAGCACGAGCATCAGTACCGCCGTGGGTTGACAGAAATCGGGCAGGATGACCGGAGAGTCCGGGTTGCCTCTTTTCACCGGGTTCGTTGTCCTTGCGATGAAACGAGATCAAGCGTACGCCGGATTAGGCTCAAACATTTGCCTGTGATTTCGAGCGATCGGCTTCGGCCGTCCGCCCAGCCTGACGATTACGCAGATCGAGCTGCAAAAGCGTGTCGCGTTGCTAATAGTGCGCAGAGCGCCCGTCCCGGTAATGTCCAGGTTGGTTGAAGCCAGTATCGGCTACCAGCACTCCTCGATAACGTCGTCTTCGAACCCGCCCTTGGCGCCTCTTCGGCCGGTGTGATCCAGCGTGAAGTTGCCGCATTCCGTGTCCTTATCTTGAGGAGATTGAGGCGCGGCGGTCAGGTCGAAGGTTGTGGCGGTCGAATCCACGGTCACCTGATACTTGTCGTTCTCGGAGGTGATCGTGGCGCCGTCAGCCAGCGGGCAGCTCGCATCGTTGTAGGCGCTGTAGCGAGTGAAGCACCGTTCAAGCGTCTGCGAAGCCTGAAGCAGCGCGCTCTTGCCGTCGGCACGGCCCGATTTAAGCACGTACTGGTTGTAGCTCGGCAGCGCGATGCCCACGATGATTGCGAGTATCGCGATTGTAATCATCAGTTCGATCAACGTGAATCCACCGGATGCGCCCGGGGTGGTGCGACTCCGTCGCTTGTCCGAATTTACCTTTTCAAAATGCGCGTTCATGAACTGCTCCGCGTGGATTGCCTTCTTGTTGTCCGGTAATTCCTCGGGCACCTTGCATCACTGCGGCACCTGCCGCCAGACCTGACGACCGTCGCAGATATTGCCGAGCTCGATGAAGCCCGATTCTCCAAGCACCCCGAATGCGGAGCACCATCCTGACACCGCGCCGACGCTACTGCCGTCCGGGAGATCCGGTGCGTCGGGGTCGGTCGGGTCCGTGCCGCCGGGGTCGCCCGGCGTCAGCGTCGGACTGCCCGGTGGCTTGAGCACCACCGGCGGTTCGACCGGTGCTCCGATGCCGATCTCGATCACGCCGCAGTTGTTGCAGCGGTTGTCCAATTGACCCGAGCCGGTGATCGCGTCAAGCACGTAGATTCGCTGCTGACCACCGGTCGCGCAGGCATCGTCATCCGGTTCGAACGAGGAAAAGATCAATTGCCCGAAGATGACCCTGGCCTGATTGAGCACACGCTCGCCGGTATCGGTTCCGGTGGACAATTCCAGATACCAGCCGTCGTCTCCGGGATCGCCGACGATAACGCGATCTCCGCCCGATTCGGTCATCGAGACCTCGTTGAGCGAGCTGGTATTGTTGATCGAACTGTTCTTGTCAATCAATGCCCAGAAAACGTCCGGATCGTCCGGCGGAACGGTTCGGTCCGTCGCCTCGATCAATCTGCCGCTTCCCACATAGACAACCAGTCCGCCGCCGGGGTTGGCGGCCAGCGCTGGCGAAGCCGTGATCGCTCTGCCGTCCGGATCGGTGAACAATCCCGAGCTGAACCCCGAAGGAACGCTGGGCGATGCGCCACTGAAATCGACCCGCCAGACGGTGCCGTTCAGATCTCCGGCATATGCGCGCAGCAGTGAGGTACCCGTTTCCGGATTTCTGAACCCGGCAACGCCGGAAAGGCCGTTGTTTCCGGGATCGCCAAGCTGGATCTTGTTCAGCGTCGTGCCGCTGAACAGGTCCACGATATACATGTACGCCTGCTCGTCCTGGCTGCCGTAGCCGTTGCCAAAGATCGCAACCCATTTGTCGCCGATGCGCTCGATGATCGGCTTGCCGAAGGTGTAGCCAAGGTCCGGGTCGTCGTCGTTGCTGAACTCCCACAGAACGCTCGGACTAGAGGGGTTGGTGATATCCAGGGCATAAATCGCTTTTCCGCCAGCTCCGAGGCCGCCGACCAGGACGGTCTTCCAGCCGCTGTTGTAGGCGTCCCCGACCGCTATCTGGCCGTCTACGAAGAACTGGTGCTGGTAGGTCGGGTTGGCGAGTGAGCCGATGCCGTCGAGTACCGCGTTCGGCACATAGGCCATCACTTCGCTGCCGGTTTTGGAGTTGAAACCATGCAACATGCCGTCGTTGCCGCCGACGTAGACCACGGGAGGCCTGGTTGTTTTCGCGCCATCTACATAGCTGGCATAGGAACTACCTGCCGTTCCGTCCAGGCGCGACCAGCCTTCATTCGATGGACCGGCCAAAACCGGTCGAGAATTGACGATGTCGCCGAGAACAGTGTCGCCGCGCAGCCGGAATCCGCTGGCTTCATTGCTGCGATCGCCACGCAGATAATCGATGACCTGGTTGATCGGCTGGCCGTCGGTGCTCGAGGCGATGCGCGCCTTCATTGCTGACGAAAACGAGGTGTCGGTGTTATTGAAGTCGGCCTGTACCTCCGAGTCGCTGTTCCAGGTAATGATTTTTCGTGAACCCGCCGAGGGCAACTCGTCCGAAGCGCGCCATTCGACTGCGTTGCTCAGCGGATCGAGTCCAACCAGGTCGCCCGACCAAAAATCAGACTCGAAGCGCGCCTGAATAGCCAGCGTTTCGGTATCCAGCCGAGTCGAAGTCGTCGAAACCGAGGTCACCGTGTTTGTGGTTTCCGAAAGAATCGTTTCGAATGCATCGGAAAGCGCCGTGACCATGGACGCCGCGTCGCCGGCCAGGAAATAGTTATCCGGACGCGGCATGGTCTGGCCGCGACCCCGTCCGCCGAACGGAGAAATCGTATCGCCATTGGTATGCCACCAGTCCTGCTCCAGTGAGTCGGCCATCGGGTCGAAATCGTCGGGCACGTCGGCGCCGCCGTATTTTGTCGCCAGGATGTACTGGTTGTAAGGAATGGTCTCAAGGCTCTGCGCCTCGAGCACGTCGACCCAATGCGTGGCCATGGTGGTCTTGCCCGGCTCACTCGGGCGCATGTCGGTGGTATTGGCCCAATAGGCGAGCGATGCAATATATCCAGAGTTGTTCCGGCCCGTCCAACTGCCACCTGCACTTCCGATGTTGGTGCTGCCTTCCATCGTATCGATTCGGCTGCCGACTTCGACCACGTCGATCCACGTGTCGCTGTCGACCCGTCCAGGCTTGCTCGGCTCATCGTTACCGCTGGTAGGTCCGGGAAGGTTCTTGTCGCGGTGGGTGTAAATGTCGCCGATGCCCAACGCCACATTGATCTGGCACGAGAACTGGACCGGATCATGGCCGCCCTTGTCCCAGTCGGTAATCACCGGGAACCCGTCGGCTCTTTCATAGTTGGTGTTGTTGGTGTATGCGTTGACGTTGTCCTCGCCGCGAATGTATCGGACCGCCGCGTAGAACAATTCGCTGACCGGGTCCTGGCTCTTGTGGTTCTTGCTGGTCATCTGGCCGAACTTATTGATGTAGTTGATGACTCCGCTATCCTCGATCGTGATGCCGAATTCATCCGATGTGTCTTGTGCGTCATCTGCATCCGGATTCCGGAACAGCACGCCGGTAGCGGGATTCCATTCGGTTTGCGGATTGGCGCCGCCGCCTGGAAGGCTGGGCCCGACGAATTTCTGGCGCGCACGGAGCGCGGCGCCGTCGCGGCTGCTGCCGTCCTGATTGAGGTAACCGAACACACTGTATCGAAGCTGTTCGTAGTTCGCCTGGATCAGGCCTTCGGGCTTGGATGCCGATCCATAGCTCACGCAGTTGTCTTCTTCGAGCCCGGACACGCACACGGCCACGCGAATGGCGACGTCGTAGGCCCGGTCGTTCAGGTCATCCGGGTCTGACGGCGGATGGGTCAATGGATTGAACGGCGTGCCGCTTCCAACATCGGTGCCATTGAGTCGGAATCGCATGCGGTTGCCCAGTCCTTCGATGCGCATGCGCATCGAGCTGGCGGTGCTGAACGGCGTCGCGCCGTGCAGGATCGAAGCATTGTTGATCGAGCGATTCGGATAGATGCCGGTCCCGCCCTGACCCGTGTGCCGAGCCTTTTCAAGCCAGGTTTCCGTCGCCGTGTCGCGTGCGCGAAGGCCGCCGGTCAGAACCTTACGGAACGGGTCGATGGTCTGGGTGGCCGCCCAGTTCAGGAAGTTTCCGCTCCAGAGCCCGGTGCACTCGCGTCCGGCCGCAGCACCGACTGGATAGAAGTGTCGATCCGCCGCGTTGCCGCTGTGTCGGTACTCATAGCACTTGTCCGAATCGAAATAACCGACGAACTCAATGGTCGGCGTGTAGTTCGATCGAAGATTGGCGACACTGACGATCGTCGGCCACTCCACCGAAGGCACGAAGACCAGGTTACCGGGAACGTCGGTTCCGAGAAACAGCGGCGTCTGCGCCACGTCCAGCGCATGCGCAGAGTGTCCGCACAGACCGAGATATCCGGCCAGAGCCGTTGTCAGCGTGATTTTCTTCAGGTTGATCATGAATGCCTCCGGACTCGAATGCCGGTATTGTTAAGCTGGATAGTAGAAGATGGCCTGAACGACCCGCCGGCCCACGCCCGCGGGACCGGCCGCACGCACGATCACCATGTAATAACGCGATGCGGCGCCGAGCCCGGCTTCGTTCATCGGTCGGCATGCCGAGCCGAAGATCAGCCCGCCAACATTGACGGTGTCGGTCAGCTCCGCGACGTAGTAATCGTTGCCGGTCGTGGGCGCGGTTTGCCAAGGGATATCGTCGGGATCGATGCCGCTCAGTGTGCAGTCGAAGCGTGAGATGCCGAGATCGGCAATTGCGTCGGCCCAGACCGGAATGGTTGCCGGCAGACCGCCTGACGCGCCTTCGCTGATCTGGACCAGGCGCTCCTCGATCTCGCGAAGGGTCGCCTCGGCTTCCTGAAAGGCCACGTTGGTCTCGCGCACGTTGCCAGCCATGCGCTCCTGAAGAATGCCGACGTTTGCGGCGCTCAGGCCGATCAAAGTCAGCACGATCAGGAACATCAGACTGATGAAAAGCGCCGCCCCGCTCTGTTGCCTCGGACGATCTGTTTTGTACCTCATCATTTTGCCCTCACAGCACGAGAACGCGATTGCGCAGCGCGATCGTGGTCAGAAACGGTACGCGCAGCCGGCCGTCGGCGGGCGAGGTCACGTCCGTGCCGGTGACGCCAAACACCTGCGCTACCCTGTCATTGTCGGCGACCTCGGATGAGCGGGCCGTGTAGCCGACGCGCACCGCAATCACCTGCTCCCAGCCATCGGCCGGAACCTGATCTGCGGTCAACCAGTCGTTGACGCTCTGGCCGTCGCCGGCGGGTGCCGCGCGGCTGAAGCCGTAGAGAATCTGCAGATTCTCGGCGCCCTCGACCAGTTCCTCGGTGGTGTTGGTTGCCAGATCGACGCGGTACAGTCCGCTGGTCCCGGCGGCCGCATTGAAGCCGACGAAGTAGCCAATGACCGACACCTGAAACGCCTGCATGCTGTCGTTGTAAGAAGTCGACCAGTCGACCGACGTATTGTTGCCCGGTCCGCTGGCGGCCCCTCCGCCGGCCGCCAGCGCGGAGCTGTTCGAGCTGGTGTTCTGGAACAGGTCGGCTCCGTTGCCACAGTTGGTGACCAGCACCAGTGAGTCGTCCAGCGCGCCGGTGTCGTAGGTCCCTTGCAATTGGATCGCGTCGTTACCCTCAGAGTTGGTGGCGGTCGGGTCGCCAGTGATGCCGCCGATCGGCTGAAGCGAGCGGATCACCAACACGTCCGAACCCGGCACTACGCCCTGGCCATGGACCGAGCCGGGAAGGTTGCTGCCGCTGGTGGCGCTGGACGCCCAATTGCCAGCCGATGCGCCGGACGGATCAAGTGAATCCGGTACCGTGTAGTCATCGCCGGGGCCCGTGCCGTCGAACTCCCAACCCACGACGGCGCGCTCGGGTAGAAAGAAATCCTCGCTGCCGATGCCTCCGGTGCTGAGGTGCGAGTTGATGTCGAGCCGGCCGGCGCAGAAGCCGCGCTCGCCGGCCTGGCGCAGATCGCGCTTCAGCAGTTCCATCGCGAAGCGGCCGTTTTCCTGGATCCGTGCGAGTCCGTCTGTGGTCTGGAACGTCAGCCGGCTGCCGCTGAACAACTGGATCATACCGGCGGTCAGCAGCAGCCCGAGCGTGATTGCGATCATCAGTTCGACCAGGCTAAAGCCGCGGATGCGAGCGGCAAGGGCGCCGGCGATCGCGGCTTCCCGACGACTTCTAAATGTTCTCTCGCCCATCAATAAGGCTCCATGGTCTGCTGGACCGGGGTTCCGTGAGTTCGACATCAGATTCGGCTCTCAAACTCGAATTCGGCTTTCTGATCGTCGGCATCTTCTTCAGTGCGATCGTCGAGCCAGGTCACCGTGACCGTGACCGTGACCGGCAGACCGGCATTGGCGATGACCACGTCCAGCTCTCCGTTCGGCAGCTGGGCAGCCGCCCGGTTTTCAAAGAACGTTTCGTTCGGCAGGTTTCCGGTTGTCTCGACCCGCGAGCGATTGGCCCGCGCGTGATCGATCACCTCGTAGGCCAGATTCGTCGCCTGAGTGCGAGCCAGCGAAGTCTGACCGGCCTGCAGCGAGAGGCCCTGCAGCGCCGCCAGCCCGAGCAGCCCGACGGCCAGCACCAGAAGCGTGATCAAGATTTCGATCAGCGTGACGCCCGATTGAGCGCCTCGATGTTGCGGAAGTCGAAAGGTTCTCGGCGGCATTCTGAATTTCCGAAGCAAGTGATTCATGGGCAGTCCACTCGACGACTGGACACACGGCCGGTGCGTTCGACCAGAATGCGTCGCGCGTTATCGTTCGTACATCCGGTCAGCGTAATGTCAAGCTGGATTTCAGCCGCTGCAGTCGAAAAGCCGTCGGCCGAGAATGTTGCATTACCGCTCGCCGGCGTAAAGCTGAAATCGTCGCCCGGAGACGGATAGACTTGGATCACCTGATCTGCGCCTCCAGGGTCGGCCAGCACGATCCAGCCGTCGGTAAACGATCCGCCGCACGCGGCGGCGTCGTCGCTCGAACAGACCGCCACATCGACGCCGCGCTTGATCGCTTCGGACCGCGCCAGCTGGGTGGCGGCCACGAACTCGTTCGCCTGCCCGGCCAGCCGATTGTTCAGAATGAACCGATTGAAGGCAGGTACGGCGAGCGTGGTCAGGATGGCGAGCACCGCGATGGTCATCAGTAATTCCATCAGCGTAAAACCCGTTATCGACAACGGCGATGGACGCTTCGACAGATTCTTTTTCATGTCGAAACAATAAGCGGTTGCGCTGCCCGCTTCCAAGCGCTCGCGGGTGAACGGTCGGTTCGGCGTCCTGAACGGTCGGTGATTGCGAGAAACACGTCGATTCCGGTCGCCTCAGCCGTGCGTTTCAACGGCTCCGGCACACACTCTCCGCTATACTTCAGGCTCTTTCGGTCGGTAGCAAAACCGGCTTCATTCGAACTTGCAAGGATTTGTCAGTGAGCGAGCAGGACGACCAGATTTTTCTCAAGCGATTCAGCCTGATCCTTGTGGCCCTGATGCTGTTTGCGATCGTGATCGTGTTTGCAGCGATTGGTTTGGACAGGCAGGTTGCTGATAGCGAAAATCCGACGCAGGCGGTAGCGACCG
>JGI12109J20283_10053663_pt1 | contig 22123 bp, 28 predicted proteins | sample ElkSlonscriptome_12_FD_20283 | JGI IMG/M metagenome (IMG submission 20283)
GAGGCGACGACCGCGCACGATCGGCTTTCCGCCGAATATCTCTGGGTTGACCGTGATGCGCTGGAGAAGCTCGTCGTCTCTCATTGAGTCACCTCGTCGTCTCGGGTCGCGGGGCCGGATGTTCGCTTTTGACTATCTGAAGGGTAAGGGTTCTTGATCCGTGCGCATCTTTTGGTGCAACTGAAAACCTGCTAACGATCATGGGGCGAGCCGAGCCACCTCGGACGATGAAATGCCGTCTCGCCCCTGATCGTTCCCTCACCCCAACCCCAGGGCCATCGCATAAACAAATTATCGATTACTGATGGAGGGTCATAGGTCAAGGAAATCAGAGAGCTGGACACGCTGACGAAGCACGTCCAAGATGCGGCCAGACTCCACCGCATTGAGGGCACGCGTCATGGGCAGCAAGATTCCTGGCACCTTGTTTGATTACTTCTCTGTCATCGAAGACACGCGCGACGCGCGCAAGCGCCGGCATCTGCTGATCGACGCCATCGTGATCAGTATTACCGCGGTGTTGTGCGGGGCGGACAGTTGGACGCAGATCGAGGCGTTCGGCAAGGCGAAGGAGGCATGGTTCCGGCGGTTTCTGACACTGCCGCATGGCATCCCCTCGCACGACACCCTGGGGCGGATCTTCGCGGTGCTGTGCCCGCAGGTGTTCGAGGCGCACTATCGCCAGTGGGTCGCCTCGGTGCGCGAGGCGTGCGGCGAGGATGTCATCGCCATCGACGGCAAGAGCCTGCGCCGCTCGCACGATCGCAAGAAGGGACATTGGCTTCCGCGAGGACGAATCGCGACTCCGCAACCGCCAGGCGGCCACTAACCTGGCGGTGATGCGCCACATCACGCTGGGGTTGTTGAAGAAAGACAAAACCATCAAGGGCGGCATCAAGACCAAACGGCTGGTCGCCGCGTGGGACGAAGACTACCTGGCCAAGTTGCTGTTCGAGCAGGATGATTGAGCTGCAGCACCGGGCGCGAAGACTATCAGTAATTTCGTAAATGTTTATGCGATAGCCCTGCTAAGCCGCCGAAGCGGCGAGAAACGCGTGGCTCGGAGCGCGACGGATGGCGCAGACCCAAACGAGTCTGCGTCCGCCGATCAGGTCGGCCCACCTTTGACGGTTCCGAGCAAGGTCTTGGATTCCTGCTTCTCTTTCTTCGCGTCACGCTTTTCCTTCAGCGTTTGGCTGGCTTTCTTTTTCGCTTCTTTGTTGCTTCTTCGTTCTTTGGCCATGGGTTGAGCCCTCAGGGTGTGAATACTGGTGCCGCCTCTGTTAGCCGAGGATCGCACTCGGTTATCTGCACTCTATGCGGAACGGACCGCGCCTTCTGTGCGGTAGCAAACTTAAGAAGCATCGCCATGATGGACGCGGTTCAGAGCTGGTCGGTTCAGGGGGCATAGACCACGTCGCCTTCTGAATCACTGTCTTCCTTGTCGCCTACACCCCTGATCCTTCCCTCACCTCAACCCTCTCCCAGAGGGCGAGGGAGCGAACCTGCTGCGCGCGTTTCATAGTAACGGGCATGGATGACGAGGGTCCCAGGCTGACTGCCGGCGAGAATGCCCTGCCCCTGCCCCCCTGCCCATCGCCACTTCAAAGTCCAGCTCAGTTTGGCGACTCAATAGGTTAGCGAGTGCTTCGGCCTCTTCCCTCGTCGAGCGGCACGGCAAGGCCCCCCGTTTCTTGCTTGGAACAGCACACCGCGCTCACGTCCGAGCGTGACGATGCGCAGACTCGGCCGGACGGCTCTGGTACCAGTTTGCGAACTCGTCGCCCGACATGGGAGCAGCAAGGTGAAAGCCCTGTAGACGACAACAGCCATGGTTGCGGAAGAATTCCACCTCGGCCTCGGTCTCGATGCCCACGGCCGTGACGTCAAGGTGCATGGTGCGGCCAACGCATACAATGGCATCGACGATCGGCGACAAGCCGCCGGCCGTGGCGAGGCGCCGGACGAGGGCAGGGTTGATCTCCAGGCTATCGATCGGCAGATCGCCCAGAGCGCAAAGACTGGAGCGACCGACGCCGAAATCGCCCAGGGCGATGTGCGCACCGAGCGCTCGCACCGCCGCCAAGATGGAGCGCGAGGACTCCTGATGCTGCAGCAGCGTGGCCTCGCTGATCTCCAGACTCAGCGTGCCGGGATCGACGCCCGAATCCTGCAAGGCGATCGTGACCGCGGGCAGGAAGGCCTGATGGCGGAACTGCCGGGCGGAGACGTTCACACCATCATGGAGATCGGGGGCAAGCCGTCGCGGCACCAGCGCGCGTACTGGCGGCAGGCGAAGCGCAGGACCCGCTCGCCGATCTCGCGGATCAGGCTGCTCGACTCGGCGACTGGGAGGAAAACCACCGGGGCGACCTCGCCCCCGCCGGGCTGTGGCCAGCGCAGCAGCGCCTCGGCGCGCACGACGGCGCCGCTGCGGATATCGATAACCGGTTGTTGGCCCGCGAGAGATCGGCGACCTTCCCTTGCAGCTCGGCATTGACGGTCGCGAGCTCCTCGTTGACCGATTGCAGCTCTTCCTTGGATGTCTCCAGCTCCTCATTGGCCGATTGCAGCTCCTCGTTGATCGACTGCGTCTCCTCGTTGGTCGACTTCAGCTCTTCGTTGGCCGTCTCCGCTTCCTCGAGCGTCGCCTGCAGGTACTCCTCCTTGGCCTTGAGCTCGCGCTCCAGCTCGGCGATACGCGCGGCCGGCTCCTCCTCAGCCTGGGCCGCCCCGTCGGCCACCCCGGCGCTGGCGACGGCCTTGCCCTCTGGGAGCGGGATGTTCGCGGCCTCTTCGAGCACTACGAGGTAGCGGTCCGCAGCGCCTGGGTCCGGACGGACCGGGCGGACCGTGACGTCGGCCGTGACACAGTCGCCGTTCGTCTTCACCCGGAGCTTGGAGAGGCGCTGCGCCTGTCCGGTCACAACGGCCCGCTGTAAGGCCGAAACCAGAACGCGCCGCAAGCCTTCGCGCGCCATCGCGAAGAGATTCATCGCCGCATCCCCGACCGCCGGCTCGAGCCCGAAAGGCCCTTTTGAGCTGTTCGAGGTGCTCCTGCAGCAGAATGGCGATCGAATAGGCCTCCTCACCCGCCCCAGCCGGGACCTCTGGGCCAGCGTCCGGGCGATCGGCCACGGACTCGGGTGCCGCCTGGACATCTGGTGAGGGCTTCTGTTCCACCGGGGTCATGTTTACGCTGCTCTCTGCGGTGGAACAGGGTTGGGTATTCGTGGGGGTTGGGATCGCCACCTTTGGTCTTTGTATGTTGTTGGCATCCAGGGCTACCCTAGCACCCAATGCGACCAAAGAGCGATCCCGGACCACCAACACGGCGTCCAGTATCATCGTATTGAGGGTTGCAAAAGTCATCGGAGACAGCTCGCTGCGACACGCTGCAAGGACGTCCGTGTCAGCTCGACGGCGGGATCCCTCCCGCCGACCGTCGCCGCGACCCGCCTCCGATGACTTTCAGGACGATTGATAACGCACGGGGCGGTCAGCGGCCTCAGGCATCAGGGAATCGGCCGCGCGGGAAGCAGGCGATGAAACTCCCGGCGCACCACCTCGTAGCACTCACAGACCCGCGCCTCCAGTCCCGGTCGGTCCAGCACGGTGATGTGCCCGCGGCTGTAGCGGATCAAGCCGGCGCGTTGCAAACGCCCGGCCGCCTCGGTCACGCCTTCGCGCCGCACCCCGAGCATGTTGGCGATCAGCTCCTGAGTCATGTGAAGCTCGTTTGAGGGCAAGCGGTCCAGGCTCAGGAGCAGCCAGCGGCAGAGCTGCTGGTCGATCGAGTGGTGGCGATTGCAGACGGCAGTCTGCGCCATCTGGGTCAGCAGCGCCATGGTGTAGCGCAGTAGCAGTGGCTGCAAAGTGCCCTGGCGGCGCCCCCCAAAGCGGGCGAGTTGCCGTTTGAGCACCTGTCCCTTCAGGCGAAAGGCGTGGCCCGCGCTCTGCACCACGGCCCGATTCGGAACGGTTTCGCCGCCCATGAACAGGGCGATGCCGACGAGACCATCGTTGCCGACCACGGCGATCTCGGCGGACGCGCCGTTCTCCATGACGTAGAGCAGGGAGACGATGGCGTCGGTGGGGAAATAGACATGACTCAACCCTTCACCAGACTCGTACAGGGCCATCCCGAGCGGCAGCGGCACCAGCTCCAGGTGACGGCAGAGGCGCTCGTACTCGCCCGCGGGCAAGGCGTCGAGCAAATGGTTCTGTCGGGGCGATACGGCAGTGGAGGCGATGGTCATGAGTCGCTTCGCGATTGAGTGGCCGGAGCACCTTTGCTCGCTCACCGCTCGCTGACGATCCTGATCGCACCCCGAGACGACGCCGAGATGCCTCTTGGATCTTGCCCAAGGCCGCAGCGGTTGGGCAAAGCAAGCAGCCGAGATTGGCGCGCCCGGAGGGACTCGAACCCCCGACCATCGGCTTCGAAGGCCGATGCTCTATCCAACTGAGCTACGGGCGCAAGTGACCGTTGTGCGCAAGCGCGTATTGATGGTTGCATGGGAGGCCGTGTCAATGGAAGGGTTGACACCTCAAGGCTAGCCGGGACGAAGAAGCTCGCGAACTTCAGACCTCCTGATCTCCGCGATCATGTGTTGACCTTGATTTTCGTGGGGACCCCGTTGAGCGCAATTGATTTTCGATGACTTCGAATGACTGACTCACTCGCATGTCATTTCATTTTAGTGCACTGAGATCGCGTTTGATTCATTCAAGACCATTTCATATACGAGACGTAAAGACGTGCCCGGGAAAACCGTTTCGGTCTGATTGAGCTCGTCACAGAAGTGGCGAATGACCGCATCCGCAGAATGACTCGCCTGATGATGTACGCGCACGGTCAGCGTACCGGCCTTTTCGTCCGGTACCAGATCCGCTTCTGTGTGATACAGAGCGCGCAATAAACTGCGCGCATCGTCCTCGCGCGGCATCACTTCCCGTGCCATCTGCGCCATGGCCGTCTCGGCGCGATAGGCCACCATCTTGATCGTATCGATCAACTGCTTGCTTTGGGTGCGCAGTTGCTGGAAGCGTTCCTCCTCGGGAAGCTCGGCGATAGTGATGTGACGCTTGAGCGCCTTGCGCTGAGCCTTGCGCTCCTCGAGCTCGCCGGTGAGGGTCTCGATTCTCTCTTGGAGTGCGGCCTTCTGGTGCTCGAAGGCGGCGACCTTTTTCGGTTCGATCTCGCCGTTGAGGGTCAGCGCGGCGAAGGCGGCGCGCTGGCGCGCGAGGCGGCCGTTGAGGCTGCGCACCTGCCCGTCGAGCCGGCGATAGTCCGGATTGACGACAAGGATAGTGTCAGGAATCTCCTCGAGGCCATAGCGACGTAGCCGGGGCCGAGCGGGAGACGTGTTGCAGTGCAGCACGGCCAACCCTAATATAGTGGAATACTAATGGATGCAGTCAGAGACACCAGACAATGCCGGCCCAAGCAGTACGAGAGTCCATCCAAGGTCACCCGTTCAACGAGATCCTGAACGAGCTCCACGCCCACACCTTCTCCGGGGCACCGGGGGAGTCGGACCCCTTCACGCTCAGCGAGCTGGAGCGCGAGTACATCGCCTATGCGCTCGCGCTCTACTACCAGTGCGAGCACTGCCAGCACTACCACGCCCGCGCTATCGAGCGCATGCGCGCGAAGGCTGGGGCGACCCCCTGGGGCTGGAAGGAGGAGTTCGTCAGGATCATCCTGTTCCTGCGCACCAGCCGCACCAATGTCTCACCGCTCGAGTGGGACGGCTGGATCGAGTCGTGGCGCGGGTTCGCCGGGCGGATACACCACCGACAGCCGGGGCTCGCTTGCAGCATCGCCTATGCCGTCGGCATCGCCCGAGCAGACGAGAACCTGATGGATCTGGCCTTTGCATCGCTGCACAGGCTCTATCCGGACGAGGGCACCTTGCTCGGCGTGATCCGCGATATCGACCGTGTCGTGGTCTTCATGAAGGCCGCGACATCGAAGAACCGCACCGACCCGATCGTGCGCCGCCAGCTGGCACGCTGATTGAGGGCGAGTCAGCCATGACACTGCGGCGCGATCTCCTGAACTGCAACCCGGACGTCACCGCCGACCTGCTGCGCCTGCGCCGGCGTGGCGAAGTGGACTTCAGTCTTCGCCGGGCAGAGCAATGTTGAGCTGCCGTTCATGTACGGCGATGCCGTCTTCGATCGCGACCAGCGCGATCTGCTGCTCGAGGGAGCCGCGTGGTGGATTCGCTTCTTGAATGGGGACAGTATACTCAATTCCACTCCGACGGACTGGTGAGATTCAGCGGGTGCGCCAGCTTGAACATCGGTTGTACCGCCTCCTTCTAACGGTCATGGGACGAGGCGAGCCACCCCAAATGATGAAATCTCGCCTCGCCCCAGATCCTTCCCTCACCCCATCCCTCTCCCAGAGGACCAGGTAGAGAACGCGCTTCGCGAAGTTCATTGCAAGCCCCAGGCCTTTGCTCCGCGACGAAGCGCGGTCAGCAAAGGTTCAAGGCGAACCGGATACGTCTCTAGTTTCCGGAATGACTCGCAGCGCCTATCAGGGGCCTTTGCCGCCACTCAGGGCAGAAGAGAAGAGGCCCGGATTCGCGACGGGCTCTCGGCACACATCTGGACGCCAATGACAACGGCTCCGGTGTGGCGGCGCTGCTTGAGCTCGCGCGCCTGGCTGCCGGCCAGAAACCTGCCCGCACGCTGCGCTTCGTCGCCTTCGTCAACGAGGAGCCGCCCTTCAGCTACACGGACGAGATGGGGAGTCTGGTCCTCGTCGCTCTGCACGGTCCACATGCTCGGATGATACCCCTTGCCCTGAAACCTGACCGGCTTCGAGGTACGCTGAAATCCGGCCGCGCATGCTCCCAGTCGACACCACACGCCGGCGCGGCCCGGGGTTAGCAGTTCGCCGGCGGCCTAACACTGATCGCCTCCTATGGCACAGCCTTCGAGGCGCATGGCGATGGGCTTCGGCGCCATCTTTGTCTGGATCGTTTTAGGGCTTGCAGCAGTGATCGGATAGGGGTCGCCGCCATCCCGATCCGATTAACCTCGGGACGAAAGATAGGTCAAAAAACGCGGCGACTTCCCGCCGGCCCAAGGGCAAACGCTTGCGGTCGGCCAGGCTCGACTAGGCGGCCCCGGCATCCTCGACGGCAAGGCCAACCCCAAACTCCTTGAGGCCGGCGAGGACCGCGCCGCTGCGCGGCGGCTCAGGCGGCGCCGCTCAGTTCGTCGATCAGGGCCATGAGCCGCTGCCGTCGGTGGCGCCGGAGACCAGCGCCACGCGGTCTTGCAGCTCCTCGCCCATGGCGTGCCTCCCCGTCGTCGCAAATGCGTATTCGCAGAACAATGCATAGCGCATGCCATTTTTGCTTGGCGGATAGGGCGGTGCTGAAGCGCAAGGCCGCAGAGAAAGCCACATAGAACTGCTCGGCGGTGCCCGTCATCTCGTTGCGCCGGCCCATGGACAGGATCTGAACGAAGCCGACGTAGAAGAAGGAGGAGGATACCCTCGAAGATCAAATAGAAGGCGACCAGCTCGCGGTCGACGGATAGGAAATCCAGTTGGGCCGGGTTCCGAGTGGCGCTGCCAATCGAACCTGTGCAAACAACTGACCTCTGGCGGTCCGGAGTGGCAAATGAGGACGCTCCCGTTGGGAGCAGAAAGCCTTAACTTATTGATAGATTTGGAGGCTGAGCCCGGAATCGAACCGAGGTACACGGCTTTGCAGGCCGCTGCATCACCACTCTGCCACTCAGCCTAGAACCCCTGATTATAACTCTGCGGCGCAATTTGTCACGGCTGGCTGAGTCACGGCGGGACGGGCCGGCTTGGACAAATGGGCGGCCAGCATCGCCGAGCGGCGGCTACACGCGCCGCCGCTGGGTACGCAGCCCGAGCGGCTGATGGCGCTGCAGGATCTCGGTGATCTCGCGCCCCGCGACAACGGGACCGACGACCTGCACCTCACACTGATCGTCATCCACGCGAATGCGCTCGCGCGGGAAACCGGTCGCAAGCAGGTCGTCTAAGACGTTCCGGACGCTGGCCCGCGAGGCGTAGGTCGCGATAATGATCTCGGGCATCGACTTGCCGAACCGCGGCGAACTCGCCAGGGGCCATCGGCGTTGCGCCTCCGGGCGGGCCTACCGACGAGCGGGCGCACCCCGCGCGGGGACGGGCAGCCTGGCGCACCGGGCTGCCCGTCCCCACGCCGATGGCCCACCGCCAGACGCGGCGCCAGCTAGGGCGTCAGTCGTGCTGCTTCAGCCCCAGCGAATGGTCGCCGTCGATCTGCTGGATCAGCGGGTTGACCCCCCACTTCACCGGCTCCTTGTACCTGTCAGGGTCCGTGTTCTCACGGTAGAGCTTTGAGGTATCGGCACCTTCCGCTTCCGCCGCCATGGAGCTGGCCTCGGTTTCAGCCGCGGCAGCCTGCTCCGCCGCCATGGCTTCCTCCCCCTCCTGAGCGGTGACCGCGGAAGTGGCGAAGAGCATGGCCGCCATCGTGATGAAGAGTCGTTTCATATCGCTTCTCCTGCATTGTGGAACGGTCGGGCGACGGAGCCGGGACGCCGCCTGGGCCGCCCTAGGCTGCAGGCGGCCCAGCAGGGCCTGGAATGCGCCGCCGAATCGATCGAATCGATTTTGACCTGGTCAGCAAAAAGACCGGTAACAAAGGCCGTCAGAATCAACGCCCGTGAGGGCGCGCCCCGCCGTGCCGGCGCACGGCCGAGCGGCGGCCCGCGCCTATGACGGCGGTGAGGAGTATAACGTCTTCCGCGCTCAAGTCGAGGTTATCGCGTAGCGGAAACGGCCTCAAGGGCCGCAGGGGCCAGTGTGGTCCGCCTTTCGGTGACCTTGAGATCTGCGCAGCGCCGGAGCCGGCCAGCTTCCGCCAACCAATGTCGGCCGGTGCCCGGCAGCCGCAAAGCCGCCGGCTATCATCGACCGGCGCCGTCTCGTTTGGACGCCTAGCTGGAGACTGCTTCGGTGCGCAAGTCGCTGGGCTGGTGACGGTTGAGGACCTCTGTGATCTCGCGGTGGGTCGTCTCGGCAGTCAGGACTTGGACCTGACGCTTCTCGTCGAACACACGGATCTTTTCACTCGGAATACCGACCGCGGCGAGATCGTCGACAACGTTAGTCAGGGTTGCCGAAGACTCATAGACGGCTGTCACGATTTCGCTCATCGCTGATCGCTCCCCTCAATGGGTTCAGGCGTCCCGCCGCCACGGGACGCCGGTTGCGCATCAATAACTCAGGTCGGGGTTGCCCGACTCGACCTGCTCGTAGATCTCAGGGTCGTCCTCGGTTGGCTCCTTGGTGGTCTCGATGTCGGTCGGTAGATCGGGGTTGTCGTCGTCGAGCTTGCGATAGACCTCCGCATCGGGATCCAAGCCCGCCTCACCCGCGGGGACATCGCCCGTCATCCTCTCGGCTTTGAGATCCGGATTGTCCTGGGCCAGGCCGTCGTAGACCTCTTCGGCGCTAACGAGCACCGGGACCAATAACAAAGCTGCCAGCGTGACAATGAGTCGTTTCATCGTGTCACCTCCTTGATATTGAGCTTGATCGGGGAAGGCGTGGCGGCCGATCATGCGCGGCTCTGCCACCCGTCTGGCCGCGCACAGCGAAGCGAGGACTCAATACCTCACCCAACAGGGCATGTTACGAAGCCGTTACTGTGGCTTTGAAGCAAGGCCCACGCCATTTTTCGCCGGCGGAGGTCGATTCGGGTGGCGTCTCGGCCCGTAAGGTGCACGCTCGGGCCAGCCATTGCGCAGGACGTCAAGCAGGAAGGCACGCGCTCAGGCGCCCCTGGCCCCTCCTGAGCGGTGGATTTAAGCCACCGGTGGTGGGCATATGCCCAAGGCGTGCTTTTCTCGCACAGCGAGGCAAGGGCCCTCAGCAACGCCGGCGGATAGACGGGCGTGCACCCGGGTCGGGACGGCCTGCGCTGGAATTCGAGCGTCGGGACTCCAACCCAACCCATATGGGTTACATTCGGGAGAGCGGTGCGCGAGCACCTCACCAACGCCGCTTGCGGCGACACCCAGACTCCGATCGCGACGACGACGCGACCCCTCCTGTAAGCAAACCGCGCAACACTGCACGAGCGGATGGACCAGATGAACGCCGCCACCGACGCAAGACCAGCCGGTCTGACCCGGCCTCTGCGATGGGACTTTGAGGCCATCCGCAACGACTTTCCGGTGCTCCACCAGCGCGTGCACGACGCTCCCCTGGCCTATCTCGACAACGCCGCGACCTCGCAAAAGCCGGCCCTCGTCATCGATACCATCGCCGACTTTTATCGGCACGACAACGCCAACGTCCATCGCGCCGTGCACACCTTGGCCGAGCGCGCCACCACGGCCTACGAGGCGGCCCGCGAACACGTCCGTCGTTTCATCAACGCGTCGAATGCCGGCGAGATCGTCTTCCTGCGCGGCACCACCGAGGCGATCAAACTCATCGCCAATACATTGGGGCAGGGCTGGCAGCCGGGGGACCGGGTGTTGCTCACAACCATGGAGCACCACGCCAACATCGTGCCCCGGCAGCTCCTGCGAGAGCGAACTCGGCGACCTCGCCGCCATCGCCGGAGTACGCCGCTACCCGATGCGCGTCAAGTGCGCCACGTTGAGCTGGCACGCCCTGATGGCTGCGATCCGGGACCCGTCGCCGGATGTCGTCTCGACTGAGTGATGGGCCTTCGGTATCGACGGCACAGATGCGCTCGGCACCGCGGGGTTTGCCGACTTCGCCGGGGTTTGGCGCCCGCCCGCCTCGCTGGTGACCCCAGTTTGTCCTCGCCGCTGAAGACCATCGTCGAGACCTCGGCGGCGATCACTGCAACCGCCAGCCGCACCCGCAAGATCGCGCTGCTGGCCGAGTGTCTTGCGCGCCTGCCACCGGCCGAGACGGCCATTGGCGTAAGCTACTTGAGTGGCACCCTACCCCAGGGCCGCATTGGCCTGGGCCCGGCAATCGTCAACTCACTACGCGGCGGGCCCGCTGCCGAGCGCCCAGAACTTGACCTCGACGCCACCGATCGCGCCTTCCGAGCAATCGCCGAGTCCCGCGGCAAGGGCTCTCGGGCCCGACGCGAGGCCGCGTTGGCGGGGCTCTTTGCCCGAGCGACCCCGACGGAGCAGGACTTCCTCTCTCGCCTGGTCCTCGGCGAGCTACGCCAGGGCGCGCTCGAGGGGATCATGGTCAAGGACCTCGATGCCTCCTACGAGGCCGGCAGCCGGGGGGCCGCCTGGCGCAAGATCAAGCGCGTCCACACCCTCGACCTAGTGGTGCTGGCCGCCGAATGGGGCAGCGGCCGGCGGCAGGGCTTCCTGAGCAATCTGCATCCCGGTGCCCGAGACGCGGCGGCCGGCGGCCTTGTCATGCTCGGCAAGACCTTCAAGGGCCTCACCGACGAGCTCCTCGCCTGGCAAACGGAGCAGTTCCTGACCCGTGCGAGCGCTCGCGAGGGGGAGATCGTCCACGTCCGCCCCTTTCGCTTTGCCCGTCTGAAGAGTTGTCGATCACCCCAAAGTGATCGGACAGCGGTTGCCGCGACCCTCGGCGGAGATCGCACCGTCGAGCCCATCGGCACGGCATTGCAGCCTGTCGCGGCGACCCAAATTCGATGACTTCTGCAACCGTCATTACCCGAAAAGCTGGTGTTCAGCCACCCGACTCAGACCTGGCTCGCGCAATCCTTTCCCGCCCCGACCGAGATCCAGCGCCTTGGCTGGAAGGCGATCGCGACCGGGCGGCATGCGCTACTGATCGCCCCAACCGGGAGCGGCAAGACGCTGGCGGCCTTTCTGGCGGCGATCGACGCCTGCTCGGCGCTGCCGGCCGAGGCGCCGCCTGGCGTGCGAGTCCTTTACGTCTCACCGCTCAAGGCGCTGGCCTACGACATCGAGCGGAACCTTCGCGCGCCGTTGGTCGGCATCCGGCGCATGGCCGAGCGGCTCGGGCATCCGCTGCGCCCGATCGGGGTCGACATCCGCACTGGGGACACGCCCCAGCGCGAGCGCCAGCGCCAAGCCAAGACGCCGGCCGAGATCCTGGTGACGACGCCGGAGTCGCTGTTCCTGATCCTCGGCGCCAAGGCCCGAGCGACGCTCGCGAGCGTGCACACGGTCATCGTCGACGAGATCCACGCGCTGGCACCGACCAAGCGGGGCGTGCACCTGGCGCTATCGCTCGAGCGCCTGGCCGAGGTCACCGAGCGGGACCCGCAGCGCATCGGGCTCTCGGCGACCATTCGCCCGGCCGAGGAGGTGGCGTGCTTCCTCGGCGGGGACCGACCGGTCAGCGTCGTCGATGCCTCGACGACGCCGCGCCTCGACCTCGCGGTCACCGTGCCCGTGCCCGACATGGAGCAGGTCCAGAGTCCAGCGCCGAAGGAGCGCCCCGGCGGCTCCATCCTCGGCGAGCTCTATGCCCGCGAGGTCGGCACGCCGGTGACCGAGCGCGGCATCTGGCCGGCCATCTACCCGCAGCTCCTGGAGCAGATCATCGCCAACCGCTCGACCATCGTCTTCGTCAACAGCCGCGGGCTCTGCGAGCGCCTGACCCAGCGCCTCAACGAGCTGGCTGGCGAGGAGCTGGTGCGTGCCCACCACGGCAGCGTCTCGCACGGGCAGCGCAGCGAGATCGAGGAGGGACTCAAGCAGGGCCGGCTGCGCGGGATCGTCGCGACCAGCTCGCTCGAGCTCGGCATCGATATGGGCGCTGTCGACCGCGTGATCCTCGTCGAGTCGCCGGGCTCGGTCGCGCGCGGGCTGCAGCGGGTCGGGCGCGCCGGCCACCAAGTCGAGGCCATCAGCAGTGGGCGCATCTTCCCGAAGTTTCGCGGCGACCTGCTCGAGTGCGCGGTCATCGCCGGGCGTATGCAGCGCGGCGAGATCGAGGCCCTGCGCGTGCCGCGCAACGCGCTCGATGTCCTGGCGCAGCATCTCGTCGCCGCCTGCACGGTCGCGCCGCGGCGGGTTCCCGAGCTGGCCGCGCTGATCGCCCGCGCCTACCCCTATCGCGAGCTTGGGCGCACCGTCCTCGACGGCCTGATCGAGATGCTCGCCGGGCATTACGCCACGAGCGAGCTCGCCTCGCTGCGACCGCTGCTCGCCTGGGACCGCAGCAACGATGTCCTCACGCCCCGCCGCGGTGCCGCGATGACCGTGCGCATGAACGCCGGAACCATCCCCGACCGCGGCCAGTACGCCGTGAGGCTCGGCGCCGACGGGCCGCGCCTCGGCGAGCTCGACGAGGAGATGGTCTTCGAGACACGCCCCGGCGAGAACATCCTGCTCGGCGCGACCAGCTGGCACGTCGAGGAGATCACCCGTGACGCCGTCATCGTCTCCCCAGCGCCCGGCGAGCCCGGCAAGCTGCCCTTCTGGCGCGGCGACGGGCCGGGTCGCCCGATCGAGCTTGGCCGCGCGATCGGCGCCTTCCTGCGCGAGATGGGCGCCCAGGGGCGCGAGGCCGCGGTCGACTGGCTGATGGCCCAGGCCCCGCTCGACCGCTACGCCGCCGAGAACCTGGTCCGCTACGCCTTCGAGCAGCGCGAGCACACAGGCTCCCTGCCAACCGACCGGCGCATCACGATCGAGCGCTTCCGCGACGAGCTCGGCGATTGGCGGGTCTGTCTGCTGACGACCTTCGGGGCCCGAGTCCATGCCCCACTCGCGATGGCCCTGCAGCACCGCCTCGCCGGCGAGGGCGGGCTCGAGGTCCAAGTGATGTATACCGACGACGGCATCGTGCTGCGCTTCGCCGACGCCGAGGAGCTGCCCGACCTCGCCGGTCTGCTGCCGGAGCCCGAGGAGCTCGACGAGCTGGTCACCGCGCAGCTCGCCGACACGGCCCTGTTCGCCGGCCTGTTCCGCGAGAACGCCGCCCGGGCGCTGCTGCTGCCCAGGCGCCGCCCCGATCAGCGCAGCCCGCTCTGGGCACAGCGCATCCGGGCGCAGGGCCTGCTCGCCGCGGTGCGTCGCTACCCGTCGTTCCCGATCGTCATCGAGACCTACCGCCAGGCGCTGAGCGACGTCTTCGACCTGGCCGCTCTCAAGGAACTGCTGCGCGCCGTGCGCAGCCGCCAGATCCGCATCGACGAGGTCGAGACGCGCTCGGCCTCGCCCTTCGCACGCTCGCTGGTGTTCGCCTATGTCGCCGCCTACATCTACGAGCAGGACGCGCCGCTCGCCGAGCGTAAGGCCCAGGCCCTGACGCTGGACCGCGGGCTGCTCGCCGAGCTCTTGGGCCAAGCGGAGCTCCGCGAGCTGATCGACCCGCAAGTCCTCGCGGAGCTCGAGGCCGAGCTGCAGCGTCTGAGCGATGGGCGCCGGGCACGCGACCCGGACGAGCTGCACGACCTGCTGCGCCAACTCGGCGACCTGAGCGAGCCCGAGATCGCCGCCCGCGCGAGCGGCGACGGGCGCGCCTGGCTCGAGCGGCTCGCCGAGCAGCGCCGTGCGGCAGCGATCCGCATCGACGGCGAGGCACGCTGGATCGCTGCTGAGGAGGCAGCCATTTACCGGGACGCCCTTGGCGTTGTCCCGCCGCCTGGCCTGCCGCAGGCATTCCTCGACCCGCCGGCCGAGCCGCTCGAGCACCTCATCCACCGCTATGCCCGCTGCCACGGGCCCTTTGTGACTCGCCAGCTGGGCGAGCGCTATGGGCTGCGCCCGGCGCTGGTCGAGCCGGTGCTGCGGGCGCTCGAGGCCGAGGGCCGGCTGGTACGGGGCGAGCTGCGCCCCGGCGGCAGCGAGCCCGAGTGGTGCGACGCCGAGGTCCTGCGTCGGCTCAAGCGGCGCACGCTGGCGCGCCTACGCGATGCGGTCGCACCGGTCGATGCGAGAACCCTGGGTCGCTTCCTGCCCGACTGGCAAGGCCTCGATGGCGACCGCCGCGGCGCCGAGCGACTGCTCGAGGTCATCACCCAGCTCGAGGGGCTGGCACTGCCCTGGTCGGTGCTCCACAGCGTGATACTGCCGCGGCGGGTCGCCGAGTTCTCGGCCGAAATGCTCGACATGCTGGCCGCCTCGGGCCAGGTCGTCTGGATCGGACAGGGGCCGCTCGGCGCGCGCGACGGACGCATCGCGCTCTTTCGGCGCGACCGGGTCGGCCGGCTCCTCGACCCCCCTTCCCCGCTCTCCGACCCGACCCCGCTGCACGCCGCGATCCTCGCGCAGCTCGCCGAGCGCGGCGCCAGCTTCCTCGTCGAGCTCGAAGACGCGGCGCGCACGGCCGTATCCAAGCTGAGCGCCGCCGAGCTCGAGGCCGCACTCTGGGACCTCGTTTGGGCCGGGCAGATCACCAACGACACCTTCGCGCCGCTGCGGCGCCTCGGCGGCACTCGCCCCAAGACGCAGCGCGGGCGCTGGCGGCCGGGCCAATCGCTGGCCGGCGGGCGCTGGTCGCTGGTCAACAGCCTGGTCGGCTCGCAGGTCACCGCCACCGAGCGCGCCTTGGCCCGGGCCGAGCAGCTCCTCGAGCGCTATGGCCTGGTCAGCCGCGAGGCGGCCCTCGCCGAGGACCTGCCCGGCGGCTTCGGGGCCGTCTACCGGGTGCTCAAGGGCATGGAGGAGGCCGGCCGGGTGCGTCGCGGCTATTTTGTCGAGGGGCTCTCCGGTGCCCAGTTCGCACTCCCCGGCGCATTGGACCGGCTGCGCGCCGCGCGGCCCGATGCGGACTCAGACGCCGGTGGCACCGACAAGGCGCAGCTCCTCGCGGCGGTCGACCCAGCCAACCCCTGGGGCGCCCTCCTCCCCTGGCCGGCAACTGCCGACAAGGACGCGCGGCTGCGCCGCGTACCCGGCGCCTGGCTCGTCGTCATCGCTGGCAAACCCGTCCTCTACGTCGCCTCGCACGGCCGCCGCCTCCATACCTTCCCCGTCATGCTCGCAGCGGAGCAGGAGCTGATACTCGCCTTCGAGGCCTTGCACCGACTGCCCCGGCGGCGCACCCTGATTGTCGAGGAGATCGACGGCAAGCCGATCCACGAGTCCCCGCACACTGAGGCCCTCCGTCGCTGTGGGTTCGTCAACGACTACCGCGGGCTGGCCGCTGAGATCGGCTACTCGAATCGGGCCTGAAACGGGAGCAGACCACATGACTGAGCGAACACGAGACGAGCAGACCTCCCGCATCGCCCTGGTCACCGGGGCGACCGGCGCCATCGGCGAGGCGATCGCGCGACAGATCGCCGCTACCCCGGGATACGCTGTCGTCCTGCTCTGCCGGGACAAGGCGAAGGCCGAGGCTGCGGTGGCGGGTATTCGGCGTCAGACCGGTAACCCGGAGGTTCGCTACGAGCTCGTCGACCTGGCGCGCAAGGCCTCGATCGACGCCCTCGCCCAGCGCTGGCAGGGGCCGGCGCACCTGCTGGTCAACGTCGCCGCGGCGACACCGCGCCGCCGCACCGAGACCCCGGAGGGGATCGAGCTGCAGCTCGCCACCAACGTGCTCGGATATTTCTGGATGATCCACGCCTTCCGCGACGTCCTGGCGAGCGCCGCGCCGGCCCGGGTCGTCAACGTCGCAAGCTACTGGGCGGGCGGGCTGGACCTCGACGACCTGGAGTTTAGGCGCCGTTCATACGACAACGACTCGGCCTACCGCCAATCGAAGCAGGCCGATCGCATGCTCGCAGTGGCCTTCGCAGGGCGACTGGGCGATGCCGGGATCAGCGTCAACGCATGCCACCCCGGCGACGTCGTCTCAACGCTGAGCCGCAACCTCGGCTTCGGCGGCCACGAGACCCCCGAGCAGGCCGCAGCCACCCCGGTCTGGCTTGCGACCGAGCCCGTCGGCGGGCAAGAGACCGGACAGTATTTCGAGCACCAGCGTCAGGTCGCATGCCGATTCGGCGCGGATCAGCAGACCGTGGAGGCCCTCTATCGGGCCTGCGAGACCTATGGCTGATCGGTATCCTGCACACCCAGCCGAACGCTGATCGGCGTCCAGTCTCCAGGTGGGCGGGTTCTATCAATCGTCCCAGAAGTAATCGGCTACAGATCGCCGCGACCGTCGGCGGGGGGGGATCCCACCGTCGAACTGCTCCGGAACTCCTTGCAGCGTGGTGCTGCGAGCCGTCTCCGATTACTTTTTGGCAAGCATCAATAGATCGAAACCACCAATGCCATCGAACAAGAAGAGGAGCCTAGCGTGGAGACACTGCCAGACAGAATCGAGGTCAACGGACTGCCGCCCTATGTCGAGGCCTGGTCCGCAGCGAAGATCGCCAACTTCGTGCCGGCGGTGCTGGCCCGCTGGCAACGAGCGCGCGGCAAGCTGCCGTCCAGCTTCTTCATGCTCATGTGCCCCCAGGTCGAGGTCAACGCCGTCGGCGGGCTCCCGCCCAGGGTGATCGAGCTCACCGATCCCAGGCTGCGCTGCCTCCACTTCACCGGCTGTCACAAGCCCTACTTCGTCGTCTTCTTCACTGGCGAGGATGCCGACCAGCGCCGCGCAGAGGTCCAGGAGCTATTGTCCTGGTCGGAGAGCTACCAGGTTGACTTCGATTCGGATGGCGTGCGGCTGGACTTCATCGACGCGGTCGAAGATGCACACGACGACTCCGAGGACACAGCCTCGTCACAGCGAACAGTGCGCGAACTCTTGGCGACCGGCGAGATCGTACGCATCCTCGAGTAGCGAAAAACCGGTCGACCACAAGCACCGATTCTCCGACCGCTGCGCTCTCGCCGCATGGCGCCCGGGAGCGAATGCTACGATGTGAGCACTGCCCCACCTACGCTCCCGCGTGTCCCGCCGGAGTGCCTCCCATCGCGTCAGCCGTCATTGTCCTTGAATATCGGCAGACAAGGGGCTATACCAGACGTTTGTATGCTATAGAGGGCAGCATGCGAGACGCCCTCGGCAGATTTGCTCTGGTGGCTGCTGCAGCTCCACCCTCCATGGCTCGGATCCCGACGCCCCTGCCGGAATGACGGCAAGCAAGACCCTGTCCTAGCCCCTCATCCCCGCGGGTCTTGAGAAGGAGTTGCGGGAGGAGCGCCGGCGATGCGGCCCCAGGTCCAAGATCGAGGGCGTGCGTGAAGGGAGATCAACAGTATGAAAACAGACAAGAATCGCCTAAGATCCAGGCCACTGCCAAGGAAAGCCAGGAACGGCTCGACGCCGATGCGACCAGCAATCGCCCCACACGACGATGGCCGTGTTCCGCTGGATACCGACAAGATCGTCGGCCGCTCCAAGCTCCTCGGCGAGCTGCGCGAACTCATCCGCCGCAGCCACTACAGCATCCGCAGCGAGATCGAGCGGCTGTTCGCACAGATGGACGGCACCCCCCAAGCTCGTCGCCGCCTTCCTTTACGGGGCCGGCCTGCGTCTCCTCGAAGGGCTGCGGCTGCGCATCCAGGACATCGAATTCGCGCGCAGCCAGATCCTGGTCCGTTGGCGAGAGTGCCATCCAGCGCCCCGTCAAGCAGGCTATCCTCGCCGCCGGCATCGACAAACAAGGCAGTCGCGGTGCGGGTAGAGTATTGGGAGAGCGACCTGCGCGCCAAGGTGAGGAAGGCCGGAGGCATCTGGCGTCCTCGGCACAAGCTTTGGGAGATGCGCTACGATGACGTCCTCGCCCTCGGCTTGGAACACCGCCTGGCCCGACCCGATGCGAACGAGACAGCATCGGTGAGCGAAAGGCACCTACATCTAGGTGCCTAGATATGGGTACCTAGATGTAGGTGCCTAGATGTAGGTACCCACATCTGCTAACCGGTTCCTAAAGGTAGGAACAAGTTCCTAGATTTGGGAACCTTTGGCACGGCGGCCCGGCCGCCGATTACATGTTAGCCTCGGCGCAGCGTCAATTGCGAAGGCACATCTATGCAACTGCACACCCGAACGCTCACGGACCTCGCAGAGATGATTTGCGGTGCTGCCGGCGGCGCAGGGTTTGAGAAAGAGAACTTCCGATATCGCTCTAGCAGTTACCTCACGGATTTCTTTACCAATTGCGACATGGAGTATCGGCACGACGGGAGCACTCGCAAAGCGTGGGTATTCGATGTGCTTTCAAAGTTGAACGCTGGTCCAGCCTCAAACCCCCAGTTGCCCCCGGACGGCATCATTCGCGTCATCCAAGAACTCATGGACGCTGGTGATTTTCAAACACACAAACTAGACCGAGATGCGGCCCTCGTAGATTTGAACAGGAACCTCTCTCGGGACGGCATTCAGGCTTATCTTGACGGGGCAAGCCGATGCCACCTCCGTAACGATGGAGAGCATGCAACCACCGCATCACTTCGCCTGCAACGGCGTGCTTGGACAGACGAGGAGATTAAGAAGCGGAAAGCCTTGTCCGACTATCTGGACATAGCCTCAGAAGACGACTTCATCGAGGAGATTCTTCAACCTTTGTTCCAGCAACTCGGTTTCATCCGCATAACGCCAGCCGGCCACAGGGACAAGGCGCGCGAATACGGGAAAGACATATGGATGAAGTATCAACTGCCGACGATGCACTTCCTTTATTTTGGGGTTCAGGTGAAACGCACTAAGATCGATTCGGCAGGAAAGAGTCGAAACGAGAACGTTGCAGAGATTTTTAACCAAGTCACGATGATGCTAGGGCATCCGATCTGGAATCCTGAAACAAATAAACAGAATCTCGTCGACCATGTTTTCATAATCTCAGCGGCAGACATTACCAAACAAGCCAAGAACTGGCTTGGTCAGAACCTTGATCAAGCCTCACGCCGTCATGTGATGTTTATGGACCGTGACGATTTGCTTAACTTGGCGGTATCGACCAACCTTAGGCTGCCGACTGATGCTGTGACACCCCAACCGGTGGAGTGGGATACCGATGACTTGCCGTTTTGAAAGTCAAAAGGCGAACGGGCGGTCGGGCCGGTTTTGACGTTACCTCCTGAATTGATTGAGAGCCCAGGCGTATAGAGGAGGCGAGCGATTGCGCTGAGAAATGAAACGCATAAGCTGGGATCCTGAGAAGAATCGCAAGTTAATTGAAGAGCGAGGCATTTCATTTGAGGATGTTGTGTTTTTTTTGCAGTCTGGCGGCCTTTTGGATGATGTCACTCATCCAAACACGGAGAAATACCCGCATCAGCGCATGCTTGTTATGGCTATTGAAGCGTATGCATACCTAATTCCTTATGTAGAAGATGATCAAGAGATTTTCCTGAAAACGGTGATTCCAAGCCGAAAAGCGACCAAGCAGTATCTTGGAGGTGACCAATGATGCCGCGCCAACTTGACACAGAAGAGAAAGAACTACTGGACGCGTATGAAGCGGGTGAATTTCGCTCAGATATGAGCGCATCGCGCAAGAAATTTCTTGAGGAAGCAGCAGCAGCTACGTTTCAAAAGGAGAAAGAAATACACGTCAGCATTTCAGAGCGTGACTTTCATGCGCTTCAGAGAAAGGCCCTAGAAGCTGGCATACCATACCAAACACTGGTAATCAGTATATTACATAAATACGCTTCTGGTAGCTTGTATGACGCTACTGCTAACAAGGCAAATCCAGCCGACGCTCGTCCCTCGCACGGCTGATTTCCGACGTTAGTTCACCCACCCAAATGCAACGATGGATTTCGAATGGGATGAATCCAAGCCGGGCGCCAACAAGAAGAAGCATGGCGTCACATTTTGGGTGGCCACAGAAGTCTTCGGAGATGATCTGTCATCATTTGTTGCCGATCCGGACCATTCCAGCGAAGAAGGTCGATTTCTCTTGTTCGGAACGACAAAGCGCAATAAGCATCTCGTTGTTTCCTTCACTGAACGAGATCAAATTGTTCGCATTATCTCAGCCCGACCGATGACGCCTTCAGAGCGCAAAGCCTATGAACAGTGACGAAGACATGAGACCGGAGTATCCCGCCGCGCTAATCGAAGCGGGAGTGCGGGGCAAGTATGCCAGTCGCTACCGCGAGCGCACGAATGTCGTTCTTATCGAACCAGAGCTTAACAGACTGTTTCCCAATGCAGAAGCCGTCAATCGCGCCCTTCGCGCTTACGCAAAAGCACACAAAATGTTGGCCTAACACGGGCCTACAGCGGACGCGCCATAGGCGCGCGCCGCTGCGGCTCAGCGTTAGGGGGCTGACATTGGCATTTGACATACCGTATTCAGTATATATACTTTATTCGGTATGTGGGATGTCTATGAGCATCGTCGCGTTGTTCGACAAATACACAAGTTGCCGGTAGAAATCCTCAAACGGTACGAGAAGTGGAAGGATATTGTCGCGGTCTCCGGGCCGCAGGGACTTCGGCTTATCAGAGGCTTCAATGACGAGGCACTGTCTGGTGAGTGGCGAGGCCACCGTTCTTCTAGGCTGGGGCAGCAGTATCGAGTGATCTATCAGGTCGAGCGCGAGCAGGTCCGGGTCGAGGTTGTAAGCCTGACACCGCACGACTATCGCAGGAAGTAGCAGATGAATACCTACCGCAAAGCGAAGAGCCGAGTATCGGTATCTCCGGGTGAGTCTGTTCGGATCATTCGGGAACTTCAGGGTATGAGCCAGAATGAGCTCGCGGAGGCGTCTGGCATTCCGCAGTCAACGATTTCAGCAATCGAGCGTGAGCGCATCAATCTAGGTGTCGAGCGAGCGAAGCAACTCGCGCGCGCCCTCAAGTGCCATCCGGCGGTTCTAGTGTTTCCCAGTTGGGACATCGAGCATGAATCCGCCGCCTAACAATCGGCTGGAGCCGACGTGGTAACCCGTCACTCCCTTTGCAAGTCGAAGAGCAAAGGGAGCGCCGGGTTGCCACGCGGCTGAGCCAAAACGCTCGGTCAGAAATTCGGGTCAACAGCAACCACTGATACGGCATGAAGAAAAGCGTCTATATCGAGACGTCAATTCCAAGCTATCTCACGGCGAGGCCAAGCCGAGATGTGAGGGCCGCAGCTTGGCAGCAAATAATCGGACAGTGGTGGGATGAGGCGCGTGCGGCTTATGACCTCTTTACATCGGAGTTAACCCTGGTTGAAGCGTCAGCAGGAGATCCGGAAGCACCCAAAAGAAGGCTTGAATCGATAAAGGATATTCCGGAGCTAGAAATCGACGAAGAGGTTCAGAAGTTCGCCGAACAGTTGATTGCCGA
>JGI12109J20283_10957308_pt1 | contig 22120 bp, 15 predicted proteins | sample ElkSlonscriptome_12_FD_20283 | JGI IMG/M metagenome (IMG submission 20283)
GGATCTCGTCTTCACTCAGGGGCCGGCCGGTATTGCCGATCTGCACCAGCCCCTCGCCCACCTTGCGGGCGCCCACGCCGCTGCCGCCGCCGGCCACGGTGATATTGATGCCCGGATGGGCGGTCATGATCTCGCGCGCGGCCTCCTCCATCACCGGGATGTGGGCCGTGCCGCCGGCGATGTCCAACGTGCCGCTCAGATCGGCGAAGGGGTCGTTGGCGCCGGCCGCCGGGGTGTCGTGGGAGGCGGCCTTTTCGGCCGACTCGCCACCGCAGCCGATGAAGGCCACCAGGGCCAGGGACAGACAGACGAAGGTCACGATACGTGCCATGACGAATCTCCTTGTCGGGTTGAAAAAAACTGGCAATGGATGGAAGAAGACAGACCTGTGGGGGGACGGTTATGACCGCCTGGAAGCTCCTGTGGGGTGGGTCCGACGGACCGCCGGACGCGGGATCCCCATTCACCTGCGCCGGACATGACGGCGCACCGGAATGAACATGACCTGTCTCCTCATGGTTGAAAACCGAATATCCTGCACCGGGCCGGGCCTGTCAACCAGGAGCCCCACCGGCACAGAAAAACCCGGCGGGGGTCCTTCCCCACCGGGTTTCCTGGCAATCCCTTGCCAGAGTCTCGCTCCATCGACTGCCGGTCGACGGGGATCAGGGCCGCCGACCGTAACGGATCGCTCCCTACCGGATCACGAGCATCCGGTGGTCCCGCCGCAGTTGTGGCACTTGTAGCAAGAACCACTGCGCACGGTGACCGATCCGCATTCGGGGCAGGGCGGGCTGTCCGCCTGCTGCTGGAACACGGCTTTCTCTTCCGCCTCGGTGCTTTCCATGGTGATGCGCGGGGCACCGCCGGCACTGGCGGCCATGGCCTTCACACCACCGGCGGCCTGCTTCTCGGCATCCTTCAGCACGGCGGCTTCCTTGGCGTCGGCGGCGCCGTCGGGCACGGTGCCGTCGGCATCGCCGAGGTGCTCGCCGAACTTCAGGTCCATCCAGCGGAAGATGTAGTCCATGACGGACTTGGCGATGGGGATATCCTTGTTGCCCGTGAAGCCCGAGGGCTCGAAGCGGGCGTGGCTGAACTTGTTGACAAGCACCCTCAGGGGCACGCCGTACTGCAGCATGATCGACACGCTGGTGGCGAAGCTGTCCATCAGGCCGGAGACCACGGAGCCCTCCTTGGCCATCTGGATGAACATCTCGCCGGGCTTGCCGTTGGGGTACAGACCCACGGTGATGTAACCCTCGTGGCCGCTGATGCTGAACTTGTGGGTCACCGCCTGGCGCTCATCCGGCAGACGCACGCGGTGGGGCTTGGGCGGGCTGAGCAGCTCCTCCACGGCCTCCACCTTTTCCACTTCCTTCTTCTGGCCGGTGTTCAGCGGCTGCAGACGTTTGCTGTTGTCCCGGTAGATGGCCACGGCCTTCAGCCCCATCTTCCAGGCTTCCATGTAGGTCTCGCTGATGTCCTCGACAGTGGCGTGCTCCGGCAGGTTCACCGTCTTGCTGATGGCGCCGCTGAGGAAGGGCTGCACCGCCGCCATCATGCGCAGATGCCCCATGTACTGGATGCTACGCTCGCCGTTGGCGGGCTTGAAGGCGCAGTCGAAGACCGCCAGGTGCTCGTCCTTCAGCTCGGGCGCGCCCTCGATGGTCTCGTTCTGGTCGATGTACTCGACGATGGCCGCGATCTGCTGGTCGTCGTAACCCAGGCGCTCCAGGGCATGGGGCACGGTGTGGTTGACGATCTTCAGCAGGCCACCGTCCACCAGTTTCTTGTACTTGACGAGAGCCAGGTCGGGCTCCACGCCGGTGGTATCGCAGTCCATGAGGAATCCGATGGTCCCGGTGGGTGCCAGCACGGTCACCTGGCTGTTGCGGTAACCGTAGTCGTGGCCCAGGGCGTAGGCGTCCCGCCACACCTGCTCCGCCTGCTCCAGCAGATCCTCGGGCACCCGGTTGGGGTTGATCTTGCCGACGGCCGCGCGGTGCTTGCGGATGACGTTGAGCATGGGCTCGCGATTGATGGCGTAGCCCTCGAAGGGCCCGATCTGGCTGGCGATCTCGGCGCTCGTCAGGTAGGCCTGGCCGCACAGCAGGGCGGTGATGGCCGCCGCGTAGTCCCGGCCCTGATCGCTGTCGTAGGGCAGGCCACGATCCATGAGCAGGGCGCCCAGGTTGGCGTAGCCCAGGCCCAGGGGGCGGAACTTGTGGCTGTTCTCCTCGATCTCGGGGCGCGGGTAACTGCTGTTGCCCACGATGATCTCCATGGCCAGGGTCACGATGCGCGACGCGTGCCGGAAGGACTCCGTGTCGAACTCGCCGTCCGGACGGCGGAACTTCATGAGGTTCAGGCTGGCCAGGTTGCAGGCGGAATTGTCCAGGAACATGTACTCGCTGCAAGGATTGCTGGCGGTGATGGGCGCGGTGTTGGGGCAGGTGTGCCACTCGTTGATGGTGGTATCGAACTGCATACCCGGATCGCCGCAGACGTGGGTGCCCTCGGCGATCTTCCGCATCAAGTCCCGTGCGTGGTAGGTGTCCATGGGCCGGCCGTCGGTCACGGCGCGGGTGGTCCACTCGCCATCGTCCTCCACGGCGCGCATGAAACCGTTGCTGACGCGCACGGAGTTGTTGCTGTTCTGGAAGAAGACGCTGTTGTAGGCCTCGCCGTTGAAGCTGCCGTCGTAACCCTGGTCGATCAGGGCCCAGGCCTTGCGCTCCTCGTTCACCTTGCAATCGATGAACTCCTCGATGTCCGGGTGTTCGGCGTTGAGGATGACCATCTTGGCCGCCCGGCGGGTCTTGCCGCCGCTCTTGATGACGCCGGCGAAGGCATCGAAACCGCGCATGAAGCTGACCGGGCCGCTGGCGATGCCGCCGGCGGACAGATTTTCCCGGCTGCTGCGCAGGGTGCTCAGGTTGCTGCCGGTGCCGCTGCCGAATTTGAAGAGCAGACCCTCGGTCTTGGCCAGATCCAGGATGGAGGCCATGCTGTCCTCCACCGAGTTGATGAAGCAGGCCGAGCACTGGGGTTTCTTCTCCACACCCACGTTGAACCACACGGGCGAGTTGAAGGCGGCCAGCTGGCCCACCAGCAGGTGGGTCAGCTCGGCGCGGAAGGTCTCGGCGTCCTGGAGGCTCTGGAAGGTCTCGTCCTTGATGCCCCAGTCGGTGATGGTGTCGCTGACACGGCTGATGAGTTGCTTGACACTCTGCTCCCGATCGGGAGTGCCCAGGCCGCCGCGGAAATACTTGCTGACGACCACGTTGGTGGCCATCTGCGACCAGCTGACGGGAATCTCGACGTTGTCCTGCCGGAAGAGGACCTCGCCCTCGGGGCCGGTGATGCTGGCCGAGCGCAGCTCCCATTCCAGCTCATCGAAGGGGTGCATACCGGGCCGGGTATAATAACGCTCGACGGCCATGCCCTTGCCCTTGGGCCGGGATCCGGAGGCCTTCACGGACTGGGCGCCCTCCTGGGCCAGTCCTTCCAGGTCCACCTCTTCATGGTCGAGGCCATCGGCGGCGATCACATCGTCCGTGGCAGGGGATTCACCAAACAATCCGCCGTCGGCGGCGGCCATGGTTTTCTTGATTTCGTTCGATTCAGACATGCTCCGACCTTCCTTCTCAGATCCCTCTGACTGCTTTGATCCAACTCCCTTTGGTGTTGTTCACTGCCGCAATTCCAACAATTCCGTGGGCGGTCTATCGATCGAATCCCCGGGCACTTAGGCCCTGATTCCGGCAAAATTTTTGATCAATTCTGCGTGGGGGATTGATTTTCCATACGGAAAGAAACTACAATATATAGGGCAGTCTTTCCGGAAACACCACAGTCCCTTGTGGGTGAGGCGCACAATAAATCGAAAGCGGAATAGGGATCAAAGAAATTTGTCGTGATTTTTTTGGATGGGCAATTCCAGGATGGGGAACCCGCGCTATCGGGCGGCTAGAGGCCAAAAGAATCGTTTAAACCGTGTAAAAAAAATCCGGGGCATATCCCGGAAATCCCACGTCTCAACCTTCCCGGAAGAACTGTCCTTTTTCGGCATTCTTAAGGAATTCATTAGTTGCCTGAAATACTTGGAGTTAGAAAAAAGTGGCCAACAAGGATATTCCGGGGCCCAACGCCTGATTCCGCAATCATCCCTCAACTGCCGGGGCCCAGACGCCCCTCGGCCACGGCCTGGACGATCCGGCGCACCTCTTCCCGCCCCTGGCGAAAGGCCGCGCGCTTGGTCTCCCCGTCTCCTGAACAGCTCATGGGATCGTCGATGGGCCGTTTCACGTGCCGCGCCGGATCCGCCAGCCGAGGCAGGAAATTTCCCGCTTCCCGGCTCAGGGTGACGATCAGGTCGAAGCTGTCCAGATCGAAGGTGTCCATGGTCTTGGTTTCCTGGCCCGTCATCTCCAGCCCCACCTCCTGCATGGTGAAGCGGGTCTTGTCCACGATGGGGTAGGTCAGTAGGCCGGCGCTGTGCACCTCCCAGTCCGCGGGAAAGAGCCGGCGGGCCCAGGTCTCGGCCATCTGGCTGCGGCAGCTGTTGGCTGTGCACATGAAAAGAACCTTCAACGCGATTCCCCCAGCACGCTCAGCAGGCTGCCCAGATCACCGGGCAGCTTGCCGGCCAGGGTTTCCAGATCATCGGCGCTGTAACCCATGGCCTCGCACGCAATCCGCAGATCATCGCTGTCCAGATCACCGGAACCGCCACCCAGACCCACGTGGCTGGTGACCAGATTGGCGGCGGCCACGGCCTTCACCAGGGCCACCTCCTCGGCCTCCTGCCAGCCGTGGTGATGCCGGGCGATGGTTTCCACCAGATAGGCGGGGAAGTTCCACTCCTCACCCAGGCGCGCCCCGGCCTCGGCGTGGTTGAAACCCAGGATGGCCGTCTCGGCTGCCAGCAGTTCCTCCATGCTGCCGTCCACCGGCAGCTGTTCCAGGTGCTCGCGCAGGGGACGGTTCAGGATCAGCTTGCCGATGTCGTGGACCAGTCCCGCAGTGAAAGCGCGTTCGCTTGTCATCCGGCATCCCGTCAGGTTGGCCAGGTGGCTGGCCCCCAGGGCCGTGCCCAGGGCATGGTGCCACATCTGACCGCGGTCCAGCCGGTACGAGGCCAGCGGTCCGCGCAGGATATCCCCCATGCTGGCGGCAAAGGCCAGGTTCACCACCGTGCGGTTGCCCAGCATCACCAGCGCTTCGCGCGCCGAGCCCACTTGCCGCCGCACTCCGTAGAAAGCGCTGTTGGCCAGCTTCAGCAGGTTCGAGGTGAGGGACGGATCCTTCTCGATCACCTCCAGCACCTTGCCCGCCTCGACGGTCTCGTCGTCCAGCAGGTTCATCAGGCGCAGGGTGGTCGAAGGCAGACTGCTCAGCTCCGTCGTCTTGGCTATCAACTCTTCCAGGTGCCGGACCATTTCAGTCTCCCGGGGTGATGGTCACCAGGGGATCCCCCTGAGTCACGACCTGGCCGTCAGCCACATGCACCGCCTCCACGGTGCCGGCCACGGCGGCCGCCAGTTCCGTTTCCATCTTCATCGATTCCATGATGACCAGGACCTGCCCGGCCTGGACCTCGGCGCCCGGTCCGACCAGGACCCGCACCACCTTGCCGGGCATTCCTGCGCTCAGGACGGGCCCCTCGCCGGCGGCGGTTTCCTCGTCTTCGTGCTCGGCGTCCGGCAGACGGAAGGTGTGCACCTTGCCGTCGCAGAAGACGTGGCGTTCATCTCCCCGGGCGGCCACCCACAGGCGGCGGCGCCCCTGGTGGGTATCCACCAGCCAGCAGCCGCTCCGATCCTGTTCGGCCTCCAGGGGAATTTCCTGACCTTCCATTTCCAGGACCCAGTCATCCCCCTTGCGGCGCACGTCCACCTTCACGTCCTGGTCTGCTGTGCGGAACTTCAAATGCACGATGCCTACCTTTCCATCAGCGGAATATCATTCCAGGCCCGTGAGCCGGAAGCGACCCAGGCTTTCCCAGGGTGTGTCGCGCCGGGCCGACCCGTCCGCCGGGCCTGCTGACCCGGTGCCGAACCCTCCGGCGGGCTGCTCATGCTCTGCCACGGCCGCCACGGCCAGGGCCAGATCCTCGTCGGCCCCCGGGTCCCCGCGCCAGTCGGGCAGATGCTCCGGCAGGAAGCCGGTGTGCAGTTCCCCGTCGGCGAACGCCCCGTGCTGCAGGATGGCGATGAGGTACTCCACGTTCGTGCGCACTCCCAGCACCGCGTACATCTTCAGGGCGGCGACGGCCCGGTCGATGGCGTTGCGTCGTTTGCCCGCATGCACGCTCAATTTGGCGATCATGGGGTCGTAGTAGATGCTCACCTCGTCCCCCTGCCGCACCCCGCTGTCGATGCGGATGCCGGGGCCGGTTGGCTCGTTCAGCAGGAGGATTTCCCCGAGGGAGGGCATGAAGCCGTTCTCCGGATCCTCGGCGTAGATGCGGCACTCGATGGCGTGCCCCTGGACCGACAGTTTTTCCTGGGTCCAGGGCAGGGCCCGGCCCTCGGCCACCTGGATTTGCGTGCGCACCAGGTCCGTGCCGGTGACCAGTTCGGTGACGGGGTGCTCGACCTGCAACCGGGTGTTCATTTCCAGGAAGTAGAAACCGCCGTCCTGGCCCAGCAGGAACTCGACGGTGCCGGCGCCCCGGTAGTCCACGGCGCGGGCGGCGGCCACGGCGGCCCGACCCATGCGCTCCCGCAACTCAGGCGTCAGGGCGGGCGAGGGCGACTCCTCGATGATCTTCTGGTGCCGCCTCTGGATACTGCATTCGCGCTCGAAGAGGTGCACGTGATTGCCGTGGCTGTCGCCGAAGATCTGGAATTCCACATGGCGGGGCCGCTCGATGAAACGCTCCAGGTAGATGGTTCCGTTGCCGAAGGCCCCCATGGCCTCGCGGCAGGCCGCCGCGCAGGCATCCATGATGCGTTCCGGCCCCTCCACCAGGCGCATGCCCTTGCCGCCGCCGCCGAAGGCCGCCTTGACCATCAGCGGGTAACCCACCTGCGCGGCGATCTTCTCCACCTCCCGGCTGGGGAAATTGCCGTCCGCATCGGGTTCCGGCAACAGGGCGCCGGGCACCACGGGCACGCCCGCCTCTTCCATCAGGCGGCGCGCGGCCGTCTTCTCGCCCATGCTCTCGATCACCTCGGGCGACGGCCCGATGAAGATGATGCCCGCCTCCTCGCAGGCCCGCGCGAAGGAAGCGTTCTCGGCCAGGAAGCCGTACCCCGGATGGATGGCGTCGGCGTCGGTGGCTTTCGCCGCCTCCAGGATGCGGTCGGGCCTCAGGTAACTCTCCCCAGGTTCGGCGGGGCCGATGGTCACCGACAGGTCGGCCTGCTGGGCGTGCAGGGCGTCGCGATCCACGTGGGAGCAGACGGCCACGGTGCCGATGTTCATCTCCCGACAGGCGCGGATAACCCGGCAGGCGATCTCGCCCCGGTTGGCCACCAGGACGCGGCTGATGGGCTGGGGTTCGGGCGCGCTCATGCGGATCCTTCCTCCGGAGCGGCAGGCGCTCCGGGCCAGTTCTCTTCACCCACCCAGGGGGCGCTCTTCTTCTCGGCGAAGGCGGCCAGGGCGGCCTGCCCCTCGCTGCCGGTGCGGGCCTCGGCGATCATGCGCGCGCACAACTCGGCGCTGCGGTTGAATCCCAGGCTCTCGGCCCCCTCCAGCAGACTCTTGCACAGGGACAGGGCCGCCGCCCCGCCCTTGAGCAGGGAATCCACCGTGCTGCCCAGCAGGCTGTCCAGATTCTCCACGGGCGCGGCCAGCCGGTCCACCAGGCCGATGCGCAGGGCCTCCTCGGCCTCGATGGCGTCGCCCGTCAGGAAGTAGTGCCGCGCCGCCGCCGGCCCGATGCGGTCGATGACCAGCGGGCTGATCACCCCGGGCACGATGCCCAGCCGCACCTCGCTGAAGGCGAACGACACAGTGGGCCCCGCCACGACGATATCGCACGCGGCCACCAGCCCGACACCGCCACCGTAGGCCGGTCCCTGCACCCGCGCCACCACCGGCACCGGGCAGGTGCGCACGGCGCGGAACATGCCGCCCATGTCCATGGCGGCGGCCAGGTTGGTCTGGTAGTCGGCCTCGCCCAGGGCCTTCATTTCCCCCAGGTGCGCCCCGGCGCAGAACACCTTGCCGGTGGCCTGCAGCACGATGACGTGGGGCCGGTACCGCCCCTGCGGCCCGATGTCGGGATCGTCCCCCGCATCCGGCGGCAGGGCGTCCCGGTAGGCGATGCCGTCGAAAAGCTCACGCAGGGCCTCGATCGTCGCCTTGTCGAGGGCGTTCCGGACCTGCGGATTGTCCATGGTGACCACGAGCACGCGGCCCACGGTTTCCTGTCTGATGGGCATGATGGTCTGTCCTTTATCACATGCGGTACACGCCGTACTTCACCGGCGGGATGGGCGCGTTCAGACTCATCGCCAGGCCCAGACCCAGGACATCCCGCGTCTGCACCGGATCGATGACCCCGTCGTCCCACAACCGCGCGCTGCTGTAATAGGCGTGACCTTCCTTCTCGTACTTGTTGATGATCGGCTCGACGATGGCCTTTTCCTGCTCTTGCGTCAGGGTCTCGCCGCGCCGCGCCAGCTGATCCTTCTTCACCGTCAGCAGCACCCCGCTGGCCTGCTCCCCGCCCATGACGCTGATCTTGGACTGGGGCCACATCAGCATCATCCGTGGCTGGTACGCCCGGCCGCACATGCCGTAGTTCCCGGCCCCGAAGCTTCCGCCCACTACCACGGTGAACCTGGGCACAGTGCTGTTGCTGACGGCGTTGACCATCTTGGCCCCGTCCTTGGCGATCCCCCCGTGCTCGTACTGCTTGCCGATCATGAACCCGGTGATGTTCTGCAGGAAGATGAGCGGGATCTTGCGCGCGTTGCACAGCTCGATGAAGTGCGTCGCCTTCAAAGCCTCGGCACTGAACAGGATCCCGTTGTTGCCGATGATGCCCACGCTGTAGCCGTGGATGCGCGCGAACCCGCACACCAGGGTGGTGCCGTAGCGCGGCTTGAACTCGTGCATGCGACTGCCGTCGACCACACGCGCGATGACCTCGCGGATATCGAAGGGGAACCTGGGATCGTGGCTGACCACGCCGTACAGTTCCTCGGGATCGTAGTGGGGCGCCTCGGCCACGCTGCAGGGGATGGTGCTGGTGCGCACGGGCCCCAGGTTCTCGACGATGTCGCGCACGATCCGCAGCGCATGGGCATCGTCGTTGGCCAGATGATCGGCCACGCCGCTGATGCGCGTGTGCACGTCGCCGCCGCCCAGCTCCTCCGCCGAAACCTCCTCGCCCGTGGCCGCCTTCACCAGCGGCGGTCCGCCCAGGAAGATGGTCCCCTGCTCCTTGACGATGACCACCTCGTCACTCATGGCCGGCACGTACGCCCCGCCGGCGGTGCAACTGCCCAGCACGGCGCTGATCTGCGGGATATCCAGCGCGCTCATGGTGGCCTGGTTGTAGAAGATGCGCCCGAAGTGCTCCCGATCCGGAAAGACCTCCGCCTGCAGCGGCAAGAACGCCCCCCCGCTATCAACCAGATAGATGCACGGTAGCCGGTTCTCCTTGGCAATCTCCTGCGCCCGCAGATGTTTTTTCACGGTGATGGGGTAGTAGGTCCCTCCCTTGACCGTGGCGTCGTTGGCCACGATCATCACCTGCCGCCCGTGGATCTGCCCGATACCCGTGATCAGCCCGGCGGCGGGCACGTCAGCGTCGTAGACCTCGTGCGCGGCCAGGGGGCTCAGCTCCAGGAACGGAGCCCCCGGATCCAGCAGCCCCTCGATACGATCGCGCACCATGAGCTTGTCCTGGCTGGTGTGCCGCTCCCGCGCTTTCTCGCTGCCGCCCGAGCGGATCCGGCCCAGCAATTCCTTCAACTCCGCCACCTTCTGGCGATTATGCTTGTCGTTTTCCTGGAAGGTGGCATCGGTGGTGCTGATCTGGCTCTTGATCCGTTTCATCGCGGCGGCTCCGGGGCTGGGAATTTCAGGGGTCGGGTAATGTCCTGTCATCCTTGATCATCCGGATGGATTTGTCAAAAGAATGATGGGTTGCGCAGAAATGATCAGTATGCCGCGGTGGAGTTGGAGTTTTCCAGGACGCGGACGGGGGATTTCCTGCAGCTGACGCGGAAACTGGTGGCGCTGCCCCGCTTGAAGAAGGAAATGGAAGAGGGCCAGGTCGGCTATACGAAGGCCCTGGAGGTCATCAAGGTGGCCAACGCCGCCAACGAGGACCGCTGGGTCGAGGAAGCCAAAAAGAAGAGTCGCCAGGAACTCCGCGACACGGTGAATCGCGCCCGGCAATCCGCGCGCCGGCAGCGCGCGACGGACCCCAACCAGGGCGAATTGTTGGCAGGGCAACAAAACCCCCCGGAGATACCCGTGGCCACCACGCATCGGGTTTGCTTTGAGCTGACCACTGAGCAGCTGGCGCAATACGAGGCCCTGGTCGAGGACGGAATCAACTGGGTCCGCCGACCTTGCTGCGGAACGGGTCCCATCGCCCTCCACCCAGATCCACGTCCACCACTGCCCCGAGTGCGAGAAGTCCCACATCACCACCAGCCGCGGCCAATCCGAGCTCACCCCGGGCGAATTCGAAAAACTCACCTGCAACGCCCGCATCGCCGAACCGGAAAAGCCCAACAAGACCACCATTCCGCCAGATACCCGCCGGCGGGTACTGGCCCGCGACCAGCATCGCTGCCGGGCGCCCGGCTGCCGGCAAGACGGGAATGTTGTTGAAAAATCCCGCCGGCGCCGGAAATATGGGGGCATGAGCACCGAAGCACAGAATATCACCCGTCTGCAGGGCGGGACCCTGGTGACGCCGCGCGGACTCCTGGAAGCCGATCTTGATCTGCAGGGGGGCCGCATTCTCGCCGTGCGCCCAAGGGGTGCCGACCAGGCCATGCCGGAGCCGACGGATATTATCGACGCCGCCGGTTGCTGGGTTTTGCCCGGCGCCATCGATGCGCACACGCACTTCGGGATGCCGCTGGGCGGGGGCATCGCCAGTCTGGGGTGGCGGCCGTCGAGCGAGGCGGCGCTGCTGGGCGGGACCACCACGGTGGTGGATTTTGCCAACCCGGCGTTGGGGCAGCCGCTGGCGGCGGCCCTGGAGCAGTGGCAGGAGGCGGCCGCGCATGACTGTCTCTGCGATCACGCCTTCCACATCACCGTCGTCGATACGGCGGCCGAGAGGCTGGCGGAGATTCCAGGGCTGGTGGCCCAGGGGTTGCCCACCTTCAAGGGGTTCCTGGCCTACAAGGGACGGCTCATGCTGGAGCCCGAGCGCATGAAGGAACTCATGCACGCGGTGCGGGATGCCGGAGGCCTGCTGCTGGTGCACGCCGAGGATGGGCAGATGAATGCCGAAGCCGAGGAGATCCTGCGGCACAGCGGGCGCATCGGGCCGCGCTGGCATCCCCTGGCCCATCCGCCGGCCAGCGAGGTGAAGGCCGTGGAAGAGGCCTGCACCATGGCCCTGGAGACGGATTGCCCCTTGCTGGTGGTGCACATGAGCCTGGCGGCCGGTCTGGAGCGGCTGGAAGCGGCCCGGCACCGGCGGGATCGGGCCGGCGGCACCACGCCCCTGCTGGGCGAGGTCTGCCTGCATCATCTGCTGGCGGATGAAAGCCTGTACGAGGCGGGGCACACCCCGGCCCTGGGCGCCATCTGCTCGCCGCCGTTACGGGCGGCCGCCAACCACCATCCGCTGCAAAGAGGTCTGGCCGACGGCCGTCTGGACCTGCTCAGCACCGACCACTGCGAGTTCGATCTGAATACGAAAGCGGCGGGCGCCCACGAAGGTTTCTATCGTGTGCCCAACGGCTGTGGCGGGGTCGCGGAAAGACTGGTCCTTTCCTACACCCGGCTGGTGGCCGGCGGCGTGATGTTCCCCGAGCGCTGGGTGGAGGTCTGCTGCGAGACGCCTGCCCGCGTGGCGGGTCTGGGCCACCGCAAGGGCCGCCTGGAAGCGGGGCTGGACGCCGATGTCGTGGTCTTCGATCCCGAACCCGAGTACCGCTGGCAGCCGCTGGGCGCCTCGGATAGGACGGGATCCATCTGGGCCGGCCGGCCCGCCCGGGGCCTCGTGCGCGATGTCTGGTTGCGCGGCCACAGGGTGGTGGCCGGCGCGCGTCTGGTCGCCGAACAACCCGGCGGCCTCTTCCTGCCCCGCAAGCTGGAGATCCTCTAGAAGATGACCGACAACAAGAACCGCGGGCTGGCCGGGCGCTACGCGCGCATCGCCGCCCAGCTGGGCGAACTGTTCGCCACCAACGACGATACCACCGCCCGCATGGCCACGGCGGTGGCGCTGCTGCACCACAAGATGCCCCACTTCTTCTGGACGGGATTCTACCGGCGGCAGGACACGAGGCTGGTGGTGGGCCCCTACCAGGGACCGCTGGCCTGCGCCATCCTGCCCCTTCCGCAAGGGGTGTGCTGGGCCGCGGTGCGGGAGGAGCGCACGCAGCTGGTCCCCGATGTGCACGCCTTCGCGGGGCACATCGCCTGCGACGCGCGCAGCAACAGCGAGATCGTGGTGCCCGTGCGCGATGGGCAGGGCCGGATCATCGCCGTGCTGGATGTGGACTCGGACCAGCCCGACGCGTTCACCGAGGTGGACCGCGCCGGGCTGGAAAACATCGTGGCCCTGATCACGGGTTGAGGCGGGTGGATCAGCTGCCGAGCAGGCCCTCGATGGCCTGGCGCATCTCCTTGTCGTCAGGCTTGGTGCGCGGGCCGAAGCGGGCCACCACCTGGCCGTCCTGGTCCACCAGGTACTTGGTGAAGTTCCAGCTGGGCTCCTCCAGCCCCCGGGTCAGGACCTGGTAGATCTCGCTCTTTTCCTCTCCCTTGACACTGGTCTTGGCGAAGAGGGGAAACGTCACGCCGTAGTTGATCGTGCAGAATTCCGCGATCTCCTCCGCCGAACCCGGCTCCTGGCCCATGAAGTCGTTGCTGGGGAAACCCAGGATGACGAAGCCGCGCGGGGAGAGCTCGCGGTACAGGGCCTCGAGGCCCTCGTACTGGGGTGTGAGGCCGCACTTGCTGGCGGTGTTCACGACCAGGGCCACCTGGCCCTTGTATTCCGACAGGTCGGCGGGTTCGCCGGCCAGGGTCTTTGTCTGCAGGCTGTAGAAGGACGCGCCGCTGCTGGCCTCGGGCCGGCTCATCTCGGCACTGAAGGTGCGGCGCGCCCACAGGACGCCCACCAGGGTGGCCAGGACCAGAACGGCCAGGACCACCGTCACTCCGATTTTCATGATTGGACTCCCATCACGTCATTTTCCAGGGACAACCGGGCATCGCGTCCGGGATGCCGCCCTCGCTCACAGGGTAATGCCGCCCCGGGAATCCGCACTTCCGCCCCGGGCAAGCGCCCGTTGTCAGGGCGCCGTCCCGGCTATATCATGGAGTGGCGACCCGGGACGCTTTTGTCACCCCAGCCCGCGACAGGAATCACCATGACCGAACCCAACTGGACCCAGCGCATAAACGAGATGGCCTGGGGATTCAAGAACAGCGCCATCCTCCTGAACGCCCTCCGCGTCGGCCTTTTCGAGAGTCTGGGCCACGAATGGAAAACCGCCGAGCAGGTCGCCGCCGACCAGGACCTGGACACCCGTGCGGTAGCAACGGTGCTCAACGCCCTGGTGGCCCTGGAGATCGTGCGCAAGGAGGGCGATCGCTTCCGGACCGAAGATGGCGCCCGCGAACTGCTGCTGGCCGACAGTCCGCGCACCCTCAAGAGCATCATGGGCCACAACCTCTACATGATGCGGGGCTGGGCCCGGCTGGAAGACGTCCTGCGCACGGGCGAACCCGCACCCGACCGGCCGCGCGACGAGCAGCAGATGCGCGACTTCATCCTGGGCATGGAGAACATCTCGCGGCAGAGCAGCCGCGATGTGCTGGAAAGCATCGACCTGGGGCGCTTCGGGCGCCTGCTGGATCTGGGTGGCGGGCCGGCCACCGCGGCCATCACCTTCGCCCGGGCGCACCCGGAAATGCAGTGCGTGGTCCTCGATCTGGAAGGGCCCATCGGCATCGCGAAGGAACAGATCGCCGCCGCCGGGCTAAAGGACCGCATCAGCACCGTGGTCGGGGATTTCCACACGGACGGGATTCCCGGCGGGTTCGACTGCGTATACATCGCCAACATCATCCATATGCTGGACGAGGCGGCCACCCTGAACCTGCTGCGCAAGGCGCGCGGCGCCCTGAAACCCACCGGTCGGCTGCTGTTGAAGGATTTTTTCACGGATGAAACCCGCACCGCGCCCGTGGCCGCGGCCACCTTCAGCGTGAACATGCTGGTCAATACGCGGGGCGGCAAGACCTACACCCTTGGCGAGACGCGCGACCTTTTGTGCGAGGCCGGGTTCACCGTGGAGGCCGAGGTGGACGTGGCCACCATCAGCAAGGTGGTGGAAGCGCGGCCCAGCGACTGAGATGTCAGCGATCGAGGTGGGCGTAGGGAGCGGCCGTGCGCAGGCGGTCATCGTCCACGGGGCCACCCACGGTGAAGTGGTACAGGCTCTGCCAGTCGTCCCCCGCCAGGCCGGCTAGGCGATGCACCTCGTCGTCGAAGAAACAACCGATGCCCGTGCCGCGCAGTCCCGCCGCCTCGGACTCCAGGTAGAGCAGGTGCCCTATCATGCCCGTCTCCCAGAACAGACGCGGGTACCAGGCGGCGCCGTGTTCCCGGATCCCGGGCGCAAAGCGGGCCACCATGCCCAGGCTGAAGGCTCCGTCCGCCGCGATATCCTGATGGCAGCTGAGTCGGCGCGCCACCTCCCGCGCGTCGCCCGAGACCAGGTGGCGCAACGGCACCTCCGGCGGCATCCCCGGCACCGCATCCCAGGTGAAATCCTCGCGCATGGCTTCCCGCCAGGCGGCCTCGTGCCCCGGTTGGCGCGGCAGGGCGTACACACCCGGCGCCACCCCCGTCACCCGGTGCACGAAGAGAAGCAGGCTCACCTCCGGCCCGCCGGGTAGTTCCAGCAGGGTCTCCCCCGGCATGAGCCGCTCCAGCAGGCGCGCAAAATCCGCCAGCTCCAGACCCGTCTGGCGGTCCATGCTCACGGCGCTGCGGCGGGAACGGATGAGGGAAAAGGCGTCCACCGGGCGCGGATCCCGGCTCGGCGGCGGCCCCGATTCCGGAATGGGTGCACCGGGCAACACCTGGCCGTAGCAGGCAGCCGCCACCTCGTCGATCACATCCCAGATGCGGTGATCCGGGCTCAGTTTATTGGGTTCGCCCAGCACGCCGCGGCCCTCCACCCAGCTCTCCAGGGCCTCCCTGGCGGGGAATGTGCCATCCCCGGTATCGACCAGAACCAGGGCATCGGCGTGTTCGCGTTCGGGACCCGTCTGCGTATCCGCCGCCAGGACCCGGTCGGCCAGCCCGGCAGGCAGATCCGTCAGCAGCCGCAGCCGCCAGCCCAGGGTGCGGGCGGCCAGGGAAAGGGCCGCCAGGGCGTGGCCCACATCGTGCTGGCAGTAGCGGAAGGCGCGCTCGCCGTACTTCCAGGCCTCCCGCCAGTGGATGGAGGTCAGCCCCAGCAGGAAACCGCCGACCACCTCCGGCACCGGACCGGTGGCCCGCTGCTCCAGCAGGTGCTCGTCCGGGGCGTAGTGGTATAGCCCCGGCCCCGTCTCCAGCCCCGCCGTCGGGCCCAGCAGCAGGTAGCCTTCGGTAGGGTGCAGGTTGCCGCTCGAGGGATTCACGCGCAGGCTCCAGCGCGCGACGGTATTCCCCTCCGGGTCCACCACCTCCTTCCAGGCGGAGAGCGCCAGGCTCAGGTACAGGAATTGCCCCAGGGATTCTGCGCCCAGAGCCGCCGGCTGCCGCTCGTCCGCGAACAGGGCATCATAGGGGGGACCGCCCGTGTCGGGGCCGAGGGGCAGCGCCACGGCCGGCGCGCCCGCAAAACGGCGGAAGGGGTGGGGCTGGGTCGTCCAGTCCATGAAACCGGCCGAGGCGGCGTAGCGCTGGAAGTGGTGCTTGGTGCGATGATGGTACTCCACGGCGGTGCGGCGGCTGTCCACGGGCTTCTCCTGACCTCGGGATACAAAAAAACGGGGGCCCCGAAAGGCCCCCGCAAACCGAAGGGATCAGCCCGAGAACTTCTCGGTGGCCTTGTCCCAGTTCACGATGTTCCACCAGGCCTCGATGTAGGCGGGGCGGGCGTTGCGCTTGTCCACGTAGTAGGCGTGCTCCCACACATCGATGGTCAGCACCGGGGTGACGTTCATGGTCAGGACGGTGTCCGCGTCGTCGGTGTTGACGATCTCCAGGGTGCCGTCGCCCTTCTTGACCAGCCAGGTCCAGCCGCTGCCGAAGTTGGTGGCGGCGGACTTGGTGAAGGCCTCCTTGAAGGAGTCGAAGTCGCCGAAGGAGCTGGTGATGGCGTCGGCCAGGGCGCCGGTGGGCTCGCCACCGCCGTTGGGGCTCAGGCCCATGAAGTAGAAGGTGTGGTTCCAGACCTGGGCGGCGTTGTTGAAGATACCACCCTTGGGGGCCTTCTTCACGATATCCTCGAGTTCCATGTCGGCGAACTCGGTGCCCTCGATCAGGTTGTTCAGATTCTTGACGTAGGCGGCGTGGTGCTTGCCGTGGTGGTATTCCAGGGTCTCCGCGGAGATGTGAGGCTCGAGAGCGTTCTGGGCGTAAGGCAGTTCAGGCAGAACGTGCTTCATGGTATCTCTCCTAGTTATGGTTCCTTCCGGTCACCTGCGGCAACCGGCTCATGATGATCCAATGGTGATACGATAAACGAGATAGGAAATTCGGCAACCCGTGCCCGGGTCAGGACAGGGGGCCCACGAAGGGAGCCAGCATGGCCAGCACCTCGCGGCGCGGGAAGGGTTTGGTCAGCACGCCCTGCACCTCACCGGCGTCAAACTGCTCGCGAATATTCTGCTCGGAGAAACCGCTCATCAGGATGACCTTCTGGTCCGCGTTGATGGCACGCATGATGTCCAGGCACTCCCGGCCGCCCATGAACGGCATGAGCAGATCCAGCAATACGCAGGAATAACCCAGCGGGTTCGCCTCGAAGAATTCCACCGCTTCCCGACCGTCCTGGGCGCAATCCACCGCCAGCCCGCGGTTGCGCAAGGTCAGCCTGACCAGATCCCGCACGTGTTTCTCGTCATCAACCACCAGGATGCGTCCCGGGGCGGGACCGCGCCCAGGCGATCCTTCTTTCGCTTTCCCCCTCTCGGTCCCGACCGGGGTGCGGGCCACGGGGAAGCCGACGCGCAATCGGGAACCCTGCCCCGGCGTGGATTCGACAAGCAGCCATCCCCCGTGGCCCCGCAGGATCCCCTGCACCGCCGCCATGCCCAGCCCCCGGCCCGTGAACTTGGTGGTGTAGAAGGGCTCGCAGATCCGGTGGCGGGCCTCCTCGCTCATGCCGCAGCCGTCGTCCTCCACCTCGATGAAAACATATTCCCCGGGCTCGGGGCCTGGATCCTCCGCCTCGGTGCTCACGGAAGCTTCGGCCAGCATCGTCCCGTCGCAATCCATGCGCCCGGTGCGCAGGATGACCCGGCCGCCCTTCTCGTCCACCGCCTCCGCCGCATTGGTCACCAGGTTCAGCACCACCTGCTGCAGCTGGGCCGGATCCACCTTGATGCGGGGCAGCTCGGCGCCCAGGTGCGCCTCCACCCGCACCGAAACCGGTGCCGCGCTTTCCAGCAGGTTCCACATGACCTCGATCCGGCTGTTCAGATCCAGCACCTTGGCACTCATCCGGCCCTTGCCGCTGAAGTCCAGCATCTGACGGGTCAGTCCCGCCGCCCGCATGGCCGCCTTGCCCACCTCGTCCAGGCACTCCCGGGCCGGGTGCTCGGCTGGCAGCATATCCAGGCCCACCTCCAGGTTTCCCACCAGGACCTGCAGCAGATTATTGAAATCATGGGCGATGCCGCCGGCCAGCACCCCCAGGCTTTCCATCTTCTGGGCAGCCAGGGCCTTGCGTTCGATCTCCTGCCGCTGGCGCTGGGCCTCGATCTGGCTGGTGATGTCGTGGGCAAATCCTTCCACCGCCACCATGCGCCCCTGGCGCTGCACGCTGCGGCCCTGCTGCCAGACCCATTTGGTTTTCTCCTGGCGGGTCTGCAGACGGTAGACCACCTGGTGGGTGGCATCCCGCTCTGCCGCCTCGTGGATGGCGGCCTCCAGCTTGTGGCGATCCTCGGGGTGGATGAGGGAGCCGTAGGAGATCACCCGGTCTTCCACCAGTTCCTCGCTGCGGTACCCCGTCAGATCCAGGCAGCCGCGGCTCGCAAAAAGCAGCGAATAATTCAGGTTGAAGCGGAATACCATGCCTGGCAGGTGCGCCAGGGCCTGGGTCAGCCGATGCTCAGTTTCCACCAGGCGCGTTTCCGCACGCTTGCGCACCACCGTCTCCCAGGCCAGATCCACCAGCTCGGTCAGCCAGGTCAGGTCCTCATCATCGTAGGGTGTGGGTTTGTTCCCCACCCCCATGACGGCCACGACCTTGTCCTCGCGCAGAAGGGGTACCACGGCCTCCCGGCGGATCTCGGCGTGGCCCTCGGGCATGCCCTTCCGATCCGACAGGGAATGATTGTCGTTTTGGATGATGGGCCGACGCTCGCGCACGCAATCGGCCCATACGCCGGCCTGGCCCAGGTCGTTGTGGCTGCCCGCCCCTATGGCGGAGCCCGTGTTTTCGGTGGTATGGGTGGACCAGGCTTGCAGATACAGGTGCTCCTGATCCGAATCCACGAAGTGGAAGAAGCCGATGGTGCTGTGGGTGATGGCCTCCGCCTCGTCCAGCACCCGGGTCAGCAGGGGGCGCACTTCCAGGTTCAAAGCCGCGCGACTGATGCGGTAGCGGGCGTGATGGATCTGATCCCGCCGACGGCGATGGGTGATATCCCGCACCAGGAGCGATAGCCCTGCATGGCTCGGCTCCTGCATCAGGCAGGGGAAAACCGTGACCTCGAAAAACCGCAGTTCCGCATGCCCTCCTGCGAAGGAGGGGGTCAAAACGAGGGTCTTGTCATTCCGGAGGGCCCGGCGCAGGGCCTCCTCCACCGGAAGGCGTTCGGATTGGTCCAGCATTTCACAAAAAAAGTCCCCGCTCACGGGAACGAGGGAGGGATTGTTCAGGGTGTCCCGGAAACCGCGAATGCGCAGGGAATCATCGAGTCGGAGCAGAAGAGTGCCTGCCCGGTCCGTTTCCCGGCCAGGTGGCTTGTTGGCGAATGAGGAATCCCGGCCCTGTCTCAATGCACCCCCCCCACACGACAGAATCTTCCTGGGGATGAGTGTACCAGAAACAAAGACATAATGAAGACTTTATTTTACTCCCCTGGATCCGTGACGGCTTCCAGCACCACGAAACGCCGGTCCGAAGCCACCACCCGCACCGTGTCATAGAGCCGTTGCAGCTTCACGTGATAACCCAGGTGCCGGTTGCCCACCACCAGCAGGCGTCCCCCAGGTTTCAGCAGACGCCGGGCCTGATGCAGCATGCCCCAGGCCAGCTGGTCCCCCACCACCACCCCTTGATGGAAAGGCGGGTTGCTGACGATCAGATCGTAACGGGCGCTCTGCTCGTCACTCAGATCCGCCGCCACCGCGAAGGTGGCCCGCGTTTCGCCCCAGCCCAGGGCGCTGGCGTTCTGCCGTGCGCTGGCGATGGCCTGATGGCTCTCGTCCAGACCCTTGACCCATGCCGCGGGGTTGCGCCGGGCCGCCGCCAGGGCCAGCACCCCGTTGCCGCAACCCAAATCCAGCACCGCGCAGGGTTCCTCCTTGCGGGGCAGGTGTTCCAGCAACATGCGGGTGCCGTGGTCCAGCCGCTCCCGGCTGAAGACATTCGGTCCCGAGGCCAGCGTCAGCTCATCGGCGGGCAGCTCGATGATCGCAGCCTCGGGCGGGTTGGGTTCGGTTGCCCGCTCCTGAAAGCGGCTGACCGCCAGGCGGGCCTTCTTCCAGCCCAAGGTGGTGCGCGTGGGACCCAGGATCTCCTCCAGCAGACGGTAGGCCCGCGCCGGGGTGTGCTTGATCATGCCCCCCAGCAGGACCACCGAATCGGCATGCAGCAGCGGCCGCAGCCGGCAGAGCAGATCCTCCAGATAAACCAGGCTCTTGGGCAGCTTCAGCAGCACCGTATCGAAAGGCCCGGCCGGATCCTCGCTGGCCGGCACGAAGAGCACCGCCGCCGGATCCAGGTCGTTGCTCTCCAGGTTGATCTGCAGGGCCCGGCGGCTCATCTCCGAGTCGGACCAGAAGACGGGATGGTGCGGGTGCAGGGCCGCGGCCAGGGCGCCGAAGCCGTCGTTGACCAGCAGCAGACGGCCCGGTTGCGCCGGGTCCTCGGCATCCAGGTGGCGCAGGAGGTAGGTGTCGGCGGCGTCCCAGGCGCGAAGGGGGTCGTCTTCCCGCAGGGGGAAACGCCGCAACCGGAGGCGGCGGCCGTGGTGCTCGAGGGTTTCCATCACTCGCCCGGCAGGGGGAACCAGCGCAGAGGCTCCAGGGTGGGCCCCAGGGGTATGGCCTCGCCGCAGTCGGGGGCCTGCTGTTTCAGCTGCTGGATCATGGCGCGGGCCTCGTTCATGTATTCGTCCATGATCCCGGCCGGCTCGGTGATGTGGCTGGCCCGGTATTCCATGCGGCCGGCCCGGTAGCTGATATCCTTCAGGCGCAGGGTGCGGCCCGGCCGCGCGTTGCGGTGCCGCCAGATTCCCGTCTCCGCCTCGAAGAGGTACTGGGGCAGGAAACGCCAGCCGTCGGTGGCCAGCAGGTCCACCGCATCCAGGATGTAGCGGAAGGTATCCTCGCTGATGAAGTAGTTGAAGTTCACGCGCACCCAGCCGGGCTTGATGCCCTCGCAGCCGGCGTCGATGGCCTTGTGGAACTTCATGCTGCGCGCCAGATCGATACCCAGCAGGCGATGGCCGTAGGGCCCGGCGCAGCTGCAGCCGCCACGGGCCTGGATGCCGAACAGATCATTCAGCAGGGCCACCACGAAGTTGTGGTGCAGCACCCTGTCGGCGCCGTGTTTGATGACGAACGAAACGATGCTCAGCCGCTTGGCCCCGGGATGGCCCAGCACCTGGATGTTGGGATTGCGCGCCCAGTCCCGGGCGGCGCGGTCCACGAAACCCTTCTCCAGTCGTTCGATGTTCTCCGCCCCCACCGCTTCCTTCAGATGGAAGACCAGCCCGGACCGGATGGACTCGATGATGGCCGGGGTGCCGCCCTCCTCGCGGTGGGCATGGTCCGTCAGGTAGGTGTGTTCCTCGGGGCTGACGTAGGAGACGGTCCCGCCCCCCGGCACCGAGGGCACGCGGTTCGTCAGATGCTTGCGCTTGACCACCAGCACCCCGGGCGTGCCCGGCCCGCCAATGAACTTGTGGGGCGACAGGAAGATGGCATCCTTGTACCCCAGGGTGCTGCTGCCGGGCCCGTCGCCGGGGTTCATCTCGATCTTCACGTAGGGCGCCGCCGCGGCAAAATCCCAGAAGGCCAGGGCCCCGTGGCTGTGCAGAAGCCGGCTGATGCCCATGGTATCGGAGACCACCCCCGTCACGTTGCTGGCCGCCGAGAAGCTGCCGATGATCAGGGGCCGCGTGCCGTAGCGCACCAGCTCGCGCCCGAGGTGCTCCTGGTCGATCTGCCCGTCCGCGTCCTCCGGGATGGTCACCACGTCGGCGATGCTCTCGCGCCAGGGCAGCTCGTTGCTGTGGTGCTCGTAAGGCCCGATGAAGACCACCGGCCGCTTGTCCGCCGGGATGCACTTCGACAGATCGTAATTCTGGTCCAGGTTGCCGGGTATGCGCAGGTTCAGGATGTCGATCAGCTTGTTGATCGCCCCGGTGGCGCCGCTGCCGCAGAAGATGACCACGTCCTCTTCCGGGTCCCCGCCGCAGGCCTCCAGGATGATTTGCCTCGCGTCCTCCCGAAAACGGGTGGTCTGCAGTCCGGTGCTGGATGTCTCCGTATGGGTGTTGGCGTACAGGGGCAGCACCTCCTCCCGGATGAAATCCTCGATGAAGGAGAGGC
>JGI12109J20283_10232850_pt1 | contig 22100 bp, 19 predicted proteins | sample ElkSlonscriptome_12_FD_20283 | JGI IMG/M metagenome (IMG submission 20283)
TGGCGATCAGCGGCGACGACCGTCGGGTCGTGAAGATCGATCGCGTCGAAGGGCGTCTGCGATGGATCAACAAGGATCGCCGCCCGCAGCTCCCGGGTATCGGCCAACCCGTCGAGCCGGGCATGGCGTCGGACCTGGCGCTACAGACCGCCGAACTCCTCGGCATCCCCACCAACGAAACCATGCCGCTCGAACCCCGCGTCGTGTGGATGGGAATCGACGGCACGGGCGACGATGCCGGCGAAGCGCTCCCGGCGCAGACGATGGTGGACCTCATGCGTCAGGTGAACGGCTACCCCGTCTTCGAGTCGCTCTTTCGCCTGACGATCAACAACGAAGGATTACCCGCACGCGCGCTGCTACGCTGGCCGCGTATCCAGGTGCCCGAAGGTCTGGAATTGCGGCCGCGCCCGGTCGTGGTCGAGCAGATCGCACTGGAGATGTTCGAGATGACCCAGGGCGCCGAGATCGATGCGACGATCAAGCTGGCCTATGCGCCGCTCGGTCGGAACTTCGTCCCCGCTGCCGTCGTGGCCTTCGACGAAAAGGTGACGGGCGAGATCCTCGTCATGCCGCTGGTCGATCTCCCGCCCGACACCGACCGGGACGGCATTGCCGACGCCAACGACAACTGCATCGATCGATACAATCCCGAACAGCAGGACGGCGACGGCGACGGCGTGGGCGACGCGTGTGACAATTGTCCGGCGACGCCCAACCCCGGCCAGTTCGACGACGACGAAGACGGCCTCGGTGACGCCTGCGAAGAACCCGAAGGCAGCTGCGTGCTGCCGAGCGGCGACTGCGACGACATGACCCGCGCCCTGTGCGCCGCGGCCGACGGCACCTGGAAGGGCGAGGGCTCGACCTGCGTTCCGCGCGTCGCGACCAACGCCGCGGGCACGCCGCTCGTGCGGCCACTGACGGTCGCTGCGCAGCCGAATCCCTTCAACCCGAAGACCACGATCCGCTTCGAGATCGGAACGAAGAATCTCGGTGCGGTCGCCGTCGACGTGGTCGACGTGCGCGGTCGTGTAGTGCGGACGCTACTGAAGGCGAACGTGAACACGACCGGCCCGCACGTCCTGACCTGGGACGGAACCGACGACAACGGCGCACGCGTCGCCAGTGGCATCTACATGGTGCGCGTGCTCACGCCAGGTGAGACTGCAGTCCAGAAGGTCGCCTTGATCAAATAGTCCTCACCAAGCAGATCGAGGGATCCGCAAGAACGAGGACAGCCCGCGGACATTCGTCCGCGGGCAGGCCAGTGGACCCGGAATGTGCCGCATTCCGGGTCTGCGACTCTGGCAAGCGAGGCCCGACCGGGGAGGTCAGTCCTCGATGACGGAGATCGCGTCTTCGGGGCAAGGATCGACGCAGGCGTAGCACTCGGTGCATTCGTCCGGGTCGACCTGAGCCTTTCCGTCGACCATCGAAATGGCCTCGGTCGGGCAGGTGTCTACGCATTCTTCGCAAGCGTTGCAGAGTTCACGGTCAACGACGGCAGGCATGATGGATTCCTCCGGTCGATTCCCCCCCGTGATCCGCGACTCCATCGCGCGAATCCACACGGGTGGCGAATTCGGACCACAGAGAAGCACGGTCCGTTCCGATCCGTCAGAATGAAAGTGTGAGAAGTTCACAACGGGTCACCCATACGCAACTCGTTGTATGAAAATCACTTTCAGTCACGAAGCGGACCGAAGCCCGTCGTGGTGCTCGGCGCTCAGGCGGTGGTTCACGAGCCGCCCACAGACGATCTGCCATTCCATGGGGACCTTGCCGGCCTCGGCGAGCGCGAGCGGCGGTCGGTTGCGGTCGTCGTCGTTCAGCGTTGGGCCACCCGGCGACTCCGGTCGCATCGCGTCGCGGCGGTGGCGCAGTCCCCCGCCGCCTTCGAAGCAGGTGCCCTCGTACCAGGGATCGACGAGGAGCCGGACGTCGAGTCCGGCACACACGACGAAGGGCCGCCGGCGACTGCCAGCGGCCCTCCGCATGGACTGGAACCTCGACTAGAAGCGGCTCTTGAGCTCGCCGAAGCTCTGGGCCGGAGCGCTCACCGGGCTCTGCACGCCACGGATCACGATGTTGTCGAAGGCCATCGCCTCGAAGGGAAGGTTCGCGGTGAGGGTCACCGTGAGCTCCACACCCTGGCCGACGATCGGCGCAACGAAGCTGTCGAGCTCGCCGGCACCGATGCCCGATGCCGGAGCCTTGTCGACGAAGGTGTCCACGGCCATCGAACCGCTGTCGACGAGGAACTTGGTGACGCCATTGTCACCACTGGCCTCGAGCAGACGACCGCCACCGGAAGGATCGCCGTCGTCCATCGGACGCGTGAGGAAGCCGAAGGTGTTGTCCACGGCGGTGAGAACGATCGCGTTCTGGGCCGGAGCACCGTCGATCGAAACCGTCATGACGAACTCGGTGTCGAGCGAGTAGCCGTCGAAGGAATCGCTGGACACGCCGCCGATGTCGACGCTGAGCTCGAGGTCCTCGAAGCCGTCGACGTTGAAAGTCCAGCTGGCGGTCTGGTCCACGCCGAACTCGTCGCTGTCGCTCAAGGCGAAGAAGACGTTCGTGAAGTCCGCCGCCTGGCCGTAGACGGCCTCGTTGTCGTCGGCGAAGGGTGCGCCCGAGATACCGGTCACGGTGTCGTCGACCAGGCCGAAGGGAACACCGCCGGTCTGGGGCCACGCCGCGATCGATCCGGCGCCGAAGAAGTCACCGCCGCCACCGTCGAGAGCGGGCACACTGGAGCTGATGAGATTGACGGCGTTGCCGTCGAGGTCGTCGAGGGCGACGATCTGCTGGGCCTGGACCATGTTCGGAACCAGGGCCAACGAGACCGCGAGCGTGAGCAACTTCTTCACGAATGCACTCCTGCGCTGAGGGGTTGGGTACGAGTCGACCGCCGATCCACGCGACGATGGGGTCCGCCGCCGACGATGCACGGCCTTCCGCAGGGCGGTTCGACCCTTCAATGAAGCCATGTCCCGCGTGAGCCCCGTGGTGTGATCTTGTGAAGATCGGATGAATCAGGGCGCGGACTCGATGAAACACAACATGTAGTGTCGCTTACGATGACCTGACACTCCATTCAGTGCCATGGCGTCGAACAGTTTCGTGAACGTCGAGCGAAACCGCTCCGAGGCACCGCCGCCCGGCGGAACCCGGACTGATCAGTTTCCGTTGCGCAGATTCCGTGCGATCGCCATCGCCAATTCCAGTGCCTGCTCGTAGTTGAGCCGTGGATCCACCGCGGTCCGGTAGGCGCGTTCGAGGTCCGCCTCGGCCAGACCCCGCGCTCCACCGATGCACTCGGTCACGTCGTCTCCGGTCAGTTCGAAGTGGACGCCGCCGAGCACCGAGTCCATTCCTGCGTGCACACGGAACGACGACTCCAGTTCACCCAGGATGCGCTCGAAGCGGCGCGTCTTGTAGCCGTTGTCGAGCTTCTCGGTGTTGCCGTGCATGGGATCGCAGACCCACAACACGGTGCGCCCGATCTCACGGACCCACTCGATCACCTTCGGCAGATCGTCCTCCACCCGGTCCGAACCCATGCGATGGATCAGGGTGAGACGCCCGGGTTCGTCGTCGGGGTCGAGGGTCTCGACCAGACCCTGCACCCACTCCCGGGTCATCGACGGGCCGATCTTGACCGCCACAGGATTGCGGATTCCACGGAAGTACTCGACGTGCGCGCCGTCGAGCGCCGCGGTGCGCATGCCGATCCACGGATAGTGCGCGGAAAGGTCGTACCAGCCTTCACGGCGCGGCACCGTGCGCGTCTGCGCCTGCTCGTAGTGGAGCGAGAGCCCTTCGTGACTCGTGTAGAAGGTCGCAGTGCGTAGGCTCGCCGGTTCGCGACCGAGCACGGCCTCCATGAAGTCGATCGACTCCTTGATGCCGTCGACGATGCGTCGGTAGTCCTCGCGGAGATCGGACTGTTCCAGGAAGTCGAGATTCCAGTACTCCGGATGATGCAGGTCCGCGAAACCGCCGTCGGCGAGCGACCGGATGAAGTTCAGGGTGAGCGCAGCGCGCTCGTAGCCTTTGACCAGGAGTTGCGGATCGGGCGTACGGTCCTCGACCGTGAAAGGTGCCCGATTCACGAGATCACCGCGGTAACTCGGGAGCTCGACACCGTCGCGCACTTCCACGTCGGACGAACGCGGTTTGGCGTACTGCCCCGCGAAACGACCCACGCGCACCACCGGACGCCGCGTTCCGTGCACCAGGACGAGCGACATCTGCAACAGGATCTTCAGCTTGCTCGCGATCTGGTCGTCGTCGCAGTCGGCGAAATTCTCCGCGCAATCACCACCCTGCAGGAGAAACGCTTCTCCCTGCGCGGCCGACGCGAGCTGCTGTTTGAGCGCCTCGACCTCCCACGACGTCACCAGCGGCGGCAGATGCGACATCTCGTCGACCACGCGCGCCAGGGCGTCGGGGTCCGGATAGACCGGCAACTGCACGGCCCGGCGCTGCCGCCAACTCGTCGGTGTCCAGACTTCGCTCATCGATTCGCCGCTGGAAGAAGGAGGATTCGCGGGGGCGCACAAGATCGGACCGGGGCCGCGGCCGCGCCAGGAGCCCGATTACGCCTTCGGGGTCAGATCGTCGATCCACACGGCAGCGCGTGGATAGGCGGCACGCAGGGTCTCGCGCTCGCCCATCTCGAAGTCGGCGAAATCGAAACCCGGCGCCACGGTGCACGCGGCCAGGACGAAATCGACACCCTTGGCCGGTCGCGCGCCGAACCATGCGCCAGCAGGAACCACGACCTGCAGTTGCTCACCGGAGTCGAGGTCGGGTCCGAGCCGGTGGACGATCGCACCGGAGTCGCGAAGCTCGACGATCTCGAGAGCACCCCCCGCCTGGTGGTGCCACATCTCGTCGCTACGGATGCGGTGCAGAGCCGAGAAGTCGCCGCGCTCGAGCAGATAGAGAATCGCCGTGCTCACGGCGCGCGTCCCGCGAGACGTCTCGATCGTCTCGGCACTGCGATAGGTCTCACGGAACCAACCGCCTTCGGGATGCGGCTGGAGCTCGAGGCCCCGGATCCACGATCGAGCTGTCACAGAGCCTCTTCTCCGGCGTGCGTTCGAAAGAATGGGACAGCGACGGTGTAGCGTCCCCGACCGGGTCCGGGCCCGGCTCGACGATCCGCATTCGCGCGAGGACTGAACGCGGCTCAACCGAAGGGCCCGCGCCAAGCGATCCAGGCCGTGGTCACGATTCCCAGCGCACCGATCAGCATGAGGGCCCGGGCCTTGCCGTCGGAGGCGTTCGTGGAACTCCCGACGAGGATCCTCAGCAGCAGTCCGATGGCTGCCGATCCGGCGCACGCGGCGATCATCCCGGCAGCGACTCGCGCCAGCTCCAGGTCCCAGGCCGTACGGATCTCCCCGTCCCAACGCTTGTCGAAGAGGTTCGCTGTCTCGGGCGCGGCGCGGTCCATGAGGAGCAGTCCCACCGCGAGGCAGAGAACCGCGAGGACGAGGAAGACCGGTGCGAACCGATCCCAGGCGCTGGAGGTGTGGTTCGGTGTCGTGCCCATGAACGGCCTCCTTGCCGTCGCCCCCCGTCCGGAAGGCCTTGCGTGGGGGGCATCGGCACGACGGCCTCGAAACTTGAGCGCGAAGTGGACGGTCCCGCGCCTCCGACGTCGCCGGATCTCCGGGTATGACGTCGGGCCCTCCATCGGCTACGATCGGCGACCTGGCCCATCGCCTGCGCCCAGCCTCGCCCGCCGGGCGCCGTCCCTGCCCTTGCCCCGAAACGACCCGCGGGAGGTCGCCGTGTCCGACGACGTCTACGAAGTGAAAGAAGCGCTCCGCCAACGTGCCCACATCGACAGCATGGAGGAGTACGAGCGACTCTACCGCCTCTCGCTCGACAATCCGGAGTGGTTCTGGGACGAACAGGCCAAGACGCTGTCCTGGTTCCACCCCTACAACATGGTCTTCGACGCGGACTACGAAGAGGTCGACTTCGCCTGGTACAGCGGCGGTCGCCTGAACGCCTGCTTCAACTGCGTCGACCGTCACGTGCGCACGCAACCCGAGGCCACGGCGATCATCTGGGCCAGCGACGAACCCGGTGTGTACAAGCACATCAGCTACCGGGAGCTGAAGCACCAGGTCTCGCGCATCGCAAACGTGCTGCTGAAGTTCGGTGTCCGCAAGGGCGACCGCGTCGCGATCTACATGCCCATGATCCCCGAGGCCGCCTATACGATGCTGGCCTGCGCGCGGATCGGCGCGGTGCACTCGGTCGTGTTCGGCGGCTTCAGCGCGGAATCACTGCGCGACCGCATCGTCGACGCCCAGGCGAAAGTCGTGGTCACCGCCGACGAGGGCCTGCGTGGCGGCAAGATCATTCCGTTGAAGAAGATCACCGACCGCGCGATCGAGGGCATGAGCATGGTCGAGACCGTCCTCGTCGCCAAGCGCACCGGCAACGAAGTGAACATGCAGCACGGTCGTGACCACTGGCTGGAAGAGGAAGCGCACCGGCAGCGCTCGACCTGCACCGTCGAGTGGATGGGCGCCGAAGACCCTCTGTTCATTCTGTACACGAGCGGCAGCACGGGCCGGCCGAAGGGCGTCATGCACTCCACCGGCGGCTACATGGTCTACGCGGCCATGACCCACAAGTACGTCTTCGACTACCACCCGGGCGACGTCTACTGTTGCGCGGCCGACGTCGGCTGGATCACCGGCCATACCTACATCGTCTACGGTCCGCTCGCGAACGGCGCGACGACGGTCATGTTCGAATCCACGCCGACCTATCCGGACTCTGGGCGTTACTGGCGCATGGTCGACGACCTGGGCATCAACATCTTCTACACCGCACCCACCGCGCTGCGCGCGATCGCCCGCAGTGGCGACGAGTTCGTGAAGAAGTACAAGCGTGACTCGCTGCGCGTGTTGGGCTCGGTGGGCGAACCGATCAACCCCGAGGTCTGGCGCTGGTACCACGACGTGGTCGGCAACGGGAATTGCGCCGTCGTCGATACCTGGTGGCAGACGGAGACCGGCGGCATTCTCATCACTCCGTTGCCCGGCGTGACGCCGATGAAACCAGGATCGGCCACGCTGCCCTTCTTCGGCGTGAAGCCCGTGTTGGTCGAGCCCGAGAGCGGCAAGCCTCTCGAGGGCAACGACGTCAGCGGTGCGCTCTGCCTGGCATCGCCCTGGCCCGGCCAGTCGCGCACGGTGTGGGGCGATCACCAGCGCTTCCGCGACACATACTTCACGACCTACAAGGGCTACTACTTCACCGGTGACGGCTGTCGTCGCGACGAGGACGGCTACTACTGGATCACCGGCCGCATCGACGACGTTCTCAACGTGAGCGGTCATCGTCTGGGAACGGCCGAAGTCGAGAGCGCCCTCGTCGCGCACGACAACGTGGCCGAGGCCGCGGTGGTCGGTTATCCGCACGACATCAAGGGCACGGGGATCTACGCCTACGTGGTCATGTCCAGTGACTTCGAGGAGAAGGACGCCGAGCACATCGAGGGCGCCCTGCGCGAGCAGGTCCGTCACGCCATTGGCGCCTTCGCGGCGCCCGACGTGATCCACGCGGCCAAGGGACTGCCGAAGACCCGCAGTGGAAAGATCATGCGCCGCATCCTGCGCAAGATCGCCTCGAGCGAATACGAGGGGCTCGGCGACACGTCGACCCTGGCCGAGCCGGCCGTCGTCGACGACCTGATCGAAGAACACCGCTCGCGGATGGGTTGACCGTGGACGCACCCCAGCCGCTCGACGTTTTCGAACGCGCCGTGCTGGACACGCTGCTCGGGGGCGACCACCCCGTCCTCGAGCAGCTCCGCGCCCAGGCCGCCGTGGCCCGGGTCCGCGCTCGCGAAAGCAGCGAATTCGGGCAGTTCACCGATCTGTGGATCGACGACGTCGACCCCATCGACTTCCCCGACCGCTTCGCGATCGACGACCACTACGCGCGCGTCGAGGGAGTGGAGGACGACGTCGCGTTGCTCCTGCACGTGGTCCGTGGTCGCCTGAAGACGATCGAGGCCTTCGTCCCGCGTCCAAACTGGCCCTCGTCGTCGAACATGGTGGAGATCTGGCCCGTCGTCCCCGATTCGGACGACGCCGGGCAGCTCCACCGCGCCGGGGAGCGCGATCTTGTATTCGCATTGCGCGGGCTCGAGAGCCCGCGTGACGTCGACTAGCCGGATCGGGTCCCCGCGTGCGCGGGCGCATCGTGTAGACTCGACGTCTGGATTCCGATCCAGCGTCCGCACCCCCGGACTTCCGGTTCTTCTTCGCCAATCTTCCAATCGTCACTCTCCGGAAAGGATGGACGCCATGTCCCGACCCACGGAGTCGAGCCGGCTCCGCCGCCTGGCTGCGGCTTGGCCGCTGGCCGCGCTCGGCCTGCTGGCCGCCGTCGCCGCCCCGCATTCTTCGACCCCCGTCGACGCCCAGGCCTACGAGACCGGCATGCGGATCCAGATCGATCCGATCACGAAGACCCCGACCGGCGTTCCGGCCGGGAGCGCCTTCCTGGCGCCAGGCCTGAACCGTTCGAGCGCTGGGCTCACGCAGTTCCGCCTGCCCGACGGAGGCTATGGAGTGGACCTCCAGGGCCGCTTCATGAGCGCGAGCATGATCCGCCGCAACACCGACGGCAGCTTCGAGAGCATTTGCACCCAGGACCACGACCATGCCCTGGACTTCGTCCGCGAGACGAAGGCGACCCGTGCTCCCACCAACGATCCGTCCACGTGGGAGGTCCGCTGATGTTGCGTCGAGTCCTCACCGCGAGCGCTCTGCTCGCCGTGGTCGCGGTCTCGCCGGCCCCCGCCGCGAACATCGTGATCAACAACCTCAACGACCCGGGCGTGGGCTTCAACGACACGACCCCAGCGACGCCCGTCGGTGGCAACCAGGGCATCACCGTCGGTGACCAGCGCCTGCGCGTCTTCGAAGAAGCCGCGCGAATCTGGGGCGGACTCCTCCCCTCGGGCGGCCCGACGATCACCGTCGACGCGACCTTCGAAGAGCAGTTCTGCGACGCCAGCAGCGCAACCTTGGGTTCGGCCGGCCCGATCCAGGTCTTCCGAGACTTCGACCAGGCCGAGTACGGCGCCACGTGGTATCACGTCGCGCTCGCGCAGCAGCTCGCCGGCGTGGAACTCGGTGGTACGACCAACGAAATCCGCGCCCGCTTCAATTCCCTGCTGGACGGCCGGGCGAATTGCCTGGGCGGTGCCGAGTGGTACTACGGCTTCGACGGCAACGAACCGGTCGGGACCATCGAACTGCTGCCGGTCGTCCTGCACGAGATCGGTCACGGCCTGGGATTCAGTTCCTTCGTCGACAATTCGACCGGTGAGAACTTCCAAGGCTTCAACGACATCTTCAGTCGCTTCCTCTTCGACGAGGACCAGAATCGCTCGTGGTCGTCGATGAGCAATGGCCAGCGCGCGACCTCCGCGATCACCCCGCAGGAAGTCGTGTGGAACGGCAACGAGGTCGGTCGCCTGGCTGCTGGCTTCCTGGCTTCGCCGCCTCTTCTCGACGTGACCGATCCTCCCGCACTCGCCGGAACCGAGTTCGCCATCGGCACCGCGAGCTTCGGACCGCCGGTCGACGCGGGAGTCATCCAGGGCGTGGTGATCGAAGTCAACGATGGCTCCGGGCTCTCCAGCACAGATGGCTGCGAAGCCGCGGCGAACGGCGCGGCCTTGAACGGAAACATCGCCTTGATGGACCGCGGCAACTGCCCGTTCGTGCAGAAGGCTCTGAACGCGCAGGACGCCGGAGCCAACGCCGTGATCATCGTGAACAACCTGCCCGGAGACGGTCCCATGCAGATGGGCGGATCCGATCCCAGCGTGACGATCCCCGTGATCAGCGTCTCGCTCGAGCAGGGTGATCTGATCAAGGCACAGCTCGCCAACGGCGTCTTCGCGCGGATCACGACCGATCCGCAGCTCCTCGCCGGTGCGAGCCCCACCTCGCTCCAGCCCTACATCTACACGCCGAATCCGGTCCAGCCGGGTTCGTCGGTGTCGCACTGGGACACGTCGGCCTCGCCGAACCTGCTCATGGAACCGGCGATCAACTCCGATCTGAGCAGCGCCGTCGACCTCACGCTCTTCGCCTTCCTCGACCAGGGTTGGCAGGTCGTGGTCGGCACCGGAGACACACCGGCGAAGGCGCCCGCGCGGCTGGTCGGCAATGCGCCGAATCCCTTCAACCCGAAGACGACGATCTCCTTCGAGATCGCTCGCGCGGGCGACGTCGAGCTGTCCGTCTACGACGCAGCCGGTCGGAAGGTCCGCACGCTCGTCCGTGGTGCGCTGGGCGCCGGCCCCCACGACATCGCGTGGAACGGGACCGACGACGCCGGCCAGCAGGTCGCCTCGGGTGTCTATCGTGCACGCCTGAAGGCGAACGGTGTCGACCTCTCGCGGCCGATGGTGCTGCTGAAGTAGGATCGTTCGACTTCACGAGGACCACGACGCCCCGCCGGGAGATCCCGGTGGGGCGTTCTCGTTCTTCGCTCAGGCCTCGGCGGCTCGGGCCTCGGCAGCGGCCAGTTCCTCTTCGCGGGCACCGTGCTGCCGACCGACCCAGACCGCGACGACACCCCACAGCGCCGTGACCGGGAGCGACAGCAGAGCGATCGATCCGACGGCCAGGCCGAGCGTGTTCGACATCAGCTGGTAGGCGACCGAACCGATCGCATCGCCGCCGCGGTAGACGAAGGTGTCGATGAAGCCCTTCGCCTTGAAGCGCTCTTCCCGCGCGACCATGGTGAACAGCGTTTCACGCGCCGGGCGCACCAGCGCATAGTTCGCCGCCCTGCGGACCATCTGGAAGAGCACGACGACCAGGATCACCGGCGCCACGCCGAGGAAAGCGAAGCCGATCGCGGTCAGCACCGGCAACAGCACCAGACTCGCCGCCACGCCGAGGCGTCGCATGAAGCGCCCGGTGACGAAGAGCTGGAGGATCAGCGTCGTGGCCTGCGTGGCGGCGTCGATCCATCCAAAGGTCGAGGCGATCCGATCGCGCGTGAAACCGAGCGCATCGACGATCTCCGCCTGCTGGAAGTACAGAATCGTCGAACAGTAGGGATAGAGCAGGAAGAAGGAGCACAGCGCGAGCAGGAAAGGCGACTTGAAGGTCTGCCCGATGCCGTTCAATGCGCCGCCGAGGGGACCGCTCCACGCGGCCCGTTCGGCCTCGCGTTCGGCCGCGATCTCGGTCACGTCCCTATGATTCATGTCGGCCTGCATGATCTCGAAGGCATCGTGCAGTCTTCGCATGACGAAGACCGCGCCTTCCAGCAACAGCCACGCGACGAGGAGCAGGTGGGAACGTCCGATCACGTCGGCGAAATTGGCGGTGATCAAGGATCCGAAGAGTGCGCCCGTCGTTCCCCCGGCCGCGATGAATCCGTACAGACGTCGACTCTGCCGCGTCCCGAATCCATCGCTGATGAAGGCCCAGAAGACGCTCACCACGAACATGTTGAACACGCTGAGCCACACGTAGAAAACGCGCCCGAGCCAGATGTCGGCTTCTCCGTCGAGCATGTGGGTCAGCCCGTAGAAGGCGAGCAACTGAACCGCGAAGAAGCGGTAGCTGATCGTCATCATCCGGTGGCGCGCGAAGCGCTGGACACACCACCCGAAGAGCGGGGTCAGGAGGGCCGTGGCGGCCAACGTGAACAGGAAGAGGTGCGGCAGGTTTCGGACCCCGCCGGCCACGCCCATTTCTTCGCGCAAGGGCCGCAGCACGAAGTAGCCGCCGAGCAGCAGGAAGAAATACAGGAATGCGAGCACGGTCGGGCGGACCTCGTGCTCGCGAACGCCGGCGAGGCGGTGCAGGACGGACTCGGTCATCTGGGCGGGCCGATCGCTGGATGAGGCCGGGGTCGACCCGACTCTACGCGAAGATCCCCACCGTGTTGCAACCGATCGGCGATCAGCCGAAGACGGTCATCCCGAAGCTGAACACGGCCAGCAGAACGGCTCCGATGAAAGCCGAACCGAAGCCCTTCACCCGGAAGCCCGGCACGATCGCGGCGGCGATCTTCAGCATGAGAGCGTTCAGGACGAAGATGAACAGTCCCAACGTGAGGATCAGCAGGGGCAGCGAGATGAACGCCAGGATCGGTCGGAGGATCGCGTTCAGGATGCCCATCACCAGGCCCGCCATGAAGGCCGTGCCCACGCTGTCGACCTCGATCCCCGGAACGATCCGGGAGACGATCAGCAGCAGCACGCCGAAGACGAGCGCGTAGATCATCAGTGCGAACAGGATCTCCATGGATTCCTCCCAGCCGATTCCAGAAGCTCGGTGCCCGCTTCGAGCCACCGAGCACCCTTGAACATGACGCAGATCACACGTCCAGGGTTCCGGATGCAAGTTCGATCTCGCGAGAACCGTTCCACGGACTCGCCGACGGTCGAGACCCTCGACTCAGACGTTGAACCGGAAATGCATCACGTCGCCTTCTCGAACGACGTATTCCTTGCCCTCCAGGCGCCACACACCGGCGTCCTTGGCTCCGTTTTCGCCCCCGTGGGTGACGAAGTGGTCGTAGGCGATCACCTCGGCGCGGATGAAGCCTCGCTCGAAGTCGGTGTGGATGACCGCGGCAGCCTGCGGCGCCGTCGACCCTCCACGAAAGGTCCAGGCCCGCACTTCCTTCGGGCCCGCCGTGAAGTAGGTGTTCAGCCCGAGCAATGCGTAGGCAGCGCGGATCACGCGGTTCAGCCCCGGCTCGGTCTCGCCGATCTCCTGCAGGAACTCGGTCTTTTCTTCGGCATCGAGACCGATCATCTCCGACTCGAAGGCCGCGCACACGATCACGATCTCTGAGCCTTCGGTCCCGGCCCGTGCGCGTACACGGTCGACGTATTCGTTCCCCTTCGATCCGGCTTCGTCGACGTTGCAGACGTACATGATCGGCTTGCCGGTGAGAAGCCGGAGGTCGCGCAACTGGGCGAGTTCTTCCTTCGTCAGACCCTGCGCGCGTACGGACACACCGTCGCCCAGTCCGTCGAGAACGCGTCTCTGCAGATCGGCCAACGCGAGGAGCTTCTTGTCGCCACTGATCCCGCGGCGGCGGTTCTTGTCCTCGACGCGTTCCAGCTGCTCGATGTCGGCCAGCGCGAGTTCCGTTTCGATGACCTCGATGTCGCGGATCGGGTCGATGCTGCCATCGACGTGCACGACGTCGTCGTTCTCGAAGCAGCGCACGACGTGCGCGATCGCGTCGACCTCGCGGATGTGACTGAGGAACTGGTTGCCCAGGCCTTCGCCCTTGCTCGCGCCCGCGACCAGACCCGCGATGTCGACGAGCTCGACGACGGTCGGGATGACCTTGGCCGGCTGTACGATCTCCGCGATCGCGTCCAGGCGCGGGTCGGGCACGGTCGCGACGCCCACGTTCGGGTCGATCGTGCAGAAGGGATAGTTCTCGGCCTGGATGCCGGCTTCGGTCAGAGCATTGAAGAGCGTGGACTTCCCGACGTTGGGAAGTCCCACGATGCCGCACTGGACTGCCATGGATCGCCTCGGGGACGCGGGGAGCGAATCGCCCGAGAGGGTAATCGCGCGGCGCGGCCTTCGCATGCCGCGCCGCGCGATCGAGTCGGCGCCTACTTCACCAGCAGGATCCGGCGGGAGTCGATCCCGTCGTCGGTGCGCATGCGCACCAGGTACACTCCACTGGCCACCGGCAGTCCGGCATCGTCGGTCCCGAGCCAGGTCACGCCGCCGTCGCCGGCTGGCTGGGCCCCGAGATCCATGTGTCGGACGTGCCGCCCCGCAGTGTCGAAGAGATCGACGACGACCGGGCCCGTGCGGGCCAGGCTGAAACGGATCTCCGTGGCCGGGTTGAAGGGATTCGGCACGTTCGGCAACAGACGTGCCCGCTGCGGCAGACGGGTCGCGCCCGGTGCCTCGGAGACGGCCACCTCGGTCGACGACATCGATCCCGTCGCCGTTTCCACCGTCACCCGGTAACGTACCCCGTCGAGATCCGCGGGCGCCGCGAAGTCGGTCCATGCGCCGCATGCCTCGGAGCCTCGCAGGGCCGCGACACGCTCGGTCGAACCCCGACGATCGGTCCGGAAGACGTGCACCTGCTGTGCGCAGTCGACCCCTCCTGCCTTCCACTCGAGCGCCACGACTCCACCGTCGCGACGGGCTTGGAGCTCGACCGTCGACGCGGCCACCGGGCTGAAGATCACCTGCTGTGGAGCGCCGATCGTGAGCGGGAAGATCACGTCCGCGCAGCTGCTGTAGGCCGGCTCGCCGCTCGGCAGCGAGGGTCGGGACGTCCCTTCGATGTCGAGAACGAAGTTCTCTCCGAGGAAGGACACCAGGTCGTAGCGAATCAACGGGATCCGCGGTGCGAAGAGGCACTGACCCGTCCCCACGATCCACTCGTCCGGCTCGCTCAACACCAGGGGATTGGGCGTGAGAACGTCGGTGTTCAGCACGAAGACACCGGCCTCGGGCAATCGTGCCGTCAACTCGAAGGCCAGCATGCCTCCGGCAACGTCGTCCGCAACGATGTAGGCCTGGAAGGGGACCCCGGGAATGGCGTCGAGGAGCCTGCCCGGAGGTGCGTCCGGCCCCGTGGACCACCGCACGACGCTGGCCCCGACGTTGGCCGTGTTCACCTGTGCCGTCGCACGGTCCACCTCGATGCCGTCGACTCGCGCGATCAGGGTGTAGGTCGTGTTCTCCTCGACGGTAACAACCTGACTGCCGACCGGATCGACGATCCCGAAGCCGACCAGCTCGAGCTCGCCCACACCGACGGCCACCCAGGACAGGGTCGATGTCCCACCCGGCGAAACCGTCGACGGGAGTGCGATGAAAGAACGGATGCGGAAGGGAAGAACCGAGACCGAGGCGTCCCGCAAGACCTCCCCCGTGGAATTGGCCGCACGCAGCGTATAGGTGGTGTCTTCGGTCGGAGAGACCTCGAAGCTCCCACTCTCCGGCAACCCGGACGCGAGCACGGTGTCGCCGACGCGCAATTCGACCTCGGTCGCACCCAGCGTCTCCCAGGTCAGGTCCGTGGCCTCGCCGAGCGCGAGTTCCGGCGACGTCGCCACGAAGCTCTCGATCAACGGCGCGGACAACTCGACGCGCCATTGCGACGTGGTCTCGCCCGCGCGGTTCACCGCGCGCGCCGTGAAGGTCGTCGACGAGTCGATCGTGGACTCGAAACGTCCTCCTGCCGGCACCTGGCCGAAGATCGGATCGAGGAAGATCGAATCCGCCCCGGCCACACCGAGAAGCAGCTCGAAGGTCTCGCCCGGAAAGACGAACTCCGACCCGGTCAAGGTGACCACCGGCGGCCGTGGCGTCACGTCTTCGGTCTCGCGCGTCTCGCCGAAGGGATTCTCGGCGATCACCTCGAAGGTCGTCGGATCGTCGACCTGCACGACGAAGACGTGGTCCCCGTTCAGGATCTCACCCAGGCCTGGCTCGACGCGCGCGCTGGAGGCGTAGCGGACCGTGGCTGCGACCCGGACCGATCCGCCCGGAAAGAGCCAACTCCCCCCACCGGTCGGCAGGACCTCGAGCGTGACCGCGGGCGCGATCGGCTGCGGCTCGACGAAGAGCGTGTCGAGCGTCGCACCGGCGGCGTTGGTCGCCTCGGCGATGAACCGTGTCGTCGTATCGACGCTCACCGAGAAGGTGGCTCCGTCCAGCGGCGGACTGATCGCGCCCGGCACGGGAACCACTTCGAGCGCATCGCAGCCCGCACACTGGACGCCGACCGACACGGGGACGTTCGGCAACACGGGATCGGTCGATACGATCGAGAGCGCGAGCTCCGGAGGCTGCCAGGCGACAGGACCCGAGGTCGCACTCACGACGTCCACGCCGCTCACGCTGCCCGTCAGGGTGTAGACGATTCCGTCTGCCGAGGGCACGAACTGCTGGGAACCGGTCGTGATCGGCAACGGGCCGATGTCCGGCTCGATTCGAAGCGAAAGTCCTTCCGTTGCGATCCACGAGGCCGTCACGCTCTGCCCCGGGAAGGCCTCGAGCGGATCCACCTCGAAGAGGGAGATCACCGGCACCACAGCGACGACACCCAACGTGTCCGCTGCTTCGCCGAAGGCGCTGGTCGCCACCAGGCGGTAGGTCGTGTCCTCGGTCGGTGAGAGTTCGAGCGAACCGTCTTCGGCCACCACGACTCCATCAGGCTCGATGCGCACCTCGTCGGCGAAGCGCGTCGCCCAACTCAAGGTGACGGACTCCCCGACCAGGATCCGCGAGGACGAAGCCACGAAGCTGTCGATGCGCGGCGCACTCGGTGTCACTTCCAGGGTTGCGGTTTCGGTACCGAGCGCACTGGTCGCGGTCAGGGTGTAGGTGGTCGCGTCGATCGGATTCACGATTACGCCACCACTGACCGGATCCACGCTCCCGACTCCGGGGTCGATCGTGACGACGTCGGCGCGGAAGACGCTCCAGGTGAGGGCGACGTCGTCGCCGGCACCGAACTCGGTGGGCGAGGACTCGAAGCGGACGACGATCGGCGGACCTTCGGTCGCGCCCTCGGCGATCGCGTCCGCGGTGACCTCACCGTACTCGTTCACCGCACGCAGCGTGTACACACGCTCGGGATCGAGCGGGGCGATGAGCCCGCCCCGAGCGGGCTGGGGACCGAAGCCGTCGAGCGATACGCTCTGCGCCCCGACGACGTCCCACGAGAGCCGCGTCCGCGGCGGCACGAAGTTGTCGTCGACCAACGCTTCGAAGAACGCGACCCGCGCCTCGCGGATCACTTCGATGTCGACGGTCGACGGCGTACCGTTTCCGACGTCCAGCGTGTGCGACCGCGAGTTCGATGCGATCCGATCCTGGACTCCGGCGCTCGCGACGGCCGCTCCGTCGAGTGCCACTCCGGTAGCGCCGATCGTCGACCAGCCCAGCGTGTACTCGCGCCCCTCGACGACGGTGGTCGCATCCGCACCGAACCACGCGGTGGCCGGTCCGGTCGGATTGATCACCACGCCACCCATGTCGATCACGTCGATGACGCGCCGCTCGTTCGCGCAGTCGATCAAGGTCATCCCCTCGCCGTAGGCCGTCAGTTCGCGTAGCCGCACGGTGAGGTCGTCCAGTGAACCCGAAGGTGGACTGAGCAATTGGAGGGTCGCGACCGTATAGGGCGCATCGAAGGTCGTGATGCAACGACCGAAACCGACGGCCCACTCTCCGGGCTCCACTTCGAGGCTGATCGTCACGTCGGACGAGAAGTCGACGGACAGCAACGTGAAGCGCGGGTCGACGTCGAGCCCGAACTGCACGGCACTGACTCCCTGCGGCTCCAGGCCGGTGAGAACGATCGGCAACTCGATCACGGTGCTGTATCCGACGTCCGTCGTGCGCGCGAGCGTCTGCTCGTCGATCACGACAGTGAGTCCATTCACCAGCTGAGGCTGCTGGGCACGGACCGTCCCGGTGAAGGCGAGCCATGTCAGAGCGAGGACGAGGCACAGGGGGAAGGCACGACGATCAGTCATGGGATCGTGCTCCTTGGCGCGAGTTATGGCTGTCCAACCGATAGGAAACGTCAGAATCAGTCGGGGGCGAGCCGGTCGGCGAGCACCCGGCCCCGGCCCCATGAGTATGCTCCTGCGGGACGGCCGATGGAAGACACACCTTCGCACCACCTCCCCGCGTGCCACCGCGACCCGACCTTGCTAGTCTCTCGGAGTCACCCACCCCACGAGGTTGTCGCATGACCGACGTCACCGCGCCCGGACCGGCCCTCTCCGCGCATTTCGCCTCCCGTTCGCCCTCGTCGATCCGTGTCGCGAGCATTCGCTTCGCCGAACGGACCGATGCCACGCGCGCTCTGAACGTCGCGATCGGCAACGTGAGCCTGCCGATGCACCCGGCCATGCAGGAACGCCTCGCAAGTGCGACGGCCGCGCCGAGCCCCTTCGCTGACGGCGTGGTCCGCTATACCGCGACCGCGGGAACGGACGAGGCACGGCGTGCCGTTCTCCACGTGATCGGAGCGAGTGGCTTGTCGACCGATCGGCTCCACGCCCAGATCACCGACGGCGGCAGCCAGGCGATGGAGCTGATGATCGTGGGTTGCTGCGGCCCGGCGGGCAGCGAAGAGCGCCCGCTGATGATGATCGACCCCGGCTACACGAACTATCTTGCCTTCGCAAACCGACTGGGCCGGAACGTCGTGGCGATCCAGCGCACTCTCGACGACAAAGGTGCCTTCGGCCTGCCCTCGCTCGACGAGATCGCCGCTGCCTTCGAACGTCACCGCCCGGGCGCGCTCGTCGTGATTCCCTACGACAACCCGACAGGCCAGCTCTACGCACGCAGCATGATGGTCGAGCTCGCGAAGCTCTGCGTCGAACACGGTACGTGGATGGTCAGCGACGAGGCCTACCGCGAGCTCCACTACCGCGGCGACTCGACGATCAGCATCTGGGACCTCACCGAAGACGACGTGCCTGGAATCAATGGTCATCGAATCTCGATCGAGACCACGAGCAAGGTGTGGAACGCCTGCGGCCTGCGCATCGGAGCCCTGGTGACCGACAATCACGACTTTCACGTGCAGGCGGTCGCAGAGAACACGGCCAGCCTGTGCAGCAACCACATCGGCCAATGGATCCTCGGCGGACTCGCCGACGTTCCGCACGACGAACTGCGAACCTGGTTCGCGCAGCAGCGTGACTACTACCGCACGATGATGAACGACCTCTGCCTGAAGTGCTCGCAGCGCATGCCCGCACTCGTCGTCAGCCAGCCGGACGCGTCGCTCTATTCGGTGATCGACGTGCGCAACGTGGTCGACGAGAGTTTCGACGCACTGGAGTTCGTGCTCTGGTGCGCTTCCGAAGGGCGTACGTCCGTCGACGGCGAGGACTGGACGCTGCTCACCGCGCCCATGGCCGACTTCTACGACGTCGCGCCGGGCCAACCGAATCCCGGGCGCACGCAAATGCGGGTGGCCTACGTCGAGACTCCAGAGCGCATGGCCCAGGTCCCAGCACTGTTCACGGAGTTGTTGGGCCAGTACCTGGCACGCTGACGGGAATCCGCACGAGCCGCGCCTTCGCCGTACCGGCGATCACGTCGGCCATCAGTTCTTCTGGAACGCGATCGAAGGACTGGTGGTGGACGAGCGCGAGCCGCCCTCCGCGCGCCGCAGCTTCTTCGGGCGCGAGCGCCTCGACCTCACGTCGCAAGTGCAGGTAGGACCAATCGCGTCCGGCCCACTGCCGACCGTATCGCACGGAGCGGAGGGTCTCGATCAGGATGATCCGCTCGTCGGCCGGCACTTCGGCCTCGACCGCGGCAACCATCTCCGTCCGCGCCGCGGCACTCCGATGGTTCGGTGGCCACCATCCGATCGGCATGATCCAGGTGAGAGCGGCCAGCGCCACGACGGCTCCGGGCAACGACACCGGACGCCACACCGGTCTCTTCGCCGCGATCCACGATCCGATCAGTACCGCGAGAACCGGGAGTGCGGGCAGCAGGTAGCGCAGGCGCTGCGAGGGCTTCACCAGCGTGGCGAGCACCACCAGGGTCGCCCACGAGAGCAGAACGATCATTCCCCGCCGGTCGCGCGACGTCGTTGCCGGATCCCGCCACCGCCCCCAGGCGTGACGGATCGCGAAGAAGGCGAGCACGGCGATGTGCGGTGACGATTCGAGCGGCCGCTTGATCACGTGGTTGAAGGAGGATTCGAACCAGACGCCCCATCCCCGCCAACGCCCGGCCGCGAGGTCCGCCCCGAGCTCGGCGAAGGCCGTCCCCAGACGATGTTCGAGACCCAGTTGCCAGAGTGGAATCGGCAGCAGGAGAAGTGCGGCGACGACCCACGACCAGCGAATGCGATAGGGCCTCTCCCACAGGAGCGGCGCCAGAGCCAACGGCATCAGCCCCGGCGGCCCCTTCCCCAGCGTCCCGAGCAGGATGCCCAGATAGAAGACCCACGGTCGCCAGGCACCCTCGGTCGCGAACACCGCGACGAAGGACATCAGGAGTCCGGCGAGCAGGATCGTGTCGAGACGCATGGTCGTCGTGTTCTCGAGAAACACGGTCGACGCGAGCAAGACCATCGCCGCCCACCAACCCGCGGTGAGAGCGTGAGCGCGACCGTAGACCGGCCCGTCCCGGAAGACGGTGAGCAGCACGACGAGAGCGATGCAAAGGATTCCGAAGGAACGTGACAACACGGTCTGGGTCCACGGGGACACGCCGAAGACCTCGTAGACGGCCGCCGTTCCCCAGAACATGAGAGGTGGCTTGAGCACGTAGGGCGCCGGACCGTGCTGGATCGGCATCAGCTGCCCGGTGTCGGCGACCTGAGCACTCAGCGCGGCGTAGAAGGCCGTCGTGCCGTCGAGCTCCCGTCGGTCGACGCCGACGAAGACCATCAGGATGGCCGCCAGCGCGAGGACGACCCACGGCGCGCGTCCGTTCACGACGTTCGGCGTCCGTCCTCGAGTGCCCGCTTGCCCGACACCACTTCGAAGCGATCCCGCGTCCGCGCGTAGCCGAAGCCTCCCATGCGACCCACGAGGTCGAGCGCCGACGGATCGATCCGGAGCTTTTCGGCGTCGATCACGGCGTCGTCGACGAAGACGTGCACGACTTCGCCCAGGACCACGTTCCCCCCGGCCGGTGCACCCGGGTGGGTGCGGATGACCGTGTGCGTGCGGCACTCGAAGGCGATCGGAGACTCCTTCATTCGCGGCGCGCGGACGACCTGGCTCGGGGTCGACTCCAACCCGACGAGATCGAACTCGCTCTCTCCGTGCGGAAGGGCTTCGGCCGCTGCCGCGATCTTCTCGACCAGGGCATCGGGTGCGACGTTCACCACGAACTCGCCCGTCCCGCCTTCATCGACGGGCTTGGCGTTGCGGAGCGAGTCCTTTTCGTTGCCCTGCATGTCGTTGGCCGGGCAGAAGAGCAGCATCATCGGGTCGCTGCCCACGCCGTTGAAGAATGAGTAGGGCGCCAGGTTCGGTGCGCCGTCGGTCGACACGGTCGAAACGACCGCGATCGGGCGCGGCACGATGCCACCGATCAGCAACTTGTAGCGGTCACGCGTCTGCAGTGTGCGCGGGTCGATCTCCATCAGTCCGAGGCCGCCTTCGCGAGCGCGGCATCGAGGGCGGCCTTCGTGATCGATCCATGGCTCGCGTGCCACACGACCTCACCGTCGACGAACAGGAGTACCTGCGGTGATTCGTGGCGCACGCCGGTACGCGATGCGACCTCGTTGGACACGGGTCGCGCATTCTGGATCTCGATGCGATGGAATTCGGCATTGCCGTCGGCGCAGGCCTGGACGAAATCACCGAACTGCAGGTCGGCACGGGTCGATACCGGACAGACGAGACTGTGTTTGAACACGAAGACCGGATGCTGTGCCGACGCGGCGACGGCGGCGTCGAGTTCGGTCGCGGACGCGAGGGGGCGAGGACGGGCCAAGGGGCACCTCCAAGTGTGGGGTGCGCCCCAATCTGTGCCCGGGCCGGCCGGCGCGCAAACCGAAAGGGATCAGAGTTCTCCGAGGAAGGTCTCGGGCTCGTACACGGTGGGGACCTGTTTGACCATTTCGCCGTCCGGCTCGAGGACCAGCGTCACCGGGAAACCGCGTACGCCGTAGCGCTCACGGAAGCTCTCCCCTTCGTCGCTGCCGTATTCGACGCGCACGAAGACGTAGTCGCGTTCGATTTCGGCGCGGACGCTGCTGTCCGCCAACACCTTGCTGTCGAAGGTCCGGCAGGAGCTGCACCAGATGGCCGACATGTTCGCGAGCACGGCTTTGTCCTGTGCGGCGGCAAGCGCGAGTCCATCTTCGAGACCGTGGATCTCCAGACCGGTTTCCTGCAGGGCCTTGCGGCCGAGGTAGCTCTGGAGCTGCAGGTTGCCGAAGAAGACGGCGACGGCGAAGACGACCCAGATCGAGGCCCGGCGGGCGAAGCGGCGATCGAACTTCATCGCGGATCCTCACGTCGGGGGGAGCGACGGTGTGATCGGGCATGGAGTGTGCCACAGCTCCGCACG
>JGI12109J20283_11165792_pt1 | contig 22100 bp, 11 predicted proteins | sample ElkSlonscriptome_12_FD_20283 | JGI IMG/M metagenome (IMG submission 20283)
CCAAGCGCTATGCCCATCAGGTGCTCGCCGCCGTCAACCGGGCCGGCGGTCGCGCCGCGCGCAAGTCCGGCGCCGGGCTCGGCCGCATCGGGCGGGGCGGTGCCCCGGCCGCCGCGCTGGCGGGACGGGGGCGGTCGGCGTCGCGGTCCCGCCGCCGCGTCATCGTCAAGGCGCGCATCGTCCGCCTGGCCGGGAAGGGGATGGACACGGCGCGCGCCCACCTGCGCTACATCCAGCGCGACGGCGTGACCCGCGACGGGGAGCGCGGCGCGCTCTATGGCGCCGACCGGGACCGGGAGGACGGACGCGCCTTCCTGGAGCGGGCCGACGGCGACCGGCACCAGTTCCGCTTCATCGTCGCGCCGGAGGACGGGGCCGACTACGACGACCTGCGGCCGCTCACCCGGCGCCTGATGGCGCAGATGGAAAATGACCTCGGCGCCCGCCTGGACTGGGTGGCGGTGGACCACTTCAATACCGGCCATCCGCACACCCACATCCTTCTGCGCGGCAAGGACGAGCGGGGCCACGATCTGGTCATCGCCCGCGACTACATGGCCCATGGCCTGCGCGAGCGCGCCGCCGATCTGGTCAGCCTGGACCTCGGCCCGCGCACCGAGCGCGAAATCGCCCTGCGCGACCGCGCCGACATCGAGGCCGAGCGCCTGGTGCCACTGGACCGCCAGTTGCGGTCGATGGCCGACGACGACGGCGTTGTGTCGTCGGCGGTGCGAGATCCAACCCGCCAGACGTTGCTGGCCGGACGCCTGCGCAAGCTCGAGCGGCTGGGTTTGGCCGAGGAGGCGCGGCCCGGCCGCTGGCGTCTCGACCCAGGCTTCGAGCAGACGCTGTTCCGCATGGGCGAGCGGGGCGACATCATCAAGACCCTGAACCGGGCGCTGGCCGAGCGTGGGCGCGCGCCCGATCCCGGCGAGACCGTGGTCCACGATCCGGGCACCGCCGCCGCCCGTGTTGTCGGGCGGGTGGTGGCGCGTGGGCTGTCCGACGAGATCCGCGACCGGCAATACCTGATCGTCGACGGGCTGGACGGGCGAACCCACTACGTCGACATCGGCCAAGGGGACGGCATGGAGCCGACACCGGAAGGGGCCATTGTCGCCGTCGCCCCGCGCACGGTTCGGCCGCGCGAGGTGGATAGCACCGTGGTCGCCGTGGCCGAGGCAAGCGGCGGACGATATAGCGTCGACCGGCACTTGGCCCACGACCCGTCGGCAACCGAGGCCTTCGCCGAGACCCATGTCCGCCGGCTGGAGGTCAGTCGCAGACGCCCCATGAATGATCCCGGCTAACACGCCGGTATGAGCAGTTCGGTTTTCTGCTCGAAGTCACGGATGCGTGGAAAGCACTACCCGAGGCACAGCGATCAGAGCTAATGAACGACGACGACCATGGTGTCCCCAGCCGTGGTGCCGGTGTCGCTGACAGTGTCGCTGGGCGCCGGGTCCGCCGCCATTGCGGTGCCGGCGACCAGTGCAATCATCGGGACGGTCAGGATCGTTCCGAAAACAGTGATTTTTTTCATGGTGCAGCCCTTTATTCCATCGAAGGAAAGAGAAGGCCCCGTGCGGATCGCATGAGACGTTTCCATCCTTCTGTGTCGAGCCAGGGCCGTCTTCAGTGATTCCATTGGCACCTTGAAAAGATGGGAACTGGCCGACTTCTAATTAATACGAAGTTTTAGACGTTTTCGGCAGCCTCGGAATCTACTCATGTCCGGCGCCCCGGCCTGTCCGCCCAACGTTTTTTTTCATTCGCGTGGAGGAGGATCGAAACGTTCCCGGCGCGGGCTGTGGTGGGCGCGGACCCCGCCTTTCGAAGACGCCGGCATTGCGCCCAAGCGTTGCCATCGCCACACCGGCCGCTCGGCCTTTGGCGTTGGCTCAGAGGATGCGCATTGCCTGCGCTCAGAAAGAGGCAGATCCCTTGGCGGGTTCCACCGATACGGCCACCTCCATCGCGATGCAGGCCGCGGCCGGGCCGATAAACAGGCCGGAGACCGGCGCGGTCTGGCGGATGTGGCGCGCCACGGCGACCGGGATCAGGTTGAACCCACCGACGCTTCGGTTGGTCGGATCGAACGTGATCCAGCCGGCGCCGGGGACGTAAACCTCGGCCCACGCGTGGGTCGAGCCGCTGCCGGCGGACCCGAGGGTGTTCAGGTCGGGGTCGTACAGATAGCCGGACACGATCCGCGCGCCGAACCCCAGGTTTCTGACGGCATCGACAAACAACACCGCGAAATCGCGGCACGAGCCCCGGCCGCGCGCCAGCGTCTCGATCGGGGTCTGGACGGTCTCTTCGTCGCGGGCCTCATAGGTGATCCGCGCGGCCACGCCGTTGCTGATATCCTTCAGCAGCGACAGCGTGTCCGTGTCGGGGCCGGCAATGAACCCCCGCGCCCAGTCGTGCAGCCGCCCCCCGGAATCGAGGTAGGCCTGAAGCCGCAGCGCGCCCAGATCGGTCATGTCGTCGTCACTGAGCAGGAACGGATACGTGACAGCCGACGCGGCGATGTCGAAGACCGGCCACTGCTCGACATCAAGCGTCAGCGTGGCGAGGCTGTCGATGACCAGCGTGTCCGCCGGGGCGCCGAACGTCGCCGTCGCCACGGCGTTGCCGGCGACGTCGTGCGCCCAGGTGACGGTGGCGGGCGGAGCGATCTCCAGATCGTGCGTGTGCAGCCGCACGGTGCGGCTTTCGCGCGGCCGCAGCATCAAGCGATGCGGACCGAAGACCATCGGTTCGCGATAGTGATAGGTGGTGCGGTGATGGACCGTCAGAGCACTCAAGCGAGGTCTCCGGACGGCGGCGGTGTATCGGCCTGGCGGGTCGTGACCATGCTGCCCCTGTCCTCATCCCACAGAACAGACCGGACGGCACGAAACCCGTCCTGGAGGGACACGGGCACAACACCCCGCAGCGCGGGAATGGCCTCGTGGCACGCCTGAAGCCGATAATTCGGAATGCGCGGGTTCAGATGATGCACGTGATGGAAGCCGATATTGCCGGTGAACCATTGCAACGCCGCCGGAAGACGCAGGTAGGTCGAGCTTTGCAGGGAGGCTGCGATCGAGTCCCACTCCGCGTGGCGCATCCAGTCCACTGTGTCCCCGCGATGCTGCACGGAAAACAGGAAAACGCCGATGATCGCGGCCGAGATCATGACCGGAAGCTGGACGGCCGCGACCGTGCCAAACCCCAGCAGCAGGCCCAACCCGCCGACCATCGCCACCAAAGCCAGGTTGGTGACAAAAACGGCGCGCCGCTCCTGCCGCCATTCCCTGGGTGTGTCGAAGGGAAGTCTGTAAAGAATGAGGAAGACCAGGGGCGGAATGAGAATGTTGGCAACGATCGGGTGCCGTGTCGCGCGGTACCAGACACGGCCCCAAGGGGACAGCGCCCGGTACTCGGTCACCGTCAGGCAGGACGAATAAATGTCGGCCCCGCGATCACGGCGGTCAAGGTCGTTCCAGACCCCATGATGGCCGGCGTGTTGCCGCCGCCACGACCGATACGGGGCCAGCGTCAGCAGGCTGCAGGCGATCCCCAGCAGGTCGTTGGCGCGCCGCCCGCGAAAGAACGCCATGTGCCCGCAATCGTGCTGAATGATGAAAATTCGCACCAGGAATCCGGCCGCCAGCGGCGCAAGCGCAAGGGAGAGCCAGAAGGACACGCTGTTGGCCAGATACATCACGGCGCACGTGACGAGAAACCCGCCAAATGAGGTCACGATCTGGACGATGCTTTTTCTCAGGACGGGCGCCTGAAATGCTGTCGTGTCCTGGCGGAGGCGGCTTTTTCTGGTCATGATCTGCTTGCTTTCGCAATTCTTGGTCTGCCGCCGCCGCCCGGCCCATGCCTTTGTCCGCGCGATGATGCAATCAGCGCGCCAACACGCACTGTCCGCCCAGCATCCGGAAGCCCCTGTTGCAAGCCCACCTGTTCCCCGACCGGTCGATGTGGGCGTTTGGCGGGGGAACGATCAGGATGCATGTGTTTCCGTCCTGCTCGTACCCGCGCTCGCATTGCCACCCTGGCCCGAATTCCCCCCCGACAAGAAAGGCGTTGTCCGGAACCACGATGGCCTCGCATCGGCCGTCCTTCTCCACAAATCCTCGGTCGCAGGTCCACGGCGGGCCATAGCGCTTGTTCGTCAGATAGGCGTTGTCAGGAACGTCGATCACCACGCACCGGCCGGCCTCTTCCAAGAAACCGCGATGACATTCCCATCCGGACCCATAGGTTTCGTCTGACAGAAAAGAGTTCTCGGGACTTTCGATGACTTCACATCGGTCGCGGACCCGCCTGTATCCGCGATCACAGGCCCAATCCTCGCCTGTCGACTTCAGGTAGGCATTGGGTGGAACGACGACTTCCCGACAGGTTGATCCGTCAACGTCCTTGAAGCCGTGCCGGCATTCCCAGCCGGTGCCGTAAGACCGCTCGGTCGCAAAAGCATCCTCGGGAACAACGATGGCGATGCAGGCGCCGTCCTCCCGACGATACCCGTCGTCACAGGCCCAGCCTCCACCAAAAGAGCGGTCATGCGCGTTCTCGGGCGTCGGGCCGGTTCGGTCCTGGGCGACAGCAACAGACATGAACAGCAAAACAAGGAACGCGACCAATAGGACGCGCCAGGTTGACCTCGCAACAAACAGGGCCCCAGTCTCGAAACTGTGCATCTTGGGCGTTTCCTTCCTGGCGCGGGTTCGCTCCCGCGCCGGTTGACGATGGGCAACCCATGTGCGGGACCCATGATCTTGATCGGAAACGGTACACGGGTCCGGGACAGGCCGTGCTGATCGAGGTTAGCCCGGCTGCGATCAACCGGCGTTCCCCGCCGTTTCATGGCGTCATTGGGCAGGGTCACGTTTCGTCCGGCAGGAACGCCAACAAGCCGCGTTGGTTGATCTCTCGCACGACGGCCGACACCTCCCCCGCCGGCGTTGGATGGGCAATCAGAAACCCTTGGGCTTCGTCACAGCCAACGCGGAGAAGGAACCGCAACTGTTCGACGGTCTCGACTCCCTCCCCGGTGACCCGACAGCCAAGCCGATGGCCCAGCTCGACCAGTCCGCCCACCAGGGCCTCGTGGTCCGCGTCGCCAATCGCGGCAATGAACGAGCGGTCCAGCTTGATCTTGGTGATGGGGAGGTAATTCAGATAGCTGAACGCGCTGAAGCCGGTCCCGAAGTCGTCGATGGTCAAGGCGAAGTTGCGCCGCCTGGCACCGTCCACAAACGTTTCCGTTGCCGTGGCGTCGTGGCTGAACAGGGTGCTTTCAGTCAACTCAAGCTCCATCGCCTCGGCGGTCATGCCATGCGCCTGAAGGCACCCGTCGATACTGTCGAGGATCAGTGGGTTCTGGAGTTCCTTCGCAGACAGGTTGACGGCCACTTTCAACGTCAACCCTTCATCCTGCCAGAGACGGGCCTGTCGCATCGCCTGATCCAGAACCCACCGCCCCAGGGGTATGATCTCTGCCGTCTCTTCGGCCAGACGGATGAAATCATCCGGCATGATCAGACCGCTCGTCGGATGATTCCAGCGAACAAGCGCCTCGGTGCTGACAACACGGCCATCACGGAGATCCAGCAGCGGCTGGTAGTAGACCTCGAACTGACCCTCAGAAAGGGCCAGCTTAAGCCCGGCCGCAAGAGATCGCCGACGTTCGACCGCGACGCCCAGCGCCGGTTCGAAGAAGACCATCTGGTCGCCCCCCAGGTCCTTGGCGCGGTAAAGCGCGAGATCGGCATGCCGCAACAGCGATTCCGGATCGCCGCCGTCCTCGGGAAAGACGGCGACCCCCAGGCTCAGGCCTGCGTTCACCTGTTGATCCTGATCCCCAACGCTCAGATCAAGTCCACCAAGCAGACGGTCGAGCACGTGGCTGGCATCCGCGCCGGAGTCGAGGTCCGGCAGGATCACGGCGAACTCGTCACCGCCAAGGCGAGCCAGGGTATCAAGGGGGCGGAGGGCGGCGGCGCCCATCTCGGCAACCCGGCACAGCAGGCGATCACCGCAAGGGTGGCCGAGCGTGTCATTGATGTCCTTGAATTTGTCGATGTCCAGCATGGCCAGGGCGACCCGATTGTCCTGCCGACTTGCCTGTGTCAGGGCGGTTTCCAGCCGATTGCCGAACAAGGATCGGTTCGGCAATCCGGTCAGGGGGTCATGCAACGCGAGGTGGGCGAACCGTTCCTCGATGGTCTTGCGCGCATCGATATCGAACAGAATGCCGGTGATGCGCTGGGCGCGGTCTTCGTCGGACCGTCGCGCCGCCTGCGCAACCACCCTGACCCAGCGCGACGTTTCGTCCGCCAGCCGAACACGGAAATCAAGGTCCAGTCTGTCAGTCCCGCCGTCCATCAGTTCGGCGACCCGACCCATCACCTGGGCTGTATCGCCGGGATGAACCCGGTCCGGCAGCCATGCATCAAGGTGGTCATTGTCCGGCCACTCGGTGAGTGAGACCCCAAGAATTTCGGCGCACCGATCACTGACGAAGGTTTGATTGTCCTGGCTGATGTCGAACGCGAACACGCCACCTTCGCTGGCATCGACCGCCAGCCGCAGACGCTCTTCCTTGTCCTGAAGGGCCTCCTGCGCGCGCGCCCGCCCGACCTCCGACCAAATCCGGGTGGCGATGTCCTCAACAAGGGCCACGTCGCCGCTACTCCACGGTCTCGGCCCAGTGGAGGAGAGGACGCCGAACACCCCGGCCAGTCTGTCGCCCTTGACAAGGGGCGCCATCAGGAAGGCCCCGACCGAGCGGGCCGCGAATAGGCCGGGCTCATCCGATGCGGACGGGTCCAGGTCCTTGCGGACATCGGCGACGGCTACCGTCCTGCCATTGGTGAGGTCGGCGAGGATCGCCGATCCGAAATCTCCAAGGGGATGACAACCCGCCATGCTCGCGAGGGTGCCATCCGTCCAGTCCTGCGCAACGACGGCTTCGTCGCGCGTGGGCGTGCTCTCGGCATAGATGGCCTGGCTGACGCCAAGGTGTCGCGCCAGAATCTCGCATCCGACGGCCTGGGCGGCGGCCGGGTCGGCAAGGTCCCGCAACCGGTCGGACAACTCGATCCGCAGGGCCTGATGCGTTTCACGCTCACGGCGCCGGGCTTCGTCGTGGCGCTCCTGCGTGACATCCTCAAGGGACAGCAGGATCAGGTCCATGCTGTCCAGGCGCATCGCATTGATCAGAATGGTGCGGCTTCCAAGTCCGGAAAAGACGTGTTCGACCTCGTAGCCGCCCGTTTCCTTGTTGGTCGGCAGCACGTCCGTCAGGAGACGGTGGAGGTCGGGGATGTCCCATTGTCCGGAGCCCAGTTCGGACAGGAAGTGCCCTTCAACCATGCCCGGCGAGGTGCGGAAGTGGTCATAAAATGCGGGGTTCGCGGACACCACCCTTTGTTCGGGATCGAGGATGAGCAGTGGGGCCCGCACGGTTTCGACGATCGCCTCGGCGAAGTCCTTGGCCGACTGAAGCTTCTGCTCGTAGTGGCGCCGCTCGGTGATGTCGATGAAGGTCACCACGATGCCGTCAATACGGTCGTCCTCCGTCCGATACGGAAGAATGCGCCGCAGGAACCACTGATCGCCCTGGGTGCCGGGCACCTGCCGCTCGTTGGGGGTCAACGTGGACAGAACGCTGCTGGCGTCCGTCTCGAAGGTCTCGTCCTTGACCTTGCGGGCAAAGCTGGCAAAGGGGCGCCCCATGTCGCCGGGTGTCAGATCGACCAGATGCCGCAAACCCGGCGTGAACCAGCGAACGGTCATGGCCTGATCCAGGAACAGCGTCGGCGTTTCGGTGCTGTTGAGAAGATTGTTGAGGTCGTTTCTTTTGCAATCCAGTTCCTGAACCTTGTTCTGAAGCTGACTGTTGACCGTATTCAGCTCCTCGTTCAGGGACTGCAGCTCTTCCTTTGAGCTTTCCAGTTCCTCGTTTGTGGACTGAAGCTCCTCGTTCATCGTCATGATTTCTTCGTTCGAGGCTTTCAGGTCCTCGTTCGCGCCTTCAAGCTGGCGCACTGTCAGTCTCAATTGTTCCTGTGTCGCCAGAAGGTGCTGTTCCAGCGTGGCGGGCGTCTCCGCCTGGTCATCCTGGGGGTGCGGATTGGCCGCCTCGGGATGCGGTGCCCTAAGAGGCGCACTGTCGCGCGCGCCGTTTCGATCGAAGGTGATCAGCAGAAGCGTATCGCCCTGGCCGCTGGTGAGCGGCGCCACGGTTACCGTCACGGCGTGGTGGAGGTCCTGGCCCGTCATCACGACCTGACCGCTCTGCGTGCGTCGCTGCGCCAGGGCTCTTTGCCGCAGGTTGCGGACCGTGTGGGGCAGGGCATCGCGCAGGTGCCGTGTCAGGTCGCGCGTCTGCTCGCCGTCGGGGTGGCGCAAAAAGGGCGTGGTATCTCCATGCACCGACAGAAGGCGCAGATCGGGGTCCGTCAGCACGGCGGCCGGCGCGAACCGGTCAAGCAGCGCGCGCCGCGCCAGTTCGCTGTGGTCGCGATGCGGCGCTGTCGGCGCGCTGCCCGACGTTGAAGCGACCCCTTGAGCGCCGGTCGGCGGGCCGCCCACGACCGGAAACTCAACCCCGTCGCGCGGGACCGGCCCGGTCCGGCGGTGAATACGCCACCGCTTCGAGATCGCCTTGAAGCCTTCGTTCGCTCCCAGCGCGGTTTCGACGGACCCCAGAAACAAGGCGCCGCCCTGGCGCAACGCGAACCGGAACAGGGCCAACAACTTCCGTTGCACATCCGGTTTGAGGTAGATGAGAACGTTCCGACAGACGATCAGATCCATGCGAGAGAACGGGGGATCCCGAAGCAGGTTCTGCGGTGCGAAGGTGATGGCATCGCGCAGGATCGGGCGGACCCGAAAGGCATCGTCCTCCGGGGAAAAGAACCGCTCGATGCGCGCGGGCGGCAGTGTTTCGATGACGCTGGCGGGATACACCCCGTCGCGGCCGACGGCCAGCGCGTCCTCGCTGGCATCCGTGGCGAAGACCCGCACCGATACAGAGGCTTGTGCCGCCTCGGCCGCCTCGATCAGCAGCATGGCAAGGGTATAGGCTTCCTCTCCCGTGGCGCAGCCCGCGACCCAGGCGCGAATCGGTCGGTCCGGGTCTCGCTCCGCAACCATCGGCGCAATGACCTGCGCCCTGAGGTCTTCCCAGGCTTCCGGGTCGCGGAAAAAACTGGTCACGTTGATCAGCAGGTCGCGCGCCAGGGCTGTTGCTTCCTGGGGACTCTGGCGGACGAGGTCGAGATAATCGGTGATCTCGCGCACGCCCTTAAGGCCCATGCGGCGCTGGACGCGCCGGCTGACCATGGCGTCCTTGTAGCATTGGAATTCGTGCCCGGTCTCGGTGCGAATGGCGTCCAGAATGGCATCCAGCGGCGGCGAGGATACGGCCGGTCCTGGCGCCTTTAAGGGTTGTGAGAAGGTCACGTCGTGCAGGATCACGCGGCGGATCGTGTCCGGCAGGGTCTCCAGCGGCAGGACGATATCGGCCAGTCCGGTCGCAACGGCGTTCTGGGGCATACCCGGGTATTCCGCCGTTTCGGGGTCCTGGACCGCGATCAGGCCGCCCGCTTCCTTGATGCGGCGGATCCCTTCCGACCCGTTGCTGCCGGTGCCGGAAAGAATGACCCCCACGGCATGCTCGCCGCGCAGCGCGGCCACCGCCGTGAAGAAATGGTCTACCGGGCGGCGGCGCACCCTCTCCGGGTTCATCTCTTCAAGCCGGAAGATCTCGTCGCCCAGACCCAGCAGGGTGGCCGGCGGGATGACGTAGACCCGGTCCGGTTCGACCGGCATCCCCTGCTCGGCCTGTACGACGGGCATGGCCGTGTGCGTGGCGATGATCTCGGCGACGCGGCTGGCCTGGGATGGGTCCAGGTGCAGGATGACCACGAAGGCCATGCCGCTGTCCGGTGGCATGTGGTCGAAGAAGGTGTTCAGAGCGGCGATGCCACCGGCCGAAGCGCCAACTCCGACGATGGGAAACGAGGACTTGCGCTTGGACATCATGGCGCCTCTGCCAGGTTGGGGACCTCGGGACCATCGGCCGACCGCACCGTTGCGGACGCCAACCAGAAAGATAATCTAAATCATTTCCCAATACGTATTGTTGCAGGAATCGTTAAGCTTCGGGACATTTTTTTGTGATATCCTTTGTTTTTTAACTCATCACATTGTTTTTATGCGGAAAGATGCCGATTTTTCAGCCACATATCTTCGTCAATGGCCTCCGTCGCATTGGGGCCGAGCGGATTCTGTTGTCAGCGTGATGACAAGAGCATGTGGCAACCCATCCAGGGGGATACGGGCGGCGCCGGCGCCGGCGGCGATCAGGGCGCCATCCAGGGCCACGCAGGGTTGGTCTTCCGTGAAGGCAAGGGCGGTCTTCACCCGAATGTCGCAGCGGGTTCCGGCCACGGTGACGGTGGCCTCGAACCCGGGCCAGGTCTCCGGGATCCGCGGATCGACGACCAGGTCGCCCCCCTCCCGCCGCAGGCCGAGAATGCCCTCGACCCCGGCGCGGTACATCCAGGCCGCCGACCCGGTGTACCATGTCCACCCGCCGCGTCCGACGTGGGGTGGTTGGGAATAGACATCGGCGGCGACCACATAAGGTTCGACCTTGTATCGTTGGACATCGTCGTGTCGTCGGGCGTGCGTGATGGGATTGAGCATGGCGAACAGCTCTGCGGCTTTGGCGCCATCGCCCAGCCTGGCGAACGCGAGGATGGCCCACATGGCGGCATGCGTGTACTGGCCGCCGTTCTCGCGCAGACCCGGGGGATAGCCCCGGATGTAGCCGGGATCGTGCGTGGTTGAGTCGAAGGGTGGGGTGAACAGCAGAACCAGACGGTCCTGCCGCCGGACCAGATGCCGGTCCAGCGCGGCCATGGCGCGGGCGGCGCGGTCCGGGTCCGCCACCTCTGACAGGACAGCCCAGGATTGGGCGATGGAATCGATGCGGCAGGCATCGCCGTCCCGTGTGCCCAGCCACGTGCCGTCGTCAAAGGTGGCCCGTCGGTACCAGTCGCCGTCCCAGGCCTCGCGTTCGACCGCCGCCACGATCCCGGCGGCCTGATCCCGCCACCCCTGGGCGCGGGCATCGCCGCGGTCCGTGGCGAGGGGCGCGAACAGTGCGACGGTGCGGGCCATCAGCCAGGCCAGCCACACGCTTTCGCCCTGACCGTCCTCTCCGACCCGGTTCATGCCGTCGTTCCAGTCGCCCGTGCCCATCAGCGGCAGGCCATGCGGCCCCAGCAGGGCCAGGCTCCGGTCGAGGGCCAGGGCGCAGTGTTCGAACAGCGACGCCTGCCGATCCGAGAGCGTCGGCGTGAAAAAGGCATCATGGGCGCCCGGCTTCAGGCCCGGCCCCGCCAGGAAGGACACGGGTTCGTCCAGGACCCCGGCGTCCCCGCTGGTCATCACATAGCTGGCGACGGCGAAGACCAACCAGATCCGGTCATCGGAAATGCGGGTCCGCGTGCCCTGACCGGAGTGCGGCAGCCACCAGTGTTGCACATCGCCCTCGATGAACTGCCGGGCGGCGGCGCGCAGCAGATGGGTCCGCGCCTCCTCCGGACAGGCGAAGGTCAGGGCCATGCCGTCCTGCAACTGGTCGCGGAAGCCATAGGCGCCGCTGGCCTGATAGAACCCCGACCGGGCCAGGATGCGGCACGCCAGGGTTTGATAGAGCAGCCACCCGTTGAGCATGATGTCCATGGCGCGATCGGGCGTCCTGACCTGCACCGCCCCCAGCAGCCCGGCCCAATGGTCCGTGACGGCGGCCAGGACGGCGTCGAGATCGGCGCGTCGGGACCGCATGATCAGGGCGCGGGCGTCGGCGTCCGAGGCGCATTCGCCCATGAACCAGACGACGTCGGTCTCCTCTCCGTCCGCGAGATCGATGGCGGTGGTCAAGGCCACACAGCGGTCGAGCACGACGCCGGCCGTGTCCGACGCCGGCGCGCCGACGTCCCCGTGAAACGCGGCGCGGTCCGTGGTCCAGCTCGTCTGCCGTCCGCCCAGGTCGGTGAAGGCGACCCGATCCGGAAACCCCGGTCCCCACGGGTTGCGCGTGAAAATCGCCCCGGTCTGGTCGTCGCGGCCGGTCAGCAGGAAGGGGGAGGCGGTTCCGGGCGCGATGCCGACCATCCATTCGACAGCGGCGGTGACCGACAGACGCCGCCGTTGGCCGGATCGGTTGCGCAGGGTCAGGCGCGAGATCTTGATCGGGTCGGCGCGCGGAACGAACTGGATCAGGTCGAGGGCCACGCCCTCCGCCTCGTGCTCGAACCGGCTGTATCCGAAGCCGTGGCGCGCCACGTAGGTCCCCCCATCGCGCCGGGGCCGCGCCATCGGGCTCCAGACCACCCCGGTTCCGTCGTCCCGCACAAGGATCGCCTCGCCCGACGGGTCGGTCACCGGGTCGTTGGACCAGCGCGTCAACGGGTTCTCGCGGCTGTTCACGGCCCAGGTGTAGCCCGCGCCCTCCGCCGACACCTGAAAGCCGAACTCGGCGTTGGCGATCACGTTGATCCAGGGCGCGGGTGTGGTCTCGTCGCCCGTCAGGACCGTGACATACTCCCGTCCTTCGCGATCGAAGCCCCCGAAGCCATTGAAATACTCAAGGTCGGCGCCACCGGGCGCGGACCGGGGCGGCCCTTGCGAGGGTCGGGCGTCCGGATACCCGGCCTTGGGCCGCACGCCGGCAGCGGGCCTCTCGGCCCGTGCGATCTGGTCGGCCACGGATCCGCGTTGGGCATGGAGAACGACACGCGCGGTGGCGGCCAGAAGGTCGCGCGTCCCCTGCGGGACAAGATCGCGCCGGATGACATGCACCGCGCCCGCCGCGACGGACTCGCCCAGACGTGGGCGCGACTGGCTTTTGCGGACCGCCGCCTCAAGCGCGGCCTGAAGGTCCTGGATGTAGGAGGCGGGATGCTCGTTGACGATCACCAGGTCAACGGCGACCTGCTTCATGCGCCAGTATTCATGGGCCTGAAGCATCTGGCCGACCACGGCCATGTCCGCCGAATCGTCGATGCGAAGCAGGACGATGGGCAGGTCCCCGGAGACGCCCAGGGGCCAGAGCCCGGACTGCGGCCCGGCGGCGCGGCTGATCGCCTCCACCGACATCCGATACCGGGGGTCCTGGTAAAGGATTGGCGCGGCCAGGGTCTGGAAATCGGCGGCCTGTGCCGCGCCGATGCCGATATGCCGCAGTTCCACCTGCGCCTGTGTCCAGGCCAGGGTCTTGGCCCGGTCAAAGGCGTTCCGGTCGTGGTGCTTGTCGATCAGGTCCAGCAGCGCGGCGCGGGTGAAGGCCACCACGGTCCAGAACGACACCCGGGCGACGGACCCGCCCGGGATCGTCACGCAGCGCCTGAGGGAAAAGACCGGATCCAGAACGGTGCCGACGGTATTGGACAGCGCCCGTCCGTCCCGCATCGCGACCGCGCCGGCCAGAGTGCTGGTGCCCCGGCCGAGGAAACGCGCCCGGTCGGTCTCGAATTCGGGATCGGCGGCGATGTCGCCCTCGACGACGGCGAAATGGGCCGCCCAGACGCCCGGATCGTCCGGGGATCGGGGCCGGCGGGTCGCGGTCAGGGCCTCGAATTCCGGCAGGTGCGCGGTTTGGACGAACATCCTGGAAAAGGCCGGATGGGCCGCGTCCGCCGCCACCGGCGCCAGAACCAGTTCGGTGTAGGACGTCAGTTCGATGTCGCGGGGGCGCCAGCCACTGTTGGTCAGCGAGACCCGGCGCACCTCCCCGTCATCCTCGCCGGAGACCACAACGTCCATGGTGGTCGTCAGGGTCCCGTCGTGGCCGGTGAACTGGGCGTGATCCTCGCTGAACAGGACCTCGCCCGGGCGTCCGCTTTCGCCGGCCGCCGGACTGGCGCTCGCGGTCCAGCGCTTGCCCGTGGCACGGTCCCTGAGGACGATGACCGTGCCCCCGTCGTCGGGTCCGCCGTCTTCGCGCCAGCGGGTCAAAGCGATGGGGCCCCAGCGGCTGTAGCCGCCGCCCGTGGCCGTCAGCATCACCGCGTAACGACCGTTCGACAGCAGGTGCGTGATCGGTGCGCCGGAGGCTGCGACGCTCAGGCGGCGGGGCGCGGCCCCCCCGGAGGCGATGGCGGTGACGGGCGTCCTCATGCCCTCCAGATCCGGACGGACGACCGCGACATCCTGAGGGACCCGCTCCTGAAGCAACAGCTCGCAGGCCTTTGTCATGGGATCCCGATGGAACCGGTCGCGCATCCGGCCGTCGGTGACGGCGTTGGCAAGGGCGACGATGGTCATGCCCTGGTGGTGGGCCATGAAGGTGCGCACAATGGCGACCGTCTCGCCCTCCGGGATCCGCGAGCGGGTGAAGTCCAGCGCATCGAAAAAGCCATGGCGTCCCAGGGCGCCCATCCCTGCCAGCCGGTCGAAGTTGCGGCGGGCCCCGTGCGGATCGACCATCGCCCCAAGCGCGGTGGCGTAGGGCGCGACCACGGCGTCACCGGCCAGCCCCCGTTTCAGGCCGAGTCCCGGCACGCCGAAGCTGGAATACTGGTACGTCAGCTCAGGATCGCGGGCGTTGAAGGCGGATTCCGAAACCCCCCAGGGGATGTCCAGTGTGCGCGCATGGCCCTTCTGGGCCGCAACGGCAAGCCGATTGGTCTGCTCAAGCACGCTGCCGATGGGTGCGCGCATCACCAGCGACGGCATAAGGTATTCGAACATGGAGCCGGACCAGGAGATCAGGGCCGACCCGCCGCCCATGGGCGTGGCGCCCCGGCCCAGGCGGAACCAGTGTCGCGTCGGCACATCGCCCTTGGCGATGGCGAACAGACTGGCCAGCCGCGCTTCCGAGGCCAGCAGGTCATAGCAGTTCGCGTCCAGTCCGTTGTCCGCGAGGGAATACCCGATGGACAGCAGCATCCTTTCCGGGTTGAGCAGGCCCGTGAAGTCCATGGCCATGGCCATGGCGCGGGCCTGCGCGGCGAGTTCCCTCAGCCGGTCCGACAGATGCCGCGCCGCGTCGTGGCCGAGACGGCGATCCCGGGCATGGCTCAGGCCGGCCGTCCTGAGGGCGTCGATCCAGAACAGGGGATCGGATGCCAAGTCGTCGTCGTCCGCCATGGGCAGACTGTCCCGAATGGCCTCCGCCGCCTTGTCGGCAAGGCGGTTCAGGGGGGCGAAGACCAGGTCGAGGCCCTGGGCCCCATCAAGCAGGGTCTCGATCCCGTCAAGACTGGCGGCGACGGTCGGCCCCTGCCCCCGGGGTGGGGCGGGCAGATCGGCGATGGCCAGACGGGCAAGGCGCACGGTGTCCATCAGGCCGGCCCGCGCATCCGCCTCGGGCGCGTTCGGTGCCTCCGGCTTGCCCGGCGCCGGGGTCGCCCAGTCCTCGCAGGCATTGGCAAGCGCGATCAGGTGGCCCGCCAGATTTCCGCTATCGACCGACGAAACGTAGGCCGGATCGAGAACGTGCCCATCCCGTGTGTCGTACCAGTTGAAGAAGTGGCCCTTGTAGCGTGCCAGACCGTCCATGGCCGTCAGGGTCGCTTCAAGGCGTTCGACGGTTTCGGTCGTGCCCGCCCACCCGAAGTCCCGTGCCGCCACCGTCGAGAGCAGGTACAGCCCGATATTGGTGGGGGAGGTCCGGTGGGCGAGGACGGGGACCGGATCGACCTGAAAATTGTCGGGCGGCAAAAAAGAGTCGGCCTTGGTGACGAAGGTCTCGAAAAAGCGCCAGGTCCGCCGGGCGACGAGGCGCAAGGCGGCGCGGTCGGCGTCCGACACCACAAGGCGTCGCGCGCGCTGCGACGGCCGGCTGATCCGGTACGCGATGGCGGGCATGGCCGCCCAGGACACGGCGACGGGCAGGATCAACAGCCAGGAGGACGGCGCGATCACCACGGCTCCGGCCGCCAGGATCAAGCCGAGCGCCATGCCGCCGCGCATGGTTCCGTAAAACCCGGGCAGGTCCAGACGGGGCGCCGCCGTCGATGTCGCCGCCGTCGTCCATTCCAGGAGATCGCGGCGCGTGACGAACAGGCGCCATACGGTGCGGCCGATGGCGTCGAAGGCGCGCCGGGTCTGGTCGGGCAGGAAACAGACCGAGAGAAAAACCTGCACCATCGCCAGCCACACCCCCTTGCCCAGGGTGTCGAAATGGCTGCGCGCCGTCAGGCCGGAGCGCCGGGGCAGGATGGCAAAGGCGCTCGGCAGGAACGCGGGCAGCGCCATGGCCGCCAAGACGAACCCGATCCCGATCCAGGCCGCCGGCGTCGGCATCACCCAGCAGGCCGCCAGTGCGAACAGGAGGAAGGGCGCGAGGAGCGACCGCCGCAGATTGTCCAACATTTTCCACCGCCCGAGCGGTGTCGGCGCGCCAAGTCCGGTCCAGTGACCGAACACCCAGGGCAGAAGCTGCCAGTCGCCCCGGATCCAGCGATGCTGGCGTTTGGCGGCGACGTCATGGCGGTTGGGAAAGTCCTCGACGACCTCGATGTCGGAGGCGAGCCCGGCCCGCACCCATAGGCCCTCGAACAGGTCATGGCTGAGCAGGGCGTTTTCCGGGACCCGGCCGGACATGGCGGCTTCGAACGCATCCACGTCATAGATGCCCTTGCCGGCGAACGATCCTTCTCCGAACACATCCTGGTAGACGTCGGAGACCGCCGCCGCGTAAGGGTCCATGCCCGCCGGTCCCGAGAACACCCGCTGGAACAGCGAGCCTTCCGCGCCCCGGGGCAGCGACGGCGTGACGCGCGGCTGGAGAATGCCATACCCGTCCGTGACCCGCCGCAGGGCCGGATCCAGGATCGGCCGGTTCAGGGGATGGCTCATCTTGCCCACAAGCCGACGCGCCGCGTCGCGCGGCAGCCGGGTGTCGGCGTCCAGGGTGATGACATACCGCACCCCGTCGGGCACATGGGGCGCCACCCCGCCGACGGCCGCGAAGGACGTATCGGTGGCCCCGCGCAGCAGCCGGTTCAACTCGACCAGTTTGCCGCGCTTGCGCTCCCACCCCATCCACACGCCCTGCTTCGGGTTGAAACGGCGGTGGCGGTGCAGAAACAGGAAGCGGTCGCCGGCGGGGCCGGGGCCATGTCGCCTGTTCAGCGCGGCGATCGCCTCGACGGCGACGGACAGCAGGTCCGCATCGCTGTCAACGACCTCATGATCGGCGTCCGCCCCGTCCGACAGCAGGGCAAAGGTGATGTCTCCACCCGAGCCGGACAGATAATGCACCTCCAGGGTCTCGATCTGGTCGCGCAGATCGGTCTCGCGGGTCAGAAGCGTCGGGACGGCCACCAGCGTGCGCGCAGACCCTGGAATCCCCGCGGCAAGCTCGAGCCCCGGCAGGATGATCGGACGGTGGCGCCAGGTCGCCAGGCGGTTGACCAGGGCGGTGGCCACTTCGGTGGCGGGAACGGCTGCCAGGATGGCGAAGACCGCCAGTCCGCCCCAACCCAGCCCGGTCAGGGAGAGACTCCAGACAGGCAGCGCCAGAACCAGCAGGGTCATGACCACCATGGCGGCGACATACCCGGCCAGCCCCATGTCGCGACCCAGGCGGCCGAGCCATGCCGGGTACGTCGGACGGAACCCGATCGCCTGCTCAAGTGCGCGGCGGCCGTGCCCGATCAAATGAAAGCCGGGATCGCCAACCCGTTCGGCCATGCCCTGTGTGGGGGCGGTTCGGGCTGCCTCGTCGGCGGCGCGGATGGCGTGGTCCGTGACGTCGCCTTCCGACAGCACAGAGCCCCTGGCGAGGGTCTCTATGGCGGCCCGGTAAAGGTCGCGCGTCGGAAAGTCCATGGTGGCGAAATTGCTGGCGGCGCGGAGCCGTTCATCCACCAAGCTGATGCTCTCGACAAACTCCGTCCAGTCGATGTCCGAAATCAGCCGCATGCTGTTGATGACGTTGCGGACCGAAACGTTGGAGGATCCCAGGCGCTGTTGCGCGCGGGAGACAACCTGTTCGATGGACGCCCCTTGTTGCTCAAGGCGTTCGGACAGCCATCCGATCGCGGGCGTCATCGTCGGGTCCTGGTCCCGCAACCGCTTCGCCAGTTGCGCGGCGAAGACCTCCGAGAGGGGGCCAACGGCGCGGGTGGCGATATCGGCGTCCAGCGCCGCCTTTGCGCCGCCCGAGGCCAGCAGTCGGTCGGCCAACGTGTCCGCGTCGGCCCGTTCCGACCGCCCCAGAACGATCTGGGCCGACAACCGACGCAGGTTCTCCACAAGGACAATGCGCAAGGTGATGGCGACCGCCCAGAGTTCGCCGATCATCAACGGCTGGACGCGCTGGTAGGCCTTGATGAAACAGCGCAGCGTCAGCGGATCGATATGGCTGTCGGTATGGGCTATGAAGGCCCAGGCCAGCCCGAACACGCGCGGATATCCGGCGAGGGGACCCGCGGCCAGTTTGGGCAATTGGCGATAATAGCCGGCGGGCAGATGGTCGTGGATCCGCCGGATCTGTTTCTCGACAAGGTGATAGTTGTCCAGCAGCCACTCCGCCGCGGGAACAATATCGCCCCTCTTTTCGGCTTCGGCGGCACTCGACCGATAATCGGCCAACAACGCGACCGCGTTGCTTTTCAGGCGTCTGTCCAGCGGCGGGACCCTTGGTGGCCATGCCGTGACCTGCTGGGCCACGGCAAGGCTTTCCGCGTGCCGCTCCAGACGGTCCAGGCCGAACCGTTCCTCCCGGATGGGAGCCGGTCCGACCCAGAGGGGGGTGGAGGATGGACGCCAGCGGATGCCGGGTTGCCGTAGAGACTGCATGGTCCAGGGGTCCTCCAGGTGGGTTTGGGCGTCGGCTTCGGCCCGCATGCGCCCCATGCGGTCTGTTCCAGGCAGGCTTCGGGCACATTGTCCGCAGTGGGCAACGGATCGCCGGTTCGCGACGCCGTTCCCTTTTTCCTCAACACCGTCAGTGCCAATGTCGTCCGCATCAGTCTCTGCTCATGCGGACAATAACGATGGCCGACAAAGACAACAGAAGAATGGCAATGGCCTCGAAGAGTACGCTTTCCGGCGCAGTTTCCTTTCCCTGGAGAATGATCAATCGGGTCAGTGCAGTTATCGCGATAAAAATAGGGTATACGAATACGGAGCGGCGATCTGAATAATAAACAGACACCATTCCGACAACTTCGATATAAAGAAACATAAGAAGTATATCGGGCAATCCGATTATCTTGACAATGTACATATGATATATCTCTACGGCAACCCCGCTTATCGTCATCATTAGTATGACAATAAGAAATAATCTTTCCGTTATGTGGAATGTATAATGTGCTATGTTTCGCTCTATTTCATCGACGCGCTCTGAGCGAGCGGATTTGGAAATATCATTATTTTCTAAATCATTTTCTTTGGCGCGGCTCATTTTTATATATCCTTTTTTTAAAGAGACTGCCTTACCAACTCCGCAGCCACGCGGGCGCTTTCCTGGTCGAAGTAGTCGCCCCAAAATATGCCGTCAACCCGAACTTCCCATGCCTCATCTACTTCTATAATCTCAACTCTGTCCGCCTGAAGTTTTTTTGTAAAGCTGGCTGATTTGGGAAGAAGTGTTCCGCCATCACCTGCGGTATCGGCGGCTTCCACTTGCGCTTCGTCCTGGATCTCGGGGGTGGGTCTGTCGATAATGCGCAGGATGGACCGGATGAAGGCATCGCCACGATCATCGGCGGCCGTGCGGTCGTGGCCCCGAAGAACCTCCGCCATGGGTGCAAAAAACCGTTCCCTCAGGTGATTGACGAACCGTGGTTCTGTCCAGGACAAATGGGCGACAAGGGATTGCAAAAGAATTCTCTCGTACGCGAGGCGGTCCTTCTCGTTGTCGTTCATTTTCGGATGTTGTCTCGATTTGTTTCTGGGTTCTATCATGATATTTTCACTCCACGTGTTTCTCTGTTTAGGGTAGTGTATTAATTTCACTATGTTTCGGAAGAAGAGGGCTGATTGGAGTCGTGATTTTGTTGATTGAGTCTTTTATACAGCTCAAGAGCATTCTTCATGCTGCCGTACCTTCGGTAAAAATCGTAGAACGGGTCCACGGGCGAAAGGACGATCCGGTTCCACTTGATTTGCGTGGCAGACTCCGTCGAAAGGGCCTCTCCTGTGCCCGCAGTCTCATTATTTTGCGATCCCATGGCCTGAGGTCCTTGCGCTGAGTGTTGGCGGTGACAACAGGCGGGTCCGCGCGTCTGTACGCGCGTCCGACAGTTGGCTGCATTATCAGGTTCCATGTCGAACGCTTCGGCCCCTCCCTGGTTGAGGGGGCGATGGGGCGAGCGCCCCGAAACGATCCAGCCGGCGACTCGCTGTTCTTAACTTTGCTTCGCGTCGGCATCGCGTTTCGCCTGGGCCATGGCATCTTTCAGGTTCGTGTATTTGTACTCGCGATAGCGGAATACGTCGGCGGGAACCCGCGTGATTCCGGCGCAGCGCATTTCCGCCTCCGTAACGGGCGTGTTCTTGTCCGTGCGGGCGGTGTTGATCTGTTGGCGTTCCATGTCCTGGTCTCCTTTTCACTTTCTGGTTCAGGGGTGCCGGCTCGGCGGATGAGTCACACTCATCCGCCGCTGGTCTCATGCGCCGGCACGGCCGACCGCATGGGGTGTCCGGTCCGGCAGCACGAGATGAAACACGGACGTATCGACGGCAAGCCGGCCCCACAGGTGGTCGTCCGCCATGATGGAAACCCTGTCGCCATAGGCTTTCAGGCGATCCAGCAGGCGATCCACCTGGTTCAGGCGTGTCGGCTCCAGGGCGTGAAACCGCAGTGTCAGCCTGGCTTGCGTCTCCATGAGAAGCCTGGACAGATAGCGGGCGCTTGCCAGCACGATCCGCCGATCGATCAACCCGGTGAACGAGACAACGACGCGCGTGATCGGGCCGTGCCTCAGGGTGATGGAAACCCGCCCCGCCTCGATCGCGCGCGCGACGGCGGACCGGAACGCCGCGATGCGCCCCTCGATACCCGGGACATCGCGCTCTTTCGGGGCCAATTGTCGTGCCGCGAAGCGTTGCATCGACAGGCCGATGATCCAGTCGGAGATCATCAGCGGGATCTGGCCCGGGAACCTTAGCGGAACCGTGCGCAGGAAGGGCACGATGTGCCCCAACCCTCCCGGTGCGATCCCCCTGACGAACAGGCGGCTGATGATGGCGAGGCGCTGGGGCAGGGGATACCCGCTGCCATAGATCGGATTGCGCAGGTAGGCGAGTTTGTTGCGCAGGCGGCGACCGATCTCGGGACCCGTGAGCAGGCGCGCATAAAGGGCCTGATAGCCTTCGACCAGCGTCTCCAGGGTCATGGTCTTGGGCACGATGTTGGTCGTCGCGCCGGTGTTGTCGCCGGTCGTGTCGGTCTCGATCAGGCGGCCTTCGCGTTGCATCCGCTCATACAGGGGGGTGCGCGGCAGCGCCGTCAGCAGGCCGACCATGGCCGACTGGATGCCGGCCTCGGTGATGAATCGGTACTGGGCTTCGAAGGTGTCCAGGGTGTCGTTGTCGAAGCCGATGATGAAGCCGGCCAGAACGTCGATGCCATGCGCATAAATCCGGCGAACGGCGGTCAGGGGGTCCTCACGCAGGTTCTGCGTCTTGCCGGTTTCCTTCAGGCTGACCGGGTCCGTGGACTCGATGCCGATGAACACCCACCCGAAATTGGCGGCCCGCAACAGATCGAGCATCTCCTCGTCCTGGGCCAGATTGAGCGAGACCTCGGTCCCGAAGCTGAACCTGTAGCCGTGGCGTTTCTGGTAGTGGTCCAGAAATCGCAGCAGGTCTTTGGCCTGGCGGGGGTTGCCGATCAGGTTGTCGTCGACGAAGAACACCTGACGCGCGCCCAGGCGACGGAGTTCGTCCAACTCCTGCTCCACTTGCCAGAGGCTTTTTGTCCGGGGTTTGCGGCCAAACATGACAAAGGCTTATCCCTTTGCTTCCGGCGCGATCAACATATCGTAGGTGATTGGTCCTTTGGTTGTGACGATCCCAAGAAGGGATCGAAAGGCTGCGTGTCGGGTGCGGCGACG
>JGI12109J20283_10008717_pt1 | contig 22090 bp, 14 predicted proteins | sample ElkSlonscriptome_12_FD_20283 | JGI IMG/M metagenome (IMG submission 20283)
GATGTACCGGGGAGAGCGCAAACGGCGCAGGCGTCGCGCAGTGCCGTGCACGAGAAAACGAATCTTGATCCACCCAGATCAAGGCTCCAAAAATCAGTGGGATCCCTAGGAACCTCATGGATCACGGTCTTGCGTGCCGAAGTAAGAAGGCGTCGACTGTTCGGGCCATGCGCCCGATTCCCAGGCTCTGGGAGAGAGGGGGAGAACCGTTCGGCTATGCCGGCGGCTCTTTCCGGGCCCACCGCGTTCCAGCGGCGGCCGTCCACGATCGAGGAAACATCCGAGAATCCAGTTCCCGATCGCTGGACGCACCCATCTGTCAATCTGGACAGGCTGGGCGAATCAGGTCGCGTCCAGCTTGCGGTCTGCTGACAAGAGCCCGCTTCCGGCCAACTCCTGTTTTCGCTGTTCGGGCAGTTCTTAAGAGCTGCCAAACAGCCGATGCTCGATCCCTTCCACGAGCGTGTGCAGGATCAGCATGTGGATCTCTTGGATACGGTCGGCCGTGGGGGCGTGGGCGGGCACGCCCGGCACGATCCATTCCAGATCGCACGCACCCGCGAGGCTACCGCCGTCCTTGCCCAGGAGGCCGATGGTGCGCAGTCCAAGTTCCGTGGCCGCCTCCGTCGCGCGGACGATGTTCGGTGAGTTTCCACTGGTGCTCAGTGCGACCAGGACGTCGCCCTGTCGACCCAACGCTCGCACCCCGCGGACGAAGACTTCCTCGAATCCGTAGTCGTTGGCCACGCAGGTCAGGTGGCCGGGATCGGTCAGGCTGATTGCAGCCAATGGCGACCGATCCTGGCGGTATCGCCCGGTGAGCTCTTCGCAGAAGTGCATCGCGTCGCAGGCCGACCCACCATTGCCGCAGGCGAGGATCTTGCCGCCCTCGGCGAGCGACTCTGCCAAGAGGTCGGCGGCTTGTTCGAGCGTGGTGATGTTGCGACCGTCGGCCATGAAGACCTCGAGCGCGCGCTTCGCATTCTCGAACGCCTCGATCACGTCTTTGCCTCAACCATCTCGGTTTCATCGGCGGCCGACGCTTCCACGCTCGCGGGTTCGCCTCGCTTCATGTGCGCCAGGGCATCACGGAGTTTGGTCTTCTCGACCTTGCCCGCATCGGCGGTTCTCGCCGATGAATCGACCGCCGCGTTGCTCAGGCGACCATCGGCGCCCACTTGATCGAATCGCACGCCAACGCGCGTCGAGACGCCTCTTTCTTGCATGGTCACGCCGTGCATGCGATCGCACATCGTCATTGTCTTCTTGTGGTGGGTGATGACGATGAAGTTGCTCTGCGTGCTGAACTGCTTGACCACGCGGCTGAAGCGATCGACGTTGGCGTCGTCGAGTGCGGCGTCGACCTCGTCGAGCACGCAGAAGCAGCTTGGCTTGCTCTGGAAGATCGCCAGAAGCAAAGCCACGGCGGTCATCGCCTTCTCACCGCCGCTGAGCTGGCTGATCGATCGCGGTTGCTTGCCGGGCGGGCGGGCGACGATCTCGATGCCACTCTCGAGCAGGTCGACCTCGTCGGTGACGACCTTCTGGCCGTCGACCTCGCGCACCAACGGCATGAGACGGATCTCGGCTCGCCCGCCGCCAAACAGTTGGCGGAACAGTCCCGTATCGCCAGCGAAGCTCTCTTGCAACCGTTCGAGCATGTCGCCGAAGCGGTGGCGACTTGCCTCGTTGAGCTGGTCGATGAGCGTTTCGAGACGGACGCGGGCGGTGTCGATGTCCTCGACCTGAGCGGCGAGCTCTTCGTTCTTGCCGGCGAGCTGCCCTTCCTCGTCCATCGCCGAAAGGTTCACGGTGCCCAGCTTGTCGATCGCGGCCTTGAGCGCCTGGATGGCCTCGCCCGATTCCGTGTCGCCCACGGCACGCATCACGCCATCAGCTTCGTCTTCGAGCGCGGCGCGGTAGCCAGGCCGCTCGGCTTCCAGATCCAATCCGTCCTCATCGCTGGTGCGTTGGACGAGGTTCTCGATGCGGATCTCGGCTTCGCGAGCGCGGAGCTCCAGGTCGTGCCAGGCCTTGTCGATCTCGGCGGCCCGCCGCCGGGCGGCGTCGAAGGCACGCTCGAGCCCGAGCGCCGTCTCTTGGGCCTCGTGCATGGCCGATCGCTTCGCGTCGATGCCGCCTCGAATTTCCTCGGCTCGAGACTTGAGTGTGTCGATCTCTTCGGCCGCGGTTCGTGCGGCTTCTTGATGCTCCTGGGCTTGTTCGCGTGCGCGTTGCACCTGCGCTTCGAGCTCTCGTTGGGTGGCTCGATGGGACTCGGCCGACTCGCGGACCGTCGCTGCTTCTCGCCGGGCAGCCGTGATCTGTTCGCCCAGCGTGCTCGCTGAGACGCGCGCGACCGTCAGCGCTTCGGAGAGCGAGTCGGCATCGCGTTCGGCCTGCTCGGCCTGCTCGGCGATCTCTTCCAGTGATGTGCGTTCGTCGCCGAGGATGCTCGCCAGCGACGCCAGCTTCTTCTCGAGCTCTTCAACACGCTGCCGCGTCTGCGCTCGGCTCGACTCGGCCGCATCGCGCTCGCTGCGTGCCCGCTCTCGCTGGCGGTCGAGCCGCGCGAACTCGTCGCCGGCTCGTTCGGCCTCGCTCTCGGCACGCAGCTTGGCCTGCACCAGCTCGTTGATCGTGCGTTGCAGCGTGGTTTGCCGCTCGGCAAGGTGTCCGACGCGCTGGTCGAGGTCGCCTAGCTCGATCTGTGCTCGCTCGAGCTGCGTCGTCGCGGTCTTCAGTTCATTGGTGAGCTGCTCAAGCTCGGCGCGACGCTGCAGCACGCCCATGGCCTCGCCGCCATCGCCGGTCAACGGCCCAGCCGTCACAACACCCGGATGCCGCAGCAGGCACGCATTGGCATCGGCGATCGTCGCCCCGCGTAGCGGTCCGCCGGCAAGCAGTGCAGCAGACTCGAGGTCGCCCGTCCGCCAGCAATCGTGCAGCAGGACATCCAGCAGGCCCGACACCGAGGTCGGATCAACGCCCGCGGCGCGGCATGCTTGCTCGTCTACGCCGGCGACCTCGCGCAGCGGCATCAGTCGACCGGATGCCCGCAGGGCCGAAAAGGCCGCATGGTCGGGCCGTTCGTTCATCGCGGGCACGCCCATGCCCAAGGGCACGAAGCTCACGCGGCCGCCCAGCGTCTCCATGTCTTCACGAGAGGGCATCGCCTGGAGCGAGGGCACGACCAAGGCCGAGAGCAGCGGCCCGAGCGCGGCTTCGACTTGTGGTGCGTGCTCGATGGGCACACGGATGAGCTCGGCCAGTGGTGCGATCACCGTGGAGAATCGCGTGCCCTGCCCGGCTTGCTCGAGCACCTGGCGTGCCGGCTCGCCCAGACCCTCGCGAGAAGCGAGCACCTCCGCCACGGCGTGGTGACGGGTCTCCAGCCGCAGCCGTTGCTCTTCGAGCGCCTTGACCGACTGCGCCTGCTTGCTCCGTCCTTCGCCCAGCGATGCCGCCTCCTTGTCGAGCTGCGCGGCTTCGTTGGCACGCTCGTGTCGCTGGGCATCGTGTTCTTCGGCCTGCTCTTGCGCGGCGCTTTGGCGATCACTGGCGCTGGCGGCCTCGTCGTCGAGTGTCGTGAGCTCGGTTTCGATTTGACCAGCCTTCTCCTCGAGCTGCGCCGCTCGCCGGCGCTCTTCCTCGAGCCGGGCCTGGACCGCGAGCTGATCACGCTCGATGCGTTGCACCTCGCGTTGCTTGTCGGCATGGGCACGCCGGCGATCGGCGACCTCTTGCTGCGCACGCTGGCGGGCTTGCGAAGCTTGGTCCAAGACACGCTCGGAGTCGGCCAGTTGTTCGGCCACCGCGGCTACGCGTTCGGCGGCACGCTGAGACTGCACCTCGGCCCGCTCGGCGGCCTGCTCCACGCTCGCCAGCCGCTGGCCGTCGGCATCCAAGCGACTGAGTGCGTCGTCGGCCGACCGCTCGGCCAGCTCGCGCTTGTGGCTGGCACGCTCTACGGCCTGGTTTGCCTCGGCGAGTCCTTCTTCTGCGGTGCGCAGGGTCTTGGCGGCTTCGTGGCGTCGCAGGTCGGCATCTTGACGCTGCTGCTCGAGCCCGCTCAATTCGGTCTCGGCCGCATCGCGTTGGGCTCGCGAGCCCTCCATATCCTCTCGAATACGCTCCACCGCGGTGGCCAGCGCATCGTGCTGAGCCAGCGCCCGTGCGGCGCGCCAGGCCTTCAGTTCGGCGTCGAGCTCGACGAATCGCCGGGCCTTGGCCGCCTGCCCGCGCACGATCTTTAGCCGACGCTCGGTATTGGCCAACTGCTCGCGCGTGACCGCGAGATTGCGCTCGGCGCGATCGAGCTTGCGGATCGACTCGCCTCGTCGCTGGCGATATCGCGCGATGCCGGCCGCTTCCTCGAAGATCGTGCGGCGTTCCTGGGGGTTGGCTAGCAGCATGGCGTCCACGCGGCCCTGCTCGATGATCGAGTACGCGTCGGCACCCACGCCGGTGTCCAAGAACAGGTCGCGGATGTCGCGGAGCCGGCACCGCTTGCCGTTGATCAGGTATTGGCTTCCACCGTCGCGATACAGCCGACGCTCGACCTCAACCACGTCGGCGTCCATCGGCAGCCCGCGACGCACCGTTCGACGGTCGGCCAGGATCGAGCCCGTGTCGATGTCGATATCTTCGGCCTCGTCGTCCAACTCGTCGAGCACTGGACTGGCGTGGTGTGCGTCGTCAACGTGTGGGGATTCGTCCTGCAGCGGATTTTCAAACGTGAGCGTCACGCTGGCCATGCCCGCGGGCTTGCGGCCGGCCGACCCGGCGAAGATCACGTCCAGCATCTCTTTGCCGCGCAGGCTCTTGCTGCTGCGCTCGCCCAGCACCCATTTCAGGGCGTCCACCACGTTGCTCTTGCCGCAGCCGTTGGGGCCCACGATGCCCGTCACCGGATCATCGAAGTGGAACTCCGTGCGATCGGCGAACGACTTGAACCCGTTGAGTGTCAGCTTGGCCAGCCGCATCGGACCTCCTGTCCCCGTCAGCCTCGGCGAGTACTTCGGCGGCGTCCTGCCGTCCGAGTCACAGTATCGGCCTCGACGCTCTGGAGACGCCGGATTCTTCGGCCTTCGAACCGATCGCGTCGAACGGTTATCAGCCCTGCGGCTCCACTGGCGTCTGGCCCATGGACGCTCCGGCGTCGTCAAGGGCCTCGTCCATTGGTTCGCCGGCCTCTTCACCGGTGATGGCACGCTGCAGGAAGCTCTGCAGCGGGTCGATGCCACCCTCCTGATCGCCGTCCAACTCCGGGCGATCGGTGCTCGAGCCGCGGGTCTGTTGATCGACGCCCTCACGCAGCACGTTGCGCTCGACCTGCCACTGCGCCTTGACGGCTTCGGCCTGCTGGAGCTCGGAGACCACCGTGACGATGTCGCCGAAGCTCATCCCCAGCCCGGACATTGGGTCGTCCAGCGTCGGACGCGTGGCGAGGAACTCGATGAACTCATGCAGGCTCGCCGGGGCGTTCGGGATGGTCACCAGCCAGTCGGCCGGCTGGTGGCGATATCGCACACGCACATCGAAGCCCTGGGGGTCGTAGCCCTCTTCGCCCACATTGGGTCGGGCCAAGATGAGGTCGTCGTCCAGCCGAAGAACCGACCCGGGCTCGATGGTCAGCTCGGGCCCGAACAGGACCAAGCCGGCCTGCCCCTGTTGGCGGAGAAAGATCAGGGGCTTGCCCAGCGGTACGCGGTCGACGACGAAGCCCGTGGGCATGACGTCGCGCCGCAGGCCCTGCGCGAGGCTGCCGCGGAACCGCTTGGTGGAGAGCTCCGACCAGTCTCGCAGCACACCAACGCGATCCACGCCCGCCGGAATGCGGTATTGCTCCAGCTTCGAACGCAGCTCGCGCAGTCCGGCACGCCGAGCCATGGACTCGTACGCTGCGACGCGCACGGAGACGGTCTCGCTGGCGGCCATTTCACGCAGCGTGGTGTCGACCATGGCGCCCGTGCCCAACTCGCCGAGCAGCTTCAACGCCTCGATCTGAAGGTTGGTGTTCGAATCCCGCGCCAGCTCGATGAGCGGGCGCTCGGCGTTGGGATCTCCTAAACGGGCCCCGACGCGGAGGGCCGCGAGCCTCGGCGCGATCTCGGGCGAGTCGTAGAGCGTTGAGACCGTGGTGTTGCCATTGATGGCGATCGGCCCGAGGGCCTCGAGCGCCCAGGCGATGCGATCGGCCGAGCCTGGCTCCTCCTGCAACGCCCGGATGTATCGGCCGACGAAGAGCTCTTCGCGGCCCTGGGCATCAGGGTTGACGTGGGCGATCAGCCGCAGGAACTCCTCGGGCCGGTCCTTGTAGCTCCAGGGAATGCTCACGGTAATGAGGCTCGTCGCCGCGTCGGTTTGGCCGGTCAGGCGACCGCTGGCGACGTCCCCGCTGTCGAGCGGGCTGTTGCCGAAGCGGGCATTGATCATGCTGGCGATCGCACGCGTCCGTCTTGGGCTGGGCACGTTCAGGCGTACGGCGAGCTCAAGCGGGTTGGTCATCATGCCACCGCCGATGATCCGACCCTGGTTGGCGTTGACCCGAGCCCCGCTGGCGAAGGGGTTCACGTATATCGGGCCCTCGGCAAAGCCGATCAGCCGCGTTGCGGGCCCGCCACGCACGGTGGGGCGGCCCAATCGCAGGTCCGTCCGCCACAAGTGAGCGCCCGAGAGTTGCTTGTTGTCCAGCGAGAAGGCCAGCACGTCGAACGTCGACCCCTCTGGCGCTCCCGGTGCGATCAGGCCGAGCACGGCCACCACCGAGACGTCTGGCCGGCGCAGGAAGCTGTCGGGGCTCTCACCCTCGAAGGGCGTGCCGTCAAACATGTCCATGCCGCGGGCGCCCTCACGCAAAGCAAGCTGGCGGATGACCGTGGCGTCTACGCCCGGGGGCAGTGGGGCGCCATCACCGCGCGTGCCTACCACGATGCCCAGGCCCGACACCAGCACCGGTTCGACGCCGATGATCGACGCCGAGGCCCCGACCGTACCGCGCAGCACGCTGGGGCCGTCGAAGATGGGCACCACGCCCGACTGCGCGTCGACGACCTGTCCCGAACCACCGCAGCCGGCGATCGAGGCGACAGCGAGGGCGGCCATGGCAACCGCAGCAGCCGCGAGGGCCGTTCTGGAACGTGTCATGGGGCGTGCCCATCGCACAGCGCGTCGGCTCATGCTCGATCTCCGTCGGGGGCGGTTCGCCCAGATGCGGGCGGGCAATCACTGTACGGGCACCGCGGCCGTGTGCTGCATCTGATGCTCAAGGTCAATGAGATGCGGCAACTTTGTATGCATAATGTTTGGTTTCTGGTGCCTTGCAGCGCACGTGGAGCTGGGTGCCCGGTAGTTCTACTCACGAACAGGATACAAGCTCGGGGACGCATGATGTGGTATACATGCTTTCCAGGGCCACAACCTGTCGTTTGTTGCGATTTGCATTGTCGGTTGCGGGCACAAAGCTTGCGCAAGTGATTGATTGTCATGAATTTAGCCGCTGTGAATTGAGCACGACAAGGTGTCCATACTTCATATTGTGGCTAAACAGCCTTGTGTCTACGAGTTGTAGTGGTTAGCATTGGGATACCGATATTCGCGTTTGGTTGGTTGGCCCGGACGCCGTGGGGGCAGACAAACCCAAGAGGATTCACCATGTCCGTGCTGTGCGATGAACAGATCAGGGAGCTCGTGCGCATCGAGCCGTTCGAAGTCGGCCAGCGCCGGCCTGGTAAGATTTCGTACGGTGTTTCCAGCTACGGCTACGACGTTCGCGTCGGGCCGACCTTCAAGATCTTCACGCCCACGCCCAAGAGCGGCGGCATCACCGTGGTGGACCCCAAGAACTTCACCGACGAGTTGTTCGTCGAGGTGAACACCGAGGCCATTGGCAGCGATCACGTCATCATCCCGCCCAACAGCTTCGCGCTGTGCGAGACGGTCGAGTTCTTCGAGATCCCGCGTGACTGCTTGGTGATCTGCGTCGGCAAGAGCACCTACGCCCGTTGCGGCCTGATCGTGAACGTGACCCCGCTGGAGCCCGAATGGCGCGGCAAGATCACGCTGGAGATCAGCAACACCACGCCGCTGCCGGCCCGCGTGTATGCGAACGAGGGGATTGCGCAGCTCGTGTTCCTGAAGGCCGACCAGGTGTGTGCGGTGAGCTATGCGGATAAGGCTGGAAAGTATCAGGATCAGAGTGGGTTGACGCTGCCGAAGGTGGATTAATCCATGTGTTCACAGTTCATCTACGGCAACTCACTGTTATGGCGTCGGCTGGTGCCATTTGCCATCAACACCTCTGATGTGTCCGATCTGCTCGAGTTGGATGATGTTGCAGAAGCCGATGTCATTGAATGGTTACGCGAAAACAAACTGTTGGAATCTCTGGTGCTTGAGTACAAACTCCACAAGAAGCAGGCCGCTACGAGATGGCGGCGTGACAAGACTGTCTTTAGACCTTACACCTCCCTCCAAAAGCTCAAAGCGAATGAGAATAAGAGGTCCGAAAAATACCTAGTGATGTCGGGATTCGAAAGTCAGAATCATGACGGCCGTTCAGGGTGGTGTGCCTTTTGTGGCATTCAATTGGAAGTGTTTGAAATGGAAATCGAACATTTGCTTCCAGAATGTAGTGGTGGCAAGAAGGAATGGAGTAACTTGGTGCCTGCTTGCCCGGATTGCAATAGAGAGAAAGATAATTTACCAGCCGATAAGTTCGTCAGTAAAAGCAAGCTGTTCGATGGAGAGTTGCAGGTTCTATCTCAAAGATGGGCTGCGGCAAAGGGCTATCGCGATACTCACCCACTAGTTGAGTTTCATTTGGGAAGGCTATCAACGCAAAAGCGAAGAAGCTTTTTGAATCAGTCGACGACGCGGGCGCTGCAATGAACACGGCCATCCGCAAGGCAGGATCAATCATCGTCTTGATCATGTTTTGCCTCGGCATCACGGCCTGCGCCCAATCGAATCACTCTGGAGTTGACATGAGCCGACACGCAAAGATCAACTACATCGAGCTTGCCACGACCAACATGGCGGGCACCAAGGAGTTCTTTGCAGACGTGTTCGGCTGGCAGTTTGTAGATTACGGGCCTGACTACGTCTCGTTCCAGGGGGCGGGCATCGATGGCGGGTTCTTCAGCAACTCGGTTGCGGCCGATACTGACAACGGCTCGGTGCTCGTCGTGCTGTATAGCGACGAGCTCGAGGCCACTCAAGCCAAGGTTGAGCATGCAGGCGGCACGATCATAAGGCCGCCGTTCGAGTTTCCCGGCGGGCGGCGGTTCCACTTTCGCGAGCCCGGCGGGAACGAGTTGGCGGTCTGGACTGAAGCCGGATCGGGTTGATTTTGTTGGTGTGAGTTGGTCGAATGGACCTCGCAATGCAGACAGTGTTTCGTGCGACGTGTTGCAGAAGATACGAGGATCACCCGCAGATTCACCGCCGCCGACCACGACGTCTTTGCTAATTACGATTGAAAGGAATCTCATGGCAGACCGAACCGGAGAACCTTGGACCGACGCAGAAGAGCAGAAGCTTCGAGCGTTGGCCAAGCAGCAAGATAGGGGCGAGACGAAGCTCGCCGAGATCGCCGAGGAACTGAATCGCTCGGTCGAGGCATGCCAATTTCGAGCGCGGGAGCTCGGGCTCGATATCGGGCTTCCGTATACCGAGCGTGACGGCTAAACGCGGCATCACAAGCGGGTGCAGGGACGCGCACGCGGCGGCAACCGCCGCCAGTCATCTATCGGGCGGCATTGCCGCAGGGAACATCACGCAGCAACAGCATTCACTGTCGGGGCACGCATGAAGATTACTCGCAAGTTCACCACCGCCGGCCAGGACCCCTTCGACACCGTCAAGTGGACGACGCGGTCGAGCAAGATCAGCAATCCTGACGGGTCCATCGTCTTCGAGATGAAGGACGCCGAGGTGCCCGCGACGTGGAGCCAGTTGGCGACCGACATCGCGGTGAGCAAGTACTTCCGCAAGGCGGGCGTGCCGCAGATGGACAAGCCGGGCGCGATCATTGCCGGGGGGTGGCAGGCCGCCACCAAGCGGGCCAAGGATGGCCTCCCCTCCGGTGTGCAGAAGGATGACGAAGGCAAGGTCGTCACCGGGCCCGAACGCAGCGTGCGCCAGCTCGTGCACCGCTTGGCCGGCTGCTGGCGCCACTGGGGCGAGCAGCACAAGTACTTCGACACGCCCGAGGACGGCCAGGCCTTCTATGACGAGTTGGTCTACATGCTCATCCACCAGATGGCGGCACCCAACAGCCCGCAGTGGTTCAACACCGGGCTGCACTGGGCCTACGGCATCGACGGCCCGGCCCAGGGCCACTGGGTGCCCGAGCCCAAGAGCGGCGAGGTGAGCCTGGCCAAGGGCGCCTACGAGCACCCCCAGCCGCACGCGTGCTTCATCCAGAGCGTCGACGACGACCTGGTGAACGACGGCGGCATCATGGACCTGTGGGTGCGCGAGGCGCGGCTCTTTAAGTATGGCAGCGGCACGGGGACGAACTTCAGCCGTTTGCGGGGCGAGGGCGAGCAGCTCAGCGGCGGCGGCAAGAGCAGCGGGCTGATGAGCTGGCTCAAGATCGGTGATCGCGCCGCCAGTGCCATCAAGAGCGGCGGGACTACGCGTCGCGCCGCCAAGATGGTGTGCCTGGACATGGACCACCCCGACATCGACAGCTTCGTGAACTGGAAGGTTCGCGAAGAGATCAAGGTGGCCGCGATGGTCGAGGGCATGCAAAAGATCGCCGGCGAGCGGGCGAGCAAGCACGACCCCGAGACCGTCGGCGAGACGGCAGCGCGCTTGAATCTCAAGCTCGACTACGACTTCAACGGCGAGGCCTACGCCAGCGTCAGCGGGCAGAACAGCAACAACTCGGTGCGCATGCCGGACTCGTTCTTCGAAGCGGTCGACAACGCCAGCCAGTGGGAGACGCGTTGGCGCACGACGGGCGAGGCAGCCCGCACGCTGGACGCCCGCAAGCTCTGGGACGACATCGCCTATGCCGCATGGCGGTGCGCCGATCCGGGCGTGCAGTACGACGGCACGATCAACGCGTGGCACACGTGCCCGAGCGCGGGCCGTATCAACGCGAGCAACCCATGCAGCGAGTACATGTTCCTGGACAACACGGCGTGCAATCTTGCCTCGTTGAATCTTATGAAGTTCTACGACGCACCCGCGCGGCACTTCGACGTGCGGGCGTACGAGCACGCGATCGATCTCTGGACGATGGTGCTCGAGATCAGCGTGCTGATGGCGGCCTACCCGAGCAAGGATGTCGCCGAGCTGAGCTGGAAGTATCGCACGCTGGGCCTGGGCTATGCCAACCTTGGCGCCATGCTCATGCAGGCGGGCATCGCGTACGACAGCGAGGACGGTCGGGCGATCTGTGGTTGCTTGTCGGCGATCTTGACCGGTGGGTCGTATCGCATGTCGGCAAAGATGGCCAAGGAACATGGCCCCTTCCCGGGCTACAAGGCTGATAGCGAGAACATGCTCCGCGTGGTCCGCAACCATCGACGGGCGGCGCACGGCGTGAAGCGTGAGGCGGCCGAGTGGGAGGGGCTGAATGCCAAGACGCGTCCGGTGCCCATCGACCAGGCGCGCTGCCGCGGCGGCAAGATCCCGGTGGCCAACACGCCCGAGCTGCTCGATCGCGCCCGCATGGCGTGGGACCAGGCGATCCAGCTCGGCGAGAAGCACGGCTATCGCAACGCCCAGACAACGGTCATCGCGCCCACGGGCACCATCGGCCTGCTGATGGACTGCGACACGACCGGTGTGGAGCCCGACTTCGCGCTGGTGAAGTTCAAGAAGCTGGCCGGCGGCGGATACTTCAAGATCGCCAACGCCAGCGTGAAGCCCGCGCTTGAGGCCATGGGCTATGAGGAGCGCGAGCGCCAGGAGATGCTGCGGTACCTGCTGGGCACGCTGCATCTCGAGGTGCCCCTGCCCGAGGGCGTCCAGGGCGCGATGGAGGGCCAGACGCTGGCGCAGTGGTTGCGAGGCAAGGGCCTGATCGAGGAAGACATCAAGCGGATCAACGACGCGCTGCCCGGCGTGTTCGAACTGGGCTTCGCGTTCTCGGCCTGGGCGTTGGGCGACGACACGCTCGAGCGTGCCGGCGTCGACGCCGAATTGGCCAAGGCCAACATGGGCTTCAATCTCTTGCGAGAGCTCGGGCTTACGAGCAAGCAGATCGGTGAATTGAACTTCACTATCTGTGGCACGCAGACGCTCGAGGGCGCTCCCCACATGAAGGACGAGCACCTGCCAGTGTTCGATTGCGCCAACACGTGTGGTCCGCTGAGCACGCGGTTCATCGAGCCCAAGGGCCACATCCGCATGATGGCCGCCGCCCAGCCGTTCATCAGCGGGGCGATCAGCAAGACAATCAACCTGCCCAACGAGGCGAGCGTCGAGGATATCAAGGACTGCTACCGGCTGAGCTGGGAGCTTGGCCTCAAGGCCAACGCGCTCTATCGCGATGGTTGCAAGCTCAGCCAGCCGCTGAGCACCAAGAGCGACGCGAAGGAAGACACCGACGTGCAGGCCGTCGAGGCCACGAAGCTCGAGACCGAACTGCTCGAGGATGCCGTGGAGGTGGACGCCGAAGGCGAGGCCGCCGCGCTCGAAGAGGTCGAGGAACTCACCGTTGCCGCAGCAAAGTCCGTGGGCGACCAGGACGAGCGGACAGTCATCAAGACCGTCGAGCGCATCGTGCATCGCCCGATGCGGCGTCGCCTGCCCGACACGCGGGGCTCGCTGACGCACAAGTTCAACATTGCCGGCCACGAGGGGTACCTCACGGTGGGGCTCTACGAAGACGGCATGCCCGGCGAGTTGTTCATCACCATGGCCAAGGAAGGCTCGACCATCGGCGGCCTCATGGACAGTTTGGGTACGGCCGTCAGCGTTGCGCTTCAGTATGGCGTGCCGATGGAGAGCCTGGTGCGGAAGTTCACGCACCAGCGCTTCGAGCCGGCCGGCATGACGACCAATCGCGACATCCCGCTGGCCAAGAGCCTGGTCGACTACATCTTCCGCTGGCTGGGCATCGAGTTCATCCCAGGCTATCGCGAGGCGAACACGCCCCGCCGCAGCACGGACACGGGCAACGAGGGCAAGCAAGCCTCGGCGGAGCCGAGCAAGCCCGATCGCATGCGTTCACTGGCCCGCCCCACGGAGGGGGCTGGCGGTCGGGTCGATATCGCCGCACGGATGACGCGCGAGGCCAACCCGCAAGCGACGGATGGTGACGGCGACTCCGAACCCAACCCGATGGCGTCGGCTCGCAGTGCGACCGAGACGGTCATGACTTCGACTCGGCACGTCGTCGTGGAAGCAAACGAGACCACGCTGCGTCGCGGCCGAGCATCGAGCGCCGAGCCAGCAGGCCAGACCGGCGAATCAGCCCAGCTCTCGAGCATGCTCGAGAGCATGGCCGACGCACCCGCGTGCGATGTGTGCGGCACCATCACCGTCCGCAACGGCACGTGCTACAAGTGCCTGAACTGCGGCAACAGCATGGGGTGCAGCTGATCAGAAGTCACGAAGCGCGACCCTCCTTCTTCTCAGATGATTGTCGGGATCAGCCCGTCCCCTCTCTCTCCGGCGGGCTTGCCACCACCCGGTCCCGATGATCGCTTGAGTGCCCCCGGGCCCGCCACCAGGCCCGGGGGCTTCTTTGTATCAAGCCTGAGATGCGACATCGCCTCGAACCAGAACTCTTAGACGGCGATGGTGAAGTCGGCGCGCACGCCGCTTGCATAGATCACCAATCGAGTGGGCCACGGATGATGCTCGTCGCCATTGAGCCGCATGGTGATGCGTACCGAGCCGAAGGCGCCGAGCCAGTCCTCGGATGAGAGCAAGAGCGGTGGCTCGCTCGAGATCACCTCAACATCGAGGTCCGACCATTCATCCGCGGTTCCATCGGCTCTTGCGAGCGAGCCGGTCAAGATGAGCGCCGATACGATCGGCGACTCCTGTGCCCATCGCGAGATCGCCCGAAGACATGCATCACGTTTGGCCGACACGGAAGCTCCGGTCAACGGCTTGGGCTCGATGTCTTCTGAGCCAGCACGCGCATCTCGCCCTCTGCTAAGGGGTGGCTCGCGTGTCGGGTCACGCGTTCTCGCACGATGTTGAAGCCCTGGCTGACCAGCATGTCTCGCAAGAGCTCAGGCGTGAACGCGTGCGGGTGCATGTCGTCGATCGTGGTACGCAGATCGAGGAGTATCCAGGCATGTCCGCCCGGCCTGAGCACGCGCGCAAGTTCGGCCACTACGCGGCCGGGGTCTGCCACATGGTCCAGGCAGTTGTCGCACACGGCCACGTCGAAGCTCCCGCCGACGAGCGGGAGTTGCTCGCCCGAGGCGGCGACGGGCGTGAATCGCATCTCGCCGGGCGGGAACAGATCGCAGGAGGCGTAGCCGTCGTTGAGCGGATCGACGGCTGCGGCAAAGCGCCACACGCCCTGGGCCACCATGGGGTGTGGTCCGCCGCCAATCTCGATCACCGAGCTGCGTGCCTGCCATGCGTTCGGATCATCGACGGCGAGCCACGCCATGAGTTCCTTGCACCGGTCTTGTTGCCACCTCGCAAAGACCTCGTGGAACGAGCCGAACGCGGGATCGATCGATTCGTGCGCGCCCGGAACGTGCACGGCGCGGATCCAATAGGCCAACTCGTCACGCAGGCGGCGCTCGATGTGCGTGTCGCCGATGGCGCTGTTGAGCGAGCCGTCGAGCCCGCCGCGCCAGGCGTGCCAGCCACCCGCGCCGGTGATGGCGTCTTCCAGCGGAGTCAACGCGGGGCGTAGCGCTCGCCGAATACTCTTTCTCCACAGGCCGCACACGGCAGCCTTGACGCGGCCGCGTTCTCTTCGCTGGGGCCTGGTCGGCAGCGGTGCGGGCCTGACCGGGCCCGGCACCGAGCGGTGGGGCGTGTCGCCCGTCCTTGGCTCGTCGGGCAATTGCGCATCGGGCCGACCGGGGTGATCGCCTTGGACTTCGGGTGCCTGCGGAGCGATGGACGAGGGATGTGAAGGGCTCTGGGGCATCACACTGAGCGTACGCGAGGATGCGCGGATCGCCTAGTATACCTGTTCCCCATGCCAGATCGACACGATGTTCGGCGTCGATTTGGAGTGGTTGAAGGGGGTCTGGCTGGACACATGGACGGCGAGCCGACATTTCAGCGTCAGGTCGGGACCAGCAGCCTGCCTCGGCAGATCGTGGTGCTCAAGCGGCAACTGATCCGCGAGGCGTCGTACGCGGTGGCCATGATCGAGCAGGCCCTGGACGCCCTCTTGCGCCTTGACCGACCGCAGGCCAAGGCAGTCCGCAAGCAGGATGACGTCATCGATCGGCACGAGCTCGAGATCGAGCAGGCCTGCCTCGACCTGTTGCTGATGCAGCACCCGGTCGCCAGCGACTTCCAGAACGTGTTCTTCGTGCTTCGCGTGAACACGCAGGTCGAGCGTGTGGGTGATCACGCCTCGAGCATCGCCAAGTGCGCATCGCGTATGGCCAAGGCCGGGCTTGATCCGCGCTGGCCGACCTCTTTGGTCGAGATGGCACACCGCGTACCGGCGTGCTGCCATCGCACGCTTCGGGCCGTGCTGGACGAGGACATCGTCGCCGCGCGAGAGATCATCGCCGAAGACGATGTCATCGACGAGCTCGAAAAGACGCTGTTCGCCGAAACGCTCGAGCTCATTCGCAACGAGCCCAACGGCGATCTGGTCGGGCTCTACGTCTACCGCGTCGGACGCGAACTCGAACGCACCGCCGACGTCATGGCCGGCATCTGTCGAGATCTCATCTATCGCGAGACCGGCGAGAACTTGCGGCACAGCTAGTGCACGGTCGACCGATCAACGCGGCGGGCGGGGGAACAATTCCCATCGCGCGTCGTTTGTGGTCTCGATGGATCCGTGAGACCGTTGGAACCGCGAACGATGGGCAGGAGTCGTCGAACACTGAGCAGCGTGCTTCCGCGGCCAAGGAGCCGGCGGGCGTTGCTGGTTTCCGCGCTCGTGCTCCAGGCCATCGTGCTCAGCCTTGGGTGGTTCGCGACGTTTCGGGTCGTCCAGCGCTCATTCGGCGGCGTGGTCGAAGACATCGTGCACCAGCAGAATCGTGAGATCGCCCAGCGCGTCGCGTCGCTCTTACCCGAGGTCATGGGCGACGTCGAGTTCGGCAGCCCTCACTGGGAGCGCTTGCAGCAAATCATCGAGGGAGAAGCCCTGCGCGATCTGCCTTCGGGCGGGTTCGTCTGCCTCGTCGAGCCCGATGGCAGGCTGTTGTGCCATCCCGATATTCGCGATGACCCGGGCCTACGCAACTACAGCTTTGACGGCATGCGGCTCGAAGCAGGCCTCAACGATAGAGATACCAGCGTGCCGTTGCTCGAGGCCGGCGAGATGGGCATGCCCGGAACGGGCATCGTGAGCTTTCCCAGCGAAGTGCACTTCGTGGGCACGCAGCCGGTTCGCGACGACGGCCTGCGCGTGCTGGTACACCAGCCGTTGGGCGATGTCGTGCGTGTCGAGCAAGCCAGTACGCGATGGATCCTGGCGTTCGCGGGCATGGCCGCTGTTGGAGTATTAGGCATTTCGGGTGTTGGTCTGAACGCGTTGCTCCGGCGGTACGAGGGCGCGCAAGAACGACTCAACCGCCAGATGCATGAGAGTCTGCTGATCGCTCAACGCATCCAGCGGGCGACGCTGCCGGCTCAGCTCCCCGAAGTCGATGGCTATGCGTTCGCGGGCGCCAGCCTTCCTGCCGAAGAAACGGGCGGCGACACGTTCGATATCAACCACGATGAGGACGCCGGCTACGTCTCGATGATGGTTGCCGATGCGACCGGCCACGGCATCGGTCCGGCTTTGGCGATCGCCCAGCTTCAGGCCATGGCCAGGCTGGCCGCACGGCACGAACGAGATCCCGCTCGGATCGCGACCGAGCTCAACGCGCACATGCATCGGACGCTTCCCGACGGCAGATTCATCACGGCTTGGCTGGGCGTGCTCGACCCATCCAAGGCGTCGGTGCACATGCTCAGCGCGGGGCAGGATCCGCAACTGCTCTATCGCGCCGCTACCGGATGCGTGGAGCGTCTGGCGACCGATACCCTGCCACTCGGTGTCTTTCTCGACGGCGTGCAAGCATCCACACGCACCCTGGATCTTGAGCCTGGCGACATGCTGCTGGTGGCGACCGATGGCTTTGCCGAGGCCGTGAGTCCATCGAATGAGCAGTTCGGCGTCGACCGAATGATCGACCTGGTCCGGCGACAGGCGACGAAAGACCCGGCTGCGGTCTTGGACGCGTTGGTCGAGGCGGTAGAGGCGTTCACCAAGCATGCACCAGCGGGGGATGATCGCACGGTGGTACTAGTACAGCGGTTGCCCTTGCCCCCGGCATGAGATCACAACTGTCCTTCGAGGCACCATGTGCCTGCCTGGTGCCCTGCCCTCGGTAGCCCGTATATACTTCCCTGCTCCGCAGGATGCAGTTGCATTCGATTCGGGCGCATAGCTCAGTTGGCTAGAGCGCTGCCGTCACATGGCAGAGGTCACAGGTTCGAGTCCTGTTGCGCTCATTTGGTTTTTGTCCGGTTTGGCTCGAGGCACGTTCGGGCCTGTGTGCAATAGCATCGGTCCATGTCGCACGACCCAGACTCCGCTTCGACTCCCTCGACCATCCGCGAACCGATCCCAGGCAAGCCGTCTGCGAGCCAGATCGGCCCGCTCGGGCCTACAGGGCTGGGCGACCGCTTGGACTCGATCGACACGCTCCGCGGCGTTGCGCTGCTGGGCATCTTTGTGATGAACATTCCGATCTTCGCCTTCACGGGCGTCGCGTTCTTCAACCCTCCCGCTGGCGGCGGCTTCGAAGGGTTGAACTACCTCACATGGCTTGTCAGCCATCTGTTCTTCGACATGAAGATGATGGCCATCTTCTCCATGCTTTTTGGCGCGGGTGTCGTGCTCATGTCCGAACGCCTGGCGATCACGGGGCGTTCGCCGAGAGCGGTGCACTATCGCCGCCTGCTCTGGCTGCTGGCCATCGGTTTGGTGCACGCGTATCTCATCTGGTTTGGTGACATCCTCGTCGCGTACGCGCTCATTGGCATGATGGTGTATCCGTTGCGCAGGCTGCATCCCAGATGGCTCGTGCTCATCGCCGCCCTGCTGCTGCCCGTGGGCATGGTCTTCAGCGGCTTACAGCAGCTCCTGTTCGAGACCATGCGCAGCGCCGAGGACGGCGGCATGGCCGACGCCTGGCAGGACATGAGCATCATGTTCTATCCCACCGAGGCCTCGCTCAAGGATGAGAGCGAAGACGCACTGGCTGGCTTCTTCGGCCGCGCCCTTGCGCACGCCCCGAGCGTCTTCTTCATGCAGACATGGGTATTCGGCACGTTCGTCCTCTGGCGCGTCTCGGCCCTCATGATGCTCGGCATGGCGCTGTACAAGTGGGGCGTGTTCTCGGCGGAGCGCCCGGTCGGTTTCTATGCGAAGATGCTCGCGATCTGCGGGCTCATTGGTCTTGGGCTGGTTTCGGCAGGCGTGGCCGTAAACCACGCCAACGGGTTCGACCCGGTTGCCTTCTTCGGCGTCGTGGGCTGGTTCAACTACCTCGGCAGCGTGGGCGTCGCGCTCGCGTGGGTGGCCCTGGTGATGCTGATTTGTAAGAGCAACGTGCTGCGATTGCTCCGCGCCTCTCTGGCCGCCGTCGGTCGCATGGCGCTGACCAACTATCTGATGCAATCGCTGATCGGTGCATTCATCTTCTACGGCTGGGGTCTGGGCTACTTCGGCCAGCTCAGCCGCATCGAGTATGTGCCGATCATCCTCGCCGTGTGGTCGTTCCAGTTGCTCGCGAGCCCGCTGTGGCTCGCAAGGTTCCGCTTCGGCCCGATGGAGTGGCTATGGCGCAGCCTGACGTACTGGAGGCTTCAGCCGATCCGAAGTGCGGCCTGATCACGAGCGATCGATACCCACGGCGCGACCGTTGGGATGCGCCTCGGGCCATACATGGTTGTTGCGGGCGGGCGATGCAAGGTCTTCGTACATGTCGTCGCCCCCGGTGTCAAGAAACACGCCGAAGGCCTGCAGGTCGTCGCGGAATGAACGAAATGGCTTGGGGTAGATCGTGATCGTGCCGAGCGGTGGCCTCATCCAGTTGGCGTTGCTCGGTGAAGGCTCGATCTCAAGCCCGGTGTAACGGTCGTCGCCCGAGCGATCCCAAAAGAAGCCGACCGAGTTTAGGTCGCCGCTGCCGGCGCAATTGGCACGCAGCACGTATGCGTCGTTTCCGGCGCCGTCGACGAAGATGCCCATCGCACCATCGCGAGCGTGGCCGGCGTATTGGTTCTCGGCGACCCACTGCTCCTGATCGGTGAACGGATTAACCATGCGCTCGGGGTTGGCGTTGTACGTGTCGTCTCCCTCAAGATCGACAAGGACGCCTACGGCGAAGTGTGCGGCGGCCCCTTGGCTGTACTTGCCTTGGCGGTACGTATCGTTACCGCCGCGATCTTCGAGGATTCCGACGCCCCACCAGTAGCCCGCGCCCTGGCTCCACGCCATCGCGCTATAGCGATCATCGCCGGCGCCGTCGATGAGCACGCCGAAGCCACCAGCCATCGATCGGCTATCGCCTAGGTCGGCGCGTCGTCCATAGCCGCAGCCTTGGCCCATTGCCACGACACGGCCCAGATACAGCTCGCTGCGCGCCGTGGTATCGGGGATGGTGTACGAGTCGTTGCCCGCGACGTCGACGATCACGCCCGTGCCGCGCGTCGAGCCGTGGGCCTGCGAGCTTCGACCGGACGTGTAGGTGTCGTTGCCACCTCGATCGATGATGGCTCCCAATCCCACGTGCCCGACGCCCTGGCCCCAGCTGTTTCGCACGAGGTACGTGTCGTCGCCGCCATCGTCGATGAGGATGCCGATGCCGTGCAGGCCCACGCCCATCGATGCCTCGACGGCCTCGTACCCGTCGTTGTCGCCGCCCAGATCCCAGAGCATGCCCAGCCCGAACACCCCCGCCGCGAGCGTCGGGTTGGAACGGTCTTCACTCTCGTCGTCGGCCGGATCGCGCGGCTGCCAAGATTCGGGCTCGCCTGGCGAGTACGTGTCGCGCCCACCCAGATCGACCAGCAGCGACACGGGGCGTTCTCGAAGCCCGTCGCTGACGGAGAATGCGCCCTCGTAGCGATCGTCGCCGCCAAAGTCGATCACGAGCGCCGGGCCCGGGTACCCGTCATGGGTGTGAACGTCCGCGTCCGTGCCGGCGATGAGTATGGGTCCGGCGGTCGTCTCGATTCGGATGGTCTCGGTGAACGTCGCGCCCTCTGGCTGGGCCTTGTTGAACTCCTCGATCGCCAGCCGCACGCTCTTGGCGGCGAACACGCCGGCATGGCCGAGGTACCCCAGGTCCGTCGTGCCCACCGCGTCCATCAAGGGGCGGGCGATGAACTGGCCGTAGGGCTCGAAACACGGCGCGATGGCGACAACGTACCCTGCGTCGTGGCCGTACTGCTGACCGGCGGCTTCCGCGGCTCTGGCGATTGAGGGTCCGTCAAACGCATTGGTCACACTTCGTGCGCCCTCGATGACCGTGACAAGCAGTCGTGTGATGAGCCGTTGCTCGGGCTCGGACAGTTCGAGGAGCCCATCGGGAAAGTCGTGCGCCCCAATCTCGTCGACTGCCAGCACCAACGCGTGCATCGCGTCCAGATCCTCGAGCCAGCGGACGTTCCAGCCGCCGGTTTGCGCCGAGGGATCGTACGAATCCGGCAACTCACCGCTGGTGCCCTGGGCGTCCAGGCCCGGCAGACGGATGCGCCGCCCCATGCTCTCATCTAAGAACTGCGCGAACGCGTGGCGGATGAACTCGTCCTCGTATGACGCATTGTCCAGCAGTAGGTCGGTGACGCGTCCGCTGAACCGCAGGGACTGGCGCACGTCGGCAAACTGGCGCAGCACCGGCCGCAGCACGTGCAGGTCACGCCCGAAGCTCGAGAGCTCCTCCGGCGTGTAGCCAAGGCGGCCGCCGTTAAGGTCGAGCTGCTCGTCGATCTCGGCCCACAGATTTCCAGGAACGGTCAGGCCGGCACGGCTCGACTCTTGTTGGGTTGCCAGTGGGAGCACGCACAGAAAAACAAGCATGGCCGAGATCATCGGCCATGCTAGGGAACGTTTCGCATCTTGTTTCGTTGGCGAGTGCTAGGCTGAACCCGCGGCCATCTCCTCTACGCTCGGGCACGTGCACACCAGGTGTCGATCGCCGAAGGCGTTGTCGATGCGCGCGACGCTAGGCCAGAACTTGCTCTCGCGTAGCCAGGCCTTGGGGAAGCCGGCCCGTTCGCGCGAGTACGCGTGCGACCACTCGTCGGCCATCAGCATCGCCTGGGTGTGCGGGGCGCCGCGGAGCACGTTGTCCTCGCGGTCGGCGGCACCATCCTCGATCTCGCGGATCTCTTCGCGGATGGCGATGAGCGCGTCGCAGAAGCGGTCGAGCTCGCCCTTGGCCTCGCTCTCGGTGGGCTCGATCATCAGCGTACCGGGCACGGGCCACGCCATGGTGGGCGCGTGGAAGCCGTAATCCATCAACCGCTTGGCGATGTCGTCGATGCGGATGTTTGCGCTCTTCTCGAAAGAGCGGCAGTCGATGATGAACTCGTGTGCTACGCGACCGTTGGGACCGCGGTACAGCACGTCGTAGTGCCCCTCGAGCCGCTTGGCCATGTAGTTGGCGTTCAGGATGGCGATCTCGGTGGCGCGCTTCAGCCCGGCGCTGCCCATCAGCGCCATGTACACATAAGAAATCGTCAGGATGCTCGGCGAGCCGTACGGCGCCGCGCTCACCGGGCCGATGGCCTGCTCGCTCGTGCCCTTGGGCTCGCGCACAGGGTGGCCGGGCAGGAAGGGTTCGAGCTCGCTGGTGCACGCGATCGGGCCCATGCCCGGGCCGCCGCCGCCGTGGGGGATGCAGAAGGTCTTGTGCAGGTTCAGGTGGATGACGTCGGCGCCGAGCTCGCCCGACCGGCA